>Ga0209777_10000696_pt1 | contig 52979 bp, 35 predicted proteins | sample FrelakmetHBP12HB_FD_187147 | JGI IMG/M metagenome (GOLD analysis project Ga0209777, IMG submission 187147) | Freshwater lake sediment microbial communities from the University of Notre Dame, USA, for methane emissions studies -HBP12 HB (SPAdes)... | ecosystem: Environmental > Aquatic >...
TGTGCAACCCGGGAAATGCTGTTTGTAGTCCTGCATGTTGGTCAGGTATGCCCCCCGGAACCGGTAGATGGTCTGGTCATCATCACCGACCACACACAGGTGGTCCCCGGCCAACTGCTTGATGAGCTGGAGCTGGGCGTAGTTGGTGTCCTGGAACTCGTCGACCAGGATGTGGGTGAACCGTGAACGATACCGGCGGAGGATAGCAGGTCGTTTGTCAAAGAGCCGCACTGCCTCGTGGATCATATCATCGAAGTCGAGCAGGTTTTCAGCCCGCTTATAGGTCTCGTAGGCCCGGTAGACCCTGAGCAGGTCCGAAAGCTTGTCCAGGTAGTCCCGTTCTTCAACAGTAAGCTCCTGCCCACCCTTCTTTGCAGTGAGATACGCATCCAGTTCATCCGGGCTGATCAGCTCATCCCGGAACGCACTGATCCCGTCAATGATCGACTCGATGATCTCAACGGCGTTGTTCCCCACCTCGATGTGCTCAAACTTAAACGTGTCAATATTTTTCAGTCCCCAGACAAGCTGGTTTGCCCGGCTGATAATCCCCGAAGAGAATGACAGTCCTGATTCCAGCACGTTCTCTTCCAGTATGGACAGGGCAAAGGAGTGGAAGGTGCTCACGGTGAGATCTGATGTAGGGGTGGTCTTCTCTAACCGGTCGAGCATTTCGTGAGCGGCTTTGTCGGAGAAGGTGAGGGCGAGGATGTTTTCGGGATTTACGCCTTTTTGGAGTAAGTGGAGGATCTTCTCGGTGATGACCCGTGTTTTACCGGAACCGGGGCCGGCGAGGATTAACTGAATGCCGGTGTCTGTGACGGTTTTGTGTTGGGAGGGGGAGAGGGGCATGGTTAATGGAGATGTTGGGTGGGGGTGGGGAAAAAGGGTGTGGGGGGACAGGAAGAGCAGCATATACCTGATCTTCTCTTTCACCCTGCGCAGATGATCCTTTAATAATTGCAAGAATCTTGTGTAAATCAGGGATTTTGCATGCATCTGCTTATTGATACAAACATTTTCATTTATCGTGAAGATGATCGCGTCATTTCTCAAAATGTAAGTGATCTTTTCGGATTATTAAACGAAATTTCTGTTGATGTGTTTATTCATCCTGCGTCCGTGGCAGATATCCAGCGGGATACCGATCAGCGAAGACAAGATGTCATGCTCTCAAAAATCGGGATATACCGGCAATTACCGAGTCCCCCCTCAGTGGCAGGTGATGCAGATTTTATCAGGACTGTCGGAAGCCCGCATTCACCGCAAGATAGTGTTGATAATGAAATCCTTTACTCAGTCTTCCGTGGGGCAATCGATTTTCTCCTGACGGAGGATGTAGGGATCCATCGAAAAGCTTTTGCAGCGGGCATCGATGATCGCGTTCTCCATATTGATGATGCAATCCATTTTTTTCGGCAGTTTATCCCCAAAAAAGAAAGAATCTCCTCGCCTCCGGGACTCAAAGAAGATTTCATGTACAGTCTGAAACTCAACGATCCAATCTTTGACTCTTTAAAACGCGATTATCCGGAATTTACCGAATGGTTCAGAAAAAAATCTCTGGAACACCGGAAATGTTACGTCAGTTATCGTGCTGACGGGAGCATCGGAGCCCTTCTTATCTACAAATTTGAGGATGATGTAATAGATGTCTCACCACCATTGTCGCAGAAGAAACGAATGAAGATCGCGACCCTCAAAGTTACCCATGTCGGCAATAAAATCGGCGAATTGCTCCTGAAAATCTCCATCGATCTTACAATACAGAACGATTGCGATGAAATCTTTCTTACCCATTTTACCGAAGCGAACGATAGACTGGTTGAGCTCATAAGTGAATATGGCTTTGTAAAAGCCGGAGTTAATTCCCGGGGAGAAGATATCTACCTGAAGAAACTGGTACCTGAATCCCAGGATATTATCGTATTACCCCCGGCTGAGATCTTCAAAAAGTATTATCCTTCTTTCTATGATGGTGTTGCGGTGAAGAAATGGATCGTTCCGATATATCCGGAGTTCCACACCCGGCTTTTTACCGATTATCGTAATCGACAAACGATGCTTTTAGAACATGCCAATGAGTTCATTGTCGAAGGGAATGCCATAAAGAAAGCTTATCTCAGTCACTCTCGGATTAGGCAACTCAAGCCTGGTGATATTCTTCTCTTTTATCGGTCGAAGGATGACCAGTCCATTACCTCTCTTGGTGTTATCGAAGAAGTCAAAGTTGGCATGAAAGAGATCGATGAGATCATCCGGTTTGTCGGCAAGCGGACGGTTTACACCCGGGACGAGATAGAAACAACTCCAAAACCCCTCACAGTCATACTCTTCCGGCACCATTTCCATTTGAAAAATCCGTTAAAACTGACCATCTTATTGGCATCCGGGATTTTTAACGGCCCTCCGCAATCCATAATGCAGATAAGCGATGAGAAATATAACGTAATTAAAGGCCTCGGTGGCATCAATGGACGTTTTACTGTCAATTAAACCGAAATACGTGAAGTCCATTCTTGAGGGCGAGAAGCGGTACGAGTTCCGGAAGACGATCTTCAAAAACCGCGAGATCAACCGGATCTACATCTATTCTTCATCACCGGTGAAAAAGATCGTAGCATCGTTTGTGATCGGCGATATTCTCGAAGATTGCCCGAGTGACCTCTGGGATACGGTGAAAGAATATGCCGGAATCAACGACCGGGATTTCTTTACATACTTTGAGGGGAAGTCACGGGCATTTGCTATCGAGATCCAGAACCTGCTGGAGTTACCCGATCCGATTGATCCGTATGAAACGATGCCGGGATTTGTGCCGCCGCAGTCGTATTGTTATATGGACGGGTTGCAGGTAGCGTAGTAAAGTTCCCTCTCCGTATCCTTTTCCTGACTGCCACGGTGCATTTTTCAGGACAGTCACATCTTCATGAGAAAATCTTTAGCAGTCGGACGGATGCAGTAAAGGCCGGGTTCTTTTGGGATAGTCTGGAATTATTCTTTCATCGCGGTGAAGGGGACCCAGAGGGTCGATGGGAGGGAGCACCAAGTGTGGGAGAAGAAGTCCAAGCGTATCAGACCCTTGTGGAAGCTTTCTTCTTGAGAGTAGCCGCATCTGCCGGCAAATTCAGAACATGCATTTTACGATGGCAATTTGGGCAGAGGGCAACGGTATTTTCAATGAGATCTTTTCCATCTTTCGAGAGCCATTCAATGTGATGGGTTTCAAGATAAGGTTCTCCATCAAGATTGAGGAAGGGAGCGGGTTGATTGCATAATTGGCACATACCATCGGCTTTCCGTTTTGCATATTCAGAGACTATCGGATCGCGTTCGTACACCTCAGTAACGACTTCGCGCTTGCCACCTTCTTTAAAAGAATATTTTGCTTGAAATTCGAGTTCGGCTAGAGGTAATTTGTGAGCTTTTTTGCGGATGATCTCCTCTTTTGTTTCAAGCAATTCTTTTTTCAGAAGAGGGGGACGTTTACGTCCTTTGAGTTTTAAGGGGAAGATATAGACATCGCGAATGGTTTTTTCACTATCGGGTTGTCGAGAACGATAGGGACCGTCAGTGAGTTCTACCTCACCGATATACACATAGTGTCCCTCTTCAAAAACTTCGAATAAGTAGAGATTGACCCCATTCTCTTTTGATTCAACAAGAGTTTTGTTTTGATGAAAGGAAAGACTCTGTTCTCCGGTTAATCCCATTCCCGTGTAATGAAAAATTTTCCCAATCCATTTGTCTTCGTAGGTTGACTTGGTGTGATCAGAAATGAGAACCAGGCTGTTTGTCCGAATCGATCGTCGCATCCCTCCTTGCGAGCTACATTTGAAGATTGCTCTCAGTGTATCATTATCGATGGTATCGGTGGAGTTGATGGGTACAGAGAAGTCCGTTGTTGCAACCAGTGAAGGAGTACCTTCAAACTCAACATCGTAGTGATCAGATTCTTGTCGTCGGGTGAATCGTAGTGATGGAGTATCTTCGGATTCGATCCGACTTTTTTTGAAAAAATCAAGCCATTGAGGATATTCTTGTCGTAACACCGCGGCGAAATCGGGTTTCCACAGCATTCTGGTTCTTGGTGAATCGTGAACAGTTTTTTCGATAAAAGCATCATAGCGATTATTCCTGTGCCAAAGAATGATGTGTCTCTTTTGACCAGGTTGCAAATCTTCGATGGAAAAATAATCTCGAATTTTCTGCGGGATAACCGTTTCACGATAGAGAAAAACGTGCCTGTCCGTCTTTTTTATAGCAGCAGTACCATCTTCTATAGTCCAGGAAAATGCGTGGAGATCCTCATCTAATAACTCTGATTTGTCATTATCGGAAGAAGTGGAAAAATCCTCAATTTCGTACATGTTTCCTGCCTTTCTTTACATGGTAGTCAGGATCCTTCTTTTCGTAAATTGTGAAGAGGTCGGAGGGATCGATTTCAAGGGCTGAACAAATTTTCAAAATTGTGGAAAAGGTCGGGCTTCGTTTTCCGTTCTCGACAAGACTAATGAACGTCCGGTCGAGGCCGGTGAGTTTTGCGAGTTTTTCTTGTGAAATCTTTTTGGCTTTTCGTTCTTCTTGCAGTATTTTGCCAAAAATCTCTTCTTCGTGCATTTTATCTGATTGAGATTCAGTGAAAAATAGGCTAATGTCTATCGCAGACTATAGTCAACAAAACTAGTTGCTTAGACAAAAATATTCTGGAAATACAAATAATTGATGATGAAAAAAAATAATTATGTTTTTTCAGCTAAAATCTCTTTTAATTCCACTTCTAACTCTTTTGGATAATTATTTCCATATTTCTCAATCCGAGAAATAAGAATATTGAGACCCTCGTGTGCATATTCTTCGGCTTTTGTATATATAAGAGATTCATCCTTCAAACACAGAAGATTTTTTGTTTCAGAAATCTCGATTGACAACAATGCCCATTTCTGTTTTTCGGTCATCGCATCGACCCGAACATTCCCCTGTTTTGGAGGTTTCAGCGGTGATTTTTTATCGCGATGTTTCCCAACAGCCATTGCAAAAATAAAAAGATCTTTCTGGAATTTGCCAGCAAAAATGGATTTGGCTTCTTTATGCAACCACCCTCCTTTTTTATCTGTATAAATCTCGAGATGATCTTTGGTATATGCAGCATCTCGTGGTTCGGTTGGATGATTAGTTGCCATCGTATCGACCTACTGTTGATTCTGTCTGATCTTTGTTTTCTGTAATCCGATAGAAATTTTCTTTGAGAAGATACCTGTCCAGATTAGCTTTCACGTTTTTATCATATTCTGTTGGTGTTACTAGTAGCATTAATTGAGTACCTGTCAGGAATTTGGGCAGTTCCGTTGTGATATATTCCCGGTGTTCATCATCGATTTTTCCCAAGGGGGTATCGATTATCACCGGTGCTTGAAAACCAGAGATTGTCATAAGGGCACTCATAAAGGATAACCCAAGGATGAGATATTCACCTGCGGATAAATCATTAATGACATTGTATCCATCAATATGATGGACTTTTACATCATATTTGTCATCAATGGAAATTGAACTGAATGCGGTCTTTTTTCGTATAAGGGTTTTAAAATTTTCGTTTAAGCTCTTTTCGACTTGTTTGCGAATTTTTGTTTTGATTATTTTCTCAGTGTTGACTAGTACTTTCAATGATGATTGGACGAGTGTCAGTTTTTCTTTTAATGTATTGTTTTTCTTATCCTTTGACAATTCCCGTTCTTCTTCCCCTCTCAATTCTTTCAATTTTATATCGTAAGTATTCAAATCACTTTTATACAATAATAAAACCTGCTCATTTTTCGCGATTAATCGATTGAGCTCATCCCTTCGCTCTTCATAACGGCGGATTTCCGCGACATTATATTCCTTGATCTCATTAGAAATATGCTCAATTCTTAACTCTTTTTTCTCTAACTGACCTTTGAATTCTTCTATTTCCTCATTGAGTCCATCAATCTTTTCCGGAAATTCTTTAATACTGGAAAAAATCTCTTCAATTGTAGTTTTTCCAACGATAGAAATTTCACTTAACTCAGAAAGGATAACTTTTTTACTATAATCTTCAAGGATTTTTTTTGCCTCCCCAACAAGTTCATTACCACAGATACAACGGCCTTTTTCGAGAAGTTCCTTAATAAATGTCTCTTTTATTCTGGGAGGCAACTCTCCTTTCTCAACTTTCTCCTCCATTATTTTATAAGTCTGCTCAATTTCTTTTTTCAAATAAATAAAAGGAGCAATTTCAACGAGATAAGAATTTCTCTGATATTCCTTTCGCCAAACTTGATCATTGAGTTTATTGATGTCAATTTCTAGCGACTGTCGCTCGCTTTCAAGGGTAGAAATCACACTGCTGTTGTGCGTTTTTAAAAATTCCTTAACTCTTATAATCTCTTCTTGATCCTTCTCTTTTTGCTTTTCCACCTGTTTAATAGTAGATTTTAGATCAACAACTTTATTTTGGATTTTTTCTATATTATCTTGGACACTCTTTAGCTGGGGTGTTGTATTTTTCACGCTTTTTCGAAGGTTCGTTTCGACCTTTGATAGATGGTCAGCGGCTTTATAAACAAGTTCCAGTTGGGAGACAATATCAATTGCTTTTGAAATATTGTCGGGAGTACTAACCTTAAAAAATTCCCGTAGTTGTTCACCGTCAATAAAGAAGAAGTTCTTCAGAGCTTCTGGCAAGAGATTATTAATTAAAATCTGTGTTTCCTCACCAGTATTGATTTTATCCTGACCATAGACTGGATGGATGACAGTTAATTCGCTTGTCTCATTGAAATATAATTCCCCGAGTCCACTTTTTCCACCTTCAAGTGTTCTTTTGATTGTCCAGGGGCCAATATCCGTCTTAAGGTGGATTATCACTTCAGCAGTAATACTCTGATTTATTTTTAGTTTTTTTAATGCAGAGGTATTGATAATCGGCATACCGCCCGAATTATAATTATCTTTGCTTTTATGGATCTCGATCCCGTACAAACACCAGGTGATTGCATTCAGCAGATTTGATTTTCCGGCACCATTTTTCCCAAGAATTAGTGAGAGATTTTTTGTCTTATCAATTTTAAAATCAAGAACCTGTGTACCGCTATACTGTCTGTAATTGGTTATGCTGATGGAGGAAATTGCATATTTCATTATTTTCTCCCCTTCAGAACATCATCTACCATCTGAGCGTATTCATCCTCAATTTCCGGTGATCGTACCTGCCGATTCCAAATGTCAAGCTCATATTGAAGTGATTTTTGAATTAGATTTTTTATATCGGGATCATCACAATTTTCGTCGATTGTCTCTAAAATTAGCTTATTAAATTCTGAACCTTCGATCATGATATACCTCACAAAACTCCATACCTTTTCTTTTCCTCAAAAATCTGCCGAAGTACTTCTGATTCATTCATAGCATCCTTTCCAAATTCTGCAAGCCTCTTCATCTGGGAGTCGAAAATTTTCTGTTCAGTCTCCAGATTCAACCGAGAATCCTTGAAGTTGGGAACTGCAGTAAAATCATAGATAACAGCCTTATCCTTTCCCGGAAATCTCCGGAGCACACGGCCCCTTCTCTGGATATACTCCTTTGGATTTCCTGAACTGCACATTAAGATTGCATTTCTCGTTGAGGGGACATCAACACCCTCATCAAGACATTTTATTGCAACAAGAATGTTGTAAATCCCTTTATCGAAATTATGGAGGAGGTATTCCCGTTCAGTCATATTCGAATATCTCTCCTGGTGCCGGGTGGCATCCTCACCACTGGTAAATTTATGCTGGACAATATTACCTGACTGACGGATGATATCTTGCACTGGTTCGATTTGTTGCGGTGAACAATAGACTAGGGAATGAGAAATATCCCCCTCTTTTTTTAACTGACTGATTATGTCTTCGAACAATGGAAATTTTTCACCGGCATTTTTCAGGATATCCTGACGATCACGTAATCTCTTTTCAAGGAGCAGTTCTTCGTCCCTTGTCCGGTGTTTTTTTGAGAATAATATGGCAATTTGCCGGCTGATCATTGCATATTTCTCCATCTCATCTGAATTTAACTCGGCAAAGATGATGTGATAGTCATAGGGAACAAGGTATGATTCATTCGTTGCCGGATTTATTTCATTAATTGCTCGGTGCAGACTGAATTCATACACTGTTTTATCAAAATATTTTAAGAGTTTTCTCGTTCCGAGTTCGTCAAAATAGCGATTGGGGGTTGCACTCAGCCCCAGCCTGTACTGATATTTATCGATCAGCCCGTTAATTCGCTCTACGGATCCCATTCCATGGACTTCATCCGCTATAATGAGGACCGGTGATTTGATATCTTCTGTTATTTCAAAAAATTTCTCTGAAGAGATTGTATCGTGAGTGGCAAGAATGATAAAATAGGGTAATTTTCCAAGACGATTATCAAGGATTTTATCAGTACATTTATCCCTCCACTTGGGATCCATGCTGCTTGCATAGACAATAGGTAAATCTACACCCATCTCGCGGATGTTTTGTTCCCATTGTGTAGTAAGATGCAGAAACGGGGAACAAATAATTGTTATTAGTTTTTTTTCCTGTTTGAGTAATTTCTTTAAAGCACCAATTGCTGTATAGGTTTTCCCTGTACCGGTTGCCATCTCAAAAATTCCCTGACCTTTATTTGCAAACCAGGCATCGATAGCCTCGTACTGATACTGGCGAAGAACGACAGAGGGATGTTTTTTTGCTCCATAACTCTGTGCATGATCTTTCTCATAAACGCCATCTATTTCCCAGAGGAGATCATCGATAGGGTAGAATCCTTTTTTATATACATTGATAAGATCTTGTTTTACTGCTTCAGGGAATGGAACAACTCTAGTTTTTTTGGCACGGTTATTCCAGAGTTCATCAAATTCTGCAATATCCTCATTGATGGAATCTAGATAATTCTCCTCCCAGCTAAAAAAAACTTTGAATTTCTCGGAATTGTGTAGCCAGCCGGATCTACTTTCATTGTTAGATCCGACAAAAGTGATGGTATTTTTTTCAGAATCTTCAAGAATCCCTAATTTCTGGTGAAGTATTTCATGCCCTGCAATTCTTTTTTCTATAAATCCAACTTTGATTTCCATTTGATTGTTGGAGATGAGCCAGCCGATCACTTTAGCATGATTTTTTTTACATTCGTCTTCAAGATCCGACAGGTCCGACAAGAACTTGCTCTGGATTATTTCTTCCGGAGATTTTGTTCCTTTTTCAATTTGGTTATAATCTTCATCAGACAACTGGATATTAAGAATGAATTGAAAATGTCCATCCTTTTTTATGAAATCGGAAAAGCCTCTGGCAGCAATGAAAAGCGAGCTTGAGGAAAAATATCCTGTGACTCTTCGATATATTTGTGCTTCTTTTAACACTGGGATGTAAAAATCAACAACTAGGTTGTCATTTTCTGAAGAGTAGGAATGTTTTAATTGGAGATTCTGAAAAGACATGTCTCCACCTTATTTCCCTAAAAGTGCATTCAGTCTCGCTTCTTTCAGCCGACTTTCAAGGAGATCTTCAAAATTATCCTCATCTTCTGTTTTCGTTCCAATGCAGTAATGGTGGTTGATTTTCGATAATTCGATCAACCGGTTGATCTCGTCAGATTCTCCACATTCCTTTAACATATTTTTTATTTGCTCGACTGTAGCTGTTTTTAGTTTTTTATCGTGCATTTTATTAAAAAGGAAAACGACGATACCTAACAATTCTCTTTTTTCAGATGAAATTTTGGATAATTTCTGAGGATAACTACCAGAATATTCTTCAAGCTCAAGGGAGGAGAATTTGTGTAAACCCACCTTTCTTAAAATTTCGTAGGTTAGTTCACCAAGGATTTCAGATGTCTGTTGATAAACATTATCGATTGTCGCAAAAATATCCTCTTCAAAAAGCCAGTTATCATCGATTAATTCCGGTATATTGTCCTTGATTTCTTTCAAAACGAAACTGGAGATAAATAAATCATCAATATATCCATTTTCTGTTCGGTCAGGGATCGTATCATTCTCTATTACGAAATAGGCTATTGCTGAACTAATCATCATTTTCGTATGCCAGTCAGTAAATCGATCATCAAGAATGTTACAAAGTAATTTGAAAAAAACCGGGCAATTCATCTGAAGTTTTTTGTTAGGGCCATTATAATTTTTGACATTTTGAATTAAAACGTCATAATATTCGTAATTATGTTTATTTTGATATTCATAAATAAATGATTTTTTTACTTCAACCACTGGGGACTCTTCAATAGTAATAATGTTATGATTTCCGATATGGTGCTTCCGAATTTTGTTTGGTTTTGATCGTTTTTTGTTCACTTTTAATTCAAAAAAATGCTCGTTAGCAACTAAAAGGACTCGATTATCAATTGTTTTGTGTGAAAAGGCACCATAGTGATGTAATACCTTAATGGCATCCAAGATCTTACTCTCATCTTTCTTTTCCGAAGGATCGCAATGCCAATGCTGGTTGACCCACTTCATGAGAGCACGGGCTCCGACTTCATCTCCGGTATTCTTTAGAAATGGAGTGGAGAGAATTAGATCGATAAGCTCATCGACTTCCGGGTTGCACTCTGGCAATTCGCGAATTCCTTCAGGTTTATTGTTTTTTAATAACGTAATTCTTTATAAAAAGGGCTTGGATAAAAAGGTGTTGATTGGAGATTTTGTGAAAAAAATGAAATTTTTTTGATTTATTGTTTTATAAAAAAACATGATGAATGGATTTATCAATTATTTTCTTTTTTTTATAATAATTTATAATTTTATTCGTTATCGGGATGGTAATTTTATACTGTTTTTCTGTCATATCCAATCAGGTATGTGACTTCTTTCCGCAAAGAAGAATAAAGATTTCTAATTTTTAAAAAAGAAAATTAGAAAATTAAAGTATTCAATTTTTGAATAGATTGGGTTACTTGCTCAATCCCCCACACCACTTCCTTACCTGTATTTCCCCTCATCAGCCCAAATCTCACCGCCGAGTGCGATTCCTCAACCGTCCGCCCAATCGCGAGTAACACATGCGACGGCTCAACGCTCGTGGTCGTACATGCAGACCCTACAGAGATCGACAGTTCATCTTTCAGCAGATGAACTAACGCCTTACTCTCGATGCCAGGGAAACAGACATTCAGGTTATGAGCGAGCCGCTTAGTTGGATGGCCGTTCAGAATCACTGAAGGATACACTTCTTTAAACGCATCGAACATCTGCGCAGTCCATTTCCGGAACCGCTTCTCTTCTTTTCCCATCTCCTTCCCGGCAACCGCGAGCGCCTTTCCGAGTCCGACAATCCCTGGCACATTCAACGTACCTGAGCGAATCCCCTTCTCCTGCCCGCCACCGAAAACGATTGGTGCCAGTTTCACGCGGGGATTGCTGCGTCTGACATACAATCCGCCAATTCCCTTAGGCCCGTAGAGCTTGTGACCGGACAATGAAAGGAGATCGATATTCATCTCCTCAACGTCGACTGGAATGTGACCAACTGCCTGAGCTGCATCGGTGTGGAAGAGTACGCCGTGTTTGTGAGCGACCTGCCCGATCTCCTTGATGGGAGCGATTGAACCGATCTCGTTGTTCGCAGTCATGATGGAGATTAAGACAGTCTTCTCGGTAATGGCAGCTTCGACTTGCCCAGGATCGACAAGCCCGTATTGATCGACCGGTAAAAATGTCACCGCCTTACCGGTCTTCTGGAGATGCTTGCAGGTATCGAGAACTGCCTTGTGCTCGGTAACGCAAGTAATGATATGATCGCCCTTTGCTGCGTACTGCTCGGCGACTCCAAGGATAGCAATGTTATCGGATTCGGTCGCCCCGCTCGTGAAACTGATCTCATCTGAATGAGCGTTGAGAATATGAGCACATTGTTCCCTGGCTTTCTTCACCGCATCAGCAGCAATAGCCCCATAGATATGATCGATGCTTCCAGCATTCCCGAATGTCTCGGAAAAAAAAGGAAGCATCACTTCAAGCACACGGGGATCTACCGGAGTTGTCGCGTGCGAATCCATATAGACTGGACGCTTAATTTCCATGACTACGCTCCTCGGATAACATACCGGATTTAATGCCATCAGCCTGGTGTTTCAGCAGGATATGAAAATCCCCGAGGCTTTTTACCTGTGGGAAGATCCCGAATACACCCCTATTCAGGTGGGCACGGAGTTGATCGTACAGATCCTTTTCCGGGTCCAGACCATCATGGATACACCGCTCTTTTATCAGAGCAACGAAGAAGGTATCCCATTCACCAGTGAGAGTGAATCTGTTTATTTCCTGACCCTTTTCATCATATTCGGCAGGATTTGGAATTGTTGGATCATTCAGGGAATAACAGATGGCAATCCGGGAGAGAATATTCGGGGTCAGCTGGGTTCGTCCTTTCATCTGGTTGAGCCTGAATGTTGCTTTCTCGCTGATTCGGATCCTGTTGAATGTCATGATTCAACCCCCGTCTGTTCATTCTTCCAGAAATATCCGGGAGAGATGGTTGTCTGCCGCTCCTTTTTCGAATAGTCGAGATGATACGCCCGTGCTATGTGAGGTTGCAGGACTCGGAAATATTCTTTGTCAATCTCAGTGTCGGTTGAGAAGATGATCATCTGTTCACCTGCATGTTGAAAGAAATCCATGACAAGATTTCCCCGATGCTCACTATCAAGTCGCCCCAGTGGTGTATCGATGATGAATGGCAATTGTCGACCTGAAGTAAGGGTGAGACCCCACAGTAAAGATACGGCAAATATCTCCTTTTCTCCGGCAGAAAGCAGCTCTTTTGGGATCGCATGTCCATCCGGTTCATAGAGAGTTATCTCATAATTTTCGTCAATCAGGATATCCTTGACATAATCATCTTTCCGAATCAATTTTGTAAAGCAGGACAGGATATTATCACCCAGTTGGGCAATCTTCTGTCGCTGGAGTTCCTTTGAATACTCGTTGAGGACATCGGTAACCTGACGGGCATGCTGCATCTTATGAGAACCGTGTTTGACGTTCTGAAGTTCTTCTTCCTGTTTGTTTCTTTGACGTTCAAGCTCAGTTAGGCGGAAATCAAATTCCCGGATTTTTTCATCCAGTTTCCTGAGTTTTTCCGTGAGCTGGCCCAGTGACTGGTTTAGTTCGTTCAGTTTCTGAATAAGCGGCGCAATCACATCATCTGAAGGGGCTCTGTTTATCATACCGGCCACTTTATGGCGTTTTACCATCAGTTTCTCGAGCTGCATAGTCAGATCATCCATCTGTTTAGGAACATCGCTTGCAGCTTCCTCGATCCACTGGAGCAGTTTCTGGTATTCGTACTGGGAAAGATGATGGATTAACGGTTTGGTATCGGGATTTATCCCAACAATAAACTGCTGGCCGATAAGACCGGATAACTTGATCATGACTTTCTCTTTCTGAGCCGAAGGAATTGACAGATCTGACCAGAAAGCAGGAGACTGGATAATTTTATTCAGTTCATCCAAACCGAATTTAATGATCTCGCTGGACCGCTGCCTTGCCTGGATCGTATCTTCTTCAATAAGGTGTTGTCTGAGCAAGGTGCAGTATTTTGGTGTGATGGCAAACGGGAAGAGACCTGCACACAGTTCACGGATTTCACTTTCAAAACGGGTTATCTCGTGATCAAGCTGGCCCTGTTGATGCTTGAGCTCCTCCCTTTTTCGGGCAAAACTCCCCCCTTCACTGGCAAGCATCTGCTCCTGGCGCTCCACCTCACTAGCGATCTGGTCATACCTGCTCTGGGTCTGAGCCCGTTCCTGCTGGGAGAGGTCTTTTTCTGCTTCAATTGTTTTGATCTGATCGTCAAGTTCCGTCAGTTTATGAGCGATATGATCCAGTTCTTTTCCTTTGAGATGTTGTCTGATATAGACCGAAATATCAGCTTTGAGCCTGTCAATGAGATCCAAGCCGAGCAGGGATTTGAATGAGTCACGGAGATAGATATTATCTGAATTATCATCTACAAGACTCTGTATCTTCTCGCCGTCAAACAAAAAGAGACGGGCAAACCTTTGGGGAATAAGTTCATTGAGGAGATCCTGCCACTGGTCAGCTTCAAGCTCTGAAAGTGGATTTTCATTCCGTTGAATGGTAAGTTTTTCTGTGAATTTTGGTTTAAGGGTCCATTCCCGTTTTACTGTATAAGTATGCGTAGCACCGGAATGGGAGAATTCAAACACGACTTCAACGGCCGGATTTGAAAGTTCTTGTGTTTTTTTGCTCTTGGCTGCCATCTGCTCAATATACTTTTCATATTTTGTTTTGCTGATATGGCTTCCCGGAGAGCGTTGCCCATAAAGACATAATAATATGGATTCAAAAAGCGTGGTCTTTCCCGACCCGTTCATTCCCCCAATAAGGATGATGGGTTGTTGTAATGTTGAATTCTTGAGGGGTGTGAAATCAAGCGTGTTGATACCTTTAAAAATCCTGATATTTTCAAGAGTGAGGGATTTCAGCATCATTGCTATCACACCTGTTTCAAATGACGTTTGGAATCGATGCCATTGGGTGTAGCCATAATTTTCCGAGCCTCTTCTTCACTCATCCAGTCCTCGCTAAATACTTCATTGAGTCGGTTGGAGGTCGAGTATCTATGTGTCATTCCCTGCAACTGTTGTTCAACATCCAGCAACTTGGTGACCAGCCGTAACGGCACATTGCGATCTTCACAGATTTTTTTGAGTAACTCTTTTTCTGACTGGGAAAAAGATCCGAGATCGTCTTTCACCCATTCCAGGGCATTTCCGGTAACTTCTTTGTAAATGCGGGGGACAGAATCTTCCCAGTCACTTCGCTGGGTCTGCCAGATACGACGTATTTCAAATAATTCTTCGGGTAAAATTAAGGTAAAATCCGGATTAGGACCATTTTTCCTGATACTAATCTGGGCTTTGAGCAGTTTCTCCAGGAGTTTTTTTGAGTAATCAATGGTATAAGGTCCCCGGATGATTTCTTTTTTATCGCCTTTGGTCATTGTCTTTATTTTTCCGTTCATGCGCCGGTAATCACGATAAAGATGCTTTTTTTCCGGATCCTGGGTCTCGGCTAGTTCATTCCTGAATTCGAGGAGAGGTTCCAACCACTCCTCACCACTTTCAATGAGAGCTGCCATGCTGCGATCTTTGGAGACAACAGTACAGACCCAGCATCCAAATCGGCTGTTCCCGCAGGGTGCTGTATCCGTGTCCACAACCAGCGGGCATTCGCCATCCTGGGCATTTTTGTATAGTGCGAGCAGATCACGATTGTTGTTTCCCCAGGGAGAGGGTTTCTGGAGAAGATAGGTCCATACATCATCAACAGAAAACTCCTCAATGGGAGTATAGACATAGGATTGGGGGAATCGTGAGTGATGTGAGAGTTTTGAATCCTGAATTTTATACAGATTCATGACCTGATCCCGGGTCGCACTCTCACCCTTTCGTACGCCAAGAATCATCACCACTTCGCCGTATTTCGTAACACTTTCAAGAATAAACCGGTCAGCAGTTCGGATTTTTAACCGCTCTGTACACCAGCGGAACTGGGAACTGGGTGCAGGATATCCTTTTCCAATCAGATTGACCCAGAACGAATCCACGATACGCGGAGTTAATTTCACTGCCGTAAACGGCATTTTTGTTTCAGCAGCTTTTTTGTTGATTTTTTCAAGATTGGTTGTGATATAGTCGACAATGACTGGTGTTTCAACAAGGGTATCGGAGGATATGACAAAGACCGGTTTTGATCGTTTCTCTTCAGGCAATTCTGCTAAAGCATACCAGACGAGCTGGAGTGCGGTTGTTGAATCCTTCCCTCCACTATATCCTATGACCCATGGACGATTATCCCCGAGATAGACTTCCTGGATTTCGCGGTGAAGTGTATCCAGCCCCCGCTTATCAAAGATAGAGATTGGTTTTCCATTGATCGTCTGTTGGGAAGTCATCGTTCCTTTCCATGTATCTGCTTGAGAAATCTCTTCTCAACTTTTTCTTCCTCAATCGTGAGGGGGAGTTTAATTACCTGTTTAAGATAATTTGCAGTAAGTGTGAGGTTCATCTGTGCTTTTGAAATTCTCCCATTATTCATCGCACGACCTTCCCACACCTGCTCATTTGAACGGGACCAGTCTATCTGCTGAAGTTGTTGTAATTGTTGTTTCCAGTCATCGGGGTGTTGTTTAATGAGTGTGTGTCCCATAATCCCAAGAGCGTGCAGTGCAAGACCGTGTGCATGAACAAATTCGTTTCTGAGATCACTGCTGGACACCTTATGTTTTATTAATTGTTCCCAGTCGGGAATATTTTTTGATATCTCTTCCCAGAATTCACGTGCAAGGTTTCCTTCTTCAGAAGTCAGATGTTTGTTCTTTTTCTTTTTATTGAGTAATTCCTGAGTGCCCTGATAAAGACTGGAAAGAGTAAACATTTTAATGGATCTATTCGATATCGTCGTCTTTTCAAGTTCTGTAAATCCTTTGAACAAAGGAACAGTGCCAGCAAGATCCAAGATGAAGCGTGCAAATGGATCCCGATAATCGTAGAGAATGCTTATTGATTTTGTTGGACGAACTGCATGCCGGTTCAGATCGGAAAAAATCTGCTGACTGCGTTTGAGTCCGGTATCGATGAAGAATACTACAGCAATAGTTTCATTACCAAGGTCAGGCCGTTCAGTCAGGGCAGCTTCAATTGCCGCTCTTCGGTGTTGCCCATCGTTGATAATAAACTGGGCATCCATCGGGATTACTATTGCCCCGATTTTTGTTTCCATACCGGTTTCTCCAGCCGGAATAAAAGTTACCGGAGCACCACTTATCGAAGCAGAAATTGCAGAAAAAACATAGTCTTTGGGATTGTTGACAAGATATTGTGCAATTTCCGGAATTCTTGCCCTGTTGAGTGTGCGCTGTGCCCGTAATTGTGGAGGAAGCGTGGATTCATCGTAGATGAAGATTTTTGGGATTAATTTCAGCGGGCACATCGAGATATAGTATTCCCGTCCAGCCTGAATTCCCCGTATCGCAGGAAAACTATAGGTGAATGAATCAAGTGCATTCACTTCCTTGAGAAAAGACGACACCATGAATGAGAATATGTGGAAGTTTGACATAAATGTTTGGAAGTTTACTTTTTAATTTTTTATTGAAATTTCAAACTTCCAGTGATTTATTGATGCGTATAATTTTACGTCTTCAGAATTGAAAAGGATTTCACTTTTAAGAGATTACTAATTAATGGATCTTTTAGAGTATTGAAAAAAAAATATTTTCAAAATCAGTTTTTCGATCATTTAATTATTCTGATAACCTTTATCCTTAAGAATAAATATTCATATATCATGTTCACCACGGAGGATTTCATTCGAAAGGGATTTTTTCCAGAATCTGTGATACCTCCCCTTTGTTCCTACACCCTCGCAAATGCATTTAGACGAATGAAAACAAAAAAATTAACTTCATTATCTTCGAAAAAAAAATCAAAATGTTGTTTTCATTCAATTCCAAAAATAAAGAATTTCAGACGTCATTTTTGTATTCCTAATCCATTACATCAGATTATTCTTTGTCAAACAATAGGGGATAATTGGATTGAAATATATAATCATATTAAAAAATCAACAATTTCAATAAGTTATCCGGTAATAAAAAATAATTCGAAAAACAATCGTTCTTTTGATAAGGCAGTCGAGATGAATGAAAGAAAATATGTAAGCGCTGAAAGATCTTTTGATTCTCGTTATTTATTAAAAACGGACATTTCTCGGTATTATCCTACGATTTATTCCCATGTTATTCCATGGGCATTGCATGGAAAGCAATTTGCTAAATCTCAAATTAACAATGGGGCATTACTTGGGAATATACTTGATAGGTGCATCAGGAATACACAAGATGGACAAACACTTGGAATACCAATTGGACCAGATACGTCACATATCATCGCGGAAATTATTGGATCTGCTATTGATTGTGAGTTAAAAAATAAACTCGATTCAAGTCTAAGTGGTTGGAGGTATATCGATGATTTTCAATTATTTTTCAAAACTAGAGGAGATGCAGAATCAGCACTGTATACACTTCATGGAATTCTTAAAGATCTTGAATTAGAAATCCATCCTCAAAAGACCGAAATCTTAGAATTACCATTGCCTTTAGAACAATCTTGGGTTACCGAATTAAGATCCTTCAAATTTCGTGAGAGTGAGAAAGGGCAAAAAGGCGATATTATTAATTATTTTAGTAAAGCCTTTTCATTTTCAAATGAATATCCTGACGATAGTGTACTTAAATATGCCATTATAAGAACTCATCAGGAATTAATCCATCCCAAGAATTGGAGTCTTTACGAATCGCTCCTCTTAAAATCAATTATAGCGGAACCTTTATGCATTCCCATAGTGAACAAAATTCTTCATCATTGGGAATATAATGGGTATAATATTAACAAAGCGAATATAGGTTCTGTAATTTCAGATTTAATTTGTTTTCATTCAAAATTTGCTCATAGTTACGAAATATCTTGGGCGTTATGGTTAGCAAAAACATTACAAATTCCAATTGATACTCCAGCACACACTGCAATTTCGAATTCAGAAGATCCCATTGTTGCTTTAATTTCTTTAGATTTAAGAGATGAGGGGTTAATTCCACAAGACCTTGATACAACAAAATGGGAGTTCTATATGCGTTCTTCAGAATTGTATGAAACTCACTGGTTACTAGCATATGAAGCAATTATAAAAAATTGGCTGCCTTCTATTGATGGGACTGATTATATTGCAAAAGATCCATTTTTCTCAATTTTACAAAATGAAAATGTTCAATTTTATGATAAAACAATTCATGAAATAGACTATGCAGGACAGCTTCCTGAGATAGAGGTATCGTATTAAAAACGGAATAGTTTGATTTAACTTGAGAAGAGATTTGGACTTGAAAAGTTGAGCGCACCGGGGGACTCTTCAAAGAATGACATAATTCTATTGATTAATCATTAATCGACAATTTGCACCGGATCTGGCCCGATGAGATCCAAAAAGTGGTGTCCTTCGGGGAGAGTGTAGGGTAGCTATCTTCTCACCCCCATTACCCTCCCTGCAACATCCCAAAACATGATCCCAGAAAACCCTCTCCCCCAAAACAAGTGTTCTGTTCCATTTCCCCCCACTCCAGCCCGTCTCACCAGAGTTTCGCCTCTCAATAGGTGCTATTAGCGGTGATTTTTCGCTGCGAAAACGCCCCCGATAGCCAAACCGGCTTTGAAACGGGGATATCCCAAAACATTAGTGCTGTTTTTTCACGAATTCGTGCTATTTTTGGGGTCGGGACCCCTTCACAGGAAGATAGTCTCCGACGGAGAAGCGGTACAGGTAAAAGAGCAGGTTTTCTGAGTGGTTTTTGGGGTCTCTCTTTTTTTTAATAAAGTCCGGCCTTGTCGTGCCCTCCACTCCCAGGGCTCCCGGTTACCAGCACCTGATGACGGGTCCGATACTAGATATGGTTCCAGTCCTCCAATCGAACGAGAGGACGGGTCCGCTATCATCCCGCATCTGAAACAAAATGCAGTGAGCATTCCTCCACGAACCGGTCAACTGGTTCAGCGGATAAATTCCCGGTCCGTACTATTTCAGGAACTTTGGAATACTCATCAGACAAAATCCCGGGAATAATACCTGAAGGCCGTTTGTTTGACATTTTTTCAACAGCTACCCTTTTTCAGTACCCGCTTTTCCTCTCTTTCATATTTTCAGCTACCCTGAACGTTACGATCTTTTTCACAAGTTCATAAGGAACCGGCTTGTCCAGCGGGAATTGAACAGAACCCTTCCCCTGTTTGTACGGTGATAACTCTTTTTTAAATGCTTCAATTCCGGAAGGAACTGGATAAAACCCTATATGATTTTTGAATGCGGCGAAGTGTACAAGATTTTTGCCATTAAGCCTGAAGGTGGGCATCTGATATCTGATCGCCTCAGTTGCTTCAGGAGCAGCTTCATGAATGGTCTTCTTCATTTTTTTAAGTTCTGTTTGGACCTCCTCTGGAAAAGTCCTGATGTATTCATCTATCGTTTTATAGTGTTCTTTCAATTCTTTCATGACCTGATTCTCCGGTCTTATTTTAGGATGATAGAGTGCAACCTGTATAAAAAAATGAGCAGGAATCTCACTGTTTGATTTTTATCAAGGCATAACCCGCGTCTCAGTGCCACAGTACCAGAGACTGGACGAGGGCCCGGTACCATTCCGGTTCCTGGTCCGCCAAATCACTGAGTGGACAGGTCCGCACAACCTGTAGCCGGGAGGGGAACGAGTACACCCTCTTTTACAAAACCCGCTTTTCCTCTCACCATGGTTTCCTGCCTCAGCTTTCCAACCGGATTATGAGTACGTGGATTGTCCCGTCAGCATCCCTATATAGATTGACACGGATAATCTCACGTAATACCCGTGATTGTTCAATGGCGATAATTCCCCGGCTTCCCATTTCCTCTTCTGGCACTGAGTCACTCCTTTTTGCATTAGCATTCTTCGGATGGATAGCAAGCGAAATCATCGGTGCCATGATCCTTCCACGCCTCCGCCGCCACCGCGAAGGGACAAAACTCGAGACGAAGGACCGGCGATCAGGACTGGTTGTGTTCGTCGGTCTCATCGCAGCAATCTACCTTGCTTTTGGTCTTTCTCTCGCAGGAATTGCTCTCTTGCCCGACTGGGTATTTTACCCCGGTATTGCACTTATGGTCCTTGGGGTCTTCCAGCGGCAGTGGTCCATTGCGCTTCTCGGCGGGTTCTTCTCCACGCTCGTCAGTGTCCAGGAAGGACAGACCATAATTAGGAAAGGACCGTACCGGTACATCCGTCACCCGTCCTATACGGGGGCAATTATGATTATGACGGGAATAGGACTTGCACTCCTGTCGTGGGGAGCGGTACTCGTCCTGCTGCTGGCGTCCTGTAGTGTTTACGGTTATCGTATCCATGTCGAAGAGAAGGCACTGGTTGCGAAGTTCGAGGATGAATATAGGGCGTATGTGAAAGAGACGAAGATGCTGATCCCTTTTTTGCTATGAAAGGATTGCTGTCTGATAAAATATCACCGTCAGGATCCGATGAAATGATCCTATTAGTTTGGGACTAGAGGTTGGTAAGGAACGGATCATATTAAGGGTACAGTTGATGGGATTATCGCGTTTGTCATTACTCGAAAGGGATTCCAATAATCTCCGGATCCAATCATGGAATCCTATAACTTTGGGAACTGAATCTGTAAGAGAACGTGCAATGCTCAGGAAACATGAGGATCAGATTAACTACTGTTGTTACACTCTGGAGGTTAGAATTGTATTATCAAGATCAGAAGACGGGAAAATTGTAGGTATGGGAACTGTGGATCGGCAAGGACCAGATAATGAATAACCGGGCAACAGTCAATGGACATATGGGGTGGACCACATCCATTTCAGTCAGCCCGTGCGGGATATGGGCGGTCATATAAGCGATGACAGCTCCGAAGGATGTTGCTCTGATAAGACCTCGCTCAAAGCTTACCGGTCTTCTAAACTGGTTTTAGTTGAAGACCTTGCCCGGATCTATGTGTTCTTCGGGAGCCTGATTGCTGATATCAGAAAACATCTGCCCGATTAGCTACCAATTCACTCATCAATTTGTTTATGACCCTGTGATCAGATTCTGTATTCCCTTTTCAGTATCTGCAAGGTAATTTAGTACGGTATCTCTTCGATCCACTATCTTGTTCGCACTTTTTTGCAATTCATGATTGGATACCGGGTACCTTCAGTGAGTAAAACATGGCACTAAGGGTAACCTCAACAACGGATCGGTATCGTTCCTTTGTGTATATACACATTCTTCTTATCCAAATCCTGATCAGCAGGAATTCCCTATTAGCTTCCTCTTTTGAAACAAGACACAAAATAGGTATAACCGGAGGTACAGTTGTTATCCAAAGGAGATCTTCCTCTCCAGGACGGGGTTAGCAGAAAATAGGTCTTAGCAGAGGTGGGTTATAGCACAGAAAGGACTTAGCACATAATAGCCTTTAGCAGAACCCCTCTTTATCCCTAATATGTTCTTTTACTAAGAAGGAGGGGAATTTTGTGAAAATAACACATAAACCAAATATTCAATTGATAAGTGTAATTGAGGATAGTCCAATATCATCGCAAACATTATTGCATTCTTTGACTGGGGTTCCCACTACCAGATGAAGAAATCTGATACTCACCCTCTTCAATCAATCTTGTAAGTATTAATCCTTCAACTGGATATTTTGTGATTACATGCAAGTAGAGGTCTTCAGAAATACTCTGTGGCCGGAACGAGGAAAAGAAAATGCCGCGTTTTGGTTGTGGTAGTTGTTTATTCCGTTGACTGTCAAGAGGTGTTACTGAATTCTTCCGGCCACTCAGCCTTGCCCGCCAGGTTGGATCATCAGAGCTCAGACTTTGATTGATTTCCCTGGGCATCTGTGACGGGTTCATAGGCTGATACTATGATCAGCAGTTCAAAATAAATATATTGGTGTAGTATAATACACGTGTGTGTAACCACAAGAAACGGTGATTGATGATGTCAACGACACGTACAACCAAATCGTGTAAGATTACCGATCTGACAACATCTTCCATGGCAGCAACGGTCTACATCAGTTGCCTGGAACCTAAAACCACAAAAGAGCTGGTGCAATTTATTTATAATCCGGAATCAGTTGCGCAGATTAACAGCACACCGGTTAGCAAAGCCCGGGCATCGCTCTACCACGCACACTACCTTGTTATGGAAGGTGATATGCTCAGGAACACACGGTTTCGGGCAACTCCCCGTCCCATCCTGGAATATGTCCATACAGTAATTGACCGGGATTCACGTTGGGAGTTTGATGATCCGGTTTTTGCAGCCTTGGAAAAAGTCATTGATTCGAAATGGTTTCGTGGATTTTTCTCTGAAAAATTCTTACGCACACCTCCGCGATATGCAGTCTACAACAATGTTCATATTGAGAGCAACGGCAAACTCAGCATCTCGGATGCCTTGCGGTTGGCAACCGGGATCCTGGCCGATATTGGTGCTTTTGGAATTGCATTAAAACAGCTTGATGAGTCCAGTAAAACATTTCATACGCTGGATGTTCAGACCATGATAGCAGAACCCCGGTTCGATGACCTCATCCACCAGTATCAAAATGCGAGAGCTCTAGAGCTCGCGGAAAAGCTATTTGATGAAATCGGCAGGTATCGTACGAATACGCGGGGACTCCCCTCAGACACCGGGACCACTCTGGTACCGGAAGAGCTGATGCAGCAGATATCCTGGATACCCGGCATACTACCCGCAGATCTGTGCGAACTGATGATCCGTTCAACCGACCGCCCACCCTTAACGCTTCTGAGAACTTTGGAATCGTTTATCGTCCCTAACATCCTGGATAAAAAATAAACCGGATTAATGGTTGAGATCTTTTTTGATCTGGTCATAGATCTGTTGATAGAGCGGGTGCCTGCGGATATCCTGCAGCAGGTTCTTCTCCTCTTTTTCCGCTTCCTTAGTCAGGCTCATACCACACTGGCCGCAATAGCGGGAGGTTGGACCATTGATCACATGACACACCGGACATTGCCGGGGTGCAAGGACATCAGCAGTCTTATCTTTCTCAGGTCGTTTAATTCCTGCCTGTTCCAACAGAGCATCATCAATGGATCGGTTTGACAGGTGCGCGTAGCAGGCAAACATGTCCGTGGTCAGGCTTCCCCACATCATGGACTTGATCACCGATTCCGGGATCCCTTTCTCCATCATAGTGGTTATTCGCGTGTGCCGGAAAATATGGGGATGCACATTCTTCTGTATGCCAGCCCGTTCTGCTATTCTGCGTATCTGCCGGTAAATGGCATTGTATTCAATCGCTTTATTTTGGTGTGAGGTGAAGACAAGATTGTTTCCGGTTGGTTCGAACCGGTAGTCATCTTTCCATTTTGCCAGGTAGGGTGTTGCTGCAATTAGCCGGACATACCGGGGCTTGCCGGTCTTTTCATCAACATTGATGACAACCCCATACGAATCAAAGGAGAGTTGTCCCCAGGTCAGCTTGCCCAGCTCGCCAATCCGGAATCCCCCATCATAGAGCATCATCAGGATCGCGCGGTCCCGGGTGGATTCACAGGACAGGACCATCTTTTTGATCTCTTCCTCAGTAAGAATATCCGCAACGGTCTTGGTCATCAGATCCCGTTTCGGTCGTTTCAGGGCAAGGATATCTTTCTCTTTGAGGGGGGAATACCCGGCTTCAATCATCCAGAGGTAAAACGGTTTGACAATCGTGACCGTATCGTACACAAAATTTTTTGAGTAGGGTTCTGTGGAATGACCCTTTCCTTTCTGGGTTCCGGTCTTCACCGCGTCAAGACCTTTATAGAGATCTGTTATGGTATTTTGGCGGAACGGAGGAACAAACCGTCGCCAGGACAACAACGTCCACAGAGCAGTTATTTTAAACATAACTTTCAGAAAAAGACCTTACGTTGAATATTCGTTATCAAAATCTAAGGACCAACTTCCTTGGGATATATGAGCCTCCCATACGATGTTCTGGCCGGAAAGTCATTCTACATTTTGGATGATCACATTTTGGGTGCCGAATGTCTGGCGATGTATCATTTTCATATCTTAGTCAAAAATTTAGACACTACGCTGGAAAAAAATACCACACCTAACAACGAACCTTTATTTAATACTTGCTACTTTTCCAAAGATAATATGTATCAATAACAAAAAATTAAATCGCGATATTTGTTCGTTTTTTCAAAAAAGAAGCTCAATTTGAGAATATTAAAAAAGAGCATATGGACATGATTCCTCACGTCCCTACAGAGGCACCTTTTTACCTTACTTATTCTCTTTCCTACCCATATAAAAGCAAAGGATGTGGAAGGGTTCATCAGATTTTTTTCATCTGATACATGTGCCAGATTTTACAGGCACCTTCGTGACTGACCATACAGGGTCCAACCGGTGTCCTCGGATTGCAGATTTTCGAAAAGAGCTTGCAATCAGAAGGTTGAGCGATTCCCCTGAGAACCTTATCGCAGATACAGGCATTATGTTTGCTGATATGTCTGAACACAATACTGAACTTTTTCTGTGCATCATACTGTTCAAACTCTTTCTTCAACCGTAACCCCGAACCCGGAATCACCGGGAAACCCCGCCATTCGACATCACATGGTTCAAAGACCTCATACATCACCTTTTTTGCTTTGTGGTTCCCTTCACGGGTGACTGCACGAGGGTAGGCATTGTCTACCCTGCGCGTTCCTTCCCGAACTTGTCGCACCAGCATGAGGAGACCAAGCAGGATGTCATCTGGTTCAAAGCCAGCCACTACCTGAGGGACAGGAAACGGTTCATAATCTTCGTATCCCATCACCGTGCAGACATGACCGGGAAGCATGAACCCATCCAGCTTCGCCTCTCCCTGTTGGAGCAACCATTTCATTGCAGGGGGAACAATACGATGACAGGAGAGTATAGAGAAATTATGCGGGGGTTTTGTTAGTATTGATGCAGCTACTGTTGGTGCGGTTGTCTCAAATCCAACTGATATAAAAACGACTTCTTTATCGGTCTTTTTGGCAATTTCAACTGCTTTATGGACACCCTGCACAACTCGGACATCTCCCCCGCTTGATTCAAGTGACCCAATAGATCCCGGAACACGCAGCAGATCGCCATAGGTAGCGATGATACAATCCTTCCCGACTAGTTCCAGCGCTGCATCGATCTCTCCCTGAGGTGTGATACAGACGGGACACCCGGGACCCATGACAATTTTAAGCCGTTGAGGAAGCAGGCTGCGCAGTCCGGTACGTGCTATAGCAGCCTCATGGGTGCCGCAAATATGCATGAACGTTAAATTCCGATCTACCAGTTCATGGAGTGTGTTTGCAATTTCTTTTCCCATCGCCATGCAATCTTAAAAGTATTTACTGGTAAATGACATAAGAGTACGTATATGAATATTGGTAGTCTGGAAATAAATTACGTATACGCTGCGCTCATTGTAATCTTTGGTGTACTTCTTGCCCTGATTACGCAAACCTTCGTTCGCTGGCTCAAGGTAAAAGCCAGTGAGACTGATACAAACTTGGATGATATTATCATCGCCGCAATCGGCACACCGGCTCAGGTTGCAATTGTCGCGGTTTCCGTATATATTGCATTAAAATATTTTGGTATCATTCCTGAAAATTTACAGTGGATCCTAGACCCAAGATCAGTCACCGCGTTTTATATTCTTATGGCTGCCTGGATTCTCTCCTCGTTCCTTCACGACATCATAACAGTCTACGGTCATGAGCTTGCAGAAAAATCTGAAGGAGACTGGGATGACCGTCTGGTTGAGCTTCTCGAGCTCATATCCAAATATATTGTCTGGTTTGCAGCCGTGATGCTCATCCTATCGGTATTTGAGGTAAATATTACTCCCTTCCTTGCAGGTGCCGGGATCGCCGGGCTTGCTGTCGCACTCGCTGCACAGGATATCATCTCCAATTTCTTTGGAGGTGCGATCATTACTGTTGACAAACCATTCAAGATAGGAGACCGGATTAAGGTCGATACCTACTACGGAGATGTCATTAGTATTGGGCCCCGCAGTACACGGTTAAAAACACTGGATTACCAGATTGTCACCATCCCCAATAATAAAATCACAACCAATGTGATCGTAAACTATGCAGAGCCTGACCAGAAGCTCAGGATTACCCTGCCGGTATCAGTTGCTTATGGAACAGATCCAAAAAAAGTGAAGGATATTCTGCTTGAAATTGCCCATACGGTTATTAAAAAAACAGAATTCCTATTAGAAGAACCCGCTCCCAAGGTTTTTTTTATCGAATTTTCAGATTCAAACCTGAAGTTTATCCTTTATGTCTGGGCAAAAAAATACAATCTTCCCGATGAAGTCAAGGATGCGATCAATACCCAGATTGCTGAACGGTTCGCTGATGAAGGCATTGAGATCCCGTTCCCGCAGATGGAAGTCCGGTTAAAAAAATAAATCTCTTCTTTTTTTTAACAATCCGTTTTAGATTTCATCCATCTATGCACATTTAAAAAGCTTTTAGGCAGATGATTGATGCATGTTCGGCATTTCCACATTTTGTCTTCACCAGGAGCCTCTTATAGCAGCACTTGATAGAATCTCCACTATTTCAGACCATATAGAGGTGATGGATGAAGGCCTGCATTATCTGGAGAATAGCGAACCGCTCCTGAGTTATTCCACTCATTTTTCCATCCACGCGCCCTGCAGGGGTACCAATATCGCAAGTCTTCTTGAACCGATACGACGGGCAAGTGTTGAAGTGATTGAAAATTGTTTTTTAATTGCCGCAGAGGTAAATGCAGGTGTTGTCGTGCATCCGGGATATTTTGCATGGGCAGAAGAGCGTAAAAAGGCCGAACGACAGCTGGTGTCATCGATAGCAGATCTTACCGGCCTTGTAAACGAATATTCTGTACCGTATTTTATCGAAAATATGGGGAACTGGGAATATTTCTTCTTAAAAACTCCTGATGAGCTTCCCCTGATTGGAGATACTCCATTCGCGCTGGATGTAGGTCATGCACACCTGAATTTCTGCCTCGCAGAGTTTCTCCGGTTGCCTGCCGAGCATTACCATTTGCATGACAACAATGGTAAAGAAGATTCCCATGTCGCTGTTGGAGAGGGTACGATAGATTTTGAACCGGTTATGAAGGCAATACAGAAAAACAAGGTAATGCCGGTGATTGAAGTAGCAACATTTGAGGGAGTACTAAAAAGCATCCAGACGCTCAACGTCCTCAATTCCACATAAATTCCAAATCACGGAAGAATATCGTTTTCTCTTAAAAAAGACCAGTACTATTTCTAAGGTTCCGCAATGTTTTATAGGGATTACTAATAATGTTGTTAGGCAATCTGCCTTGTAGCTAAGTGACTCAGCCTGTCCTTGGTAAGGATGACGGGTAGATGGGCATTTCGTAACAAATAAAGAGCCTATGTGACACAGCCTGGCAGTGTGCCTCCTTGGTAAGGAGGAAGTCCCGAGTTCAAATCTCGGCATAGGCTTTCGAACATGGTGTTCGAATCTTCAGGAAACTTCTTTTAATAGATTCACACACGCTGTCACATGACAGCTCGTACCACACGTGCTAGTATTTGTCTTTTGTTTGTTGAACTCTGGTCACTTTAAGAATCCGTGATTAAATGCTCTTTAGAAAATCAAATACGAAGTGAAAACTAAAATTATTCTCTATAACCTCTCAAGAATTATCTCAATATTTTTGTTTCTTATTCTCATTGAGGGTTTCTAAAAAGCCGAAATCTGGTTACTTTAAAAACTCATGAAAATTGAGCTCGGAGTGAAGAATTGAGACCCGGATAAAAGATTTCAACTGAAAATAATTTTATTTAAAAAATTTTGTTATTTAATCAAAATATCCTCCCTTTGGAGTTGATGCATTCATATTGTCTGATGTTCATTGATTTTGGTTTGACAAGCTAGAGCTTGTCAACAACCAATTTGTTAAATAAATTTGAACGAACCAAGAACATTTTGAATTAATTCGGTATTTTCTTCAAATTTTTTGGATCTGAGAAAAATCGAATTATTATTTTTTTTCCCTTGTAAATAGCGGCGGAAGGAATATCTTGCGCCTTCGCTTTCCGAATCACACTTAAAAAATATTGTAATTAATGGGGAATTGGGTTGATTGGATAGAGCTTACCTACTAACTAGATCTGATTTCCTGATGAACAAGATTATAGTATAAAAATAGCATTGATAAATATATGATTTACATACATAAGTACCAGAAAGGGTATATGCCGCCTATTTAAACCTGTAACAATGAGCTGTCAGAGCGGAGAATACCTGAATATCGATTGCTATCCACAGTGAGGTAAGAAATCCATGAATAAGAGTGATGCTGAGGCATTGTTGCGACAGGGCATCGAACTCTATGATCTTGAACTCTATGATCTTGGCAGATATCAGGAAGCCATTATCATGTTTGACCGGGCACTCGCCCTCTTTCCCAACCTTTCAAAAGCCTATTATTTCAAAGGTATAGCCCTGTATGACCTAGGCAAATACGAGGAAGCAATTGATTCCTATGATCATGTAGTGGCGATCGAGCCTTCTGACACGAATGCATGGTATAATAAAGCAGCAACACTGGCCCAGGTTGGGAGAAATGAGAAAGCTCTCGAAGCGTGTGATCGTTTACTCGCGATCGCATGGGACAATGCAGAAGCGTGGATCCTTAAAGGTATTGCCTTTTATGAACTGGGACACTTTAAGGAAGCTATTAGCGCATACGATCATGCGCTAATGGTTGATCCCCGCCATGCAAAAGTCTATTATAATAAAGGAATTGCGCTTGCTGATCTCAATCGACACGATGAAGCAATTTTAGCGTACGATAAGGCAATTGAAATCGTACCCAATTATGCCAAGGCATTCTATAACAAAGGTATATCCCTATATGACCTCGGAAAAAACAATGATGCCCTGATTGCATTCAATAAAGCGTACGAATTAGATCCCACTGATATCTGGGTATGGTATTACCGCAGTTTCATTCTTGCAAAACAGGAACATTACAACGAAGCCGATGAGTCATCTGATAAATTCCTTGAATATGAACCAGGACATTCTGATATCTGGGCGATCAAAGGAATTTCATTGTTCAAAATCGGAAGATATGAAGATGCTGTTGCTGCGCTTGATCGGTCCCTTGAAATTGACCCCCTTGTTGCTGATGCCTGGCTTCACCGGGGACTGGCATTAAATAAGATTCGGAAGTTCAGCGAAGCAGTTTTTGCATTCAATAAAGCTATTGATCTTAGCCCGGAAATTGCCGGTGCATATTACAATCGCGGTATTGCCTATGCATATCAGAATAAATACCGGGATGCCGCACTTGATTTCGATCATGTTCTCTCGTTTGATCCTGAAAATTCCGATGCTCTGTATCTGAAAGGGGTTGCCTGCATCAAACTGAGCCGGTACGAAGATGCTCTTGTTTCATTCACTCAAACTCTTTTAAAAAGGGAACATCCTGCATCATTTTATTACCGCGGAATCGCACTTACCAAGCTTGGGAGGCATAAAGAAGCGATTGAATCATTCGAACAGGCATTCGATCTGGATCCTGGATGTGCTTCTGCCGCATATCAGGAAGGAATAGCATACGCCAGTCTCGGCAGGTTTACCGAAGCTATTACCGCTTATGACAGGGCATTAAAGATCAATCCATTATTTACCGATGCACTCTATTATAAAGGATTCGCACTCGCAAAACTGGGTAATATCAATGAAGCTATCCAGGAATTTGACAGAACCATTCTCCAGGACAGGGAAAACGCACAGGCATATCACCAAAAAGGGCTCTTGCTTGCAAAACTTGGAAGATACAATGATGCTATAGATTCCTACAATGAAAGTATTGAGATTAAACCCTCATATGCCCAGACATATTTTGACAAAGGTCTCTCTTTAGCAAAACTCGAAAAGTTCGAGCTGGCAATTGATGCATTTGAGCATGCAATTGCGATCAACCCAAACTACCTGAACGCTTATTATAACCTGGGACTTGCGCTCCTTCAACTCGACAGATTTGATGATGCAGTTTATTCATTTGATCTTGCTCTTGAAATAGATCCAACGCATACCCTAGTGCTCTATCAACGGGGAATTACGCTTATGCATATCAAGCATTATGCTGAGGCGATTGCAGATCTAGATAATGTACTTACGCTTTTACCCCAAAACACCGGAGCGTTGTATAACAAGGGAATAGCCCTTTTTAACCTCTCACGGTATCAGGAAGCGCTGGTAACCTTTGACGACGCGATCGAACAGAACCCGGGACTTGTTGAAGGTTGGCTCTATAAAGGTATCACTCTCAGCAACCTCGGCATTCTTGACGACGCAGTTGCTGCATTTGACAAAGTGCTCATATTACATCCAAGACATGCTGAGGCGGCAGTTCGTAAAGGGATAGTTCTAGTCGCCCTTCGTCGATATGATGAAGCAATAACAATCCTCAATCGCGCTCTTGAAGAACAACCTGACAACGATTGGGCCTGGTGCAATAAGGGTATAGCCCTCTCAGCTGTTGAAAGATTTGAAGAAGCAATCAGATCTTTTGACAAGGCGTTGGAAATCAACAGTCAATGTACGCGTGCTATCTATGAGAAAGCAAATGCCATCTCCTCCATAGGAAACCAGTCCGACGCAATGGCATTGTATAATCGTGCATTAGAGATCGAACCCGATAACCCGAAAATTCTCTATTTTAAAGGAGTTGCCCTTTCCCGTCAGGAACATTATATCGATGCGATCGACACATTTGAACATGCCCTTTCCCATGAGCCGGAAAATGCTTCCGGGTATTATTACCTTGGTGTGGCGTATGCCGGAACGGAGCGATATTTTGAGGCCATAACCGCATTTGACCGTTCTCTTGCGATCGAACCCTCAAATGCTATCGTCCACCATTTTAAGGGTATTGCTCTTATCGAAATAGAGCATTATGATGAAGCCCTTACCGAATTCAATCATGCCATTATACTCGAACCTGCTCATGCACCTTCGTATTATTATTTAGGGATCGCTCACCTCCAGTTAAAACAATACGAAGAGGCGATCACAGCATTTGACCGAAAAATTGCATTGGAACCAAAAGGGAATGACGCTGCTGTCCATAAAGGAATTGCTCTGGTCAAGCTTGAAAGAAATGAAGAAGCAGTTACAATTCTCAGCAGCTCAGTTGAAGAACAGTCCCGTGATTTATGGGCTTGGTGTTACCTGGGCATAGGATATATAGCCCTTGGACGTTTTGAAGAAGCAGTTCACGCATTTGATAAAACTCTGGAAATCAACCGCAGATGCCCCCGTGCATTTTTTGAGCGAGGGAACGCCCTGCTCCATCTGGGAAAACCTCTTGAAGCTGTCGTATCCTATGATCAGGCACTCGAAATAACACCCAAAAATCCAAAAATTCTCTATCAGAAAGGTATTGCTCTTGCCCAGCGCGAGCGATATGATGATGCCATCACGGCATTTGAGAAGTCTTTAGCCATCGAACCGGAAAATGCACTTGGTTATTACTTCCTGGGTGTCTCTTTTGCCGGACAGGAACGATTTACTGACGCAATAAAAGCGTTCGATACGGCAATAGCACTTGATCCATCAAATGCTTCTGCCTATCATTTCAAAGGTGTTGCTCTCGTCCAGCGCGAACGATATAATGATGCTCTGAAGGCCTTCGAGACTGCCATTACCCTTGACCCTTCGGATGCTTTAAATTATTATTATCTTGGGGTTTCCTATCTGCAGTCAAAAAGATACGAAGAGGCTATTGCTGCATTTATAAAAGCCACAGAAATTGATCCATCACTTACTGACAGTTACCTGTATCAGGGTATCGCCAACGCAGAATTGTCACGTTACGACGAGGCTATACCATTACTGGACCGGAGCTTATCAGCAAACCCATCGCGTATCGAAGCACTGATCTGTCGTGCGAAATCCCTTATCAAGCTTAGTCAGTACTCTGATGCTATCGAAACACATGACCGGATACTCTCTCTCAATCCTACTATTATCGAGATCTGGATGCAGAAAGGGAATGCACTCTTTTCTCTTGGCAGAAAACAGGATGCTATCCTTGCTTATTCAAAAGCGCTTGAGATCAATTCAAATTTTGCAGAGGGTTGGGTAAAAAAGGGCAATGCACTGTATGATCTCGGCAAGATACAGGATTCTGTGGTCGCTTTCACAAAGGCCCTTGATATCAATCCTGCCCTCCGCGATATCTGGATGCGAAAGGGTGATGCACTCAACGAACTCGGGCGCACCGAAGATGCAATCTCGGCATACACCAAATCCTTGAAAATTGATCCAGATCAGGTAGACGGATGGGTTAAAAATGGGAAGGCGCTCTATGATCTGGGGAGATACCAAGATGCAATAGATTCCTTTGACAATGCAATTGCCCTGAACCAGAGATGTATTGAGGCATTCCATTACAAAGGACTCGCACTGGAGAAGGTGAACAGAACCGATGAATCGATCCATGCATTTGAGGTACTCCTTGAAATCGATCCCCGGAATGGCGATGCACAATATCACAAAGGACTTGCATTAGCCAAACTTGGCGATCACCGCGATGCCATCAATGCATTCGAAAAGACCATAGATATCCTGCCTTCATTTGCACCAGCATGGTATAACAAAGGGAGATCCTTAATCCATAGCGGAAAATATCAGGAGGCGATTCTTGCATTTAACCGGGCGCTAGAAATTGAATCTACATATATTGAAGTTTATTATTATATGGGTTTCGCACTTTTAAAGTTAGAGAAGTACACCGAAGCTATCGAATCTCTTGATAAAAATCTGGAAAAGGACACGAGTAATGCGCAGGGACACTTCAACAGAGGCCTAGCACTTTCTAAACTCGGAAGATATGAAGAATCTCTGGAGGCGTTTGACAAGGCACTCATCTATGATCCTGAAAATGCACTTTCATTTTATCACAAGGGCAGGTCATATGTGGGGTTGAACCGACACAGCGAGGCAATCTTTGCTTTTGAAAAGACACTTCAGTTAAAACCAAAATACCTGGAAGCACGGATGCGTAAGGGCATCGCTCTGTATAGTCTTGGGAAATTCAAAGAAGCTATAAAGGATTTTAACAAGATTATTACTGAAAATCCCAAAAATTACCATGCTTATTACCAAAAAGGAAGAGCTCTTTTTGAGTTGGGGAATATGTCCGATGCTATCGATGCTTATGACCGCACAATTGAACAGGAATCAAATTTTGCCGATGCACATTTCCACAAGGGTTTCGCTCTCATACAATTATCCCGGTTCGAAAACGCAATTCAGGAATTCGATCGCACTTTAGAAATTGATCCCAATCTTGCAGCTGCACATTACAACCGTGGTATCGCCCTTTCAAAGCTTTTGAGGTTCAACGATGCGATTATCTCGTTTGATAAAACGCTGACTCTGCTCCCGGGATATGCACCCGGGTTTTTCCAGAAAGGGCTTGCTCTTTATGCTATAGGCCATTATCAGGATTCAATAGATATATTTGACCGCACTCTGGAACTGGATCCGAATTCAGCAGAAGCAGCACTCAATAAAGCCATCGCACTTCAAGATGTGGGGCGAAATGAAGAGTCACTTGCTGCCTGTGAGAACGCACTAAAACTAAAACCGGACTTTATTGAAGCAGCATTCCAGAAAGGAAAAGCCCTCTTTGGTCTTGAACGGTATGATATGGCAGTTGCTGCCTTTGATCGGACAATTGAACTCGATCCAACCAATGCACAGGCATATTATGATAAAGGTCTTGCATTGATACACGTTGGCAAGCACCTTGAAGCGGTTGCATCATTCGATCGCCTGTTAGAACTGATACCCAGTTTCGATCCTGCATTCTTCCAAAAAGGTATTGCGCTTGCAAATGTCGGTATGTATAATGAAGCAGTATTTGCATTCAACATTAAGCTGGAGATTACCCCGGACGATGCAGAAACGCTCTGCCAGAAAGGAATCGCACTTGCACACATGGAAAACCACGAAGAAGCCGTCACTGCCTTTGAAGCTGCCTCCAGCATCGATCCGTTGAAAGCTGACAACCATTTCCAGAGGGGATTATCCCTCGCGGCATTAGGTCATCATGATGAAGCGGTAAGTGCATTTACCCGTGCCCTTGAGATCAATCCCGGTTATACGGATGCCATTTACCACAAAGGACTCTCCCTCGCCGAACTTGGTGAGTTCAACGAAGCTATTGTAGCCCTTTCCCGCGCACTTGATGTTACTCCAACAATAGCTAATGCATGGCTGATTAAAGGATTCTGTCTCTTCGCAGTCGGGCGCTATCAGGAAGCCATCATAGCCTATAACGCCTCGCTTGATATTGATGCAACAAACCCTCATACTTGGTTCTATAAAGGAAGGGCGCATATCAGTCTCGACAACCATAATGATGCAGTTAATGCATTTGATCAGGCGCTGGTTCTTGAACCGGAGTTTGGGGAGGCATTTTACTATAAGGGAATCGCACTTGCCAAAGAAAAGAAAATAGCGGAGGCAGCAGCAGCTTTTGAACAGGCAAATCGGCTGATGCCCGATTTTACCGATGCATATCTCCAGAAAGGGAGAGTACTTGCAGCACTTGGCATCCACCATGAGGCAGCTGAAGCATTCAAGCAGGTACTATTATCAAATCCTGATGATTTGACTGCATTGTATGGCCAGGCCCGGGCAGTTGATCACCAGGGATTGTATAAAGATGCGATATCTGCATACACCCGTATTAACCAGATTGAACCCGGATGCGAACGGGTATTTTATTACAAAGGTATTGCACTCGTGTGCACACATAACTATCTAGATGCCATCGATGCATTTAGCAAGGCTCTTACCCTTAATCCATCCCGGGGTGAGGCATGGAGCGAGATGGGGAAAGCATTAGTTATCCTTAAAAAATATGAAAAAGCAGTAGAAGCCTTTGATTCACTTCTCACGCTCAAACCCGATTCAGTAGATATCCTGTTTGAAAAGGGACTCTCTCTTTCCCACTTAAAAAAGCCGGATTCTGCTCTTGAGGCATTGAACCGGTGCATCGAGCTCGGTCTTGATAATTCCCGCGTGCATGCAGAAAAGGGACTGGCGCTCTTTGAACTGGAAAAATATGAGGATGCCTTAGCGTCATTCAATCGTGCCCTTGAAATTGATGCAAATGATGCGGTCTCACATCGGGTAAAAGGAGAGATTCTGGCAAAGATTAATCGGCATGAAGATGCGATCACTGAGTTCGATGCCACCCTTGTCCTTGATCCGGAAAATGCCCAAGCTCACCGAATGAGAGGGATCGCACTTGCAAAACTAGACCGGTATGAAGATGCTGTAGTTGCACTGGACCGGGCACTGGAAAATGATTCGGCGAACCCCGATCTTCTTGCATGCAAGGGGTATTCACTCTACAAATTGATCCGATATAAGGAAGCTGTTGAATCTTTCGGGAAATCCCTGAAACGCAAACCTCATAATATCTTTGCCCTGTTCTATCGCGGAAAATCTCTTCTGCATCTCAAGCGCTGGGAAGAAGCGATCACAACCTTTGAAAAGGTAATTACACTTGATGAACAGAATGCCGAGGCATGGTATTACCGGGGAACTAGCTATGAACATTTGTCACTCTATGACGATGCCCTTGGGGCGTTTGAGAGGGGACTGTCACTCGATAATTCATGTGCAGTCGCATGGTACCATAAAGCATGCGTTCTTGGCAAACTGAATCGGTTCGCAGAATCAGTACCATCCTTTGATCGTGCTCTTGAAATCAATCCTGATATGCAGGATGCGGCGTATAATAAAGGACTCGCACTTGCAACTATCGGACGACATGATGAGGCTGTGGCCGCATTTGATTTGGCACTTGCACTCGGTCCGAAGAGTGGGGCACTCTACTATTACCTCGGATACTCCCTCATTGCAGCGGGGCGCGACCAGGACGCAATTGTATCCTTGAACCGTTCGGTTGAACTTACGCCTAACGATGCTGCGACAAATTTAGCAAGAGGTGAGACACTTTTCAGGCTTAATAATTTCAACGATGCTGTGGCCGCATTCGATAAGACACTCGAAATAGATCCCCATAATGCTCATGCCGCATTTGGCAGGGGTCAGGCACTTTCTGCAGTCGGGCACGATGAGGATGCAGTGATTGCATATGAACAGGCACTGACCCTGGATTCTACTTTTTCTGATGCTGCGTATAAAAAAGGGCTTGCACTCTTCCGCATCGGAAAATACTCGGATTCCATAAAAGCGTTTGATTATACACTTGAATACGTTCCGGAGCATGCTCTTGCTCACTACCACAAAGGACTCGTGTTGAACGCTACGGGAAAGTATGAAAAGGCAATCCGGTCATTCAACCAAGCACTCACCTGCGATTCTTCCATCACAGACGCGATATATCAGACCGGCCTCTCTTTTGCCAGTCTTGGAAAACATGAGAAAGCACTTGGCGCTTTTGATAAGATACTGGAACTTACACCCAATAATGCCAATGTCCTGTATATGCGGGCACTTTCTCTTGTAAAACTCCTTCGGTTTGATGAGGCGCTCCAGGCACTCGAATCTTCTTCGAATCTTGAAAATACTATCGCTGACGTTTGGCTCCTCAAGGGAAGCGTGCTCTTTGAGCTGGAACGTATGCCGGAAGCGCTCGAGTCATTTGAGAGGGCTATTGCCCTTGCACCGGACAACAATACTGCCTGGTACCGAAAGGGGAAGTCATGTATTGAGCTCGGGAACCCTAATGAGGCCATTACATGCTTTGATCGTGTCCTATCTAAAGATCAGACATGTGCTTCAGCATGGTTACGGAAAGGAAGTGCGCTGCTTTCTCTCAGTCAGTATGAACCTGCATTGGAAGCCCTTACCCATGCCCTCGATATTAAACCCGGTTCTGCATACGGGTGGTATGATCGGGCAATTGCGCTTTTAGAACTCGGCAGGTATGAAGAAGCTGTCTCATCGTATGACAGAGTGCTTGCTATCAACCCGAAATACGCAAATGCCTATTATGACAAAGGTGTGGCTCTCGCGAAGTTAGGTAAAGATAGAGAAGCTGTTGAAGTATTTGAACACGCCACGATACTGGATCCGAAGTTTGTTAATGCTTTTTACGATAAAGGGCTGGCACTTAGCCGGCTCTCCAAAAATAAGGAAGCCATCGCTGCATTTGACCGGGCGCTCTCTGTTGATACTTCCTATGCCCCTGCATATTTCCAAAAGGGACTGATACTCAAAGACCTGAAACGGTATGAGGAAGCACTTTCAGCATTTAGTGCATCTCTCACCCTTGACACAGGAAATTATGATACATGGTTTAACAAAGGCCTGGTATTAACCTATCTGAAAAGATTCGATGAAGCACGAATTGCATTCGACCGGGCAATCACCCTCGACCAGAATGCATATGCTCCACATTATGAAAGAGGATACGCACTCTTAAATCTGAAACAATATGAAGAGGCAATCACCGCATTCTCGCGTGCACTTGCAATAGATGATCAGAACAGGGATGGGCATTTTGAACAGGGACTTGCTTATGCAATGCTCGGCAGATATGAAGAGGCCGAATCTTCATTTTCAAAAGCCCTTACTCTAGATCATGACTTTGCAGAAGGCTACTATAACAAAGGACTGGCACTAGAAAATCTTGGACGGTACGATCAGGCGATTGATGCATTCGATCAGATACTTTCACGTATTCCCGATTTTTCAGCAGCATGGTACCACAAAGGCATCGCATCTGAACATCTGGGCAAAGATGAGGAAGCTGCAGAGGCATTTGAGAAAGCACGACAGAACGATCCGCATAACATATCATTGCTCTTTTCCGAAGGGAATACTCTCTTCCGGCTCGCAAAGTATGACGAAGCAGTTCATATTTTTAATATTGCACTCAGTAAAAATCCTGATGATGGAGAGATCCTGTTAGAGAAGGGTCGAGCGCTTGCAAAACTGGGGCGTGATGAAGAGGCTCAGGAAATTTTCGGATATGCATCTGCTCAGCTTCCCAACCGGTACGAACCGCCTTATTTACAGGGATTGTCTCTAATCTTGCTCGGCAGATACGAAGAAGCAGGACATGCATTTGATGCAGCACTCGTGCTGAATAAAACAGATCCGGAAATCTGGTATGAGAAAGGTCTGGTGCTTTCAAACCTCGGTCATCCTGCTGAAGCAATAACCGCATTTGACGATAGCATTATCTACCAGCCTGATAATCCTAGGGCGTTTTTTGAGCGGGGGAAAGCTTTTGCCATTCTTAGTAAATTTGAGGATGCAATCAGTTCCTTTAACAGCGTAATTGACCGTTTGCCAGAAAATACCAGTGCTTTGTATGAGAAGGGTATCGCTTTGTTCCGTATCCGTAAATATGAAGAGGCTATCAAAGTCTTGGAAAAGGCACTTTCCATTGATACGCATAATACAGATGCGCTCTACCATTATGCAGCAGCTTATGCTGAAATTGGAAGATATGACGAAGCAGCAGCAGAATTCGGACGTTTGCTTGTCATTATTCCTGATAATGCACAGGCATGGTTTGAACAAGGTATCATCTTTGCAAAACTCACACGTCACAAAGATGCAATATCCGCATTCGATAATGCACTCGCCATAAAACCGGATTATTTTGCAGCATATTATCACAAAGCGCATTCACTGGATATCCTTGAACAAACCAACGATGCAATTGTCGTCTATAACCAGGCGCTTGATCTCGATCCGGCACATACACCATCACTTCATTATAAAGGTGTCGCACTTACACGGATTGGCAGGTTCGAAGAGGCTATCGAAGCGTTTGACCGGACACTTGAGATCGATGGCTCCTTTGCAGAGGCGTGGTTTGACAAAGGAAAGGCACTTGCATCACTTGGTATGTACCGTGAAGGTGTAAGGGCCTTTGATAAAGCCCTCATCATCGAGAAAAATTATGCTGAGGTTTATTTCCATAAAGGACTTGTACTGGCAAATCTGGGAAGGCACGAAGAAGCCATCATCGCATTCAATAAAAATATCGACCTTGATGCAGGAAATGCTAAAGCATTCTATCACAAAGGATTGTCCCTTGTTGCAACCGGACGGCAAAAAGATGCAATCGATGCGTTTGACCTCGTATTACAGATTACCCCTCTCTCTGTTGAAACGTGGTTGCACCGTGGCATGGCGCTGTCAGATCTTGGCAGATATAATGACGCTATCGAGGCTTATGAAAAGACTCTCGAGATTGACCCGCCGAATGCCGATGCCTGGTACCTCAAGGGTACTGCACTCTTCGCACTTTCCAGTTATGAGAATGCAATAAAAGCGTTTTATAAGGCACTGGAAATACACCCGGATTTTGTGTCAGCGTTCTATTACAAAGGGCGGACACTCTATGAACTTGGAATGGATAACGAAGCGGTACTATCGTACGACAATGCCCTCGCGATCCAACCGAAACATATCGAGGCCCTTTATCATAAGGGAATAGCCCTTACACGGCTCTTTCGGTACGACCCGGCAATAGCATCATTTGACCTGGCATTGCGCCTCCGTCCTACAGCTGCATTTATCTGGACGGGGAAGGGGGTAGCTCTGTCTGCCCTTGGCAAGGACCAGGATGCCATCAGCTGTTATAAAAAGGCTTTAGGTATCGATTCAACAGATGCACGGGCATATTATTATCTGGGAGTTTCTTTCTCCCATGTCGGCAGAAATAATGATGCAATTAAAAACTTCGACGCTGCACTAATTCACCGCCCGAAATGTGCCAAAGCATTCTATCAGAAAGGGCGGGCACTTGCGAGTCTGTCAATGTATCACGAAGCAATTAGTGCATTCGACCGGGCTCTTGGTGAGAATGGTACATTTTCTGATGCCTGGCTCTACAAGGGTACCTCAGAGGCAAATCTTGGGAGATATGTACCGGCGCTAGATTGCTATGATCATGCAATTTCCCTGGATGCAACATACGCATTACCGCACCTTTACCGGGGAGTTGCATTAATTCACCTGAACCGGTACACTGAGGCGCTGAAAGCATTTGAGCTGGCGCTTACTCTCCAGCCGGAGTATCCGGAAGCATTCTATTATCAGGGTATCACGTATCTTAAGATTGAGCGCTTTGATGATGCAATAACTGCATTTAATCTGGCCTTGGCGTTAAATGACCAGTATTCAGAGGTATATCATCACAAAGGAATTGCCCTAGTCCACCTCCGGAACTACGATGAATCGATTATTGCGTTCGACGCTGCGCTTATAATTAATCCTGAATATCAGGATGCCCTTTACGAAAGGGGACGGGCACTCATGCATATCGGGAAGAATAAAGAGGCGATCGCATCGTTCGATCGCATCCTTTCTCATAATCCCGGATTTGCTATTGCTATCTATGAGAAAGGTAGAGCTCTTCTTGCACTCGGCAACCCAGATGCCGCAATCTCCGCCTTTGAACGGGCATGGGAGATAAACCCCACCTGCTATCAGGCATTCTTCTGGAAAGGAAGAGCATATTTTGAGATGGGCAATTATGATGCGGCAATCACGGCATTCGAGCATGCTCTAGAAAACAACCATGGAACTGCTGATGTGTACTACTTCCAGGGTAAGGCTTATGCTGCACTAGATCAGCACAGGCAGGCAGTACAATCGTACGATAGATCTCTCGAGATCAATCATAGCGCCGAGGTACTTTCCCAAAAAGGTGTTTCACTCGCTGAACTTGGCATGTCAAGGGATGCTCTGGAAACATTCGAAAAAGCGCTGGAACAGAATAGTAACCTTGCTGAGGCATGGATGGGAAAAGGTAATGTACTGTACGATCTCGGGAAGCATCAGGAAGCTCAGGCTGCATACGAAAAAAGCCTCGATCTGGACCCGGAGAATGCAATTGGCTGGACACGTCACGGTATGGCGCTCGCAGCTCAGGGTCAAAGCGGTGATGCAATTGAATCATATGAACGGGCGGTATCCGTTGACCCTGCATTCTCAATCGCCTATTTCACCAAAGGCAGTGCACTTATCGCACTCGGGCAGTACCAAGATGCCAGCGAAGCATTTAGTGCCATGATATCGATCCAACCGGATTTTGTTGACGCGTGGATTTATAAAGGTCGGGCATTACATGAGCTCGGGAAATATCAGGAAGCTCTGACTACGTTCAAACATGCGTTGGAAATCGATCCCGGACGTAAAGAAGTTTGGAATGATATTGCAGAAATACTTGATACGATTGGTAAACATGAAGAGGCCAAGATTTGTCATAAGAAGGCAGAGTAAGATTTTACCTATTTTTCAATAACTCACGTGTTCAGAATATACAATTAGAAAATAACTAGTTCTCAAAGGATTGATTCAATAACTGCCCCAAAAAAATTCTTCAGGAAGTGTCAGTTGATCTTTACTCCGGTTCCCTCTTCCATAGTGATTCATAAGATACGGGAGACACATAAATTGTGTTTGGGAATGAAAACATTAATATTAAAAAATAAGAGATATTTTTTTTTCCTTTTTTTTGTTCACTTATCTGGCTCAATTTTTCACCCTCTCAATAGGAGATATCAGGAATTCCCCCTCTTTTTCCAATCTGTCGTGCAACAACAAGAATTAAAAAAATTCCGATAATTTCTCTGACAGAAACGGGAGACTTTTTTGGTAGTGTTGGCGCGGTGCCTGCCGGAAGAGTTGAGGTGGTCTTACCTTGCGATCGTGTTGATATTGTTGAAGGTGCCCTTTCACTTGTATTAAAAGACGTAGTTGCGTCCCGATTCTGTTCAGCTATGCGTTTATTCGCTGCCAGATTCGGGAATGTGGGATCAAGAGCCTGTACTTTATTAAAAGCCGCGATTGCTTCATCATATCTTTTCATACCGGCAAGTGAGTACCCTTTGTTGAACCATGCATCGGGACTGGAGGGATCAATAGTAATCGCAGACTCGTACGCTTTCAGTTCCTCATCATAACGGCCGAGATTATACAGAATGTACCCACGGTTTATCCATCCTTGAGTATAATCGGGTTTGAGTATAAGTACTCGATCTGATGCTTCAAGCGCTTCGGTGAATTGTTGTGCACGGTTAAGTGCATCCGCTTTTCCATTCCAAGCTTCAAAATAATCGGGTTCAAGTGTGACTGCCTTATCATATACGTAAATTGCCTCAGAATAATTTTTAATTTTCATGAATGCATTTCCCTGCTCGAACCATTCCATTGCATCGCTCGAATATGCCAATGCAGGAATGCATATACAGGATAAAAAGATACATGCAAAAATTACTACTATAGTCACAGTCTCTGTTTTCATACTATTCAGAATATATGTGGTACAGATGTTACATAAAGAGTACTTCAGGTTTGAGGGTTGTACATTAACGCGTCAGAACGAGAATACGACGGGTAAGGCTTTTATGTACCCGCTGCTGATGTCGTTGCAGAATAGTCATAGGTGATGAAACGATGTCTGAAATATCCTTATGCGTGACTACCACAGCCCTGTGTCCGACTTTAAGTACACGATAAATCTCGTCCAGAACATCAGCGTAAAGATTTGCCATCGTATCAGTTTTTTTAATGCAGACCGATTGCCCATAGGGAAAATCCGTCACCACTGCATCAATTGTATGATTACCAAACGGCAGATGCGTTGCATCAGCAAGCATGAGTTCCGGTTGCGTTGCGTTTTGACGGCTGCCATGAACCATCATCGGATCAAAATCACTTCCTAGGGTATGCATTCCGAGCATTTCCGCCTCAATAAGAATACCCCCGGTTCCACAGAACGGATCAAGCACCACATCACCCGTGTGTGAGCAGCTTATATTGATGAGTGTTCTTGCCATCCTTGGCATCATCACACCAGGGTGAAAAAAGTCTCGTTTTCCAGGATTACGGACATCATAGGCTCCGCGATTGATAGTGAAGATTACTTTACCAAAATAACACTGGTCCTCCGAAAGGATAGCGCGGTATTCTATCACCGGTTTATCAAGTGAAACGGGACCAGAAATCATGGTCCCGATCAGCCTCTCAAATTCCTGTTGCGAACAGGGGGTTCTTTCGAGACACCCTCCATGAATTTTTCTGGCACGCCCAGCAAATGACTCACGGGTTTCAATGGCAAGTTCTTTGAGTAATTTTTGGAATGCTGGAATCGTGGGCTCACATTCACCGAGATACTCTGACACGACCTGCGTCATGGCAAGCCGGTGTGCCTCTTTTGGATCAGGCGCCTCAACAACCGCAACCTGAAGCCGGCAATCGATAACTTTCCCAATGCAATCAAGTTCGGCAAAAGGGAGTGTTGGGTTTTCACCGGACAACTCAAAGAGCAGTCTCATCTTGTTCTCATTGATCTCAGGCGCTCAAATAAGTGTGCAAAAAGGTAAAATTTTATCGCAAAAAAATAAATTTTCAAAGGGGGCCTTGTGGTTACTTTTTACCTTTCTTTTTTCCCATTATTCCGGAGAGAAATCCTCCTGAACCAGTGCTTTTTCCTTCAAGCTCGGCAAGTTTTACGTAGAGTTCCTTCTGTTCACTGCTGATGGACTTTGGTGTGACAATTTTCACCCTGACAAGCAGGTCACCGGGTTTTCCACGACGCTTTATCCCTTCACCGGCAATTTTCAATGCTGTGTTGTGCTGTATGCCGGGGGGAACTTTCAGGTCAATATGCCGTTTATCTATCGCTTCAATTTCAATCGATGTCCCCAGAACGGCCTGTACAGGACTGATCTCAATGATGATTTCGAGGTTATCTCCGTTCCGGATAAAACGGTCGTGGGGCTTAACATACACCTCAATAAACAGGTCACCATTGGGTGCACCATAATCACCTGCTTCACCATACCCCTCCATACGAAGTCGCATACCATTATCGATTCCTGCAGGTATATGCACGGATACTTTCCGTTTCACTCGTGAATGACCAGACCCCCGGCACTCTTTGCAGACTTTTTCAGGAATTTTTCCTTTTCCGCCGCACTGATTGCAGGTCATCATCCGGACGAACTGGCCGAAGGATGAATGAGTAGCTTGTCGCATCTGTCCACTGCCACCACAGCGGGAACAGGTATTCAGTCGTTTTGTTTCACTGCCCGTTCCATTACATGGCGGACATGGTTCTGTGTGCATCACTTCTATGTCCCGATCTACACCGGATACTGCTTCTTCAAGATTGATCTGGATCCGCATGAGCAGATCGGCGCCTGGCTGGGGACCCGATCGTCGCTGACCCCCGCCAAAGAAATCAAAGATATCCCCGAAACCCGAGAAATCGGCGGAGAAACCTCCACCCCCGAATCCACTCGCTCCTGTATAAGAGCCTTTGGAGGCGTTGGTAAACGTCTCATGGCCCATGTTGTCGTATTGTGCTTTTTTCTGCTCATCGGAGAGGACACTATATGCCTCGTTTATCCCCTTGAACTTCTCTTCTGCACCTTTCTCCTTGCAGACATCGGGATGGTATTTCCGGGCAAGGTTGCGGTATGCCTTCTTGATCTCCTTGTCGTCAGCACTACGGGGTATGCCGAGGGTATCGTAGTAGTCATCCGCACTCATTTTTTAGCTCACTCTTCTTTTACGTTATAATCTGCATTGACAACATTATCATCGGTATTTTTATCAGGTTGCGGTGCAGCACCGGCTCCTGCCTGTTGTTGTGATGCCTGCTCTGCCTGAATCTTCTGATAGAGTTTGGTTGTTGCGGCATAGACACTTTCAGTCAGCGCTTCCATTGTCTTCTTTATCTCATCAAGGTTGTCGTCTTCCAGCGCTTTCTTTACTGCAACAATGCCTTCCTCAACTTTTAGCTTGTCAGCTGTTTCAAGCTTGTCCCCGCTCTCTTTAAGCATCTTTTCAGCAGTGAATACGGCGGTATCCGCCTGGTTGTGCAGCTCAATCTCATCGCGCTTTTTCTTATCCTCAGCTTCGAACTGTTTGGCTGCATTCATCATCTTCTTGATGTCTTCATCAGAGAGTTTCTTATCTCCCTTGATCGAAATTGCCTGCTGGTTGCCTGACCCCAGATCCTTTGCCGATACATGAATAATGCCATTTGAGTCAATATCAAAAGTGACTTCAATCTGGGGTATGCCACGGGGTGCCGGCGGGATGCCGGTCAGCTGGAACCTGCCAAGGGTAAAGTTATCTTTCGCAAGAGCCCGCTCACCCTGTTCCACGTGGATCTCAACACTGGTCTGCCCATCGGCTGCTGTCGAGAATATCTGGCTCTTCCGTGTGGGGATGGTGGTATTGCGTTCGATCAGTTTGGTTGCGATACCACCAAGAGTCTCTATACCCAGCGTGAGCGGAGTGACATCGAGCAGGACAATATCTTTTGTCTCACCGGTCAGCACAGCACCCTGGATTCCTGCACCGAGAGCAACGCACTCATCGGGATTGATACCCTTGTCAGGCTCTTTCCCAAGAATTTTTTTTACGGTATCCTGAACAAGTGGTACACGGGTAGAACCTCCAACGAGGAGGACGTGATCGATGTCCTTTGGTTCAAGCTTTGCATCGCTCAGTGCCTGCTTCACCGGTCCGACGGTGGATTCGACGAGATCACCAATTAGTTGTTCGAGTTTTGAACGGGTAAGATCGAAGTTGAGGAATTTGGGGCCACTCGTATCCGTAGTTATGTAGGGCAGATTGATGTTGGTGGACTGGCGCTGGGAGAGCTCGATCTTTGCATTCTCTGATGCATCCCTCAGTCTCTGCATGGCATACGGATCATTGCGCAGGTCAACTCCCTCTTTTTTCTTAAACTCCTCAATAAGGTAATCTGTTACCCTTTTGTCGAAGTCATCTCCACCAAGGAGGTTATTACCGGCAGTTGATTTCACTTCAAAGACACCGTCCCCAAGGGTCAGAATTGAAACATCAAATGTACCCCCCCCAAGGTCATACACCAGTACGGTGGCATCCTGCTCTTTATCAATGCCATATGCCAGTGCGCTTGCTGTGGGCTCGTTGATGATGCGCATGACATCAAGACCGGCGATCTTTCCGGCATCCTTGGTTGCCTGCCGCTGTGCATCGTTGAAGTATGCCGGAACCGTGATAACCGCTTTTGAAATCTTCTCACTTAAGTACGCCTCAGCATCGACTTTCATCTTCTGCAGGATCATAGCCGATATTTCCTGAGGCGTAAAACTCTTATCATCGATCTTGATTTTTTCAGTCGATCCCATCTTACGCTTGATTGACTGGATTGTCCGCTGGGGATTGGTAACCGCCTGGCGTTTGGCCAGGCTGCCGACAAGTCGTTCTCCCTCTTTTGTGAATGCAACGATCGAGGCTGTTGTCCGTCCGCCTTCTGCGTTTGGGATCACGATCGGCTTTCCTGCCTCCATGATAGACATACAGGAAAAGGTTGTTCCCAGATCGATTCCCAAAACCTTCTCTTTTGCCATTTCTTTATACCTCCTGATCTTTCTGATTTCCTTTTGATACGGCAACTTTTGCGTATTTTATCACTTTATCATGCATACGATACCCGCGTGAGACTTCATCGGTCACGGTGCCCTCCGGTTCATCTGAAGTGACATAAGCGATGGCTTCATGTTCTGCAGGATTGAATTGTTTTTTTTGTGCATCTAGGGGATTGATACCATTACGCAGCAATTGGGCATTAAGAAGCTGCTGGATCTGACGAATCCCTTCACGCAGGTGAGTGTCGTCAGTCTTTAATGCCCGTTCAAGGTTATCCACCACTTCGAGGATGTCAATGGCGAATCGTTCATTTGCAAGTGAAATGACGATCTCCCTTTCACGAGCTGTACGTTTTGTAAAATTTTCGTAGTCTGCTGCAAGCCTGAGGAGCTGATCGTTTAATTCGGCAAAAGCCTTCTTTTGCGCTTCGAGCTCAGCCATAAGCGACTGATACTCCGGCAGGGGATTTTCAGCCGAACCGGAATCCTGTGCCCCGTTTTCTTCTGTACTCTGTTCTGCGTCGTGCATAGTACATTCCGTTCGATGTTCCAATATTTATTGTATTGTGGTTCTATATATAGTTTTACATAATCCCACCAAGGGAACCGCTGAATATGGCCTGTTTTTGTTAATTGGGCACAATTATTTGTATAATTCGATATTCAAGCATTTTTTACGAGATTTATTCAAAGCGATTTACAAGTACCAGTACACCAGAGGATAGAAGGTACCGGTAATAATTCTAGAAGAGGGTGTATTATTTTTCTCATCATGAAATAACCTGCATACATTTTTCTTTCCTGTTCTGCATACACTAAACCATGAAGTGGGCACTGCTCTCGGTCTGGGACAAGACAGGTATTATCGAGCTCGCACAGGTACTTCTTAGACATAAATACAGCATTATGAGTTCGGGCGGAACCGGAAAGGCACTTGCTGATGCTGGTGTAAAATTTACTGAAGTATCCAGTTATACCGGCTTTCCCGAGATGATGGATGGACGAGTCAAAACACTGCACCCGAAAGTCCACGGGGGATTGATGGGGAGACGGCAAATCGATGATGCTGTAATGGCAAAGCACGGCATCAACCGGATCGATCTGCTGGTAGTAAACCTGTACCCGTTCGAGAAGATGTCCGGGCAGCATCTGAGTCTTGAAGCATTAATCGAATTTATCGATATCGGTGGACCGGCGATGATCCGGGCAGGGGCAAAAAATTATAAAAATGTAGTTGTCGTTGTTGACCCGGCCGATTACCCGGTAATGACCACAGCACTTCAACATGGTGAAATCTCCCCGGATCAACGTCTCGCGCTTGCAAGAAAGGCATTTGCCAGGACTGCTGCCTACGATGCAGCGATCAGCAATTACCTCTACTTACTCGATGCACCGTTTCCCTCAACGTTCACGGTACAGTTCAATCATGGCAGGACCCTGAGGTATGGAGAAAATCCGCACCAGCAGGCTGCAGTCTATGGTACTACCGGAATTGCAGGAACGGAGCCGATCCAGGGAAAGCAGATGTCGTATAATAATTATCTAGATGTTAACGCTGGTGTCGCTCTTCTCCGCGAGTTTGAGGAACCTGCTGCTGTTATCGTCAAGCACAATAATCCCTGCGGAGTTGCTATTGGCACTGGTTTGCTTGATGCCTATATCACAGCCCGTGAAGTTGATCCTGTTTCTGCCTATGGATCGGTTGTCTGCTTGAACCGGGAGATCGATAAAAACGTGGCAGAAGAGATTGCAAAGACGTTTGTTGAAGTTCTTGTTGCTCCATCATTTTCAGACAATGCCCGTGCAATTATGGCAAAAAAGGAGAACATGAGGGTACTTGTTCTCCAGCAAAAATCTGAAGGTGATGAGATCCGGACGATCGATGGCGGTGTACTCGTGCAGCGAACTCCTCTCTACCAGGAGCACTGGGAAGTGATCACCGACCGGGATCCTACTCCTGATGAGATGCGTGCAATCCAGCTTGCCTGGAAGGTGTGCAAACATACTAAAAGCAATACAATCATATTTGCTGACCAGAAACACACCCTGGGAATCGGCGCCGGGCAGATGAGCAGGGTGGATTCGGCTAGGATTGCCGTCGAGAAAGCATGTTCATCACTCAAAGGTTCTGTCGTGGCTTCAGATGCGTTCCTGCCGTTCCCGGACACGCTCGAAGTTGCTGCTCAGGCAGGAGCGACAGCCATTGTGCAGCCGGGTGGTTCTATCCGCGACAAAGACGTAATCGATGCTGCAAACCGGTTGCACATGGCAATGGTTTTTACCGGCGTACGTTACTTCAAGCACTAATTTTTGCTCTTTTTTTTCAATTTTGCGCAATTTAGCATTGATTTTCTTCTTGGGAGTTGTCACCATTCCAGTATTTATTATACTTATTGCAATCGCATATCTGAATGTGACAACTTCTGAATATTTCATATCAAATAGACGAATTTCTGTAAAATATGGATTTATTTCGCAAGCAATGAACGATATTAAGATGGAAGGGGTTACCAATACTTCATTATCTCAAGATTTTTTTGGCAGAATTCTCAACTTTGGTAATGTTCTTATAGCGACCCCAGGAACAGCAACTGGAACAGAGATGATGAAGGGTATCTTGGATCCGATGCTAACTAAAGGTATGATCGAAGAACATCTCGTTAAATATAAAAAGAATGAAGAAATCCATCAATCTATTAGAAAAATTAATGATGAATATAAGATGGGACGACTTGATGAGTCACGCTATAATTCATTGAAACAAGAGTTTGAATCGGAAATTTTAAAAAATTCTTAACTTTATTTTTTATTATTGAGTTTTGTGATCACCTTAGGCAAAAACTCACATAAAATGTATATAAATGGCAGTGGGTGAGGAATATACTCCCTTTATCCGCCCTTCCAGAAGATCACCGCACGGTGACCTTATCCAGGCGTATCGATCGATACCGGTTTTTGATCTTGTCAGTAAAAAAAGTCCCGGTTGACTGAGCACTTAAAAGATTTGCATAGATGTGGGAAGGAACGTTTTGATATTGAAACACCATCCCCGAATGGAACTCAATCTCTAAATTCTTTAAATTAGTATCGTAACCTACGGTTTTCAGGTTACAGGATTGAACGGATTGTCTCTCCATCATATATCACCATAACTAATAGGTGCTGTCAACAGATAATGCTTGGTAATAATAAAAATAAAAAGATATCATACTTTCATAATCTCTCCATTCAGATGGAGTAAAACATTACTATCGCTCCCATTGATTCTCAAGGTTACTCATATTATCAGAACCATCTTGAATAAATTCTAAATATTTTCAATACTAACATTAAGTAAAGATGTACGATTCTGTTGAGGTTTCCCGCATGCTCGACATCCTCGGGAACCGGAACCGAAGGCGGATCATTGAACTGTTACGACAGAAACCCTGTTTTGTCACCGAGATCTCTGAGACGCTGATGCTCTCACCAAAAGCGGTCATCGATCATCTCCAGATGATGGAGCGGGAAGCAATCCTTTCCTGCCAGATGGACGACAGGCGCCGGAAATATTATCACCTCGAAAATGACATTCTCATCGACATCAATCTCAAACAGGTGCGGGTGCTTGCCGGAGTAGTTGATGATGATATCAAGAACGACCATCTCAAAAACTCGGTCACCATGCTTGGGAGAATGATTAAAGCTCATGATAAGATCCTTTCTAATCTCGAACAGGTAAACCATGATATCGAAACAAAAATGAATGACCTTGCCCGAAACAATAAGGATTTATTCAGGAGCGATCGAGAGATTACTGTAATCATTGCGCTTTCGCATGACTCTCTTACATTTCAGGAACTGGAACAGGCCACGGACGTGTCACAAAAAGATCTTGGTGAAATTCTGAAACGGTTTGAGCGTAAGGGACTCGTCGGGCGGATAAAAGACCAGTATATACTCCGAGGTGTATATGCAGAATAATCCGAACAGCCCTTATGACGATGTTTTTAACAACCTCGCAAAGATAGTTGAAGACATTGTCAAAAACATGCCGGACAACCATCACGCACGCATAGTAGGATACACGATAATTACACGGCATCCTTCAAACGGAGACCCCGAGGTCTTCCGGGCTGGAGATCCCAGCGATGATGAGGAAATCCCGTACGAAGTCGTGGAATCTGGTGATATGATTTATATCACCGCAACGATGCCCGCTAATCCAAAGAACGCTCCTGTTATTGACATCCAGACAAACAACGTACATGTCTGTATTGATAACCGGGACATTACCATCATGCTTAATCAGCCCATAGACAGAATTCATAGTTATTATCGAATCCACCGCGGTTTGATGGATATTACGCTAAAAAAGGTAAAGCAATACTGATTATCTTTGACTTTTTTTTGATAAAAAATTTGATGCATTGAAAAGTTTTTGATCTAAACGAGTTTCCAGACTCTTACAGTATTTCCGTTGAATGCTACCTCAGCATACGCTTTGCCCGGAGTAAGCGAGGCAGGAACCTCAAACACAAGATACCCATCAATTGCATTGCTCTTGCCTGGATATAGGTAGGTGAGCTGCGTGCCGTGCGAGTACCCGAAATCCTCAACGTATTCAGTTCCAAATAGTTTCGGGAAATACTGGATTTCCTTTACTTCAATTTCTGTCGCCTTCCGGTCTGATGATTTATCGGGAAGATAATGGGTAGGATCCGCAGAATATTTTTGTCCATTATAGTGGACGTTGATAGTGCCGGAAGTGGGGGGCCAGACACGCGTATCACCTTTGTTAAAAACATTGATGAATAGAAACAGATATTTTTTATCCCGGTTTTGGTTTCTGCATGTAATACTTATTATCCATGTCATTATGCCAGAAGTAAGTCTCGTTCACCCATATACGATAAACAGTACCTTCGCTTGCAATATCTCCTTCACTGAAGGGAAAACATCTTTTAGGTGAAGAGCATTCGGGAAAGGATCAGGAGTCGATGTTGGTCAACGGTTGTTGGCATTGTTGTCATCGGGATTGTTGTTGTGGATATGACTGTGCCGCTCGATGAAACCCTGTCAGTAGAAATTTGATTAGATCCGGAAGACATTTTCGGAAATACTACCAAAACTATCGCCACTGCGACTATCAGAACGATAAAAATACCCGCGATTATTTTACCCGTGCCTTTCCTGCACCACGCAATGGCCGGGGAGAAAGAACGATTGGCTGTATAATAGGTTCCTGTCCAACCGATACCAAAGGCTGAAGAAACGGGGGCGGTATGTCCGGATCAACCGGTGTCCCGCAGTTATTATAGAAGTTCATCCCATCGGATATTGCGGATCGACATACTGTACAGAATTTTTGTCCCATACATCATGCTCTTCTTAAAAGTTAATAAAAAGGGGGTTTGTTTCTGTACCACCTTCATGCAATCATCAATCCGAGGTAAAAAATTAAGAACCAATTTCCCGCGTTTCCCTGCCGTTGCGTCCATTTATGGCAGCGCAATCCTGACATATATAATTTTTTTAGTCGGCGATGCCGAAACGTCATGGATGATGAATCCATCAACGGTGTTGCTCTTTCGATAAAATGGATAATGTGATGGTACAGGCAGGTATCATGACAAACCTGGGTCATCAGTTCTTGATGTCCACCAGAACAAAAATGAAAATAAAATAATGGCTCTGGAAAAATATTCACGATAAAATTGAACGCTTACGAGACTTTCAGACATCCGATTCAACTCCTCCCGAATACGATAACTCCAAAGACAGGTAATATTTCTTCTTCGTAATCAACGAAGGCACGGTCAGGGGGGGGGACAGGCCTGTTCTCTCCTTCAATATACATG
>Ga0209777_10000697_pt1 | contig 52945 bp, 53 predicted proteins | sample FrelakmetHBP12HB_FD_187147 | JGI IMG/M metagenome (GOLD analysis project Ga0209777, IMG submission 187147) | Freshwater lake sediment microbial communities from the University of Notre Dame, USA, for methane emissions studies -HBP12 HB (SPAdes)... | ecosystem: Environmental > Aquatic >...
ATCTTGGTCCGGCCGGCGTCATATACTATGGCTACAAGTTCAAACCCATTACCTGAGCCAAAGCCGCCATCTTCTCAATGGGATCGGCGGATGGCCTTCCTTCCGTTCTTTCTTTCCAGGTCATCCATCGAGCATGCTGAACGTTCGCATCCTGTCGAAAATATCGTTCGTCCGGATCATCCGACGTTCACGTCGAAGCTCGATTCGTAGCCGACCGGGTCGTTAGACAGCACCGGGCGGCATTCCAGGCCGAGGATGACGTGCAGTGAGCCCTCCTTCTTCGGAAGGACCTCGATCTGCATCGATCCGGTCTCGCCGCCCCGCAGCTTCGGCAGCTGCACCAGCCCCCTCGCTTCCAGATCGCCCGCGATGGTGAGGGTCACTTCCCGCGCCATGGCCTTCGCCTTGTTGGAGTAGCGCATGACCGCCTTCGACCACTGGCCCAGGGCCATCTTGTCCACGAAATCGATGTCCAGTTGGATGTCAGGCATGTAGTCCTCCACTGCTCTCTCGGCAGCGGCCAGGGCCTCCTTCATCTGTGCTAGAGCGGCAGAATGGTCCGTGCCCTTGATCCCTTCCGCCGAGCGATAGAGCGATATCGACTCCTTCAGCTCGATGCCGTTCTTGCGCGCCCTGTCGATGCGAGCCTCAACGTTGGTCCGCGTCTCCACGTAGGTGCGCTGCGTATCCAGCGCCACGCCGACGTGGGTCTCAGCGCCCTGTAGGTCCTGCCATGCCTGGGGCAAATCATGGTCCTTGATCGCCACTTCCGCCCTGAGGATGAAATCCTGGGAGGCGGAAACGTCCGCGCCGGTGGTGCGCGCTTCTTTCATCTTCGCCTCGATATGCTTCCTCCTCTCCTCCATATGCCTCACGAGCAGCGAGCGCATCTCCTGCACCGCTTCCCTGAGCGGGGGCAGGTCGACCGACCTGATTTCCTTCCTCGGCGTCAGCGAATTCCTGGCCTTGGCCGGGAAGGCCTTCTGGTCCAGCTTCATCTCCTCCGCCAACGTCATCGCGGCGTTCAATTGCCGCACCAGCTCCGCGGCGCTCCGAGTGACCGCCTCCTGCAGGGCCGCTTTAGCGCGGCGCATATGCAAGGTCGCCAATTCGTAGTCCGAGGCGTCCATGTTGCGCCTGGCCTGTTCGGCGATGTCCCTGACCCGCTTGATGGCCTTGGCGTCGTCCAGCGTCTCGGCCTCCTTGACCAGGTCGTCCAGCTCCGACGCCCGCCTGCTGAACATGCCGCTCTGCGCCTTCAGTTCGTCCGCTCCGTTGACAGTATACGCGAACGCCTCCCCGAAGGAGCCTCTCTGGAACTTCTCTTTCGCTTGGAGGATGGTCTGCTCGATGGAGCCAGTGGTGAGCCCCTTGCGCTTCGCTTCGGAGACTTTGGCCTCCAGATCCTTCAGGCTGCGCTCGGTGAGCGCCTTCTGCTCCCTTACCTTGGCCAGTTCCAACTCGACGTTCTTCACCAGGGCGGAGGCCTCGCGGAAGCGCTTCGCCTCCAATCTATTCTCGACCTCCGAGCGCCCCCGTAGCGCCGATTCCAGATCCGGTCCCTCGAGTTCCAGATGATGATAGGTGAGCTCAATTTTCGCTATCTGCTCTTGCACCAGCTGCGCGGCCGCTTGTCCCGCCTGGTCGCCCGCCTTCTTGGCCAGCTCGTGCGCGATGCCATGGCGCCCCAGCTTGGCGTAGTTGGCCGCCTGCCGCAGCAATTCCTGGGCCGCCCCGGTTTGCACGCCGAACCCTTGTGCGTCCGAGACGATCGCCTGCGCCTCGATGATGCTCTCCTCCGACCGCTCGCTCAGTACCAATGCCTGGTCCAGCTCGCTCTTCGCCAGCTCTATGGCCCGCAGGGCATCGTACACTCGGCGCTCCTCCAGCAACGAGTCCGCCTTCGCCAATATCTGTTGGGCACCGACCACGTCGGAGCCTCTCTCCTTGGCCTTCAGCAGCATGGCGCGGGCCTGCTCCATCTCCTTCTCTGCGCCTCTGATCAGGACGTTGAATATGGCCCGCTCCGCCTCGCGCGAGGTGGTCATCACCGGGAGCCATTCCTTTCTCTCCAGCATGGCCTCGGCCGATTGGATGCTCTGCTCCACCGCCCTCGCGTCGAAGCCTAATCGTTTGGCGACTTGCAGAAGATCCAGTACTGCCGCCACCCGCTTGGGAGCGACATACGGGGCTACAAGCTTCTCCGCTTCCACGAAAGCCTTGGCCGCCGCCGGGAACGTCTCCTCGTAACGGCCGGTCTCGAAGAGCTTCTTGGTGACTCCGAGTGCTTCAATGACATTCGAAGAGTCCAGCTGATTTGCCTCTGCCTCCTTGAGCAGGGCGGTAATCTCCAATATCCGATCATAGAGCCGGGTGTAGGAGGAGATCAGCTGGTCCAATGTGACCTCCGCCTCCTTCAGGATGGCGTAGCTCCGTTCCAGGTCGTCTTGGCCGAGCGCCTTGGTGGACTCCTCCGTTAATCGGTCCGCCTGCAGCACCTCCACCCCATCCCGGCGGGCAGAGGAGACCGCTCGAGCGAGCTGGGTCAACCTGCGGGTCAGCTCGTCCCTGACGATGCTCTGGATGTAATGGAACACCTCGGTGGTCAGGGCCAGGGAGTCGGAGGCGGCCCCGCGGCGGCGCAGGTCGTCCGCCCGGGCGAGCTTCTCGTTGAGCATGATGCTCTCGCAGCCGATGTCCTTGGCGATGGCCAGCAGATGCTTCGTGAGCTCCATCTGCTTTTCCAACGCCTTCAGCTCGTCCTTGCGAATGGTCTTCAGCGTGCCAGCGGCCAATTCGTAGGCTTTAACCGAATTCCCCGCCCTCAGCGCCTCGCCCGATTGGTCGAGCGTTAGCTTGTAGGCCGAGATGTCCAAAGGCCCGGCGTAGCTGTCGAACAGGTGAACGGCATCCGCCACCGCTATTTCGGCGATCTGCTGGGTCTTGATATCGATCTTGGAGATCACCCCGTCGATGGTCGCTTTCACTTCTGAGTAATGGTACGATTTCACTTTCGCGATGATCTCTTCGAGCGCAGCGCTTTCCGCGGATACGTCCGCACCGATTTTCAGCCCCGTGGTGACGCGCATCTCCGCCCGCATGATGTCCCCGCCCAGGCTGGACTGCAGGGCCGAATGCACTAGACCCTGTGCTTCATGAAGGGACTGCACCGCCGCTGTGAAATCGCGTTTGATGGTCTGCTTCCTCGAGCTCTCCAGCCATCGTTTGGTCCCTTGGATGTCCACCTTGAGGGCGGTCGCTTCCAGTAAGAGGGACTTGGTCCGGGCCAGCTCCGTCTCCACCTCCCGATATCCTTCCAATGCCCTCTCCAGCAGCTTCTCTGCGGCCGCGATGATCGCGGCGGCCTTGGAGAAGTCCCCTTGGGCCAATGTCTGGCGGGCCTCCTGGAATCTTTCAAGGATGGCGGTGGTGTCCGTACCGGTCTTCTTAGCGATCAGGAGCCGGTCGCGTAATCCGGATACCAGGCGGAGCAGCTGTTCCGTCTCCAGACCGCTGATGCTCGACTCCAATGCTCGCCAAGCCATGAGCGCCTCGTTGAGCTTCTCGGAGCGGGCGAGCTCCCTTCCCTTCGCTACTTCGTTGGACAGTTGGATGATGTCGGTGCCGTATCCCTTGAGGACGGTGGCGCGCTGCTTCATCGTTTCGAAGTTAAGTAAAAGTCCCTGGGCGATCGCGGTCCTAGCCTCTTTGTCCGCTGCCCTCAGCAGCTCGAAGGCTTGTTCGTACACCTGCCCCTCGATCGCCTGTCTGGACCGCTTGATGGTCTCGTCGCCCTTCGCCAGGCTCTGTCCCAGCTCCGTAGCGTTCTCCGAGAGCTCGCCATAGAAACCCACTCGGGTCGCGAACTCCCGCTGGAGCGCCTCGCGGACGGTGGTCAGGCATTCATTCAATTTGGTGATGGCGTCGGCGTGGTTCCCCTGGTCCAGGAATTGGCGTGATTGCCCCAGTAGGGTCTTCTCCTCTCCCTGGACGATGGAGTTGCGCTCGGCCAATAGGATCAAGGACTGAGCCAATGAGAGCCGGTCCGCCTCCTTGGCGTTGGTGAACCGCTCCGAAGCGTCCCAGAGCTCCCGCGCTTTCGCCAGAGCGAGTTCCATGGCGCCCTCGTTCAGGAGCGCCTGCACCCTCTCGGCCGAGGATTGCAGCTCGCTAGGCACGTCTTTCTGCTCGAACAAATGAAGCAAGGATAGGCTGGAATCGATGATGGAGGAGACCTTTGCCTTCTTAGCTAGCTCCACCGCCTCGAGGGCTTTCGCGGCCAGGCCCAACGCTTCCTTGTAATCCTTCTGCTGGTTGGCCTGCCGGCTTTCTTGGAACAGCCTTTCCGCTTCGGCGGTCGAGGCATCGAACGACTTGGCTGAGGCAATGGCTTTCTCTGACTCGGCCATCTTCTCTTCCGCTTCCTTGCGGTTGCGCGCCGCTTCCTTGGTGCGCTGTTCCAGCTGTTTGGTCAGCGATATTTGTTTCAGATAGTCGCCAGTCACTCGATCTCGCCTCGGCCGATCGCCCTGATCAGTTCCAGATGCCCAACGGAACCTACATAATATGGCAAGCAGGGCTTATAGCTTGCGTACCAGTTATCCTTTCTGGGTCTTTTCATCGCTTAAGAATGTCGACGAAGGCGACCCGCTCCAGCACCAGGTCGCTGGCCCTTTCCGGGCCGAGGGCGTCAATCTCCCTTTGTTCAACCCCGAAGCGCAATGCCTTCTCCACCGAGGCGTCGAGGACGGAATCGTCGCGCCTCAGCTCAAGGATGCTCAACGCGTCCTCGATTTGCGGGCCGAAAAGGACCAATGCCACTCGCTCCGTTCCAACCTTCAGCCCCAGCTTCTGCTGCGCCTTGGATATCTGCCTTTCTCCTGATGCGTAAAGGAAGCATTCCATGGCGAGGTTGTTGCAGGCGTTCATCTGCTGATCGAAAGAACGGAGGGCATGCTCCGCCGCGCTTTGAAGGTGCTCGGCGCCACAGATCAGGTCTGCATTCAATGCCAGCACGGGACCGTCCGGCAGGCTCTGCAAGCGCTCCACTGCCTTCCTCGGGTCGGCGATGTGCCCCCTCGCCCCTACGATCTGGAAACAAGACATGCTGGCCTTCGAATCACCTTGGGATATTTATTAGTTCCCCGCTCCAGTCGTTCCCCGAAACCGGTGGCTCAGTCGCTCTCAAAGGCACGAAAGCTTTATCAAAGACCATCGTGGTAAACTGGCCAGTCATAATATCGTCTCATTGGTGAACCAAATGTCATCCGATAAGGTGGAGATCATCGCCCCAGCCTCCCTCGCCAATCTGGGTCCAGGTTTCGACGTGTTTGGGATCGCGCTCAAGGAACCCTACGACGTCATCGGCGCCAAGCGGGTTAGCGAGCCGGGCGTTAGGATCGTGGAGGTGACCGGGGTCGGTGCGAACCGCGTTACCTTAGACTCGAAGCGCAACACCGCCTCAGTCGCCGCCTTCGAAGTGCTTCGCAAGGCTAAAGCCGAATTCGGCCTCGAGCTCAGCATCCGGAAAGGGGTGCGGCCTTGCAGCGGTATGGGGTCGTCGGGCGCCTCCGCGGCCGGAGGGGCGTTCGCCGCCAATATGAGCTTGGACCGGCCATTATCGATGAGCGACCTGGTGGTCTGCGCAGCCATGGGCGAGCAGGCTTCCTCGGGAACACTGCATGCGGATAACGTCGCTCCATCACTATTCGGCGGGTTCACCATCATCCGTTCTTACGAACCGTTGGATGTGGTCAATGTCGTTCCACCGGTCAACCTCGGCATCGTGGCCGCGTTGCCAGATGTGATGGTGTCAACCAAAGAAGCTCGGGGGATATTACCAAAGACCGTGGAAATGAGGAAGCTGGTGCGGACCGTCGGCCACGCGTCCTCGTTGGCCGTGGGCATGAGCCTGGGCGACGTCTCGCTCATCGGGAGAAGTGTGAACGACGTGATCGTCGAACCGGTACGCGCACCATTGGTTCCACATCTCAAGGAGGCGGAGGAGGCGGCCCTGAAGGCAGGTGCGGTAGCTTCCTTCCTCGGAGGGTCTGGGCCGTGCGTCGCATCATTCTTCGACCTCACCCTAACTGATGGCAAGGTCATAGGAGAGGCGGTCCGCCAGGTCTTCGAATCCAAAGGGGTCAAGGTCGAGGTCTGGGTGGATAGCTGGGGCAAGGGATGCAGGAGGCGGACTTGATGTCGTACATTGTCAAGTGCTTTGATTGCGGCCGGGAGGTAACTAACGGACTTTTGGACAGCTGCCCGGCCTGCGGCGGCCTGCTGAACGTGGAGATGGACCTCTCCTCGCTCCAGGGAAAGAAGCTGAAGGACCTGCGCAAGGCGCCGATCGGCGTATGGCGTTACGCCCCGTTCCTGCCAGTTGACCAGAGGAAGGCGGTGAGCCTGCTGGAAGGCGGCACGCCACTCTACCACTGCCACGGCCTTGGCGAGAAGCTGGGGATCAAGGACCTGAAGGTCAAGTACGAAGGCGCCAATCCGACCGGCTCGTTCAAGGATCGGGGGATGACGGTCGGCGTCTCTCGAGCCGTGGAGCTAGGATGCAAGGTGGTGGGATGCGCCTCGACCGGCAATACCTCCGCTTCGCTGGCAGCGTACGCGGCCAAGGCCGGGCTGGGCTGCGTGGTCTTGCTGCCATCCGGGAAGGTGGCATTAGGAAAGTTAGCCCAGGCCATGTTCTATGGCGCGAAGGTCATCACCGTCGATGGCAACTTCGACGAAGCGCTAGATATCGTCAGGCGATTGGCCAAGGAAGGGCATCTCTACTTGCTCAACTCCATCAATCCGTTCCGTCCGGAAGGACAGAAGACCGTGGCCTTCGAGATATTAGACCAGTTGGAGCTGCAGGTACCGGACCGGATCGTGCTGCCGGTGGGGAACGCTGCCAACATATGGGCAGTGTACAAGGCTCTGACGGAATTCCGCAACCTCGGCTGGATCGACAGGATGCCGAGACTTGTGGGCGTTCAGGCATCGGGCTCTAATCCGATCTTCAATGCGTTCAAGGCTGGTAAGAATGACTTCCAGCCAGTGGAGCATCCGGAGACCGTCGCAACAGCCATACGCATCGGCAACCCGGCGAGCGGCAGGAAGGCGCTCAAGGCGATCTACAACACCGATGGCTGCGCGGTGCAAGTAACCGACGAGGAGATCCTTACCGGACAGAAGCTGCTCGGCCGCACCGAGGGCGTTGGCGTTGAGCCGGCGTCGGCAGCCTCGATCGCGGGAGTGATGAAGCTGCGCCAGAGCGGGGAGATATCCGCGGACGAGCGCATCGTCTGCATCTGCACCGGGAACCTGCTGAAGGACCCGGACACGGTGATCAAGAGCTCAGGAGAAATCCTGAAGAGCAAAGCCAGCATGGAAGCGGTCAAGAAATTGATTATGCAATGATCGAGCTCGGTTCAGACCAGAGCAAGATCGTGCCTCGGACCGAAACGCCTGAGTCCACTACCTTTGTCATTTCGCAATTCGCCACTCACTTGCAAACAAATTTCTTCATCGAAAATTGAATGGATAACACCGGCTGGCTGAATCGTTTAGAATGATGTTCGCCTGTCCCCCAAACCCTTTCAACCTTTCTCATTTTCTATTATCTTGATGAGATACTGTGAGGTTCGGGCTATTGAGGAGTTGAAACCTCCTTCTTTCAGACGGGCAACAGTGAGAAATCATTAAGTTATCAGTTGGACTAGTTTAATTCGTATTCGATTCTCACGAATTGAGCGAACGGTATAGGGGGAGTGGTTCAATGGGAAAGAAAGCCAGAATTGTTTTGAGACCTGCAATCTTCGTGCTATTTCTGCTACTGGGCGCGTTCATGGTCGTTGTCCCTGACTCAACGCTCGCAGCCCAGGACAGCGACTATATCTATACAGAGAGTAGCGGCGTAGCCACTATCACGGGATACATTGGCACTGGCGGAGACATAATCATCCCTTCCACATTGGGAGGGTATGCCGTGGTGGCCATCGGGGACTCTGCGTTCATAGAGTACACCTACCACAACCTGACCTCCGTGACAATCCCCGATAGCGTCATCTCAATTGGGAACAATGCATTCGAATCCTGCACCTCTCTGACCTCCGTGACCATTCCCAACAGCGTCACCTCCATTTGGAACTATTCGTTCTCTGGCTGCTCCTCTCTGACCTCCGTGATTATACCCAGCAGCGTCACCTCCGTCGGGGGTTCTGCGTTCGCCAATTGCGTCTCTCTGACCTCCGTGATCATTCCAACCAGCGTAACGTCCATTGGGGAATACGTGTTCGCCTTCTGCACTTCCTTGACCTCCGTGACCATACCCAGCAGTCTCACCTCCATCACTCAATATGCTTTTGCCTCCTGTACTTCCCTGACATCCGTGACCATACCGAACAGCGTCACCATCATCGGGGACTACGTTTTCGCCAACTGCGTCTCCCTAACCTCCGTGACCATACCTAACAGCATAACGTCAATCGGGGAATACGTGTTCGCCCACTGCTCCTCTTTGACCTCCGTGACCATCCCTAACAGCGTCACGCACATCGGGAGCTTTGCGTTCTACTCCTGCACTTCCCTGACATCAATATCATTCTTAGGACTCGTTGCGCCGACCACTGTGGGCGGGTCGTTGATTGAAAACACAGAAGTTGGAATCAGAGGCCACGCATACGCCGCCTCGAATTTCCCAGCCCCAGGGAGCGTTTTCCATGGATTGACGATGGGTGCGGTCATACCCGTAGTCCCTAGCGCCCCCACCAACCTCTCCGCCTCGCCGAGCAACGCCTCGGTCACTTTGACCTGGACCGCACCGGTAAGCGATGGCGGCTCGCCGATTACGGGCTACAAGCTGTATCAGTCCACGACCTCCATCGGCACCTATTCCTTAATCGCCTCGCCCTCTGCGCTTACATATACAGACACGGGTCTGACCAACGGCCAGACATACTGGTATAAGGTGAGTGCCGTGAACGCCATCGGGGTGGGGTCCAATTGTTCGGCGGTCTCAGCCTTTGTGCCTCAACCTGCAAGCCCGGCAGGCGACAGCACGATGTTGGTATTAGTGGCAGTGGTCGCGATCGTCTTGGTGTTGGTGGCGGTTCTGCTCTTCATGCGGAAGAAGAAGTGACGCAAACCCATTTCCTCTTCCTCTTCTATCGAGTCCATAAAGAGATGCGATGAGGTTCGGGCAGCTATAAGTGAAACTGAAACGCTCTCCGTTTCAATTGGCTCGCTTATTTCTTTTTAATGATTTTGTATGGACACTTACTATAGGTCAGCGATCTTCTCACCCTATCTTCAAAGAATTCCAATTCAACGTCTTGTTTTGAACGACAGATGACCATTATTACCGATTGGAACCTTTCTAAATGGCGATGAATTTGACCGAAAGCTCTATGGAAATCAGATACTTTTGGATCTATTATTATCATAATTGGATATTTATTGTCCACTAGAACGTCGATTGTCGAGTCACCTTTTCTCAATGTGGTATGATGGCCTCTTGACCACAACCAAGGATTGAGGTCGTCTCTGTAACCGTCTTCGCTATTGTAATCAGTCCGGGGTAACCATCCTTCAATATCTCTTACAACTTCTTCAAAGCTCGAATCGGTCCTGCTTAGAGGACTCATAACCTTGATCTCTGATTTTGTAATAAATCGTTTGTCTGGTTCATACTGAGCTTCCTCTATCAGACGGGGCGATTCGATTTGCATCTTTGATTGATTGCTTTCGAATTTTGGCTCATCTTTATCAAGAACTCTTGAACAAATTTTCTTTATCATTTGCTCATTTGTGTCGCTGAAAAATGGCCAATCTTGTCCTATGCCTTGTGCCTTGCAGATCCTCATCAATGCTTCGCCTGAAAACAAGAAGAGGACTTCTCTGGCCGACTTTCCTTCGATGCCGATTAGCACCTTTTCAAATAATTCTTCTTTAGAGCCGGAGCGATCTAAATTCAAATTGCTAAGAACCTCTGTTAGGTCTCTTTCTGTTATATATTCCTCAATCAGCTCCTGCAATTTCATTATGAATGTGATTAAGATGTAACGGTCATAATTCTTTCGGCCAGATAACTGGCACTAGGCTCTTGCGGTTGTCTGTCTGGGGCAGAATTCAAGCACGCGTTTTCCACCATCGGTGAAATCAACGTTAATATTGAGGCGATCGTGTTCGATTCTAAGGTTGATGGAGCGCAAATTCGAGCGATAAGAGGCAACGTCTGATTCCAGGAATTCCATTTGCTTAAGCATGCCCCTCGCCTTCATCGATCGGACGAGGCGATAGCATTTTGTGATAGGAATATCGAGTCGAATTGACATCTCCTTCACGGTCATTGCGGATGGACTTATTGCCAATAGGATTCGCCTTGCGTCCATGTCAAACGCCAGACGGGTTATTTTGAACTCTATTCCGCCAATAGTCATCGAAGTGATTCACGCGTGGCATTATTATATACAATACATTCGAGAAATCAACACTGATTATCTCCATTGATAAGCCCTTAATTGACACTTGGAGATACACTGAGATGGATCCGGAAATGGATAATATTGAGACAATGCAGGGTGGGCCGGGTGACAAGGAGGAGCTACGATTATGGTTCAGCTCTGTCTCCGCGAGAGTTATGACCGACCAAGATCCCTGACCCACTACATAATTGTAAATTCATTTATAAAAATCAATGTTAGCAAATATCGCGTATGATGTCCCGGGTGAACCTTTAGGGTTCGGACTCTGGGAGACTGTCTTTTACGGGTTTCCAGATACAGTGAATATCCTGCTGCATATTTGATCACCAGTCATGATGAATGAGATGGTTAATAAAGTGAAAATACACGCGCAAGCCATAACCGAGGTATCCTTCATCCACCCTGTGGAGGACGTGATGCTATCCATCCTATTGGAAAATGAAAAGGAGTTGCGAAGGCTTAGGACGCGGTGAGATTCAACCTTATTTTTAGAGATAGCACTTGAGCAGGAAGACCACCAGACCTACGATGACCGCAGAAATGAGTATCACCAAATGGATGGGCCCAAATATTCTCTGTTTACGATGAACACCCGATTCCATACTTTAAGCGAGACGATGTAGAGAATAAAGCCCTTAGTTCCTAGATATCGGAAATGATAGTAACATGCCATTGGTCAAGGATCCATCGTGATGCTTTGAGGTTCGGACAGATGAAATGGAATCTTGCTTTTCTCTTATTCTCTAGGTGGTGGGTCCGTTTCTATTTTCGTATAATATGGTTCGGTTTGTTTCTTTTCTTTCATCATATTACCCTCATCCTGTCTTGGTGGTTTCGGGAGCAATCGATATCTATTTCTTCCCCGTTGATTCCGCGAAGAATGGAACAAAGAAATGTGATTATGTTGGATTATCGAAAAAGAAAGTGGTGCCAGTAGTACTATTGAAACAATGAGGTTCGAGCTTGAAAAAATGAAATAATTTCTAGAGGTCGAACTCCAATGACCCGCCCAAAATCTTTCGGTTGACCTCGACTTCCCAGGGAGTGATCACTCCACGAAACCCTTCTGGTCTTCTCCCAAGCTCAATTATCGCTGTCTCAAGGTCCGATATGGATTGGAAGAGGTGGATTCTTCTCTTCACATCTTGGTAGCGGCCTATGAGAACATCCTGCACTTTTCGGTGAACGTCCCTTGATTCGAATACAAAAATGCGATCATTAAGTTCACCTTGACTTGCCCCGCATATCAATAAATCGTAATCCAACCAGGGGAAGCGCCAATCCAGTGCCATCCAGCCATAGGAAAGGATAGAAATTGGCTTGATGTCGTAATTATTCAAGGAAGAACACCTTATATGAACGACTTTTCTTGCCCAATTCACTCCATTCCGTGTTCCCGAGATTATCCGATAGGCAGGCGAGTGACCGGGTACTTTCTTGTATTTCATTCCGAGTTCGTCCAAGTTATCTAAAACGGCGGTATGGTACTTACTCATCAATTCCCATCTTGCAGTTGAATTCCCCATCCAAAAACCAAGACTATGAGGGGAAACATTTTATTTTAAATTTTTGGCTCGGAAACGCCTTTCAAAGAGACGACGTTATTAATAGTAAAGGTCGGGAACACAATGGGATACGCTGAGGTTCGGGCTATGAGGTCTCTCCCATTCTTTTTTCATATGGAACGGATATCTGATAGCTAGGTGAGGAATTTGGCGCTTTGTCCTAATTGCAAAACGGATGTCAGGGGTGATAACATATTGAGAGAAAATATAGACGATGGCCAGAAGGTAAGAATCGACAACCTCGCACGTATGACCGTCCACACTACTTTGTTTTCCTGTCCAAACTGCCGTATGATTGTGGGAACCGCTCAATTTACGAGTTATTAAACCCAGTAATAGTAAGGAGACTCATAAGGATACGGTGAGGTTCGGGCTGTGAGACGAGCCGTGACCACCAGGTGGCTTGAGGACTCCTGCATCACGCCGACATTTGACCAGAAAAGGCTCTGATTCTGGAAGTGAATGACATTTCATGGGAGGTGATTAAATACCCTAAGCATCGGTACATCCTCCTAGCGTTTTCCGATGGGGCATGAGGAGCAATAGTAGGAGAACGATTGGATGCAAGCGGAGGAGGTGATTGTATGGCCGGCATGAAACTGTTCGGTAGGAGCATCAGCAGACACGTCATGGTCCTGGGTATCTTGGGAATTATCTTCGTAATCGCTGGAATAGCGGTCACGACTATTCATAGCTCATTACGGGGGTCGGGACTAGGCTGGGGCCTGATAATCCTCGGGTTCTTGATGCTGCTCATTGGCGTCTGGCGGTTCGCAACCAAGCGCTAAAACCGTGTTCCTTTATTTCATCATTCCACTTTTTCCTTGATCTACCTCCAGCAATGCCACTGGGAGAGGGGTGAGTTGGTGAATGCCTCTGCGAGGATATGCAAGGACATGATAGGGGATGCGGTGAGGTTCGGGCTGTTGAGAGATGAGCTGAAACTTATTGCTCTTTCTTTTTCCCAAATTAATATATCGCAATCTAGCAAATCATTCACAAATTGGAGGTGGGCAAATCATGTTCGATCGGATACAATATATTTTTGAAATTCCAAAACTCGATCGGCAATTAGTCTCTAAAGGAGCGATCAAGGACTTATCGGGAAATATACTGGGATTCTTCGCAAGAAAGTTGATGCGCAGTTGGTTAGAGGATAAAGATGGCAACAAACTTTGCGAGGAATATGAACTTAGGATCGTTGATGGAAAGGGGCAACCACTTGGAAGGATAATAATCTCAGGTAGGTCGTCATCATTGAATAAATACACCATAGGTTCCTGCAAAGTTTACGGTCTTGGCGATCGTCTCATGGCTTACGTTGATAAATTCTCTTATAAGGCAAGTTTTCTAGGGTCGGATGCTTCAGCAAGGGTCGCAAGCCTTAGAAAGAACGGTCTAGATATAATGGGGCCAGATGGAAGCGCCTTAGCCACCGTTCATAGCACAGATGCTTCTGATGGATGCCAGGTTGACCTGTATTCACCTAATGTCGATCAATTGCTGGTCCTGAACCTGATTTCAGATCTCATAACTGGAGAATAATATGTCCTTGGGCAGGAATACATCAGAACAGCCCAGATACATCCCTAATGAATATTCGACAGAGGTCGAGAACATATCGGGATGCAGTAAGGTTCGAGCTGTGATTCTCCTAAAGCATTTCATGTCGGGGGAGCTTGACTCCTATGAGTTCATGCCCCTGATCGTGAGCCTGAGGAAGCAGGCTGAGAGGGTTAAGCTGGCTAGGATAGGCATGTGAAATGTCTATCCATTATGATTTCTGGACGCAAACAGATTTATCCATTCAGATGGATGCCTTCTCCGGATATGGCGTCTGTTCAGAACGCAAAGCGCCCTAGGTACCGCACCTACGTGGACGGTTTCGACGAGAACTTGAACGGTGGAATACCTCAAGGTCACATCGTCATCTTGGCCGGGGCAGCGGGGACGATGAAGTCCTCATTGGCATATCACATTCTCTTCATGAACGCCAAGCGAGACGGCGTGAACGGTCTCTACATCTCCTTGGAGCAGAATCGAACGAGCCTGATTAGGCAGATGGAGAACCTCGGGTTGAAGGGCGAGTCATTGGGCAACGTGGAGGTGCTCGATCTAGGAGAGATCAAGCGTAAGAGCGAGGGCGCTCAGTTCATGGATACATTCCGTTTCGCAATCAGTGAGACCAAAAAGCGTTTCAACTACGACCTGCTGGTAATCGATTCCATCGGCGCTCTCGAGATGATAGCCAACATGCCCCGTCCTCGCGAGGAGTACTTCAGGCTGTTCGAATGGCTGCGGTCCCTGGACATCACCGTTCTCGTGGTAAGCGAGATGCCGGTCGGAGCCTTCACCTCCTACGGCATGCACGACACGGACTTCCTGGCCGATGGCATAGTGCATCTTAAGATGGTCGAGGTGTCCGAGACGGAAGTGCAGCGCCGCCTCCGCTGCGTCAAGATGCGCGAGACCGATCATTCCAACAACTACTTTTCGTTCTTCCGCAACGAGCGTGGCTTCGCCGTAACCCGGGCGATCACCGACTTCTAGAAGTCCATCAGCTTGCGCTGTCCGGACTGGGATTTGGCGTCCTTCTCCTTCTCGATCGTCGTTTCGGTCTGGACCACTGCCGGTTTCGCCTCGGCCTCGCTCGTTCGCTTCTGCCGAGGGCTGTCCCCGACCTGCTCCTTGAGACTCTTGGCCAGCACGTCCCCGATCTTCGGGATGCGGGCCAGTCTTCCTAGTTCGGCCGCTCTGACGTCATCGATCGTCCTTACGCCGTTGTCGAACAGGGAGCGGGCTCTAGCCCGGCCCACATTGCGGAGCTTGACCAGGTCCAGCAGCTCCCGGCGTACGCCGTAACGTACTCGGGTCATCAGTTCGGTCAAGGGCGGGTACGCCTCCCGGTTGAAGATGTTGGAGAGCTCGCGCATCGAGTAGAGCAGCCATTCGCCGATCTCCACCTTGTTGTGCAAGTCGCCTGGGCCAATAGTATACTTCTCCAGCAGCGCTTCCTCCTCCAGCTCCTGCAGCCAATCGTCGAGCACGCAGGCGGTCTTGATCTCCGCCAGGAAGAACTCGCACTCCTCTAGGTCAGAGGGCATGGGAAGCAGCAGCTCGGCCGAGCGCTCGCTCACCTTCGACTCCAGCCAATCGTTGTCCGTGCGTCGCAGGTACAGCGGCAGCATGTCCGGAGTAGCGCTGATGGCGTGGAGGAAGCCGAACTCGCCGTCCACGGTTTTGTCATAGGCGCGCAGCGCATCCCGGAGCTTCACGGCCGTCATCGGGTCGATGTACAGGTCCGAGACCCGTTTACCGTAGAACGTTGCGCGCAGCTGGCCGTCGTCCACCACCATGCCCTCCTTGGTCAGGAACTCGAGCACGTTGTCGGTGGCGTCCTCCAATCCGACCAGGGTGGTCTGGTGCGCGTAGAAGGTCGAATCGAGGAAGTCCATTAGCCCTTCCTTGGATGTGACAGTATTAGTGGCGATGGTGGCTAGGATGTGCGAACGGAGCACTCCCTCGGAGCCGAGCTTGGAATAGATCTCTTCGGTCTCTCCTAGTAAATAATTCTCGAACAGGAAGTCGCTCTCCGCCTCGCTCTTGGCGATCAGGATCGCCTCGCCGTACTTGTCGTAGCGAGGTCGCCCAGCGCGACCGCACATCTGCTTGATCTCCAGCACCGGGATGGAGACGTTCCCCACGCCGTTCTCGTAGCGGTGCACCTCGCGGATGATCACCCTCCTCGCAGGCAGATTGATGCCTGCCGCCAGCGTCGGCGTGGCCACGATGACCTTGATGGTACCCTTCTTGAACGCCTGCTCGACGCTCTTGCGCTGCTGGTTCGAAAGCCCGGCGTGATGGAACGCGACGCCCCGATGAACGCACGATCGAAGTCGCTTGCCGATGGAAGTCGGCTCGCCCTCGTCGACCAGCAGGCTCTCCTCGTCCTCGATCTGCACTTTTTCGCGGATTATCTCCTTCATGTGCGTGGCCAAGGAAGCAGCCACCGTCTCCGTCGAGCGTCTGGTGTTGACGAAGACCAGGCACTGGCCCCCGCCCTTGATGCTGTCCTTTGCTAGGCTCCAGATGGGATCGCGCACGTCCTGCAAATCCAGCTTGGAGTTGTCCGTGAAGCGCACCTCGCCGTTGAGATAGACGCCTTCCTTCAGCGGCGTCGGTCGCCATTCTGAGGAGATGTGCTCCGCTTCGAGCCAGTCCGCCAGCTGCTTCGAGTTTTTTACCGTGGCGGAGAGGGCAATCACCTGCAGGTCAGGATTGAACTTGCGGAACTTGGTAAGGGTGATTTCTAGCGTCGGTCCGCGCTCCGGGTCGTGGATCAGGTGCACTTCGTCCGCAACGACCAATGATATCTTCTGGAGCCAGGAGCTGCGGTGCCTGAGCAGGGAGTCGGCCTTCTCCGACGTGGCGACTATGATATCGAATTTCTCCAGTGCTGGGTCAGGCGAATCGAAGTCGCCGACCGATACACCGGTCCGCACGCCCAACGACTCGAAGCGCTTCAGGTCCTCGTACTTCTCGGCTGCCAACGCCCTCAAAGGTACAATGTAAAGGGCTTTCCCGCCGCGTTCGATCACGTGTTTCAGCGCCGCCAGGTACGCCACCAGCGACTTGCCGCTGGCGGTGGGAACGGCCAGAAAGAGGTTCCGGCCCTGGAGCGCCAAGGGGATGGCCTTCTCCTGCGGAGGGTATAGGGTCTCGATCCCGTCCTGCCTCAGGATCTCCGCCACGCCAGGGGGGAGGTCCAGCTCGTTAACTTTCACGTCGTCCTCTCCTCCCGATGAGCGCTAGGCGGTTTAACCCTTGCTAAATCCGGGGCATCGTTTATAAACTGGACCGAGGGCGGAAAGGTGCAATATTATTCAATTCCCCATACTCTGGCTCACGAGAATAGTTGTTCGTTTGTCAACTGATTCCCAGCATAACGCTTATTAAGTGGTTCATTTATGAGTAGAATTTAGATTCAGGAGAATTTAACATATGGGAGATGCAGAACCAAACTCCGTAGCGGTGATTGCCGACGTGGACGTTTGGATTGAAACTCAAGGCTTCAACACCACCGCCGACCTGAAGATTCCGGAGAAGCTGTCCGAGCAGGTGATCGGTCAGGACGCGGCCGTAGAGGTCATCAAGAAGGCGGCGGAGCAGAAGCGGCACGTCATGCTCATCGGAGAGCCTGGTACTGGCAAGTCCATGCTGGCCCGTTCGATGACCGAGTATCTTCCCAAGGGCGATCTGCAGGATGTGATCGCGTATCACAACCCCGAGGACCCGAACGAGCCGAAGATCCGCACCGTTCCGGCGGGAAAAGGGAAAGAGATCGTCACCGCCCAGAAGAGGGAGGCGATGCAACGCAAGCAGCAACGGTCGTCAATGATCATGATGATCGCCTTCCTGATCGTCGGTCTCTCGGTGGTGCTCTACATCCAGAACGGGATGAAGGACCCGACCATCATCCTCTTCGGTCTGGTGATCGCTGTGATAATCTTCTTCGCCACCCGATATACTGGCGGAAGGCAAGAGCACATCATGGTGCCCAAGCTATTGATCACTCACGAGAACACGGAGATGCCGCCGTTCGTGGACGCTACTGGAGCTCATGCTGGAGCTCTGCTCGGCGACGTCAAGCACGATCCATTCCAATCCGGAGGGCTGGAGACACCCGCTCACGAGCGTCTCGAAGTTGGCGCCATCCACAAGGCATCCAAGGGCGTCCTTTTCCTCGACGAGATAAACATGCTGCGCATCGAATCACAGCAATCATTGCTATCAGCGTTGCAGGAGGGCAAGTTCTCCATCACCGGCCAGAGCGAGCGTTCCTCCGGCGCGATGGTGAAGAGCGAGGCCGTGCCCTGCGACTTCATATTGGTATGCGCAGGGAACCTGGATGCCCTGAAGGGCATGCATATTGCGCTCCGTTCCCGTATCCGCGGCTATGGCTACGAGGTCTACATGCGCTCGACCATGGACGATACCACGGAGAACCGGACCAAGCTCATACGATTCGTGGCTCAAGAGGTGTCGAAGGACAAGAAGATCCCCCATTTCGAGAGGCGCGCCGTGGCCGAGATAGTCAAAGAGGCGCAGCGCCGGGCCGGGCGCAAGGGGCAGTTGACGTTGCGATTGCGCGAGCTGGGCGGACTGATACGTATCGCCGGCGACATCTCCCGCGAGGACAACAAGCAGATAGTCACTCTAGAGCACGTCATAGCGGCCAAGAAGATTGCCCGCTCGTTAGAGCAGCAGATCGCGGACCGCTACCTCGAGGCAAGGAAGGAATATCGCTCATTCATCACTACTGGTTCCGAGATCGGCTGCGTGAACGGCCTGGCGGCGTTGAACACCGAATCCTCCATGTCCGAGTATTCCGGGATAGTGCTTCCGATTGTCGCCGAGGTGACGCCCGCTCAAGAGAAGAGCGCAGGCAAGATCATCGCCACCGGCAAGCTTGGTGAGATAGCCAAGGAAGCGGTCTCGAACGTTTCCGCTCTTATTAAGAAATACACGGGAGAGGACATCTCCAACCACGACGTCCATATACAGTTCATCGGCACTTACGACGGAGTGGAAGGCGATTCGGCGTCCATCTCCGTGGCTACGGCGGTCATCTCGGCGCTGGAAGAGGTTCCGGTGGACCAGACCATCGCCATGACCGGATCGCTGAGCGTGCGCGGCCTGGTGCTTCCGGTCGGAGGCGTCACGGCAAAGATCGAGGCCGCCGCCGAATCAGGCATCAGGAAGGTGCTCATCCCGCTGGCCAACATGAGGGACGTGGTCTTGGAGGAGAGGTACATCGGCAAGATCGAGATTGTGCCGGTGAGCAACATGACCGAGGTCCTGCAGAACGCGCTCATCGGTGGGATAAAGAAGGATAGCCTGCTGAAGAAGCTGGCCGCCCTGGTGGAGCGAAGCGACAAGCCGGACAAGCCACCTATCTTGCTCAACCCGTTGCCATTGCCCCGCTGAGTAGATACTTCCCCAAACGCATTCCTCTGCCTTTCTTCTTTTCAGCCAAGGCTGGCTAGGATGATCTCCCTTTAATGACGAGGTCCGTTAAAGTTATCATATCAGGACTCACTTGGGAGTATGGGTTAACTTGAAGAGCGAAGAAACGAACGCCCTGGTCCTCGGTCGATTCCAGCCCTTCCACAAGGGGCATCTGGAAGTGATACGCACCATCGCCAAGGAATGGGACTCCGTCACCATCGGCATCGGTAGCGCGCAATTCTCCCATACATACGAGAACCCATTCACCGCCGGGGAGCGGCATCTCATGATCTCTCAGGCACTGAGGGACGATGGCATGACCAATTGCTCCATCCTGCCCATCGTGGACGTCAACCGCTACGCGGTATGGGTCGCCCACGTGGTCTCGATGGTCCCTCCGTTCAAGGCGGTCTATAGCAATAATGCTCTGACCCGACGATTGTTCAGCGAATCTGGCTATGAGGTCAGGGCCTCTCCGCTGTTCAATCGAGAGATCTATTCCGGAACGGAGATTCGCAGACGGATCTTAGTCGGAGAGAAATGGAGGCACCTCGTACCCAAGGCCACGGCCAAGGTCATCGAGGAGGTCGACGGCATTCAACGATTGAGGGATCTATGCGCCGGGCCGGCGCCATTGAGGTATTCTAATGAGCCAGCAGAAGGAAGTTGGGAAGATCATTAAGGCCAAGGGCAAGACGATAGCCGTGGCGGAATCGGTCACGGGTGGCCTAGTGGGTAGCATGATAACGGATGTGCCAGGCTCCTCGGAGTACTTACTTGCCAGCCTGGTGGCCTACAGCAATGAGGCGAAGGTCCGATTGCTGGCGGTCAGCGAAACGACCTTGGAGGCGAGCGGGGCGGTGAGCGAGGAAGTGGTCAAGGAGATGGCCGACGGGGTACGGGGAGTGGTCGGGGCTGACATCGGCGCCGCCTGCACCGGGGTAGCTGGCCCGAAAGGAGGGAGCGCCGCCAAGCCGGTCGGAACGGTCTGGTTCGCGGTCTCGGACGGCTTCAAGCACATCACCGAGATGAGGAAGTTCGAAGGGGACCGCATCGAGATCAAGAGGCAGGCGGCGGAGAGGCTGCTCAGCCTGATCGTCAAGTTCGTTGGCAAATCCTGAGGCACAGAAAAGATAGATAAGGCGATAGCACGATGCGCCGCATGTTAGGTGCCAGGCATGCCCCCATCCAAGAACAAGATTCCCACTGGTGTGGCTGATTTCGATTCGATCATCAAAGGCGGAATGCCGGTCGGTTCGACCGTTTTGCTCCTCGGGGAACTAGGTGCGGGCCAGGTGGAGTTCGCCTATACTTCCGCTGCCAAGCTTTCCCTGGTTAAGGAGAACCCGGATTCCAGCGATTACTTCCTCGGCCACGCGGCCCGGAACGGGTACATGCCGGAGAAGATATGTTACATCACCTTCTCCCGGTCGAAAGAGGATATCCTGCAGGAGATCAAGGCCTCTTTCAACCTGGACTTCTACAGCGCCTTCGAGAGGAACGTCGTCTTCAAGGACTTCTCCGGGGTCTATTTCCGCAAGACGCTGGTGCCAAAGTCATGGGGTGGGGAGCAATCCTCTATCTTCTCGCAAGGATCGGGCGACGAGAACCTGCTGGAAGCTTTGGTCAATTTCATGGATGAGAACGCCCCGAAGAGCCTGATAATCATCGATTCATTGACGGATCTGGCGGTGAGCGCCAACATCGAGATAACCGACCTGGTGGCGGTTCTGCGCGGCATGCAGCGGGTCTCTAAGCGCTGGAAGGGGATAGTCTACCTCATCCTCACGAGGGACATCATGGACGAGCGGAAGCAGCGCATGGTCATGGACAGCGTCGACGGCGCCTTGGTCTTCGAATGGAGCAAGTTCGCCATGTCGTCGAGGCGACAAAGATATCTCTACGTCGAAAAGTTCATGAGCATGCTGCCCCACCTTGATAAGGAGCGCATCGCCCGGTTCGCCACGGTGGTGACGGCCGAGAGCGGGCTCGTGGTCATCGATACGGAAAGGGTGGGATGAAAATGGTAGATCGCGTGAAATCTGGGATCGAGGGCTTGGACGAGATGCTGGAGGGAGGGATTCCTAAGTCCCATATGGTGGTAATCATGGGCTCCTTCGGTACGGGAAAGACCACCCTGGGGCTGCAGTTCCTGAACCAGGGGCTGAAGGAAGGGGATAAGGGCATCTACATATCATTGGAAGAGGACGAGAGGTCCATCCTGGAGGATGCCAAGGCCTTCGGCTGGGACCTCAAGCCGCATCTGGACGCGAAGAGGTTGGCGCTGGTGAAGCTTGAGCCCACCGATGCGAAGACGACTGTAACAAGAGTAGGGAAGGAGCTGCCGGACTTCATCAAGTCCTTCGGTGCCACCCGCATCGTGATCGATTCAGTGTCGCTATTGAACATGCTCTTCGAGAACGAGCACGACAAGCGGGTCATGCTGTTCAATCTGACCCAGCTCATCAAGAAGACCGGCGCCACCTGCCTGATGACCGCCGAGGTGAAGGACGATAATCCTCTTGCCACAAGGGACGGTCTGGCCGAGTACGTGGCGGACGGAGTGATCGCGCTGCGAAACGTGGAAGTGCCGGACAAGAACGAGATGCAGTTGACCTTGCGCGTGGTCAAGATGAGGCGCATCCGGCATTCCCGGCGCATCACGCCCTATGGCATCAGCGCGAAGGGGATCGAGGTCCACGCTGGAGCGGAGCTTTAAAGGAGTTCACAATTTGTCAGAGTGATTCATCATTCTCTAGATCCTAATGGTAGAAAGCGTCGTTCATGACTACTGATAGACATAAGTAATACTTACTGTCAAACAGACCAGACCTTTTTTATGCTATCCTGCTGTCAATTCCGGCATCCTTCATCCATGCTTTCCCAATCATTGTGATTTCTGCCGGAAGACCCCCCAACCCCATACCCAATTGTCTTACAACAGTGTTCCACGGTTATGGAATATCTCCAACTTGGAAGCCTTAGGATGCCATTGCATTCTAACCAGCAAACTACATTGATTTTCTTAGACCACAATTAATATTTAGTGTGAGCCGATTACAAGCCGGTGACCAGATGAAGCTGATACGGACTGGCAAGGTCAAGCAAGTCTACGAGGTCGACGACGAGACCCTGGAATTCGTGTTCACAGACAACATCTCCGTTTTCGACAAGATTATCCCAACCATCATCCCATACAAGGGAGAGACCCTCTGCCGCGTCGCTGCCTTCTGGTTCCAATTGTTGCGCAAGAACGGGATACGCACGCATTTCAAGGAGCTCGTCCCTCCGAACCGGATGCGAGTGAAGAAGGTCGACGTGATCGCCGATTACGAGAAGCTGAACTGCAAGCTCACGAACTACCTCATACCGCTCGAGTTCATCAGCCGCCATTATGTCGCCGGCTCGCTCTTCGATCGGATCAAGTCCAAAGAGCTCTCCGCCGAGGACCTGGGGTTCCCGAAGCAGCACGAGGTCAAGTACGGGGAAAGGTTGCCCCGGACGTTCTACGAGATGACCACCAAGCTGGAGAAGGTCGACAGGCCGCTCTCCACCGAGGAGGCCATCAAGATCTCCGGCCTTACCAGTGAGGAGTACGAGAGAGTACTCGAGCTATTGGCGAAGATAGACCAGCTCATCGCCTCGGAGGTGCAGGAGCGGATGCTCATCCATGTCGATGGCAAGAAGGAGCTGGCGTTCGATGAAAAGCGCCGATTGATGGTGATCGATACCTTCGGAACGGCGGACGAGGACCGCTGGTGGGACGAGGACGAGTACGCCAATGGGAATTGGATTGAGCTGTCGAAAGAGGCCGTCCGCCAATACTACCGGGGGATTGGCTACCACGACAAGCTGGTGAAAGCCCGAAAAGCGAAGAAGCCCGAGCCGGCCATCCCACCTTTGCCAAAGGAGAAGGCGGACGAGGTCAGCGATTTGTACATCGAGATGTTCGAGCGCATCACCGGAGAGAGCTTCCGTTAGTGAGGTATTTCGATTCACATGAGAATTAAGGTCAGGTTCTTGGCATACTATCGGGAATTGGTCGGCAGCAGCGAAAAGCTTATGGAGCTGCCCGAGGGAGCCACCGTCGGCTCAATGATTGACCAGCTGTATCGATCTTACCCTCGCCTGAGCGTTCACCGGGACGATGTGATAGTCTCCGTCAACAAGAAGCAAGCCGCAGAACCCCAGGAGTTGCACGAGGGGGATGAGGCGGTGCTGCTGCCTCCCGCGATCGGGGGATAATCTGACCGCTTGACCAGGCGGAATGCCGCAGTCTGCCACGGCCTTATCCAAGCACCACTTCTATGACCTTGTTCCCTTCCGGGCAGCTGACTTCACCATGCACTTCGAGGATCTTGCATTTCGAGCCTCTCTCCACCGCGATCGGATGGCAGAGCCGGTAGAGGTCACATCCGATGTTCTTGCATTTGATCTCCTCGAAGGTGATGGTGCTCCCTTCGAGCGCGAACTTTTGGCCTACGCCAACCTTCACCGGCAGCTTCTCCACCTCGACGACGCGCACCCCGTCTTCGTGTATCTTGCATTCGTGGTGCACACTGCGCAAGGCCTTGATGCGGTACGTCGACCCCGAGTCGAGGTTGAAGCACACGGTCTTCAGTTTGCACTCGCGGCATTCGGACACGAAACCCTTGTAGACGAAGACGATACCCTCTTTCGCCTGTCTCTCGCCGATCAATGTGATAATGACCATTTCCTTTGCCTCTCAGTTTATCGAATCAATTCAAATGACCTTTGTGATCATCGCTATCTTCTCTGCAGCCTCGTGAGTCAGTCCAAGGTTGCCGAGGATGGTGAACCGGTCCTTGCGGATGGTATGGGCGGTGACGAGCGCCTCGATCACCTTCTCGTTGCTGATGCCCAGCTCCTTGGCGCTGGTCGGTGCGCCGATCTTTTGCAATGCGGTCCTTATGCGCATCCAGTCCCCGCCATGGAGGTACATCATCATGATGCAGCCGACCCCGCATTGCTCGCCATGCAACGCCTTCCCCGGTGCGATGACGTCCAGGGCGTGCGAGAACATATGCTCCGCACCGCTGGTGGGTCGCGAGGAGCCGGCCACGCTCATGCTTATGCCCGAAATGATGATCGGGCGAATCGCGATCCACACGCTCTCCTCCATGTTAGGCCGGATCAGGTCGGCGTTGTCTATGATGGTCTCCGCAGTGTAATTCGCCAGCTCGTAGGCGGAACGGGAGAACTCCTCGTTCCTCATCCTCCGGGCGAACTCCCAATCCTTCAGCGCCGTGGAATTGGAGATGACGTCGGCGCACCCCGCCGCCAGCAGGCGATAGGGCGCCTTGACGATGACGTTGGTGTCCGCGATGACTCCCAGTGGCACCTTCGCCTCCAACGAGAGCGGCACGGAATTGCTCTTGATCGACGCTCTTCCGGAGGCGATGCCGTCGTGCGAGGCCGAGGTCGGTATGCTCAGGAACTCGAGGTCTAGGTCCTTGGCCGCCATCTTGGCGAGGTCGATCTTGCTGCCTCCGCCGACGCCGAGGAGGTAGGTCGCCTTCACCTCCTTAGCCACTTGCTCTACCTTCTTCAGGTTCTCTTGGTTGGCCTCATCGGTATCGATGATGTGAATGTCATAACCGCTTCTCACCAGGTTCTCTTTTATCTGATCGCCCGCTACCTTGCGGGTCTTGCAGCCCGTGACGAGCAGCCCGGTACCGCACAATTTGAAATCCTTACAGATCGATGGAACGAGATCGATTACCCCATGCCCGACGAGTACGTTACGAGGAAAAAGCATGTATCGGGCTTTAGTGAAGTCACCCTCTTCCATCCCAGCACCCGGTGCCCCTCTATACTCCTTATGGTTTTTCAAGTTATCGGTAACGGACTGCTTTTTTCGGTAATCTGGCTATGATCGGATATGGTTGCCTAGCATCGTTCCGCTCTGGTCGCATGGAGCCTTCTCGCGATCGACATCGGACACGACATTATGCAATGATTGTAGCAAATGGGAAGCGAGGAAGCGTCGGAAGGCGGACGAACGGGAGAATCTGCCTATTCGTTTCCGGGGACGATATCTTCTGACTCCTTCTTCCACAGATGAAGATCAGGCAAAATCAATAATCTCATGATTAATAGTGATAAAAACAGAATTATATATCACAAGGCCGCTGGAGACTTCGATGGGTGATGTTCGTTTTAGTAAGTTTGGAGCTATTGAGGCGAGCTTACCGCATCCTGGGAGACTTCTTTCTGAAAGTGCAGAGGCCTCGGGCATGCTGCAATGTGCTCCATGCATTTCCTTGACCTTGGACCGGAATGGAAAACTGACATCGATCAGCCCATCCTACGAGGATTTGACCGGCTATGCGATCAACGAGGTGATTGGCAAGCAGCTGTATGAAATGGTATTGAAGGAGGATGCCATCGGTACCACCTTGGTCATCGACAGATTGCTGGCTGAGAACAACGGTCAGGGAGCGCATTGGGTGCGTCTGCTCAGGAAGAACGATAGCCCCCTGTCGGTCGTCATGAACCTAATTCTAGTGGGCGATTCCTCCGTCATCAGGAACATCAACGTCACAATTTGGCGCGCAAATGAATATTTGAGATCGGAAAGCGAGCCGATCTCAAAGGACATGGTCGAGCAGATGATGGGCTCGATCAATCTGATCGTGATCGAGACCGATCTGGAAGGAAGGATCTGTTCTTTCTCATCGTCCGCTGAGAACAGGACCGGATATTCTCAAGAGGAAATGATCGGGAAGAAGATCATCGAGCTGATGACCTTCGGCAATAGCTCCGAAGAGGAGTTCGAGCAGAAGACCAAAGCCGCCATCGCAGGCGAGATGGTCGAGATCGGAGTCAAGCTCCGGACCAAGAAGAATGGCGGGAATCTGAGCCTGACATGGCGCATGATGGCGATCCGGGGTCACGATTGTACCGTCAAAGGCATCGTGGGCTTCGGACACGAGGTCGAGATAAAGAGGCAATTGGAGGAAGGTCCCGCTGACATCCTCGACCGGGACCTGGAGGCTCTGGTCGAGACGTCGAAGGACATCGTGGAATCGGATGATCTGGTAGATGCGATCGATAAGGACCTGGGCAAGTTCATCGATTTCCTCGGTGTGGATTTCGGGGTCTTCAGGCTGATGGGCGAGCCAGCCAAGCCACGCATGGTCTGTGCGGGGATGGACTTCAAGAATGGCAGAAAATTGCTCGAGATGAGATTGGTGGGTGAGGGTCCGCTCTATCGCGATGTTCAGGCCGGGAAGACCTTCATTTCTATGGACCTTCAAGGGGATCCACGTATCATTGTGGAGGACAACGACATCCGTTCCGTCGCCTGCTTGCCGATCAAATTCCGCGACGAGGTGTTCGGGGCAGCATGCTTCGGATCGAGGGCGATCGGTAGCAACCTTCAGAGCAAGTTACCCATCCTGCAGGTGTTCTGCAATCAAGTGGCCATTTCGCTGCGGAAAGCCCGGCTCAAGGGCGAGCTGCAGCTGAGGAACAAGGAATTGGAGATCCTCTACGAGACGGCGATGGCCCTCTCGAGCAGCTTGGATTTCGAGAAGGTTCTGGAAACGATCCTGAAGAAGGCGGCAGAGCTGGTGAAAGCGGACAACGTGCACATGTTCCGCTTGGACCGGAAGAAGAACGTACTGGTGTGCGTGAACTCCATCTGCGAATTCCACGACAACGTTATGGGAGTGGAGCTGAAGCTGGGCGAAGGGATCACAGGCTTGGTGGCGCAATCGGGCAAGGGCCTACTCATCGAGCGCGCCGACAAGGACGAGCGTTCCATTCAGATACCCGGTACGCCAGAGGACCCGAGCTCCCTGATATCGGTCCCGTTGAAGATGGGAGAGGAGATCCTGGGCGTGATAACGCTGGAGAGGGTCCCGGGAATACCGTTCAACAAGGCGGACTTCCGCATCATCGAGATGTTCTCGGTGATGGCGGCCACCGCCATCAACAACGCTCAATTGTACAACAAGATCAACGAGCACGCCGCCTCCCAGCAGATGTACACCATCCTGCTGACGCACGACGTGGCCAATTACAACGTCCCGATCCACGGATACCTGGAGATGCTGGCCAAGGACCCGAAGCTGGACGAACGGCAACGGCGCTATATCATCAGCGCCCTGACGCAGTCCGAGAACATATCCAGTCTGATATCGGACGTGAGGAAGCTGGCGCTGCTTCGCACCAGCCAAGACGCGGAGATGCCGGTCGAGACCATCGACCTCACCAGAATCGTAAGGGAGAGCATCGAGTCGCTGCGGATGAACACTCTCTACGAGGGGATAGAACTGCACTACAACCCGCCGCTGGAGGATGCGCTGGTTATGGGTGACGTATTCGTCAAGGACATCGTCTATAATCTGCTCAGCAACGCCTGCAAATATGGCGGCTCCGCGCCGGTGGAGATCGAGATATATCAACATCTGGATGACAGTTACGAGTACTGGAGATTGGACGTCAAGGACCAAGGCGAAGGGGTGCCAGAGGACAGGAGGGCGTTCCTGTTCAAGCGCTTCGACAAGTTCAACGTCGAGTCCGCCTCAGAGGGCCACGGCATCGGGCTGAGCGTGGTGACCATGCTGGTGGAGAGGATCGGCGGAAAGGTCTGGGTGGACGACCGCGAGAAGCTGGACCAGGTCAAGGGTTCGGTGTTCAGTGTCATCTTCCCGAAGGCGAAGCTTAATAATGGTGACGGAATTGTATAATGGAGGATGTGATTGTGGCTGAAGGGCAAAAAAAGATCAAGGTGCTCATGGTCGACGACAATACCGAGCACATCAACCTATGCTCGGAGTACCTGCCCAAGGACGAGTTCCACCTCGAACCGGCTCTAACCGCCGGGGAAGCGCTAGAAAAGTTGAAGAAGGAAGGGTACGACATCATCGTTCTAGATTATGCTCTTCCGGACATGAACGGCATCGAGCTGATGAAGAAGATCAAGCCGCTCGGCCTGCGCGTGCCGATAATCATGGTCTCGGCGTACGATGACCCAGACCTGAGTTTCGAAGCGATAAGAGCAGGGGCATGCGACTACGTGGTTAAGACCTTCCAGTACTATGAGGCGCTGAAGGACCGCATCATGGAGAACCTGGATTCCTGCCCGGTGCGTTGATCGACGGACCTTTTTCCGATCGAGCTCATCATGACCCTGATACTCGGAATCCTTGGCAGCCCGAGGAGTAAGGGCAACAGCGATATTCTTTTAGATCGGGCGCTCAAAGGAGCTGCGGAAGTCGGGGCAAAGGTCCAGAAGGTGATCTTGAACGACCTGAAGTTCAGGGCGTGCCAAGGTTGCAACGATTGTCACGAGGACGGCTGCTGCGTTCAGCGAGACGACCTTACCTCGGTGTACGAGCTGCTGGAGAAAGCTGATGCCGTCATCATCGCCTCCCCCATCTACTTCTCTGGGTTGAGCTCGCAGACCAAGATGCTGATCGACCGCTGCCAGTGCCTGTGGATTCGCAACGAGAAGCTCGGCCGCTATTCCTCCGAGACGAGGAAAAGGCGGGGCGCTTTCATCGCGGTCGGCGGTGACGAGAAGGTGGTCTTCCGGCACGCGGTGGGCGAGATCCGGGCGTTCTATTGCGCCATAGGGCTCGTCTACGATGGCGAGATATTGCTCCCTGGAGTAGAGAGCAAGGGCAAGGTGCTGTCCCATCCGACGGTCATGGCCGAGGCGGAGCGATTAGGTAACCGGTTGGCCAGCACCAGCAATTAGGATCAAGGTTGACGATTCTGCGGGGGACAGGGCACGGCGGCGAGGTCCAGCTCCTTGATCTTCCTGCGCATTATCCCGAAGGCGCTGTTCGCTAGTATGAAGACCAGCACCAATCCGACGACCCCCAGTATCTCCGCGTTCTCCGGGAAGATGTCGCCGAGGGAGGCGAGCAAATTAAACGAGGCATGCAGCACGATCGCCATTCCGACGTAGGGCAGCCAGCTCACCGATCGGCCACGGGAGCCGAGGATCCTCGCCCGAGAGATGCCGTAGCCGCTGATGGAGCTGGCGCTAAGATGCAATACCATCGAAGTGACCGATCGTATCACCACGGTCAAGAAGAGCACTTCGATCCCCTCGGAAAAAGCGACCACGAAGTAGAGGACGTTCTCGGTGACCGCGAACCCCAAGCCCACGGCCGCTCCGTAGATGATACCGTCCTCGATCTCGTTCAGACGACCGTAGGCGGTGAAGACTCCGGTGGACTTGACAAGCTCTTCCACCACCGGTGCGATGATGATTGCCAGCAGCAATGCCTCAAGCGTCGGGTCAAAGGGGCCGAATATCCAGAAGCCGCGGGACAGCGGGCTTCCGGGCAGATAGAGCGCCATCTGCGCCAGGGATTCAAGGATCACCGCTGCGGCGACGGCGAACGTGCCGCCATAGACCATCACGCCGATGAGGGCGGAATATGGCTCCCTACGGCAGGTCTCGCTGTTCCTTATCCAGACCAGATAGCCTACCGCCGGAACGATCGCGACGAGAACCAGCACTGCCATCCAAATGAGATCCAAGGCCATCGATTTCGAATGGTAAGGTGAGCCTGATGAATATCAAGCTTTGCGCTCACCTTAAAAGCCCGATTGAGGCTGGTCCAGGCGATGGATGGTGACCCGGCAGCATCCATCCTTGTTGGCCAAGGTCTGGCTGACGTTGATTCTGGCGTTGCCCCAGGCGCGGACGGCGAACCGGGTGATGATGGCCTTGGTGAGCATGCAGTTGGCCGGATTGCGGTGCAACCCGTTCTCCCAGGGGCATTTGCTCGCGGTGATCACGAGCCGGTCCTGCTCCACTTCCGAGTTGAACTCGCCTCCGAGGTCGTTGAACATCTCGGTGATGCCGCTGCCCAAGGTCTTCAGGTCCACCGACTTCTTGCCGCCTAGGTAGTCCTCGTAGAGCGCCTGCTCCAGCTTGTCCGAGAGCGTGGAGATGAACCTGGTGCGCTCCGCCTCGGGGAGCGATCGCTTCATCAGCATCGGGATGAGCGTGATCATGACCTCCCGCAACTTCATTTCTGATTCCCTTACTTTGCACTTCACCGATTCCTTTTCGGTCTGGTCGGTGATCGTGGTATCCCTGGAAATCGATGAGATCGCCACCACCGCGCCCTCGGCATTTCTTACCGGGGAGTAGGTGACCGCCACCGGGACGCTACCTCCGTCCCTCATCCGCAGAATGGTCCGATGATCGCTCACAGTTTCCCCGGCGACCACCCTTCTCATTATCTGGCTCATTTCCTGCAACTGCCCCTCGGGGATGTTGATGAGCGGCTGGCCGATGGCCTCATTCTCGCGATACCCATAGATCCTGACCGCCGCCTCGTTCCAGGTGCGGACGGTGCCATCGAGGCCGTAGGTGATGATGGCGTCCGCGGTGTTCTGGATCAATCCCTCCAAGTAATCCCGGGTCTCCTGCGCCTGGCTGTAAAGCATGGAGTTGTGGATGGTGGAGCCGACCTGAGCGCCCACTATCCCGAGCAGGCGCTTGGCCTCCTCGTCGAACCAAACGCCGTTCCGGGCGGTGAGCACCATCACCCCGAGCGGGCGGTCCATGCAGGTCAATGGCACCGAGGCATAAGAGCTCCCTCCGCCCCCGTTGTCGTTGACGGCGAAAGAGATGCGTGCCTTAGCCGCCTCCCGGACGATGGGATGGTCCAGCGGCAGCGAGCCGAACTCGCCGATGAACTTCTTCGTTACTCCGATATACTGTCGCAGTACGAACCTGCTATCGCTCTTGAGATAAATAGCCCCGGAATCAGCCTTGAAATAGCTCATGTTCAGGGACAGCAGCTGCCTCAGGACGACATCGAGGTCCATGGTCTTGTCCATCTGGCCTGCCATGTCGTTCAGGAATTTCAGCTGCTCGAGGATCCGCTCCTTCTCCACCACGATGCGCTGGTCCTCCATCGCTCCTTCGATCGACTCGAGCAGCTGCCCGAGCTTGAACGGCTTCTGGATGTAGTCGTAGGTGCGCTTCCGCAATGCCTTGATGGCTGTCTCTACCGAAGGATGACCGGTGATGAGCACCACCTTTGCTCCAGGGGCGACCTCCTCGATTTTGTCCAACAATACGGTCCCGGGGGTGTCCGGTAGGCGTATGTCGAGCACGATGATGTTGAAGAACGATTGACTCAGCGCCTTCAGGCCTTCCTCTGCCGTTCCGGCCGTGACCACTTCATAACCATGATATCGTAGCAACTGACCGAGTATATCGCGGATGCCTGACTCGTCGTCGATGACTAGTATCCTCGAGGGCATCAGATCGTCCACCTTCCTGACCGCCTCATTCTACCTCGCTTCACCCTATCCCACCATCATTATCTTCATAGATAATAGACCTGCCCGAGCGCTCAGTAGCGCGGATTAGGCCTATCGTCCGGTCAACCGAACTCTGAAGATCGATTAGTTCGTCGCCAGGTAATTGCCCGATCGGGTCTTCTTTGTAACTACCGCGGGCGAGCTCACGAACTCCTTATCCTCCCCGACCTCCGCCACGATGTCCTTGATGATTGGGGTGAATGGATCGATGAATGCCCCTTTGAGCCCTTTTACTTTGATGCGTTCCAGGTCGGACTCGAGGACCCCACCGCCGACGAGCACTCTGACCTCTGCGCCTTCGATCTGGTCGAGCATTCCGTCGGTCACACCCAACTTGGTCCCCAATCGTCTTACGTCGATTACGGCCACCTCCTCGAACCCGATGTCCCTCATCGCCATTATCGAGGCTTTGACGGTCGATGGGCCTGCGTCGGCTCGTTTCCAGATCACCTCGTCATTTGCGACCTGGATGCATGGCACGCAGCGGTCAGACAGGGCGAAGAGCTCCTCGAGCAGCTTCAGCGAGCTGCAAAGCGAGGTGTCGACCAATGCCCTGGAGACCTCGATCGCGAACGCATCGTAAAGGTCCGCCTCAGTCCGGATTCCCAGGTCGAGCCATACGTCGTACTTGTGCTTGACGAGCTCTCGAAGCACTCGGAAGTTCGGTTTGCCGTTCCGAACTCCAGAGAGGTCCATCAATAGGATATCTGACGCATTGTAACGCTGCCCGGAGATCGCCCGCCAATAGCGGTCGAAGGGAACGTGGTAATCATTGCGATCCATACTTGAGCCGTTCCAGCGAATATCGACCACCTCGGCAAGCTTCAGTATGGGGACATCAATGCCTCCTACTGATAGCAAGGGTCGGGTGTCGACCGGTAGGATCGGCACGGTTGAGAATTCCGGCTTGGCCCTCTCCTGGTCCTTGCCCTTGATCTTTTCCTGACGGAAATGGATCCAATCTTCGGTGGAGCCAAAGGTCAAAGGCACGGCGCTCTTGCCGCAGGCATGACATCGGAAGGTACCATCGTCGTTATCCACACCTGCCATTGGCCCGCCCACCAATATCCTGGGTTCGATGTCTCGGGAGCCGCAATGAGGGCAAGCAACGATGATCTCTCTGTGTGACATTGTATCGCCCAGAAGGTTATCATCCAGAAATACTTTTCAATTCCGCCTCATACGGTGAGGTAACGATCCGCCTCTTCCAACGCTCCTTTTGCCTGAACCAGCGTACGCACATCCATGTTCTGGTCAACGCCACCGATGATGTAGGAATGGAAGTCATCGAACTCGAGCAGCTTCACCAGGAGCCTGAAGTAGCGGACGAGGATGTAATTGTAAAGCTTATCGCCGTTGGGAATACCGCAGGTCATCAACAGCATCACCCGCTTCCCCGGTGCCAACCTTGTCTTGTAAGTGCCTGAACTATCACCTGGCGCCAGCAGGCAGAAAAGCCGGTCGGCCATGCATTTCATCAATCCGGTTTCGTCGCCCATATAGACCGGCGAACCGAGCAGCACGAAGTCCGCTTCCTTTATCGCTTCGACAATCGAGGACATATCGTCCTTTTGAGCGCAGACCTGGTTCGTCTTGCAGTTCTGGCAACCCTTGCAATCGGAGATATGCATGTCGACCAGGTCGAAGTACCGGATCTGGATGTCCTTCTTCTTTGCCAGTGACACTATCTCCTTCAGCATGATGGCAGTGTTGCCATTCTTGCGCGGACTGCCGTTCACAGCCACCAATTTCATCTTAGCACCTGATGCGAGGTGAGCGGCTTAGGGTGCATAATAGGGTTGCGCTCTAGCATGTTCATTCCGAGGTGGATGCTTCTGATGGTCTGGAAAATTTTCAGTCTAAGATATATACAGCTTCTGCGAATGAGAAAAACCATTGTGCGATGGGGATTTCGAGCGGTGAGAATCATGAGCGAAAAGGATCCAAGATCCAGGACCGGGGTCTTCCTCTGCAGGTGCGGCGGGGCCATGTCACTTACAATTAACATGGAAATTCTAGAGGCCGAGGCGAAAGGCATGGCCGGCGTTGTCCATACTTCGACGGCAGACTTCCTCTGTCATCTGGATAGCAGGGAACAGATCACGAAAACGATAGTATCGGAAAAACTAGACCGCGTGGTGGTAGCGGCCTGCTCGCCATTGCTCTATGGCAAGGAGTTCCGGGAAGCCGTGGAGAAGGGGAGGGTGAAGGGCTGCCTCATAGAGATGGCGAACATCCGGGAGCAATGCGCCTTCATCCACAGCGACCGAGAGAAGGCAACAGCGAAGGCAGCGACCATGATCGGCACGGCAGTGGCCAAGCTGGCGGTGACCGGTCTGAAGGAGAACGATAACAAGGCCGTCGTCAAGCCAGAGAACTGCTCTGGCTGCGGTGTCTGCCTGTCGACATGCAGGGTAAGCGCGGTCAAATTAATAGACGACCCCGGAAGGCCAGGGCGAAAGGTGGCCACGGTGGACCCGAAGATGTGCGAGGGATGCGGCGCATGTGTGGCCGCCTGCCCATCGGCCGCCATGGACCAGAACTGCTTCTCCAACCAAGAGGTGACGGCTGAAATCGACGCCCTGACACCGGTCCGAGCCACGGAGGATGAGGGCTTCCCCAACATCGTCATGTTCGCATGCAATTGGTGCTCTTATGCAGCCGGGGACCTGGCTGGCATAAAGAGGTTGCAGAGCCAGACCTCGTTCAAGGTCATCCGCACCATGTGCTCGGCCCGGGTCGACCCTGAATGGGTGATGCGCACCCTTTCCCGAGGAGCGGACGGCGTCCTGATATTGGCCGGAAAGCCGGGCAGATGCCATTACGAGGTGGGCAGCATCCGCACCAACAGGCGCATGCTTCTGCTGAAGGAAGTGATCCAGCAATTGGGCTTCGACCAGTCCCGATTCAGGACCGCCTTTATTGATTCGGATCAACCGGAGCTATACCAGCAGGAAGTGGAGGACTTCATCGAGAAGATAAAGGAGATCGGTCCAAATCCGACCAGGACCCCGGAGCCAGTTGAAAGGACTTATTCCACCGACTATCAGTTCGGGGGCGGGATATCCGAGGCGGCCATGAAGGCAAGGGACCTGATCTGAGTTGTCTGGAACTTCCGGGACGAAGTCAAGCTGACCAAATCAAATGAGCACTATTTCAGTTGGGCATGGCGATAGCAATCGGCAGTATGGTCATTCACCATTCCAACCGCTTGCATGAGCGCGTAGCTTATCGTAGGCCCGACGAACCGGAAGCCCCTGCCTACCAGGTCAGCGCTCATCCTCTTCGATTCGATCGTCGATGATGGTATCTCCTTCAGGGCTTTCCGTCCTCCTTGGATCGGCCTTCCCCCGACGAATCCCCACAGGTAGGAGTCGAGGCTGCCGAATTCTTTTTGGACGTCGATGACTGCGAGAGCATTGCCGATCGCCGATTCGATATTGCGGCGATTCCTTATGATGCTGGGGTCTTGCATCAGCTCTTCGATCTTGTCGCCGTCATAGCCTGCAACCTTAGTGATGTCGAAACGGCCGAATGCAGCGCGGTAGCCCTCCCTCTTCCGCAGGACCGTCGTCCAGCTCAGCCCGGCTTGGGCACCTTGGAGGGTCAGGGACTCGAAGAGCAGTCGGTCATCGTGTACCGGCGTGCCCCACTCCTCATCGTGGTATGCCATTACCAATGGGTCTGCGGACACCCACGCGCACCGTTTCTTCATGCGAGCTACATAGCTATCGATAGCGTTCCAAGCCATCAATCGGCCAAATAGTCCTCGATGACCTCTTTGAACAGGTCCATCAGCTCCAGCAGGGTGAACTTGACGTGCTCGATCTTCTCCATCAGAATAACGCCATCGAGCTCGGTCGAGCCTGCGAGCAACTGGTCCCTGAAGGCTATCGCCACCCTCATCCGGTCCATCATGGCGTCGGTTATGATCAGCTCGTCCTGCAACGTCACCAGGTTCTGCTCGTCCTCCGCAAGCTCATGTCCTAGGTCCTTGAGGATCATCCTTGCCAGGTTGAGCGATTCGTCCACGCAGGCACGGATGCTCTGAATGTCCGCCTCTCGCTTGACCTCGTCGCTGGGCCATTCCGGAAGCCCTTTCAACGTGCTTTCCATATGCTCGAAGTGATCGGTATACTCCTTCGCTCTGGCTTCCTTCATGTCAACGCTTCCTTATCGAGTTAGAATGTCCTGATGTCCTTGGCTCACTTGATGGCCTGCTTCTTCTTGAACCGCTCCACCGCTTGGCGCACCGTGCCCTCCTCGTCCATGATGATGCGCACGTTGTTGGAGGCAAGCTTCTTCTGGCCGTGAGGTCCGACCCAGCCGGTGATGACCACCTCGCAGCCGAGCTTCAAAACCGTCTCGGCGGCGTAGATCCCCGCACCCATTTCCGCGTTATGACCTTCGTTCACGACGGCGGTGAACTCCATGGTCGATGGGTCGACCACGACGAAATAGGCGCAATGGCCGAATTCCTCGTCGAGCTCATCGTCCAGGTTCGGGCCGGTCGAGGTCACGCAGAGCTTCATCCTCTCGCCTCCTTGAGATGCTTCAGTATCTCTTCCACTATCAGGCCATATGCTGCCGCAGCCGGGGAGTCCGTGTCCGAGATGACGATGGGCATTCCTTCATCCCCGGACGTCACAACCTTGGGATCGAGCGGTATCCGGCCCAGGAACGGGACGTTCAGTTCCACTGCTGCCTTCTCGCCTCCGCCGATCTTGAACAGGTCGATCTCCTTGCCGCAGTGTGGGCATGTGAGACCGGACATGTTCTCGATTATGCCTAGGACAGGAATGTTCAGCTTGCGACTGAAGCCGATGGACTTGCGGGAGTTCTGCAATGCCACGTCCTGCGGCGTGGTCACCACCACCGAGCCGTCCGCCTCCGGCAGGAGCTGCATGATGGTGAGCGGTTCGTCACCGGTGCCTGGCGGCAGATCGATGATCAGGAAGTCAAGCTCGCCCCAGCGCACATCGGCCAGGAACTGCCTCAACGCCCCCATCTTCAATGGTCCTCGCCAGATGATCGGCTCGTCGGAATCCTGGACCAGGAACGCCATCGACATGACCTTGAGATGCGGCGGCACGATCACCGGCATGATGCCCTCGTTATCGCCGTGCAGCACCGCGTCCTCGATATGGAACATCTTCGGGATGTTTGGGCCATGGATGTCCGCATCCAGCAGCCCCACCTCATAGCCGCGCATGGAAAGCAGCATGGCGATGTTGCTGGAGACGGTGGACTTCCCCACTCCGCCCTTGCCGCTGGTGACGATGATCTTGTGCCTGATATGCGCCATGCTCTTCATCAGCTTGACGTCCTCATTCTGGACGGTCTTTACCTCTATTTTGTCATCTTCCATTGATCTTCACAACCATGACGTTTGGACGACATCCCTTGAGCCAGTCGACCAAGCAACGATGCAACTGGTATTTCTCCTTTCGCTCTTTTGATCGGAATATTTCGGTCAAGGGACATGGCGAGGTTCGTTCCCGAGCTTCTCGATGTTGATAACCGATCTTCTGGCAGGCCTATTTAATGATCAATAGGCCACCACCGACTCTCTTGGCAAGTTCCCTCTCGATGAAGGGCTTGTAATTCCTGGAACAGCATCTGCCCGCGGGATTGGTGACCTTGCACTGTCCTCCACCGCCAATTCCGGTTGCCAGCTTCACTTCCTCGAAGCTCTTGGCACCCTTCTCGATCGCGGCGATGACGTCCTCTTCGGTCACTTGTTTGCAGTAGCACAGCGGCCGAGGGGGATCCCGTTCTTTGAAGGTCACCCGCGTCTTGACGTCCTTCTTTTTAAATATCTTGTTGCCCGACTCGGAGAAATACACCACTTCGCAACCAGGATTCTCGCAGATGAAGAACTTCTCGTTTCCTAGCGGCCAGCATGCCTCTTTCACGTGATTGCCGACGGCGATTCTGTCCACCTCAATCGATTCCTTCCTGCAATCGGGACATGCTGCCATATCATTCCCCTAGACTTTTTTCGCATATAGCGGTTGCGATTTCGCCCTTGTACAAATCGCAACCGGGCGGCTCGACGACGATAATATGATAATTCCTCAACAATCTTGAATAACACCCTAAGCCAATCATGCAGCATGCCTCTCGGAGATCCTATGAGCGATGATACCCTTTACATAGTGAGGGGGAACGTCACCCGGGTCTGGTTAGCTTCAATTCCCGTTTCTGATCTGAGAGAGGCAGTTGATTTTTATACTCAGATACTGGGACTCAAGCTGCAGCTCGAATCCCCGGAGAATAACTGGGTCGAGGTCGGACCGGACGAGCCGTCCAGCAAGATCGCCATTTACGTTCCGAGCGCAGGCGATCTCCGCCAGCCCGGCGGAGCGAGCGGCGTTGTGCTGGAGACCGACAGCATCTTCGAATTCCATCGCAAGCTGGTAGATGAGGAGGTTGTGTTCAAGCTGAAGCCTGAGCGGAGGCCTTGGGGTGGATTGTTGGCCATTTTCCTCGATCCGGACGGCAACGAGATCGAGGTGGTGGAGGACCCAGAGCATTACTCCCGTCCTCCGCGTCCGAAGGAAAGGCCGAAGCGGGCCGCCTGCGAGATGGGGCGGGGATGCATGCTGATCAAGGACAAAGGCTCAGGACAGTAGCTCCCTGACCTGCGAGGATAACGATTCCACAGTTGAACTAGGAAGAAGGTGCTTCATTTCCTCTTTCTGGTCCAGGACGTCTCGCGCCAAGAGGAAATGCTTGCTCAAGAGTATGCCCAGGTCAGAGCGGTGCATGTCCAAGATGGTGATGGGATACAAGGAATGCTTTTCCACTAGCTGCTCCAGTCCCGCCCCCTCGGGATGGCGCCAACCGAGCAGCCTCATCCCCACGCAATCGGCGTATTGCACGGCGTCGCTCGAGAACCGGGTGTTTGTCGCTAGGCAGGAAAGGTCGAAATTCTGGGTCGTCTTCAGATCGAGGAAGCGGGCGAAGCAGTAAAGGGTGCATTGGATGTTGGACTTCAGGCCGAGGGAGTTATGGAACTTGCACTCCACCATGACCTTTTCGCTCTCGTTCTCAAGGATGATGTCCACCTCGTGCTGCACGCACTTGCCCGGAATGGTCGAGCGGACCGTGGTCCGGTAGCCCTCGGCCTCGTAGACGCGGGCCATGAACCTCTCGAAGTTCTCGCCCTCCGGTCCCAAGCGCAATATCGCCTTCTTGAGGCCGAACTTGATTGCCTTGCGTCCCTGCAGCATCTGGTGCACGTGCCGGTAGATGACCTCGGTGGTGATGCCGTCGTACAACTCCGTTTTAAGGCGCTTCAGGATATCCTCCGCCTCTGGCGCGGTCGCTCCAGATCGGAGGATGGCGACCTTGACCTTGGCCTCGTCGAACAACTCCCTGGCGCCGGAGCGCTTGATGACGTAGGTCGGCATCAGCTGTGCAAATGGACCTTAGGATATTAGAGCGTTCGCAGCCTGGCCTGATTCGGTGTTCGCGATCAGGTTACCCTGCCCGTAAGGGCATGACCTGGTCCGGACCACTCGCTTCTAGCAGCTCTGAGTCCTGCGGCTCGTTCGCCAAGAAGTCCCTTTGGATGCAGTCCACCTGGCCGTTCTTCCAGGTGATGGTCGCGTCCATCCGCGAGTCGCACATATTGAAGGACACCTTCTTCATGCTCGAGGTGTACTTCGCCGCCCTGCCCCGAGCCGAGGTTCGGGCGATCCCGATCCTGACCATCAGGCCCAGCTCGGTCATCCGCTCCACCAGCTTGTAGCTGGTCGCTAACGTCAGCTCCAAGGAATCGGATATCTCATGGATGGTCATGGCCTTGCGGCCCGTCAGCGACAATATGGCGAGCACCTGCGGGTTGATCAGGAAATGCGCCATTTCCTTGTCCTCGATCTGCGAGGCAAGTCGAATGGCGCCGAGTATCTTGAGCTCATGGTCCTCCTCGAACGACTCCATCTTATACACTCCTCATTTCCCCCGCCTGGAAATAGCCTTACCCTAAATAAACCCTATTATCATGGTCAAATGTCTATCAAAATCAGATAATGCTGTTCAAATGAATAAGATGGTAAAGAGTTTGTCGGGGAGGCTCACATCCCCTTGACATCGGTCTTCTCGATAGTGGCGTCAATCTCGCGCTTCAACGCCTCCGGCAGACCGCGGATGCCTACTTCTAGGAAGCCGCGGACGATGATTCCGATCGCCTCATCCTCGGACATGCCCCTGGACATCAGGTACTCCACCTGGTCCTGGGCGATCTTGCCGACCGCGGCCTCGTGCGTCATTTCCACGTCTGGGACTCTAGCCTCCAGCTCCGGGATCGCTATTTGGATGCCTCCCTTCCCCAGGATGAGGCCGCGGCATTCCAGATGCCCCTTTATTCCAGGCGCGGCGCCGATCATCTGACCGCGGGCGATGAGCTTCCCGCCGGTGGTGATCGTCCGCGAGATGATGTCGCACCTCGATCCTTCGGCATTCATTATCACCCGGGAGCCGAGGTCGAGCTCGGAGCCGGGGTGAGCGATCGCCACGGTATTGAACCGGGCGAAGGAGTTCTTGCCATCCAACCTCGCTGTCGGATAGGTCTGGATGGAGCGGACCGGCCTCAGCGCCACGTAGTTGCTGATGTAGGTCGAGTCCTCCGCCTGCAGGACGACCGTCCGAGGACGTACGCCGATCTGCTCGGACCAGTTGTGGATCATGGTGAACGTCAACGACGCACCCTTCTTGATGTAGAATTCGCTTATGCCCAGGTGCAGCGCTCGCTCCACACCCTTGCTGGTGGAGCATCCGGTGACCACTTCCATTTCCGCGCCCTCTTCGACGATGATCACGTTGTGTACGGTCTGCGCCACGCTCTTGCCCTTGAGCATCAGGCAGGTCTGAACCGGGGCTTTCACCTTCGCCCCTGGCAATGCTCGTATGAAGTAGCCATCAGCCTGCTCCTCGAACGTCCGGGCGGTGTACTTGTCTGCGTCTGGCAACACCGCCTTCCAGTAATAATCGCGCATCCAGTCATACTTCTTCAGCGCCATCGATACCGGCATCACCTCGACACCAGGCATCCTCACCGAGGTATGCACAACGCTCTCGTCCATGTAGATGAACGAGCCGGCGCGCCCCTCCTCGCTCGGAATGATGCCGGCGTTGAGCAGCGTCCTTTGCTCGTCTTGGGAGAGGTCGACCAGGCGGTCCACCTTAGGGACGTCCTTGGAAGCCTCCGGATACTTGTCCAGGTCGATGTCCTCGCCGAAGGCGGCCTTCTTCTTCCGGGCCTCCTCGACCTTGTGCCTCAGTTCACTGGTGTCAGCTTCAGCTTGCATTTTACGCACTCCTCGTATCCCATCTTCCTTATCTCGGCCAGTAGGTCCCTGGGGTTACCAGAGCAGGCGATGGTGCCCTTGCACATCACGTAGCCGCGGTCGGCCTCGATGAAATCCAGTATCTGACCGGTATGGGTGATCACCAGGGCGGCCTTGCCGCTCTGCATCTTCCAACCGGCGCAGCTGGTACCGCCCCGGAGCATGTCGTGCACCTTCGCGCCCACTTTCTCGATAGAGACGAGGTCGACGCCGCTCTCCGGCTCGTCTAGTAGATAGAGGCAGGGGTTCTGCGCCCCCAGCTGCAATAGCTCGGAACGCTTGATCTCCCCTCCGGAGAAGCCGACGTTAACGTCCCTATCCAGGAACGGCTCCATGTCCAGCTCCTTCGCCGCCGCGTCCGGGTCCACCTTGCCTTTGCCTGTTACTTTGACCATGTTGCGCAGCCTGACCCCCACCAGGTTCGGCGGCCTCTGCATCATGATGCCAATGCCGCGGCTCGCTCGCTCGTTGATCGGCAGGCCCGTGATGTCCTCGCCGTTGAGAAGTATTCGCCCCTCGGTCACCTTGTACCCGCTGAATCCCATGATGGTCATGAGCAACGTCGACTTGCCCGAGCCGTTCGGTCCGAAGAGCACATTGGTGTATCCGGCATTCACGCTCAGGTTGACGTTCCTGAGGATCTTGCGCCCTGCCACCTCCACGCTGAGGTTCTCGATCTCCAACATTATGTCCGATCTCCGACCTGGGGATTCGTGGCCATCGGTATTAATTGTATCGCATGGTCTTTCTGAAATCTACTGGACAACGAACGGCGGCGCACCCAAAACTCAAGAACCGGTAGGCAGCTACCGTCCGCATAGGATATCTGATGAAAGACGAAGGGAAGGCCTGTCCGGCAACGGACCGGAAGGTCATGGTCATCGGGGCTGGCGTGGCCGGCATGGCGGCCGCGAGCGCGTTGCTCGATCTGGGGATCGAGGTCGTCCTAGTGGAGCGGTCGAATTCCTCTGGCACGGTTGATCCCGATCAAAAGGACGGCAAGCTGCTCGCCCTCATCGATTCCAACGTCGTGGGGGTGGAGAGATCCGACGCCTTCCGCATCGAGGTGGAATCGACCCAAAGTGGATGCCGCCAGCGATCGGTGCACGACGTCGACGCGGTGATACTGGCTACCGGCTTGGTGCCGGTCGACGCGGGCCTCATCCCCGAGCTCGGCCTGGGAAGGCTTGGCAATGTCATCTCGTCGTCGCAGCTGGAAGACCTGCTCGTTTCATCCGAAGAGATACGGAGGCCGTCCGACGGTGGGCCGATCTCGACGGTGGTCTTCGTTCTATGCGTTGGTTCCAGGGTAGAGAAGAGAGGAGTGCCGTACTGCAGCGCCATCTGCTGCGCCAGCGCCATCAGGTGCGCCATCATGCTCAAGCAGCGCGACCCGGAGGTCGGGGTGTACGTGCTCTACATCGACATCCGAACCGCTGGCAAGGGCGAAGAGGCGATGTACAAGCAGGCCAGGCAACTGGACGTCAAGTTCATCCGGGGGCAGCCGGCGCTGGTGGCCAAGCAGCCCCGGTCCGAGCGGCTGCTGGTGTGCGGCGAGAACACGCTGCTGCGGGAACTCTATGAGATCGAGGCCGACCTGGTCGTCCTTGGGGTAGGATTGCGCGAGGACCCGTCGAACCTCGAGCTGTTCCACAGCCTCGGGGTGGAGCTGGACCAGGAGGGATTAATCAAGTTCGGAGATTCTTCCGATCGAGCGATCAGCACCAGCGCGAAGGGGGTCTTCGTGGCCGGCTCCGCCTCTGCGCCAATGGGCATCGAGGAAGCGAGAGCGATGGGGACGCAGGCCGCGCATGCTGCTTCCGCCTTCCTGCGCTCGCTGGGATGAGCGACGCATCTAGCATCAAAATCAATAATGGATAGGGAAGATTGAAGATAGGACCGGTGCCTCTATCGGACAATGGGACGGTTGCCGGACAAGGACCAGAGGCTCCATTGGGACGAGACCTACAAGATGGAGGATTTCTACGGGACCAAGCCCAGCCTGCTTGCCGAGAGATCGCTGGAACTTTTCAAGAATGAGGGTGTCGAAGACCTATTAGAACTAGGATGTGGCCAAGGAAGGGATACTTGGCTGTTCGCCAGGAACGGGATCAAGGTCTACGCCATCGACTACTCCGATGCAAGCATCTGCCAGCTGAGGGACAGAGTAAAAGGGCAATCGTTGGACAAGCTCGTCACGTTGAAGGTCCGCGATATCCGCAGAGGAATACAGTTGCCAGACGAATCGATCGATGCGATATTTTCTAATTCGTTCTTCGATATGGAACTGCGGGAGGATGAGATATTCTCGATCTTCCAGGAGTGCCTTAGGGTCCTAAGACCTGGAGGATTGAACATCTATAGCGTAAGATGCGAGCACGACCCCCAATTCGGGAAGTTCGTTCACCTTGACGAGGATATGTACCAGAACCCGATGGGCTTCGCAGTGCATTTCTTCACAGAAGAGAAGATCGATCGGCTTTCTGAGGGATATGACATCGAATCGATCACGGAGTACGAGGTCCCTGCCACCACGTTCAACAAGGTCAAGTACGAAGTGGTGTTGCGAAAACCGTTATCGTAGATTCCTCGACCATCGCAGAGATCTCTCATGTGGACGATGCGTCTCACGCCTTCCTTCGCCGCATGATCTCCAATGCCTGGGCCACGTTCATCGGTGGCTCGAACTCCGCACCGGTGAGCTCGCCCCAGCCCTGCATCAGCAGCGAGAAGGAGGGCAGCTCCAGGCGCGCTTGCTTCAGCACATCCGAGTTCCTGAGCAACCTGGCCGGGCCGCCATCGAACAGCACCTTCTTGTCGAGCACCATGACCCTACTGGCAAGCTCGAAGGCGATCGCCAGATCGTGCGTGGCCAGCACCAGCGTCTCCTCTCTTTCCTTGAGCACATTGATCAGCTCCCTCCGCCCTTGAGGGTCCAGGTTGGCCGTCGGCTCGTCCAGCAACAGGATCTCCGGCGACATGGCGAGCAATCCGGCCAAAGCCACGCGCTTCTTCTCCCCGATGCTCAGGCGGTGCGGGGCGCGTTCGCGGTATCCCTCCATCGAGGTGGAGCGCAGCGCTCCTCCGACCCTCTTTCGGACCTCCTCCTCGTCCAAGCCCATATTCATCGGCCCGAAGGCGACGTCCTCCTGCACGGTCGGCATGAACAGCTGGTCGTCTGGATCTTGGAACAGCAGGCCGACGAGGCGGCGGGCCGGACCGACCTGCTTCCTGCTGAGCGGCGCGCCCATCACTGCCACCGTCCCTTGGCTGGGGGCGAAGAGCCCGGCCATTATGTTCAACAGGGTGCTCTTGCCCGCGCCGTTCGGACCGACCAACGCCACCTTCTCCCCCTTCTGGATGGAGAACTCCAGTCCATCGAGGGCCAGGTTGCCGTCGGCGTAGCGGTAGCTTACGTCCCTCAGCGTCAGAGCGTCCAGGTCATCACCTTCAATTCCAGGAATATTGCTATCACGCCAACGCAGGCAAATGCTCCGGCCAGGACAGCGTCCCTGGGCCTCGTTCTGCTCCTCTCGAACGAACGGATGTCGCCGTTATAGCCGCGGGAGAGCAGCGCGTCGTAGATGTTCTTGGCGCGCGCACTGGCTCGGACGAAGGTCATGCCTATCGTCGCCCCCAGGGTCTTGAAGGCGCGAGCGTCGAGGAGATTACGGCCGCCGTTGAAGCCCCTTGCCATTCTGGCAATGCGCATCTGCTCCATCTCGTCCAGGAAGAGGAAGATGAAGCGGTAGGTGAACAGGATGAGGTTCGCCATTATCTTGGGCATATGCAATGCCCGGAACGCCCCCATCATCTTGAAGAAGGGGGTGGTGGACACCAGCACCAGGAGCACGAGAACCGAGCTGCTGATCCTGATGAACATGACTAATGCCGTATCCGCTCCGTTGGTGAAGAGGACGGTGAGGGCCGCGAAGCCTACGAAAGGCAGGGCCAAGGCGAAATTCTTGGCCACGTGGCGCAGCGGGATGCGCGACAGTAATACGAGGATAAGGACGAAAGCGAGCACCGTCAGCAGCGGCTGCAGTCCACGCAGCAGGGCGATCACTACGACCAGGCCAACGGAGCAAATGAGCTTGATGCGAGCATCGAAATCCCGCAACGGCGACCGATCGGCGTACTGATCGATCTCGTTGAGCTGATCCAGTTGGTCAGCCCCCGTTCGGTCTATCCGGTCTCAGGATGCTTGGAATGACTGAATCATGATGGGGCGTCATTTGGTCCCCTGTTGCTTCTTCTTCGCCACGATCCTGAGGTAGCTGAAGCTGACCAGAAGGACCAGGCTGAAGCCGATGATGCCCATCGACAGCGCCGATGCGTAGTCGGAACCGTAATTCAACGGTGCCGTCCAGACCGGTGCAGTTTCTTTCACGCCCTGTCCTTCCAGGATCGTTTCTAGGCCGTCCGGCTTTCCGTCAGAGACCAAGAAGAAGCCGACCAGACCGATGCTGAACGCCAGCAGGATGACCATCGTGCCGATCAAGAACTTACGTTGCATCGTACTCCCCCTTGCTCTTCTCTTCCGATCCCAGCCTGATGGTCTCGGGCGCCACCTTTGCCAGGAAGGCTATCACGCTGGTGGTGATTATTGCTTCACCGATCCCGATGATGGAATGCAGCCCCATCATCGAAGGCAGGGCGATCAAGCCATCGATGCCGTAGCTCGGGTCGATGGTATGGCTGATCGCCAGTTCGATGGCGCAGGCGGTCGCGCCGAGAAACACCGACGCCCAAGCGGCTAGTGCGATCCCAGGCAGTTTGTGCTTCTTTGGGAAGAGGCTCATAACTCCCCAAGCGGTGAGCGAACCGATGATGGCCATGTTCAGGGCGTTCAGCCCCAGAGCGGTTATCCCGCCGTCGCCGAAGACCAGGCATTGGATGACCAGGATTGTGAAGATGATAGCGATCGCGCCCCAAGGTCCCAGCAAGAAGACCGCTAGGGCCGCGCCGACTAGATGCCCGGTCGTCCCGCCGATGATGGGGAAGTTCAACATTTGAGCTAGAAAGATACCAGCGGCGAGGATGGCCATGTACGGAACGGTCCGGTCCTCGATGTTGCGATCGACCTTATAGAATGCCAATGCAACGAAGACCAAGGCGATCGCCATGCCAGCGATCCAGATCACCGGTGCCATGAGACCATCCGAGATATGCATATGAATTCCCTCAATTAACACGATTTCCTATTTCGTGCTATCGAGGATTGCTCATATAATATTTGCCCTTTTTCGACACCAAGAGCCGACCGATGTTCTGGCCATGAAAATCAGAACCATTGATCTGGCACCCGGCACGTCGGAAGCGATCAGAGGGCCAAGCCAAATAAATCCCTTCGCCCATCACACAATAATGACCTTGGACAAGCGACTGAGGGAGATCGCTTCGAGCGAAGGCGTCGACTTCTTCGGATATGCGGACTTGGCTCCGGCGAAGCAGGCCATCCAAGCCCAAGGCGGTAAGCGCATCGCTTCATTTCCACGTGCGATCTCGGTCGGGATCGGCATCCCGAACGATCTGGTCGACCAACTGGAGGACCGAGATGGAATGGGGGTGCGGGTGAGCTACCGTATGCATGGATACAAGGTGATCAATGCCCGATTGGACCAGGTGACCAGCAAGCTCGCCAGCGAGATCGAGCGCGCCGGTTTCCGCGCCTTGCCGGTACCGGCCTCGGAGCGCATGGACAGCGAGCGCATCTGCGCCGAGTTCTCGCACAAGATGGCCGCGAACCTGGCTGGACTGGGATGGATCGGAAAGAGCTGCTTGCTGATCACGCCACAAAGGGGGCCGAGGGTAAGATGGGGCACGATGCTGACCGATGCGCCACTGGAGCCATCGGCATCGAGGCTGAAGTCGAAGTGCGGAAGGTGCACCAAATGCGTGGACATCTGCCCGGTGCACGCCTTCACCGGAAAGGCGTTCGTCGAGAGCGAGCCGAGGGAGGCGAGGTACGATGCCAGGGAGTGCGAGAAGTATTTCGACCGAATGGAGGAGGCAGGCGAGATTCAGGTCTGCGGTATGTGCCTCTTCGTCTGCCCTCATGGTCGAAAAAGATGACAAACGCTTTTCATTCCGCTTCGCAATTCCGTTCCTGAGGCTCGGGAAATGAAGGTCATCGCGTTCAATGGCAGTCCGAGGCAGAACGGCAACACCAACAAGGCGTTGGAGATCGCCTTGGAAGAGCTGCACAAGGAAGGCATCGAGACCGAATTGGTGCAGATGGGCAGCGAGGACCTGCACGGCTGCAAGGGCTGCGGCAGCTGTGGCAAGAACAAGAACGAGAAATGCATCTTCGACGGGGACAAGGTGAACCAATGGGTCCAGATGATCAAGCAAGCCGACGGCGTCATCATCGGCAGCCCGACCTATTTCGGAGGATTGAGCTCTCAGACCAAGGCGTTCATCGACCGGGTGGGCTACGTGAACCGCGCCAACGGCGGCTTGTTCCGGCGCAAGGCCGGCGCGGCTGTTGCCATAAACAGAAGGGCGGGGTCGCTAAACACCTTCGACGAGATCAACCACTTCTTCCTAATCGCGGAGATGATTGTTCCAGGAGCGAGCTATTGGAACGTCGGGCAAGCGCTGAAGCCGGGCGACATGCTGCTGGATGAAGAGGGTGTGAAGACCATGCAGTCGCTTGGAAGGAACATGGCGTGGTTGTTGAGGAAGCTGCAATAGCTCGTTAGTGCTATTTCGCGAGATCCTTCCTTTTATTCATTTCCAAGCGTCCACCTGGCTAGCTATTGATAAACGAAAAATAGACATTTCTTGTGAAAGGATAAGGTTTTAAATCCGGGTAGCTCGAATTGATTCTGCATGAGAGCCTCCCTGAAGGTCGCCAGGATATTCGGCATACCCATCTATCTGCACGTCACCTTGCTCCTGATCCTTCCGATCTTCGCTTGGAGCTTCGCGTTTACCACCGGCTCAATCTGGATATTCAAGGTGGGGTTCGGTGATCTGGCGCTCGACACCTATAGCCTGCTGGCCTTGGGCGCGGTGGCGGCCATCATCCTGTTCGTATCGATATTGGTGCACGAGCTAGCGCACAGTTACATCGCGCTGAGGAAGGGGTACACCATTACTGGCATCACCCTATTCATCTTCGGCGGCGTCTCGCAGATAGGAAAGACGCCGGACCGGGCGCCAGGCGAGGCACTGATGGCGTTCGTCGGGCCGGCCTCGAGCATCGTCATCGGGGCGGTATTCACCCCACTCTACCTGCTGGTCGATGGTATGGGTAGCTCATTGACCTTGCAAATAATAGCAATCACGCTCGGCGCCACCGCCTTCTACAACCTGCTGCTCGGCGCTTTCAACCTGGTCCCGGCGTTCCCCATGGACGGGGGCAGGGTGCTGCGCGCCGGCCTGGCCAAGAGGATGGGCTATCTGAAGGCCACCGAGACCGCCGTGAACGTGGGCAAGGTCGCGGCCGTGATTATGGGCGTTATCGGCTTATTCTATAGCATTTGGTTCATCTTCATCGCCATATTCATCTTCATGGGCGCGGACAGTGAGCTGACCGGCACCCGCGTTTCCGAAGCATTGCGCGGGCTCAAGGTCAAGGACATCATGACCAAGGACGTTTCCTCGGTCGACGTGATGACGCCATTGAGCGAAGTAGTCCACAAGATGATGACCGAGCGCCACATCGGCTATCCTGTGCTGGAGCTGGGCCGGATCGTCGGTATGGTGACGCTCGAGGACGTGACCAAGGTGCCGGAGGAGCGGCGCAGCCTGACCTTCGCCCGGGACGTGATGTCCAAGCAGCTAGTCTCCATCCCCGCTGGCGCGGAGGCCATGGATGCGCTGCAGCTGATGTCGAGCCGCGACATCGGACGGTTGGTCGTCATGCAGGTGGTGATGGACAACGGGGCAATGGTCGGGATCGTGACCAGGACCGACATCATCCGGGCGGTGAACCTGATGGCCCAGGCCAAGGGCATGAGGCCGATCCCTCCTCCTTAGCGGGAGCAAGAACCGGCTGGATCCAAGTGAATGAACGAGGTTAAGAAGGACGGAACATGGAAGACAAGAACGCCAACGAGAAGATCACCTGCGAGACCTGCGCGGCGGTGAGCAAGACCGGCACCTGGCGCTGCGCTGAGTGCGGCGCGTTGAACATCGAACAATGGAAGGATTGCTGGAAGTGCCGCTCCCCTCGCTTCGGCCCAGTGAGCTGATCAGGCGTGCAAGTGATCCGGCAGATCCTTCATGTCGACGCTCAATTGGATGACGTCCCCGACCGGACCGACGATGGTGGTAGCGAACGAGATAGTGCCTGGCTTCCCGAAAGGCTTCTTCTTCCCCAGCTCCAACAATAGCTCCTTGGTCACTCGTACCTGCAGATAAATCACATTCCAGAACTTGGTGTCGAGCACCGCTCCCGAGAGCATGCCCAGTTCCCTTCCGTCCTTGGTGATGACCTTCTTCTCCTCATCACAGCTGAAAGATAGCGCCATTAAGCATCCCGGGCGAATATGGGGTTATCTGGATTAAAAGGGTTCCTTGATGACCTTCCATCCACGATGAGAACGTAGAGTAGCATTTGCAACATGTGAGGCCGCGAAAGACCGGGCGAACGTTCGATTCTCATGTCCCCTGATATTATCTGGGGTAAGCTTTAACTTGAGAGAATACTTCCGCTTTCCCGATGAAGCTAGCTATCACCGGGGCATCGGGGCAATTGGGCTCATATCTTCTCGACGAGCTCACAGGAAAGCACGAAGTGATAGGAATCGACATCATCGAGACGCCGCACCAGGCCCACCAGGACATTGTGCACCGAGCGGACATCAGGACGCCAAGAACGCTCGCTTCTTGGCTGAAGGGCGTGGATGTGGTCATCCACTGTGCCGCCCAGGTCAGCGTGGAGAACAGCATCAAGGATCCGATCGGGGACATGGACACCAACGTTCGGGGGACGGTCGGATTGCTGCAGACATGTAAGGAGATGGGTGTCGGCAAGGTCGTCTACATCTCCTCAGCCGCGGTCTATGGCGATCCATTGCACGTTCCGATAAGCGAGACGCATCCGAAGCAGCCTAAGTCGTTCTACGGCGTCAGCAAGGCCTCCGCCGAAGATTACGTCAGAGTGTTCACGGAGACCAAGGGACTGGACCATGTCATCGTCCGTCCGTTCAACTTCTACTCCCGGAGGGCGGACCCGCTCAGCCCCTATTCCGGGGTGATAACGAAATTCGTGCAGATGGCGCGGTCTAATAGGCCGCTCACCGTGGAAGGGGACGGGGAGCAGACCAGGGACTTCATCCACGCCTCGGACGTGGCGGCGATGGTCTGCCAGGTCGCCTGCTCGGACGTGAAGAATCAGACCTTCAACTGCGGCTCTGGGAAAGGCACCAGCATCAACGAGTTGGCTTTGGCGATATTGCGAGCGTCGCCGAACCACGTGGAAGTCGTGCACGTGGCGCCCAGGATAGGGGACATCCGCCACAGCGTCGGGGATGTCTCGAAGGCAAGGAAGCTGCTGGACTTCGAGCCGAAGATGTCATTAGACCAAGGCATGGCCTCTTTATTCTAAGGAATCCGACGTTAAATCGTCCGATGGCGCTGTCCGATCCGGTGGCCCGTTCGCCTTTGCTCTGGTTCCAGATCAGCGCAGCTGACCGGCCCCGCGCAATTCCACGGTGATCTTGTCGACCGCGTCCTCGACGTCCTGCGGCTTTCTGGCTCCGGTGCAGACCAGCTTGCCCGACCCGAAGAGCAACAGCACGACCTTTGGAACATCCAGGCGGTACACGAGACCAGGGAACTGCTCCGGTTCGTACTCCACCCTCTCCAGACCCAATGTTATCGCGATGGCGTTGAGGTTGATGCTCTGCCCTAGGTCGGAGGAAGCAACGATGTTCTGTATCTCGATCTTCGGCTCGGTCTTGATGTGGATGCCGACCTTCTCGAGCTGCTTGATGACCTTGTCGATGGCCACTTTCACTTGTTCCACGCTCTTCGCACCGGTGCATACCACCTTTCCGCTGCGGAACAGGAGGGTGGCGGTCTTCGGGTCTTTCAAGCGGTAGATCAGGCCAGGGAACCGCTCCGGCTCATATTCTGCCCCTTCCAGAGAGATTGCTATCCCTGGTAGGTCAAGCTCAGTGCCCAAGGAGGCGGAAGCCACTACGTTCTCGATCTTGTATTTCGAAATAGGAAAACCCCAAAGCCCTTATTTATATACCCTTATATAAGCAAACCCGATGATTCGACGAAGAATATCTTATTTTTGAGGTGCAGATTAATAGCAGAGCTTAACAAGAATGGGATTCGATTTCAGAGGGTCATTGTCGTTAAACGCCAGCTGCGGTCCCGGTTACGCGAGGGCGAGAGCGTCAACGTCACTGGAACGGCTGCGGCCAATGAAGCGACGGTCCTAGCTATAATGAGAAGAAGACCTCGTCAGATATGGAAGGACAAATCGAGATTGTTGCTTTTATCATTATCAAAAGATAGAATCATCTTTGATTGCTGGATTGAGGGATTTAAACGAGTTATTACCAAATGATATTTTGGATATGAAAATAATATCTGAATTTATCAATATAAAACGAATTAATCTATTAGTTGCCATTGTTGCCGTGGCCATTTTATTATCAGCATCAACATTAGTAGTCCTGGGAACCGTAGGAATAGAAGATACTAGTTCGGAAGTTTCTTACATAGTGAAGAAGGATTCCACTTCTCTTGTCCTCGGAATCATCAATCCGGATCGACAGACGATTGTAATGAACGGTCAAGGTCGCACTGTTTCCTCTTTTACTGATTCTAGTAAAGCCATTCAGTGGGCCATCGACCATACCTCGCCCGGCAAGTCGGTCCAAATAAATGCGGGAAGATATACTCTGAGTAAAACCCTAATGCTTGATTCCAAAGTGACCCTTACTGGAGATGGGGATAAAACGGTACTTGAAAATGGGGAATTGAATGTAAGTAATTCGAATGTGGTCATCAAGTCCCTCAGAATGGAGGGTACATGTCACATTGTGATCGCCTCGAACAAAGAGCAAATATCTAATGTTGTTATCAAAGACGTGTCGGCATCGACTGGTGAAACCCAAGCCGTGTTCTTGGTAGCCGCAAATGCCTACGAAGTTTCCAATGTTAAGTTCATTAGGGACACTGTGACGAACAGTGCAGCCTATGGATTTCGGCTGTTGGGAAATGCTTTGATCAGTGACGTATTATTCGATTCCTGCAAAGCAGTTGGATTGGGACTGGATAACCGCCCCGATGATGGAGTGGTAGGTTTTGATTTGGTAAATACTGATGTAAGTAACATCACGGTCTTGCATTCAGAATCATCGAACAATTGGGAAAGTGGATTCCGTGCTTACACAGCAACATCGATAACTACCGTGTCCAAAACAAATGTCATTTTTCGAGATTGTGTCGCCAATAACAATGGTCAGAAACCTGGTTGCGTGGAAGGTTACGGCTACTTGATAGATTCAGATGTGGAGATGATCAACAGCAGCGGTTATGACAACTTGGGCGGTCTAACCAACCTTCTCTCAAAATCCTTGCCTCAAATGAAGGGAAATACGAAGATAGAGATTAGCATGCAATCCCCCAGCATTCAGATGGGGGACAATATGCACGCCATTGGTGAATTGATAAGCACCAATTCCACGACATCTTTGCCTGTCCAAGGGGCGATAGTGCAGCTATCTATCATCTTACCAGATGAGACCATTGCGTACCCTTCTCAGGGTCAAGATGTCGTCACAGATGCCTTTGGCAGCTTTACAATTAACTATGTGCCGATCATCGCAGGGACATATCAATGCAAAGCCGTGTACGCCGGCAACGCCTCCTATAATGACACCTCCACCGCTGTCACATTCAGTGCAATCCAAATTCAACCGCAGAAAGCGCAGTCATCGATAAGCCTGATATTAGCAAACTCAAGTGTGCAAACTAGCCAGAACATGCACGCTGATGGCTTGTTGAAAGGAGTTACTGTGATCTCTAGCGTCACGATCAACCTGCAGGTCACCCTACCAAACGGTGCCGTGACATCCCCGATACAGGGAATGATGGTCATCACTGATAGCTCGGGTATGTTTGCCATGGACTATGTGCCGATCGCAGATGGCACATACGCATTCGCCGCGACCTTCCTTGGTAACGATCAGTACAACGGGTCATCGGTCAGCGCATCGTTTTCCGCAGTGCCGCAACCCCA
>Ga0209777_10000698_pt1 | contig 52897 bp, 42 predicted proteins | sample FrelakmetHBP12HB_FD_187147 | JGI IMG/M metagenome (GOLD analysis project Ga0209777, IMG submission 187147) | Freshwater lake sediment microbial communities from the University of Notre Dame, USA, for methane emissions studies -HBP12 HB (SPAdes)... | ecosystem: Environmental > Aquatic >...
ACCGTGCCGCTGGTCGCCCCCGTCAGCGACGGGGCGCTGAAGCTCAGCGTCCGGGCGCCGACCGTCCCGGTGATCGCGAGGTTCGTGAAGGTCGCGAGCCCGCTGCTATTGGTGGTCGCCGTCAGCGTCCCGCCCAGCGTCCCGCCGCCACTGGCGAGGGCCGCCGTCACCACCGTGCCGGCCAGGCTCACCGCGTTGCCGGCGGCATCCTCGAGCTGCAGCGCCGGCTGCTGCGCCAACGCCACCCCGCTCTGCGCCGTGCTCGACGGCTGGCTCGTGATCGCCAGCTGGCTCGCCGCACCCGCCGAGACCGTGATCGTGCCCGACGTCGCCCCCGCCAGCGACGTCGCGCTGAAGCTGAGCGTCCGCGCGCCGACGGTCCCCGTGATCGCGAGATTGGTGAAGGTCGCCACGCCATTCGTGTTGGTCGTCGCGGTCAGCGTCCCGCCCAGCGTTCCCCCGCCCGTCGCGATCGCCGCCGTCACGACGGTGCCGCTCTGACTGACGGCATTCCCGGACGCATCCTCCATCTGCAGCACCGGCTGCTGCACCAACACCACCCCGCTCTGCGCCGTCGAGGACGGCTGTGAGGTGATGGCCAGCTGGCTGGCCACGCCAGCGGAGACCGTGATCGTCCCCGACGTCGCGCCGGCGAGTGACGTGGCGCTAAAGGCTAGGGTGCGCGCCCCGACCGTCCCCGTGATCGCGAGATTGGTGAAGGTCGCCACACCGCTGGTGTTCGTCGTGGCGGTCAGTGCCCCGCCCAGCGTCCCCCCGCCCGTCGCGATCACGGCCGTCACCACCGTCCCCGCCAGACTCACGGCGTTGCCGGCAGCATCCTCGAGCTGGAGCGCCGGCTGCTGCGCCAACGCGACCCCGCTCTGGGTCGTGCTCGACGGCTCCGTCGTGACCGCCAGCTGACTCGCCGCACCCGCGCTGATCGTCACCGTGCCGGAGGTCGCCCCCGTCAGCGACGGCGCGCTGAAGATCAGCGTTCGAGCCCCCACCGTGCCGCTGATCGCGAGATTGGTGAACGTCGCGACGCCACTGGCGTTCGTACTGGCCGTCAGCGTGCCGCCCAGCGTCCCCCCGCCCGTCGCGACCGCCGCCGTCACGACGGTGCCGCTCTGACTGACGGCATTCCCGGACGCATCCTCCAGCTGCACCACCGGCTGCTGCACCAACACCACCCCGCTCTGCGCCGTCGAGGACGGCTGCGTGGTGATCGCCAGCTGGCTGGCCACACCAGCGGATACCGTGATCGTCCCCGACGTCGCCCCCGCCAGGGAGGTGGCGCTGAAGCTCAGCGTTCGAGCCCCCACCGTGCCGCTGATCGAGAGGTTGGTGAACGTCGCGACGCCACTGGCGTTCGTACTGGCCGTCAGCGTGCCGCCTAGTGTCCCTCCACCCGCACCGATCGCGGCGGTCACCACCACGCCACTTTGGCTTACCACGTTGCCCGAGGCATCCTCGAGTTGCAGCACCGGCTGCTGCGCCAACGCCACGCCGCTCTGCGCCGCTGAAGACGGCTGGGTCGTGATCACGAGCTGGCCAGCGGCCCCGCCCGTAATCGTGATGGTGGCCGACGTCGCGCCCGTCAGCGACGCGGCGCTGAAGCCGAGGGTCCGCGCCCCGACCGTGCCGCTGATGGCGAGGTTGGTGAAGGTCGCCGTGCCGTTTGCCACCGTCGTGGCCGTCAGCGTCCCGCCCAGCGTCCCGCCGCCACTGGCGATCGCCGCGGTGACGACGACGCCCGATTGGCTCACTGCGTTGCCGGACGCATCCTGGAGCTGAAGGACCGGCTGCTGGACAAAGCCCACCCCGCTCTGGGCCGTTGACGAGGGCTGAGTCGTGATTACCAGCTGGCTCGCGGGACCGGCCGTGATCGTGATGGTGCCCGACGTCGCGCCCGTCAGGCCAGTGGACGTGAAGGTCAGCGTCCGGGCGCCGATCGTACCGGTGATCGCCAGATTGGTGAAGGTCGCCGTGCCGTTTGCCACCGTCGTGGCCGTCAGCGTCCCGCCCAGCGTCCCGCCGCCCGTCGCGATCGCCGCCGTCACCACCACGCCACTCTGGCCCACTGCGTTACCGGACGCGTCCTGGAGCTGAAGCACCGGCTGCTGCGCGAAGGCCACCCCACTCTGCGCCGTGCTCGACGGCTGGGTCGTGATGGCCAGCTGACCGGCGCCACTTGCCGAAACCGTGATTGTCCCCGACGTCGCGCCGGTCAGGGACGGGGCGCTAAAGCCTAGGGTGCGCGCCCCGACCGTCCCCGTGATCGCGAGATTGGTGAAGGTCGCCACGCCGCTGGTGTTCGTCGTCGCCGTCAGCGTCCCGCCCAGCGTGCCGCCGCCACTGGCAATCGCCACGGTCACCACCACGCCGCTCTGGCTGACCGCGTTGCCCGAGGCGTCCTCGGGCTGAACGGCCGGCTGTTGCGCAAAGGCGACGCCGCTCTGGGCGGACGTCGAGGGTTGGGTCGTGATCACCAACTGGCTCGCGGCACCGGCCGAGACCGTGATGGTCCCCGACGTCGCACTCGCCAGCGAGGAGGCGCTAAACCCCAGCGTCCGGGCCCCGACGGTCCCCGTAATCGCGAGGTTCGTAAAGCCCGCGACGCCACTCGCGTTCGTGGTCGCGGTCAGCGTCCCGCCCAGCGTACCGCCGCCCGTCGCAATCGCTGCCGTCACCACCACGCCGCTCTGGCTCACCGCGTTGCCCGACGCATCCTCGAGCTGCAGCACCGGCTGCTGGACGAAGGCCACGCCACTCTGCGCCGTTGACGACGGCTGGGTCGTGATCACCACCTGGCTGGCGGCGCCGGCACCAATGGCCACGATCGTGGACGTGGCGCTGGCCAGGCCCGTCGCGGTGAACGTCAGCGTCCGGGCCCCAGCTGTGCCTGTGATCGCCAGGTTACCGAAGGTCGCCACACCGCTGCTGTTGGTCGTCGCGGTCAGGGTCCCGCCCAAGGTCCCGCCACCCGTGCCGATCGCGGCCGTCACGACCACGCCGGACTGACTCACCGCGTTGCCCGACGCGTCCTCCAGCTGCAGCACCGGCTGCTGGGCGAAGGCCGCGCCGCTCTGCGCCGTTGACGAGGGCTGGGTCGTGATCGCCAACTGGCTCGCCGCCCCGGCGGAGACGCTGAAGGCGGTGGTCGTGCTGGCGAGCGCGCCGATGGTGAACAGCAGCGTGTAGCCGGACCCGGCCTTGTTGATGAGCAGGTTCGAGAAGGTCGCCACGCCGGCGACCGCCGGAACGGAGGTCGTGCCCGACAGCGTGCCTCCGACGGGGTTGGTGCCCACGGCGGCCGCGATGGAGCCCGCGAAGCTGGCCAAGGTGTTCCCGGCCGCGTCCTGCGCGGCCACACGCACCGCCGGCGAGATCGCGCTGCCGGCAGTGCTGGTGCCGGGCTGCGTGAGAATCACCAGCTGGGTCGGCGCGAGCGCGACACGGAAATCAGGCGCCGACTCGGCATTCCCGCCGAACGAGGTCCAGGCGCTGGCCAGTCCCGCCTGGTTCAGGGCCCGCGCCTGCCAGTGGTACGGCACGTTGTCGGAAAGCCCGGCGACGGTCGCCGTCGCCACGCTCCCGCGAGGCACCAGCGGACTGGACACGGTCGCGGTGTCGACGAAGGCGACGCCGACCGGCCGCACCTCGACCTCGAGGCGGACCTGATCGCCGGAATCAGGAGCGGCGAGCAGCGCCTGGAAGAGCACTGTGGCCTGATCGGTGACGCTATCGACGCCAATCGCGGTCTTGCCATCGCTCTTGAGCTGCGCGAGGTTGGCCGCCAGGCTGGGAGGCTGCGGGACGGCGATGCGGAAGTCCGCGCCCCCGCTCCCGAACGACACCCAGGAGCTGGCGCGGCCCGTCCGGTCCACGGCGCGCGCCTGCCAATGGTACGACGCGAAGTCAGCGAGCCCCGCGACGAGGGCGGTGGCGCGCGCGCCGGACGGACCGAAGGCGCTGGCCGCAGTGGCGGTGCCCGTGAAGGCCGTGCCGACCGGTTGCACCTCGACGTCCACCCGAACGGAGTCGCTATCGGGATCGGCGAGCGAAGCCCTGAGATCGATCGTGTCCCGACTGATCGGGCCGCCCGCCGGCACGGGCGTGACGCCATCGACCGCGATCTGGGCCAGGGTGTCCGGCGCGACGGGGGGTCGCGGGCGTGTAATGCTCAGCGTGAAGGCGCCGGTCGCTGCGCCCGCCACGCTGGTGGCCTCGACCACGTAAGTCCCCGCCTGTGGCAGCCGCACGTAGATCAGGCACGCGCCCGTCTGGCCCGGCCGGCAGCCGCTGCTGCTCTCCGCCATCGAGGGAATCGCCGCCTGCGCCGCCCCGCTGTCGAGCACCAGGTAGCCGCCGAACCCGGCGGACGTCAGCCGCACCGAGATGGAATCGTTGGCGCTGGCCGAGAACTGGTACAGCTTGGCGAGTCGCCCGCTGCGGTGCGGCGCGCCGCAGTCCGCCGTCGTCAGCGAGTCGGAGATCGACACGCCGGGCGTGACGCTGGCGATGCTGCACTCCATGACCCGGAACTCGACGGGAACGCTGACCGGCGCCACGGTCGGGCCGGCAACGGTGAAGATCAGGGTGTCGCGGTAGTCCCCGGCCACGAGACCGCTCGGGTCCAGCGTGATCCTGAGCGTGTCGGGGGCCGTCCCCGTGGTGTCCGAAGGTTTGAGCCACGTGCTCCCGTGAGCCGAGCGGAGCGACCACGGCACCGCTTCCGCCGCGATATGGAGGACGACCGTGGTCACCTGCGGTGCCAGGCTCCCGGCTCGGGCCGAATCCACCAGTTGGCCAGGAGCGAGCGTGAGGGTGCTGACCCGGCCCGGGTTGACGAGGTCCGAGAGGCGGCAGGTAGCCACCAGACTGGCAACGGCGAGTACGAGGAAGCCTGCTGCCAACCGGAAGAGGACGGGCAACCTGGACGGAGGACGGGGAGAAACCGCGCGGTACACGGGGCTCTTACTATAACCTTGGGGCCGACCCGGCCGCTAACGGCGGAGCCTCACCTCCAGGCAGCCGCGGCGCGGCGCTGGCGAACCACTGCCCGGAACGGCATATCTACGGCGTCCCCGTGCCCCGGAGGGGCCTGTGACCCAGCCGCCGCTCCCGCCGCGCGACAGCGTTTCGCGCAGCGAGTTCCACTTCGGCCTGACGTCGGTCTATTGCATGATGCTGATTGTGCTTACGCAGGTTCCGTGGCCCGCCCATACGCTGCGCCGCATAGTGATAGACATCATTGGTGCAGGGCTGCTCGCGCTGGCGGTCACCTCCTTCGTGCGCGCACGCCGCGCGAGCGCAAGCGCCAAGATCGGCCCCCCCTGACGCGATGGCGCCGCCAAGCGGACGTGCATTCCCGCGCGCGCGCCGGGCCGGGGGCCGTCTGGGGATACCCGCCGCCGCCGCTCACCGCGCCCCGGCGGGCAGGTGCTCGAGCAAGTACCGGGTCAGCAGCTGGTAGACGTGCTCCGTCGTGCCCTGCCCCTCGCAGATGCAGTGCGAGCGGTTGGGATACACCATGAAGTCGAAGGACTTGCCCAGCGACACCAGCCGGTTGACCAGCCGCTCGTCGCCCTGGTAATGCACGTTGTCGTCGCCCGAGCCGTGCACGATCAGCAGGTGCCCCCTCAACCCTTCCGCCTGATTGATGGCGGACGCGCGGTCGTAGACGGCCGCATCGTCGGGCAGCAGCCCCATGTAGCGCTCCTGGTAGATCGTGTCGTACAGCCGCTCGTCGGCGACCGACGCCACCGCCATGCCGACCTGGTACACGTCCGCGTAGCGGAACATCGCCTGGAGCGTGCTCGACCCGCCGCCGCTCCAGCCCCAGATCGCGACCCGCGTCGAGTCCACGTAGCTGCGCGACCGGGCGAGCGCCTGAATCGCTTCCGCCTGCTGCCGACTCGACCGCACGCCGATCTGCCCGTACACGCTCTTGCGCCAGGCGCGACCCTTGGGCGCCGGGGTGCCCTGGTTGTCGAAGCTCACCACCAGATACCCGAGGTCCGCGATCGCGCGATACCACAGTGACCCCGACCCGCCCCAGGCGTCCCGCACCGTCTGGCCGGCAGGTTCGCCGTACACGTACACCAGGACCGGGTAGGCCCTGGTCGAATCGAAGTCGCGCGGCCGGATCATGAAGCCGTCGAGCGTGACGCCGCTGTCCACCGTCACGCTGAAGAACTCGGTCGGGCGCGAGAGAAACGGCTGGGCGGCCGCGCGCAGCTTCTGGTTCTCGACGAGGGTCCGCACAACCGCGTGCGACGGCAGGCGCACCAGGTCGAGCGTGGGCGGCGTGTCCGCGCCCGAGGCCGTGTGAATCGCCCAGCGGCCGTCGGGCGAGATGTCGTAGGTGTGGCTGCCCGCAACACCCGCCGGCGTGACCCTCTCGGCTGAGCCGTGCCCGTCGAGGCGGGCGCGATACAGGTAGTGCCGGGTCGCGTTGCCCGGCGAAGCGAGGAAGTACAGCAGGCCCGCCGCCGAGTCGACGGCCTGCACCTGAATGACGTCGAAGTCGCCTTGGGTCACCAGCCGGACATCCCGCCCGTCGCGCGAGACCGAGTAGACGTGACGCCACCCGTCGCGCTCGCTGGTCCAGAGAAAGCGGCGGCCGCCGTCCAGCCACGGCAGGTTCGTCTCGAGATCCAACCACGCGCTGTCGCGCTCGGCAAGCACGGTACGCGCCGCGCCGCTCGTGGCGTCGGCGAGGAGCACGTCGTCGGCGTTCTGCCGCCGGTTCATCTGCTGGACCAGGAGCTCCCGGGGCCCCGCCCATTCCATCCACGGCAGGTAGGTATTGCGCGGGCCGCCCGGCGCCTGGATCCACGTCGTGGGCCCGCCCGCGGCGCTCACTACGCCGACGCGCACCGCCGAGTTGGTCGTTCCGACTTTGGGATACTGCACGGGAATGGTGAACGGGTAGAGCGAGTCGGTGTCGTTGATGAGCAGGAAGGTGCCGACTCCGGACATGTCGAACTGCCAGTACGCAATTCGCGTCCCGTCGGGCGACCAGCGGAAAGCGTCCCGCAGATCGAACTCCTCCTCGTACACCCAGTCCGTCATGCCATTGACGAGCGTCGTGCTCGCGCCGGTGGTGAGACGGGTGATCGCGCCATCGGCGAGCCGCTCGACGTAGAGGTCGCCTTGCCGCACGTACGCGACCTGGTCCCCGGCAGGGGAGAACTTGGCGTACATCAGCGTCGAGGGAGGCGCGTCGCCACCCAGCTTCCTGAGGCGCCCGGTGGGGCGATCCAGGACCCAGTAGTCGCCCCTCGTGTTCTGCCGCCACACCCGCCGGGTGTTAGTGAACAGCAGCAGCCGGGCCCGGCCGGACGACCAGCTGTAGTCGTCGAACGCGAGCGGAACGCTGTCCCCTGCCGGCGTCATCTCTCGCGCGGCGACGTAGACGCTGCGCGCACCGGTTGCCGTCTCATACCGCACGATGTCCATCCCGTGCCCTGCGGCGGAGCGCTCGACGGTCGTGTAGCCCGCGCCGCTCTCGATCCAGCGCGCCGGACCGAATCGCTCCGGGGCGAAGTCGCGCGTGCCGAAGAGCCGGTGCACCGTGGCGCGCACCGTGTCGGGGACCTGGCCGGGAAGCTGCTGGGCGCTGGCGAGCAGGAGGGCGAAGACGAAACGCACGGGTGGCTCCACGTGGAAGCTGAGATCCGGTTTGCCTGAAGGATGCGGCTCAAGGTGTCGTCGGGCCGGACGGACGGCAATGGGCGTTGCTACGCGGGGCCCGGTTCAACGGAGAAGCCCCGGCCCGTCGTACCGGCATCGGGCCGGGGCGTCATGCTCACTGCCGCCGCACTGCCGGCTACTTGCAGATGATTTCGGCGCCCGCCTGGTTCGATTCGATGCGTGTATTGCCGGACGCCACGTGCAGCTTTTCCCAGACCTGGAGGTGCTGCCCCGCCCCGCCGAGCTGCCACCATTCGTGCACCCCGATGGTTTGCGCATTCGGGTTTGTCACTCGGATCACCTTCAACTGGCTCTTGGCGCCGTCGCTGCGCTCGAACAGGTAGTTGAAGGCCATCGGGTGCACCGTGACGCCGACTTTCCCGGCGAAGTGGATCCGGACCGGGCACTTTCCTTCATAGCGCGATGGGGTCGCCGTCAGCGTCACGTCGCCGAAGGGCGACTGCTGGGCGGCGTGCCGTGGCGGCCCGCCGGCCCACGCGGCCAATCCCGGCAACACGAGCAGTGCGATCCCAAGGGTACGGGTAAGGATCATCCTTCCTCCCTGCGCGCCAGGCGCGCGATAGTGCAGCGTCCTCATCTGCGGTGTGGGCTGACTGGGCCGAGACCGCCCTCAGCATCTACGCTGCAGCCATCGGCTCGTCAAGATGGCCCGAGCGTTCGCCGCAAGAGCTCGAGCACGCGAGCGAAGGAGTCGCGTGCCGCGTGCACCTCATAGCTGGGGCGAGTGTCGTTGAAGAAGGCGTGCTGCGCCCCCTCGTAGACGTGGGCCTCGAAGGTCTTCCCTGCCTTTCGCATGGCCTCGGCGAACGCCGGCACCCCGTCGGTGATGCGCTTGTCGAGCGCGCCGTAGAAGCCGTCAACCGGGCAGCGGATATCGGGGATGAGCGATGCCGGCGGCGCGTTCCCGTAGAAGATCGCCGCAGCGGCCAGCTCCGGGTCGTGGCAGGCCAGCAGCGCGGCGAGGCCGCCGCCCATGCAGAAACCCACGGCGCCCACCTTCTGGCCGCGCGTCGGTGGGAAGTCCCGCCGCAGAAAGGCCGTCGCCGTGACGAGCTCCGGCACGTATTCGTCGAGCTTCATCCCGCCCGAGGCCAGCGCGCCGAACAGCGTCGCCATGGTTTCGCCGAGCCGGGCGCGCTCGCCGGCCGCGTGCTTGGCGAGCTCGACGTCGCGCGCCTTCGGGTCCATGAGCACCGCCGTCCAGGAGGCCGGCGGAAGCTGATTGAGGAACGCCTGCAGCTCCGTCACGCGTTCGCGCGTAAGCGGCGCCGGCCGCGCGCCGGCCTTGGCGTAGAGATCGGGCGCGAACGCCACGTACCCCGCCAGCGCGAAGCGGCGGGTCACATCCTCGATGTGCGCGTCGAGGCCCCAGATCTCCTGGATCACGACGACGGCCGGAAGCGGCGTCACCGCGCGCTCGGGCCAGGCCGCGAACGCCCGGTGCTCGCCGTGCGCTCCGTAGTTCACCGACTCTGTGGCGACGCTCATGGGTTCCTCAGTGCATCATCCGCAGCGTGAGGCGGTGGCCGACCCGTGCGAGCGGAATCAGCGCGCCAGGCCGGTCGGCGAACGTCTGCAGCGCGGCGTTCAGGCTGCTCGGCTCCTGCTCTGTCAGCAGCACGGTGGCGTTAAGATCTCCTTGCTTCACCACGGCAAAGGGCGTCCGCAGGCGACCAGACGTCAGGAACGTCCGCAGCGAGTCGCCGTTGAACGCTGCGAACACCAAGCCCGAGTCCGCGCGCTCGATGACCAGCGGCATGATCACCGGCTGCATCAGGGGGTATGACGGCGGGGTAAGCCGCGTCGAGTCTCCGCTCAGCGGGTGAGTGTATTTCGACGTGTCGCCGACTGGCGACAGCTCGAGAATCCAACGGTGCGTTCCCAGGGGGCCGAGTCGGCCCATGAGCACCGAGGAGGTGCCGCTTACCTCCAAATCCCGGATGAGGTACAGCGCCGCACCCTCCTTCGTGATGACGAGGCGGCTGCTGAGGGAGGTATCCACTCCGAGTTCCCACGTGCCCACGAGTTGCGGCTCGAACACCTCGGCGCCCGAAGGCACCGCGGTCCCGATCGTGGCGACGCTGACGCAGGCACTCAGCAGCGGGGCCAGCAGGATGAGGAGCAGCGGACGTGTCATCGTGGTCTCCCTCCGGGAAGGCGTGTGCCGAAACAACCCTGCCCGCAGTGCGCGGGCAGCGGGGCAGCAGCAAGTTGCGACGTGACTGGCGATGCGGCGAAGTGCCAGAGGAGGGATTCGAACCCCCGACACGCGGATTATGATTCCGCTGCTCTAACCACCTGAGCTACTCTGGCCTGCTCATGCAGAGAGGCGGCTCCCGCTGCGGGGCCGCCTCTCGAGTAGCGGGGGCGGGATTTGAACCCGCGACCTTCGGGTTATGAGCCCGACGAGCTACCAGGCTGCTCCACCCCGCGTCGCTGGCACCAAACCTAGTCCGCACTCCGGGACCGGTCAAGGCGGCGCGCGGCGCGCCGCCGGCCCGGCCTACGGTCGCCGCGCGCTGTCGGGCGGCACCACCTGGTAGAGCATCTCGCCCGGCCGGATCATCCCGTACGTCTCTCGCGCCACCCGCTCCTGGGTCGCGGGATCGGTGGTGAGCGCCTTCTCGACCCGGGACAGAGAGTCCACCTCGGCACGCAACCGCACGATGGCCTGCTGCTCCCGCCGGACCTGGCCCCTCAAGCGCAACAGATCCAGCGTCCCGTACTCGCCGCCCTCCGCCGCGAACGCGACCATGCCGAACACCACGACCCCGATCACCACCCGCTTCGTCACGGACGGTACAGCGTCTTCCCGGGATAGAATGCCGCGTCGTCCAGCTCCTCGGCGATGCGCAGCAGCTGGTTGTACTTGGCCACCCGGTCGGTGCGGCTGGCGCTCCCCGTCTTGATCTGCGCCGCGCCGGTCGCCACCGCGAGGTCGGCGATGAAGGTGTCCTCGGTCTCGCCGGAACGGTGCGAGATCACCGTGGCGTAACCGTTCCGCTTGGCGAGGTCGATGCAGTCGAGCGTCTCGGTGAGCGTGCCGATCTGGTTGAGCTTGATCAGGATCGCGTTGCCCACGCCCTCGTCGATGCCGCGCGCCAGGCGGTCGAGGTTGGTGACGAAGATGTCGTCACCCACGATCTGGATCCGGTCACCCAGCGCCTCGGTGAGCTGGACCCACCCCTCCCAGTCGTCTTCGGCCAGGCCGTCCTCGATCGAGACGATCGGGTACTTGTCCACCCAGGACCGGTAGAGGTCGATCATCTCGGCGGAGGTGCGCGCGGCGCCGCCGCTCTTCTTGAACACGTAGCGGCCGTTGTCGTAGAACTCCGACGCCGCGGGGTCGAGCGCGAAGACGACGTCCTCGCCCGGCGTGTAGCCCGCTTCCTTGACCGCGACGAGCAGTGCCTCCAGCGCCGCCTCGTTCGAAGCCAGCGTGGGGGCAAACCCACCCTCGTCCCCCACCGCCGTGGAGAGCCCCTGCTTGGCGAGCACCTTCTTGAGGGAGTGGAAGACCTCGACGCCGATGCGCAGCGCCTCGGGGAAGCGGTCCGCGCCAACCGGCACGATCATGAACTCCTGTACGTCGATGTTGTTCGACGCGTGCGCGCCGCCGTTCAACACGTTCATCATCGGCACCGGCAGCACGTGCGCCATCACGCCGCCGAGGTACCGGTAGAGCGGCTGGCCGAGGTCGCCGGCGGCCGCCCGGGCGACGGCCAGCGACACCGCGAGCATGGCATTCGCCCCGAGCTGCGACTTGTTCGGCGTGCCGTCCAGGTCGAGCAGCTGGTCGTCGATGCCGACCTGGTCGTACGCATCAGCCCCCTCCAGGCGCGGGCCGATCAGCTCGTTCACGTTGCGCACCGCGTCGCGCACGCCCTTGCCGCCGTAGCGCCCCGCCTCGCCGTCCCGCAGCTCGAGCGCCTCGTGCTCGCCCGTCGAGGCGCCGCTCGGCACGGCGGCGGTCCCCGACGTGCCCGACGCCAGGACCACTTCCGCCTCGACCGTCGGATTGCCGCGGCTGTCCAGGATCTCTCTCGCGTGTACGTCGATGATAGTGCTCATAGTGGGCCCAACCTATGCCGCGTCGCGGGGAGCGTCAACGCTGGCGGCGCGCAGCCGCGCGACCACGTCGCGGGCCCGGTCGCGCAGCGCGCCGCGGTCCTCGACGGTGAGGCCGGTGGTCGGGATCGGTGCGGCCACGGTGACGCGTACCGGGCTGGGCCGGACGCGGATCGAGCCCTTGGGCAGGATGCCGAACGTGCCCGCGACGTAGACCGGCACCACCGGCGCGCCGCTCTCGATCGCGAGCACGAACGGTCCGCTCTTGAACGGCTGCAGTTGGCCGGTGCGGGAGCGCGTGCCCTCGGCGAACACCAGAACGCTGAGCCGCTGCTCCCTGATGTAGCGGGAGGCCACCTCGTAGGCGGTGATGGCCTGCTTCAGGTTGGTCCGGTCGAGGCGCACGTGGCCCAAGGCCTTGAGCACCGTCCCGAAAAACGGGATGGCGAACAGCTCCTTCTTGGCCACGAAGCGGACCTCCACGGGCAGCACGTAGAAGACGGCGAGAATGTCAAACCACGACTGGTGGTTGGCGACGATGATCTGGGCCTCGGTCTGCGACAGGTGCTCGGTGCCCTCGACCGTCACGGACACGCCGGCGGCCTTGAGCAACAACCCCGCCCAGTTGTGTGCGGCGCGCTCGTAGACGCCGCGGCGGCGGTGCGGCCGTTGTAGCCACGACGCGATGATGACCGTCGAGCCGTACCAGATCGTGCCGGCGACCAGCGCGAGTAGGTAGAGGACCGGGTGCACGCTACGGCGCCCCGAAGTGGTCGAACCCGCGCGGCAGCGAGACCGCGGCGCCGCGCTCGGTGGCCCTGAGGCCGGGCTCCGACTCGATCGTGCCGACGATGGTGACGGGGACCGGGCACTCCGCCACGACGGCCGCGGCAGCGTCGGGCGGCACAGCGGCCAGCAGCTCGTACTCCTCCCCGCTGCGCGCGGCCACGCTCCAGCCCGGCTCGCCGTGGCGCGCCGCGACGTCCAGCGCGGCCGGGAGGACGGGCAGGCGATCCACGGCGAGGGACGCGCCCACGCCCGACGCCGCCAGCAGGTGCCCGAGGTCGCCGGCGAGACCATCGGAGATGTCGATCATCGCGTGCGCCCGGTGCGCCGCCAGGAAGCGCGCCGCACCGTGGCGCGACGCGGGTCGCGCGAACCGCTCGCGTGCCGTGGCCGGCGGCTCGCGCCCGGCGCGCCACTCGAGCAATGCCGCGAGCGGCCCGCCGAGCGAGCCCGTGACCAGCAGGAGGTCCCCGGGCCGGGCGCCGCGCCGTCGCACTTCGGCGCCCGCCCGCCCGATGACGCAACAGTCGATCACGATACCGCTGGCGCGCGACAGATCGCCGCCCACGATGGTCGCGCCGCAGTCGGCGGCCGCGTCCGCCACCCCGTCCGCCAGGCCCTCGAGGGTCGCCTCCGGCTCCCCGGCGGGCACCGCCAGCGCGAGCAGCAGGGCGAACGGCTCCGCCGCCACCGCCGCGAGGTCGGAGAGCGCGGCCGCCGCCGCCCGGTAGCCGATCTCCGCCGGCGTCAGCCACTCGCGCGTGAAATGCACGCCCTCGACCGACAGGTCCAGCGAGACCGCGAGCCGCTCGCCGCCGGCCTCCACGAACGCGCAGTCGTCGCCCAGGCCGCGCGCCCGCCCTGCCCAGCGGGCCGCCAGCGCGCGGATCCGGTCAAACTCCGCGCCGGGGCCGAGCGGGGTCTCGAGCGAGCCGGTCACGGAACGAGCACCCGGCGATCCAGCCGCACCACACCCAGCGGCGTCGCGGCCCACACGTAGTCGCGGCTCGCCGCCACGTCACTCACCGGCTGCGGCACGTCGCCGAGAGCGGTGAGCGCCCGCCACACGGAGCGAGCCGGCTCGTAGAACCCGAGTCCCAGCGTCCCCGCCACCCAGAAGCCGGCGGCGTCGGCGCCCACCGCCGTGAAGGTCCCGATGGACGGTGCCGCCGGTGCGGCGTCGTGCCAGCTCCCCGCGACCCACCAGGCCAGACGGGTCTCGGTCGCCGCCAGCAGCGTATCGCCCTTGAACGCCAGCGCGACGACCGGGACCGCCTGGCTCGGACGCTCCGGGGCAGCGCTGACCGGGGCATCGGCGCCCGGCGCCAGCACGTAAGGACCCACCGTGGTCCCGAGCCACAGCGTGTCACCGTGCACGGCCAGCGCGAGCACGTCGCCATCGAGGAACATCGACGCGGTCACCCGCACGGCCGCGTCGCTGTCCGGCACCAGCGCGAGCCCGCGCGCGGTGCCGATCCACACCCCGCCGGGCGCCGGCGCCAGCGCGCGCACGTCGGGGGACGGCAGCCCGCTGAAGGTATCGAACTGACGGACGGTGCCGCGGCTCCGATCCAGGCGGAGGGCGCCCTGGTCGGTCGCGGCCCACACGGCGGCACTCGTCACCAGCAGCCGCCGCACGATGGTGCCCGGGAGCCCGGCGACCGCATTCCCCTCGTAGTACGAGAAGCGCGACAGGTCCGTGGAGAAACACGTGATGCCGCGGCGCACCGAACGGAACCGCGCATCGACGCCGGCGCACACGTCGTCGCCGGACGCGGCCACGGCGCCGGTCGGCGCCGCGAGCAGCCCCGACGGGAGCCGCTGGATGTCGTAAGTGTTGATGCCCACCCTGAAGACGCCGTTGCCGTCGGTCGAGACGAAGGCGTCGGTAGAGGCGGGCGGCACCACGGCCGAGGTGATCCGCCAGGTGCGGAGCCGCGCATCCCTCTGGATCTGGAGCCGCACCAGGTCGAAGGCCGGCGCGCGGCTCAGCAGTTCCTGGGGATTCAGCGCGGCGAGGCGGCGCCCCGGCGGCGGGACGTCGCGCGCCGGCTGGGCGGCGATGCCCATGCTGGACACGAAGTACCACCCGGCCGGCGTGTGGAAGTAGGCCCCGCGGGACGGGTCGCTCGCGTCCAGGACCACCTGGTCCGCGGCGCCCGGCAGCTGGCCACCCTCGAACCGCCGACCCATCGGCTGGTACACCGCCCAGCCCCCGAAGCCACCGAGCCAGGCGGTGTCGTTGGTCGGATCGGCCACCATCGCGGTGACCTGGCCTCCGGGATAGCCGTCGATCGTGCCCACCACGTCGCGCAGCGCGAGAGCGTAGCGATCGTACACGACGAGCGCGTCGCGGGTGGCGGCGTACACCACCATCGGGGTGGCCGCGACGGCCGTCACGCCGGCCAGATCCGTCACCAGCGTGCGCTCCTCCGGCCTCCAGAAGCGGGAGGCGGCGGGCTGGGCGGGCGCGGCCGGCGCCGCCACCGCGGCCAGCAGCAGCATCAGCGCAGGGCGGCGCACTAATGGACGGCGGGCGGCTCGAGGCTGGCGATGAAGGGCGGATCCACCCGGATCTCCTTCTCGACCAGCTCGCGCCACAGGGGGCTCAACACCGACAGCAGGTCGTCGGGCCGCAACGTGCGCACGGAGCGATGCTGGGCGAGGCTCTCCGCGGCACGCCCGTGCACGTGCGCCGCCGCCGCGCCGGCGATCTGCGGCGGAGCGCCGCGCGCGAGCCAGCTGGCCGCCATCCCCGACAGCACGTCGCCCGTGCCGCCGGTGGCGAGAGCCGGGTTGCCGGCCGCCGACACCAGCGGCGGCACGCCCGGCGATCCCACGACGGTGGGCACGCCCTTGAGGAGCACGCCGGCCCGCACTCGCGCAGCGGCGGCGCTCGCCGCGTCGAAGGGATTGCGGCGCGCCCCTTCGGCCAGGTCCGGAAAGAGGGCCGCGAACTCCCCCCGGTGCGGCGTGAGCAGCGCGTGGCGGCCCGCCAGCAATCCGGCCAGCTCCTCGGCGGCGCCCCGGAACGCCATCAAGCCGTCGGCGTCCACCAGCACCGCGCCCTTCGCGATCCCGAGCACGTTGCGCGCGAACCGCTCGCGCGCCGCGCCGCGTCCGAGGCCGGGGCCGAGGATGACGGCGTCGGCCCATGCGAGCGCTTCGGCCAGCGGTCCCTCGACCTGGCTGTCGAGCGCCGTGGTCACCGTCATCAGGTCCGGATTGTTGGCTTGCGCCGCGCGGACCGTCGCCTCGTGCGCCGCGATCTTGACCAGGCCCGCCCCCGAGCGCGCGGCCGCCTTGGCCGCGAAGATCACCGCGCCGGCCATCCCCTCGCTGCCGCCGACCACGACGATCCGGCCGCGATCGCCCTTGTGCATCTCCGCGCTGAAGGGCGGCAGCACCTCCCGCAGCCACGCGTCGGTCACGGCGCAGGGCCACGACGGATCGGGCGGCGGGAAGCCGATGTCGGCGACCAGCACCCGGCCGCATACGGTGCGCTGCAGCAGGTGGCCGCGGCGCCATCCGCCGAAGGTGACGGTGGTGGTCGCCCGGACACAGGGCGCGTGCACCACCCCGGTCGACAGGTCGAGCCCCGACGGCCCGTCCACCGCCACCACCGGCACGGCGAGCCGCATCAATCTCTCGATGGCGCCGGCGGCTGCGCCCCGCGGCGCGCCCTTCGCCCCGGTGCCGAGCAGCGCGTCGAGCGCGACGCCGCAGCCGCCCCACTCGTCGTCCGGCTCGACGACATGCACGCCGTGCATCGTGGCCAGGATCTTGTTCTCGAGGCAGTCGGGCGACGGATCGCCCGGCAGCACCACCGCGGTCACGCTGACGCCCTGCGCGGCCAGCGCGCGCGCCGCGACGAACCCGTCGCCGCCGTTGTTGCCGGTCCCGCACGCCACCACGACGCCGAGCGGGAGGCGGGAGCCGAACTCCTTCGCCACCGCCGCCGCGACCGCCCGCCCGGCGGACTCCATGAGCACCCGGCTGGGGATCTTCGCGAACTCCCGCGCCAGGCGATCCCACTCCGCCGCCTCGGCCGAGGACAAGACCGGCACGACGCTCATGCGGCAATTACCCCCGCGTAGCTCACCACCGAACTGTCATCGCCGGTCACCTGCCCCGAGTGGGAGTAGTGCACGACCTCGCCGCTCCGCGCGCCCAGCAGCCGTGCAGCATGCAGCGCCGCCGCGGCCGGCACCCGGCCGCACATGGTCACGTGGTGGCGGCGCGTGACGGCGAGCAGCTGCTCGCCGTCGAGCCGCTCCGCCTCCGCCAGCGCGAGCCGATCCTTCGCCGCGGCCACCGCCGCGCTCTCGTAGTGGGTCATGTCCGAGCTGGCGAGCAGCAGCACCGGCTCGTCCGACGCGCGGACGACCTCCGCCAGCGCCTCGCCCAGCGCGCGGGTCCGCGGCCAGTCGGACCAGCCCAGCACGATGGGCACCACCACGAGCTGCGGCTGCCGGGCCAGCAGGAAGGGCAGCTCGACCTCGACGGCGTGCTCCCGCGCATGCGCGGCGGGATCGTCCTCCAGCAAGTCGCACCGCGCCAGCAGCGCCGCGGCGGTCAGCTCGTCCACCGGCACCTCGCCCGCCGGGGTGACGAACGAGCCGACCGCGTACACGCTCCCCCCCTGCGCCGCGTCCCCGAGCCCCGTGTGATTGGGCGCGAGCACGATGCAGCGCCGCGGAACCTCCAGGCGCGCGAACACCTCGCCCGCCGTGCGCCCCGAGTAGACGTAGCCGGCGTGCGGCGCCACGGCCGCCAGCGCGGCGCGCGGCTCCGCCCGCACGGCGCCCAGCAGCTCGCGCACGGCGCTGACCAGCTGGGCAGGCTGGCCTGGATAGAAGAGGCCGGCGACGGCGGGCTGTCGCACACGCATCGCCAGGATCACCCGCCTCTCGGGGGCTGAGCGGCGCCGCTCGTCACCGCACGGCGGCGCGTGGTGACGCTCTCACTTGTGCGATTGCCCGATCGTGCGGCCGAACGAGATCTCGCCGTTGTCGATCCGGAGGTTGAAGCCGCATTCGGGGTTGGTGCAGACCCAGGCCTTGTAGGTGATCGGCGCTCCGTCGCGACCATAGTCCGACAGCGGGATCAGCAATCCCTGGGAGCACTTCCGGCAGGTCGGCCACTGCTTTTCGTCCATATCCCCTCCCTTCCGCCACCCGACGGGGAGGTGATGGGGTGATGGAGGTGACGACGTGATGAGGTGATGATGAGCGCGCACTTCATCACCTCATCACCTCATCACATCATCGCCTCCCCGTATCACGTTCTTCGCCCACACATACTCGTCCTCGAACGCATTCTCGAAGTGGTACACGTCCTCGAAATCCTCCAGCCGGTCCTCCGGCTGGCGGATCAAGAGTCCCGCGTCGATCAGCGCATAGACGATCTCGCCGATGTCGGCCGTCGTCGCGATCCCCCAGTGGGAGAGCACGGTGCGCGCCAGCAGGCCGTACTGCTCCAGCGCCAGCTCGCGGCAGGCGTGGGCCAGCTCGCCGCCGGAGACGTGTCGCCGCTCAGAAAGGCGCTGCTGCCGGTGCTCAAGCGCCGCGAGCACGAAGAAGAAGGCCCGCGGGTGAAACCGGCCGACGCGCGGGCCGATGCGCGCCAGTAGCTCGTCGGCGAACTCCAGCTGGCTCACGGTGTGCTCCGCACCGCAGGCCGGGGCACGACCCGGTCGCTGCGCCCGCGGCGCGGCTCCGGCTGCGCGGCCGGCTTGGCCGCTGGCAACAGCGCGGCGTCGAACACTGCGTCCACCGTGTCCACCAGGCGGATCTCCACTTTCTTGCGCACCTCCTCAGGGACCTCGGCCACGTCGGCCGCATTCCGCGCCGGCGCCAGCACCAGCCGGATGCCGGCCCGCTCGGCCGCTATCAACTTCTCTTTGATGCCGCCGACCGGCAAGACGTGGCCGCGCAGCGTCAGCTCGCCGGTGGCGGCGACGTCGGGGCGCACGGCGCGACCGGAGAAGAGCGATGCCAGCGCCGTCGCGATCGCCACGCCGGCCGAGGGCCCGTCCTTCGGCACCGCGCCGGCGGGCACGTGGAGGTGCACGTCCACGGCCTGGAAGGCCCCGGGGCCGACGCCGAGCGCGGTCGCCTTGGCGCGCACCAGGCTCCACGCCGCCTCGGCCGACTCCTTCATGACGTCGCCGAGCTGGCCCGTGATGGTGATCGCACCCTTCCCCGGCATCTTGAGCGCCTCGATGAACAGAATGTCCCCGCCCGTGGGCGTCCACGCCAGGCCGGTCATTACTCCCACCTCGGGCACCCGGCCCGCGACCTCGGGCAGCACCTTGGGGGGGCCGAGCCTCCGCCGCACCGTGCGCGTCGTGACGCGCGCGCCGGCGGCCCTGCCGCCGACCACGTCCACCACGATCTGGCGCAGCACGTGCTGGATCTCCCGCTCCAGCTGCCGCACGCCCGCCTCGCGGGTGTACTCCGCGATAATGCCCTGCAGCGCACCCGACGTGATGGTCACGTCGCGGCCCGCCAGGCCGGTTTCCTTGAGCTGGCGCGGCACCAGGTAGCGGCGCGCGATCTCGAGCTTCTCGCGCGGCGTGTACCCCGGCAGCTCCAGCACCTCCATCCGGTCGATCAGCGGCGGCGGCACCGTGGCCAGCGTATTCGCCGTCGTGATGAACATCACGTCGCACAGGCTGAACGGCACCTCGACGTAATGATCGACGAACGCGTGATTCTGCGCGGGATCCAGCACCTCGAGGAGGGCCGACGTCGGGTCCCCGCGGAAATCGGCGCCGAGCTTGTCGACCTCGTCGAGCATGAAGACCGGATTCCGCGAGCCGGCCCGCTGCAGCAGCTGGATGATGCGGCCCGGCAGCGCACCGACGTAGGTCCGCCGGTGGCCCCGGATCTCCGCCTCGTCGCGCATCCCCCCCAACGCCATCCGCACGAAGCCGCGCCCCAGTGCCTCCGCGATGCTCTGCCCCACGCTGGTCTTCCCGGTGCCCGGCGGCCCGACAAAGCAGAGGATGCCGCCGTGCGCCTCCGGATTGAGGAACCGTACCGCGAGGTACTCGATGATCCGGTCCTTCACCCGCTCGAGGTCGAAATGGTCGCGGTCCAGCACCTGGCGCGCGTGCGCGATGTCGAGCCGATCCTCGGTCAACACGCTCCACGGCAGCCCCGCCAGCACCTCCACATAGGTGCGGCTCACCTGGTACTCCGCCGACTGCGGCGACATCCGCGCCAACCGCTCCACCTCGCGCCGCCCGGCGACGAGCGCCTCCTCCGACGGCTTCGCCTCCTCGAGCTTCTTTAGCAGGTCCCCGGTCTCGCCCTCGGACCCGCCCTCGCCCAGCTCCTCCTGGATCGCCTTGAGCTGCTCGCGCAGCACGTACTCCCGCTGGTGCTCGTCGAGGCGCGACTTCACCTTTTCGGAGATCTGGCTGCCCACCTCGAGCACCTGGAGCTCCTGGGCGATTAGCGCGGACAGCCGCTCCAATCGCGCGGCCACGTCGCCGGTGGCCAGCAACTCGGCCTTAGCTGCGACCGCGATGTCCAGATTGGCGGCGACGAAATCGGCGAGCTTGCCCGGGTCGGTGATCCCGGCGAGCACCTCCGGCAGCTCGGCCGAGAGGCTGGTCAGCTCGATGACGTGCGCCATCTGCGCCGTCACCGACCGCTTCAGGGCCTCGGCCTTGAGCGCGTCGCCCACCACGCTCGGGACCGTCTCGAAGCGGGCGCTGAGCCCGTCGACGCCGGAGCGCACCTCCCGCAGTCGCACCCGCTCCTGCCCCTGCACCAGCATCCGCAGCGTGCCGTCCGCGAGCTTGAGGAGCCGCACCACGGAGGCGAGCGTGCCGGTCTCGTGGAGCGCGTCCGGGGGCGCCGCCTCGAACACGCCGGGCGCCAGATCGCTTCCCTCCGCCGACTTGACCACGCCCAGCAGCAGGCGCTTGTGCGATTCGACGATGCGGTCGATCACCGCCACAGTGTGCGGCGACGCGACGGCGACCGGCACGACGACGTGCGGGAAGACGACGGTCTGCGCGAGCGCAAGGACCGGCAGGCGGGCGGGGACCGCGACCTCAGGCGCCGCGGGCGGCGGCGTGGTCACCGACCCACCACCCCGACCGCGCGCGGCGGCGCCGCCGGCAGCTTGGCGAGCCGGATCTCCAGGAACCCCAGGTCGTAGGTCGCCTTCAGCGACGCCGGGTCCACCGGCTTGGGCAGCCGGAAGGTGCGCTCGAAGGGCCCGACCTTCACTTCCATGGCGTGGTATTCGCGGCGCCCGCTGGCGCGCTCTTTGCGCTCGCCGCTCACCGTCAGCATCCCGGCGTCCAACGACACCGTGAACTCGCCGGGCTCCACGCCCGCGATGTCCATCACCAGGACAAAGCCGTCGTCGGTTTCGTAGATGTCGGTGGAGGGGCGCCACTTGGGGGTCGAGACGAAGCCGACCGGGGCGCCGCGGACGTAGTCGTTGAAATAGACTTCCAGCTCGTCGGCGCTGTGCGGAGTCACCGGCCCGGAGGGCCGGGGCGCGCGGGAACGACGTCGCCCGTCGGCCATGAGGCGAACCTACGCCCCGCCGCCTCGGCCGGTCAAGCGGGAAGTCGCGCGGACGCTACGGGCCGCCGGTGGCCCAGCGGCGGGCCGCGTCAGGGAACTCGAGCGGCGGCGGCTTCTGCCCTCCGGGCAATCGCAGGGCTGCGGCCAGGGCCCGCAGGACCAGCACCTGGTTCGGGACGATCGTGAGGTCGCGGCCGAGCTTGCGGAAGTCGTCGCCGCTCAAGGCGTACACCGGCGTGCCGGCGCGTGCCAGCACGATGCGGTCCAGCATCCCGAGCGACTGCAGCCCGTTCGCCGCCGCCAGCAGCCCGCGCAGCAGGTCGTTGGTGTCCGCCACCGCGGGGCGCTGGAGATCGAGGATGAGGGTGGTGGGGATCACGTACCGGTCGAAATGGCCCACCATCCCGATGGCGGCGGTGCGCGGATCCGACGCCAGCGCGGCCTGCACCGGCCGGCCCACCAGCAGCTGGTTCGCGCCCCACACCAGGCCCACCAGCAGCGCCAGGCCGAGGACGGTGCGCCGCCGCGCGTGACGCTTCCGCCGCGAGTGCAGCTCGTCGAGCGAGGAGCGCACCACCTGCGCCGACGAACGCGGAGCCCTGGGCTCGCGTCCGGACGTCATCGGGGCCGCCGTCCGGCAGCATCGGGAACGGCGGCGGCGGGCACAGCCTAGATCCTGCCCGCCGCCACTGCCCGCAACGGCAAGCCATACAGCGGGAACTGCTCCGCCAGGTCCAGCACCTCGTGCTTCAGCCGCCCGAGCGTCGCCGCGTCGTTGCGAGATTCCACCGCCCGGTCGATCAGGCCGGCAATGGCGCGCATCTCGTCCTCGCGCATCCCGCGCGTCGTCAGGGCCGGGGTGCCGATCCGCACCCCGCTGGTGACGAACGGCGACTGCGGATCGCCCGGCACCGTGTTCTTGTTCACCGTGATTCCGGCGCGCCCGAGCGTCTCCTCCACCAGCTTGCCGGTGAGCCCCCTGGCGCGCAGGTCCACCAGCAGCAGATGGGTGTCGGTGCCGCCCGACACCAGCACGAACCCGCGCTCCATCAGCGCGGCGCCCAGCGCCTTCGCGTTGGCGACGACCTGCGCCGCATACGTGCGGAAGCCCGGCTGCAGCGCCTCGCCGAGCGCGACGGCCTTCGCCGCGATGACGTGCATCAGCGGGCCGCCCTGGGTGGCCGGGAAGATCTGCTTGTCCACCGCCTTGGCCAGCGCCTCGCTGGCCAGGATCATCCCGCCCCGCGGCCCGCGCAGCGTCTTGTGCGTCGTGGTCGTGACGATGTCGGCGTGCGGCACCGGGGAGGGATGCACGCCCCCCGCCACCAGACCGGCGAAGTGCGCCATGTCCACCACCAGGGCCGCGCCGACCTCCCGGGCGATCGCGGCGAACCCGGCGAAATCGATGATCCGCGGGTAGGCGCTGCCGCCCGCGACGATGAGCTTGGGCCGCTCGGCGCGCGCCATGTCCCGTACCTGGTCCAGGTCGATCAGCCCGTCGCTCTCCCGCACGCCGTACTGCACCGCGCGGAACAGGCGCCCGGAGACGCTGACCGCCGCCCCGTGGGTGAGGTGGCCGCCGTGTCGCAGCGCCAGGCCCATGAGCGTGTCGCCCGCGTTGGCCACCGCCAGGTAGGCCGCGAAGTTCGCCTGGCTGCCGCTGTGCGGCTGGACGTTGGCGTGCACCGCGCCGAACAGCCGCTTGGCACGGTCGATCGCCAGCTGCTCGACCTCATCCACGACCTCGCAGCCGCCGTAGTACCGCTTGCCCGGATACCCCTCGGCGTACTTGTTGGTCAGCGGCGAGCCCATCGCGGCCAGCACCGCGGTGGACGCGAAGTTCTCCGAGGCGATCAACTCGAGGCCCTCGGCCTGGCGCGCCGTCTCGCGCGCCAAGATGTCCGCCACCACCGGATCGGCGGCGACGAGTTCGGAGGCCGGCCGCCAGCTCGTCATGGTCATACCCAGGTCCGCTTCAGCTTGGCCACCGCCTCGATGCGCCGTTCGGCCAAGCGGTCCGCGGCGCGGTACGTGGGAATGCCCTCTTCCTTCGCCAGATCGAACAGCCTGAGCAGCGTGTCGTAGATCTCTCCGGCCTTGCGCTTGGCGCGCTCCGCCGACCAGCCCTCGAGCTCGCTGTTCACGTTGATCAGCCCGCCGGCGTTGAGCACGTAGTCGGGCGCGTACAGGATGCCCTTCTCCTCCAGCAGGTCGCCGTGCCGCTCCTCGGCGAGCTGGTTGTTGGCGCCGCCGGCCACGATCTTCACCTTGAGCTGCTTGATGGTCGTGTCGTTGATGACGGCGCCGAGCGCGCAGGGGGCGAACACGTCCGCCTGAACGCCGTAGATCTCGTCCAGCCCCACCGCGCGGGCGCGGAACTCCTCCACCACCCGCTTGACCTTCTCGGAGTCGATGTCCGTCACCACCAGCCGCGCACCCTCCTCGTGCAGGTAGCTGCAGAGGTAGTACCCCACATGCCCGCACCCCTGCACCGCGACGGTCTTCCCGGCCAGGCTGTCGCTGCCGAACTTGACCTTGGCGCTGGCCTTGATCCCACGGTACACGCCGTACGCGGTCACCGGCGACGGATCGCCGGAGCGGCCCTGGAGCCCCACGACGTGCTCGGTCTCCAGGTGGATGTGGTCCATGTCCGCCGGGCTCGTCCCCACGTCTTCCGCGGTGATGTAGCGTCCCTTGAGCGACTCGATGAACCGGCCGTGGGCCCGGAAGATCGCCTCCCGGTCCGGGGCGCCATGGTCCGCCATCACCACGGACTTCCCGCCCCCGAGCGAGAGGCCGGCGACGGCGGCCTTGTAGGTCATCCCGCGCGACAGCCGCAGCGCGTCGATCACCGCGTCGCTCTCGGACTTGTAGTGCCAGTAGCGCGTCCCGCCCAGCGCCGGCCCCAGCGTGGTGTTGTGGATGGCGATCAGCCCGCGATACCCCGACGAGGGTTCGTGGCAGTACACCAGCTGCTCGTGATCGCTACCGGCCAGCATCTCGAAGATATCCATCGGCAGTTCGGGCTTCCCGTTCAGGTGGAAGAAAGCAGCTCGCGCGCGATCACCACGCGCTGGATTTCGGACGTCCCCTCGTAGATCTCCGTCGCCTTCGCATCGCGCATCAGCCGCTCGACCGGGTAGTCCCGCATGAAGCCGTACCCGCCGAAGACCTGCACCGCCTGGGTGGCGACCCACATCGCCGTCTCGGAGCAGTGGAGCTTGGCCATCGCCGCCCACGCCGTCACCGTCTCCCCGGCATCCTTGCGCCGCGCCGCCTCGTGCAGCAAACAGCGGGCCGCCGCGAGGCGCGTGGCCATGTCGGCCAGCTTGAACTGGATCGCCTCGAATTCCCGGATGGCGTGGTCGAATTGGCGGCGCTGCGCCGCGTACCGGCAGGCGTGGCCCAGCGCCGCCCGGGCGATGCCGCACGCCTGGGCCGCGATTCCCATCCGGCCGTTGTCCAGCGCCTCGAGGGCATAGACGAAACCAGAGTCCGCCTCGCCCAGCAGATGGTCGCCCGGAAGCTCCAGGTCCTGGAAATACACCGCCGCCGTGTTCGAGGCCCTGAGGCCCATCTTGTCCTCGGGCTTGCCGACCACGAATCCCGGCGCGTTGGCCGGAACGACGAAGCAGCCGATGCCCCGCGCCCCGCGACGGTCGCCCTCGGCGTCGGTGCGCACCAGCGCCAGGACGAGGTCCGCCGTCCCGCCGTTGCTGACCCACGCCTTCCCGCCGTTGAGGACCCAGCCGTCGCCCGCACGCCGCGCCTGGGCCCGCAGCGCCGCGGCGTCGGAGCCGGCGTCGGCCTCCGACAGGGCGAACGCGGCGAGCCGCTCGCCGCGCGCCATCGGCCGGAGCCAGCGGTCCTTCTGCGCCTCGGTCCCGTGCCGGAGCAGCATCTGGCTCGGCAGCGAGTTGTGGACCGCGACCGAGACCGCGATCGACGCGTCGGCAGCGGCGATCTCCTCGACGGCGCACAGATAGGTGAGGGTGTCCAGCCCGAGTCCGTCGTACGCTTCGGGCACCAGCATGCCCAGGAACCCGAGCGAGCCGAGCCGGTCGATGACGTCCCGGTCGAAATGCTTCTCGGCGTCCCAGCGCGCCGCGTGCGGCGCGATGTGCTCCGCGGCGAAGTCGCGGACCAGCTGGAGGATCTGCTCCTGCTCCTCGGGGCGGGCGGCGGCGGCGCTCACGCGGTCGTCGCCGTGCGATAATCGAAGAACCCGCGGCCGCTCTTCCGGCCGAGCTGGCCGGCGGCGACCATGCGCCTCAGCAGCGGGCACGGCCGGTACTTGTCGTCGCCCAACCCGTGGTGCAGCACCTCGAGAATCGAGAGGCAGACGTCGAGCCCGATCAGGTCGGCCAGGGCGAGCGGGCCGAGCGGATGGTGCATCCCGAGCCGCATCACCGTGTCGATCGACTCCGCCGACGCCACGCCCTCCATCAGGCAGAAGACCGCCTCGTTGATCATCGGCATCAGCACGCGGTTCGACACGAAGCCCGGGTAGTCGTTCACCTCCACGGGCGTCTTGCCCAGCTCGCGCGCGATCGCCATCACCCGGCCCGCGGTCGCATCGTTCGTCGCCTGGCCGCGGATCACTTCGACCAGCGCCATCACCGGCACCGGGTTCATGAAGTGCATGCCGATCACCGCTTCGGGCCGCCGGGTGCGGGCGCCCAGCGCGGTGATCGAGATCGAGCTCGTGTTGCTCGCCAGCACCGCGCCCGCGGGCGCGAGCCGGTCCAACTCGGCGAACAGCGGGAACTTCACGGCCTCGCTTTCCGCCGCGGCCTCGACCACCAGTCCGGCGCCCGCGGTGGCGCCGAGGTCGGTCGCTGGCGTGATGCGGGACAACGCAGCGTCGCGCTGCTCCGCGGTGAGCGCCCCTTTCTTGATCTGGCGGTCCAGGTTGGCCGTGATCGTGGCCACCGCCTTCTCGAGCGCCGCCTGGGCCACGTCCACCAGCGCCACGTCCCAGCCGTATTGCGCGAACACGTGCGCGATGCCGTTGCCCATCGTGCCGGCACCCACCACCGCGACGCGCGGCACCCGCTCAGTCTCCCACGGCGGCGCGCGCGCTCATCGGAGCGCGGCGGTCCACGGGAGAGCCCGCCGCAACGCCAGCGCCGCGACCAGGACCTTGACCGTGTCCCCGACGACGAAGGGGATCGCACCGGTCGCCAGCGCCGCGCGGACGCTGCCGGTCAGCACCAGCAGCTGCGCCATGCCGCCGACGTGAATGGCAAGCATCCCCGCGAGCGGGCCGACCACGAGCCCGGGCCATCCCGGTCGCCGCGCCGTGAAGAAGCCGACCAGGGCCGCCGCGACGGGGAAGGCGAGGAGGTAGCCGCCGGTGGGGCCGAACAGCCGCAGCAGGCCCGGCGCGCCGAACGGCGTGAACACCGGCAGGCCGACGGCCCCCAGCAGCAGGTAGACGACCAGCGCGGCCGCACTCCGGCGCTGGCCGAGCAGTCCACCCACCAGCAGCACCGCGAGCGGTTGCAGGGTCATCGGGACGGGCGTGCCCGGAAGCGGGACCGCGAGCTGGGCGGCCACCGCCACGAGCAGCACGCCGGCGGCGACGGACGCCGCCGCCGTTGAGCGGGCTCGGGCGGGGGAACGGAGTGCAGCCGAAGCGGCCAGGATCATGCGATGCGCTCCACGGAGAGGGCGACGGCGTTGCCGCCGCCCAAGCAAAGGGTCGCCAGGCCGGTCGCAACGGACCGGGCCTGCATGGCAAAGAGCAGCGTCGTCAGGACCCGCGCGCCGCTCGCCCCGATCGGGTGACCGAGCGCCACCGCGCCGCCGTTGACGTTGACACGCGACCAGTCCCAGCCCAAGGCGCGGCCGTCGGCGAGGGCCTGGACCGCGAACGCCTCGTTGGCCTCGATCAGGTCGTAGTCGCCGATCGCCTTCCCTTCCTTCTTCATCAGCGACTGCACCGCGACGATGGGCGCGAAGAAGATCTCCTTTGGCTCGCCGCCGCCGGTTGCGTACGCCGTGATGCGCGCCAGCGGCTTCAGGCCGTGCTCCTTCGCGAAGGCGAGCGACGTCACGACCAGGGCACTGGCCCCGTCGTTCAAGCCGGGGGCGTTGCCGGCCGTCACCGTCCCGTCCTTCACGAACGCGGGCTTGAGCCTCGCCAGCGCTTCGAGCGAGCTGTCGGCGCGCGGCGCCTCGTCCTTCGCGACGGTCACCGTGCCCTTGCGGTCGGCGATCTCCACCGGAACGATCTCGGCGTCGAAGGCGCCCGACTGTTGGGCGGCGACCGCCTTGCGGTGGCTGTCGAGAGCGAAGCGGTCCTGGTCCTCGCGCGAGACGCCCGCCTGCTGTGCCGTGTACTCCGCGTAGGATCCCATATGGCAGTCGCCGAACGAGCACCACAGCCCGTCGTGGATGACGGCGTCCATCATCGTCTGGTTGCCGAGCTTCACGCCGCTCCGCAGCCCGAAGAGGTAGAACGGCGCGTTCGACATCGACTCCATCCCGCCCGCCACCACGCACGAGGCGTCGCCCGCCTTGATGGCCTGGGCCGCCAGCATCACCGCCTTGAGGCCCGAGCCGCACACTTTGTTGATGGTGAGCGCGGGGACGGTGCCGGGCAGCGCCGCGGCGATCGCCGCCTGCCGCGCGGGCGCCTGGCCGACCCCGCCCTGCACCACGTTGCCCATGATCACGTCGTCCACGTCGCCGCCGGCGACGCCGGCGCGGCGCACCGCCTCGCGGATCGCGACGGCGCCCAGCTGGGGCGCGGTCACCGGCGTCAGACCGCCCTGGAAGCGGCCGATGGGGGTGCGCACCGCGCTCACGATCACGGGCGTCGTTCGGGAATCGAGACTCGGCATCACGGACCTCTCCAGCGTGTGCGCACCTCGTCCATCACCCGGGCGAGGAACGCGTCCTGAGTCAGCACGTCCTGTTTCTTGCCCGCGCCGCGAATCCGCAGCGCGACCGTCGCGCCCTCCGCCTCGCGCGCGCCGATCACCGCCATGTACGGCACCTTCTGCAGCTCCGCCTCGCGGATGCGGTAGTTCAGCGTGTCGCTCCGGTCGTCCAGTGCCGCGCGAATCCCGGCGGCCTTGAGCCGCTGCTGGAACGCCTGCGCCGCCGCCGTCTGGGCGTCGGCAATCGGCAGCACCCGCACCTGCTCGGGCGAGAGCCACAGCGGGAACGCGCCGGCGAAGTGCTCGATCAGGAAGCCGATGAACCGCTCCAGCGTGCCGTAGATCGCCCGGTGGATCATCACCGGCCGGTGCGGCTTGTTGTCGGCGCCGGTGTACTCGAGCTGGAACCGCTCGGGGAGCTGGAAGTCGAGCTGGATGGTGGCGCCCTGCCACTCGCGGCCGATCGCGTCGTCGAACTTGATGTCGATCTTCGGCCCGTAGAACGCGCCGCCGCCGGCGTCCAGCCGGTAGGTGGCGCCGCGCCGCTTCAGCGCCGCCTCCAACGCCCGCTCGGCCTGCTCCCACACCTCGTCGCTCCCCAGCTTCTTCGCGGGCCGGGTGGCGAGGTCCAGCCGGTAGGCCAGCCCGAAGGTCTGGCCCATCACCAGCTCCACGATGTCGAGCAGCGCGAAGATCTCGTCCTCGATCTGGTCGGGGCGCAGGAAGATGTGCCCGTCGTCCATGGTGAGGCCGCGCACCCGCAGCATCCCGTGCAGCGTCCCCGACCGCTCGTTGCGGTAGACGTTGGCGATCTCGGAGAGCCTGAGCGGCAGGTCGCGGTAGCTGCGCTGCTGCGAGGCGTAGACCAGGATGTGCATCGGGCAGTTCATCGGCTTCACCCGGTAGCGCACGTCCTCTGTTTCGCCTTCCCCCGCGCCCATCGCCGGGAACTGGTTCTCCGCGTACCACGGCAGATGGCCGGACTTGAGGAACAGCTGCTCGCGCGTGAGGTGCGGCGTGTAGACGAGCTGATTGCCGCGCTCCAGCAGCACGTCCTCGATGAAGCGACGCAGCTGGAACTGGAGCATGGCGCCCTTGGGGTGCCAGAAGATCAGGCCCGGCCCCACCAGGTCCTGCACGCTGAACAGGTCGAGCTGCCGGCCCAACAGCCGGTGGTCGCGCTTGCGCGCCTCCTCGAGCCGGCGCAGGTAGGCTTCGAGGTCCTGCTTGCTGAACCAGGCCGTCCCGTAGATGCGCTGCAGCATCTGGCGCCGCTCGTCGCCGCGCCAGTACGCGCCGGCCGCGTGCAGCAGCTTGAAGTGCTGCAGCCGCCCGGTGGCGGCGAGGTGCGGGCCGCGGCACAGATCCTCGAACGGCCCGTCGCGGTACACCGAGATCACCTCGCCGTCGCCGATCTCCGCGAGCCGCTCGAGCTTCAGGGGATCCGCCGCGAACCGCTGCTGCGCCTCCGCCCGGCTCACCTCGTCGCGCACGATCGGGTAGTCGGCCGCGACGACCTGGCGCATCTCGGCCTCGATCTTCTCGAGGTCCTCGGGGGTGAAGGGACGCGGCACGTCGAAGTCGTAGTAGAAGCCGTCGTCGATCGACGGCCCGAAGCCGATCCCGGCGTCGGGGAAGAGTCGGCGCACCGCCGTGGCCAGGACGTGGGCCGCGGAGTGCCGCAGCACGTTCAGCGCGTCGGGATCCTTCTCGGTGAGGACCTGGAACGATCCCGACTGCTCGAGCGGCCGGTCCAGCTCCACGATCTGGCCGTTGAGGCGGGCGGCCACCGCCGCGCGCGCCAGGCCGGCGCCGATGGACTGGGCGACCGCCCGGGGCGTGGTTCCGGGGGGAACGCGCTTCTCCGATCCGTCCGGGAGCGTGACGACAAGCTCTTGGGCCATGACACTCCGGGCGGCACGCCCCGCCAGAGCCGGGCGCACCCTCCCTCCGAGACGCGAGGCGTGACGGGGCGCAACTTGCGACAGGAAGCCCGCTTCGCCAGTGTTAAAGACTGGCTTGGAATGTAGCGAGGGGCCACCACTGTTTCCACCGGAGTCGGCGTGTCGCGCCACGAGCACCGCTCACCAGTCACCGTCGGCGATCTCCTGCTGCTGGCCGCAGGCGCGGGCCTCGGCCTGGTGGTGGGGTACTTCGCGGCGGAACGGGTCGGGCGGGTGAACTCGCGTCGCGTGACCGGCGCGCTCGAGCGCTGGAAGGTGCGCCGCCGCCGGGCGGAGCCGTGGACCGACGATGAAGCGGAGCTCCTGGAAGGCCGGGTGCTTGACGCGCTGCGGCGCGACGCCGTGCTGGGACGCCGCGCCGTGCGGGTGCGCGTGCTCGAGGGCGGCATCGTCGAGCTGAGCGGCCGGGTCGCCCACCCGAGCGAGGTGACGCTCGCCGGCGACGTGGTGCGCGCCGTGGCCGGCGTGCGGACCGCGCTGAACCACCTGCTGGTGCCGGGTGCGGACGCGGAGGCCCGGGCGGTACCGGGGCCAAGCACGCCGTTGGCGGCACGCGGTTGAGGCACGTGGCACGCCCCTGCTCCGCGGCCCGCTCTACGCGGGCTTTTTTGCAGCGATGACGGCGCGATGAGCGACGCCACCACGCTCGCCCCGCAGTACAGCGCCGCGGCCATCGAGGCGCCGCGGTACGCCGACTGGCTGGCGCGGGGGTTGTTCGCGCCCTCCGCCGCGCCGGGCGCCAGGCCCTACGTCATCGTCATCCCGCCGCCCAACGTGACGGCCGTGCTTCACATGGGGCACGGGCTCAACAACACGGTGCAGGACGCGCTGATCCGCTTCGAGCGGATGCGCGGCCGCGCAGCCCTGTGGGTGCCGGGGACCGACCACGCCGGCATCGCCACCCAGAACGCCGTGGAAAAGATGCTCGCCGCGGAAGGCAAGACCCGGTTCGACGTCGGCCGCCAGGCGTTCGTCGAGCGGGTGTGGGAGCACGTGCGCGCCACCGGCAACACGATCCTCGACCAGCTCAAGGCGATCGGTTGCTCCTGCGATTGGTCGCGCACCCGGTTCACGCTCGATCCCGCGATGAGCCGAGCGGTGCGCGAGGTGTTCGTCCGGCTGTGGGAGGAAGGGCTGATCTACCGCGGGTACCGCGTGATCCACTGGTGCCCACGCTGCCACACCGCGCTGTCCGACGAGGAGGCGGAGCACGCCGACGTCGAGGGCGCGCTGTATTTCATCCGCTATCCGTTCGCCGACGCGGACGGCCACGTCACCGTCGCCACCACCCGGCCCGAGACGATGCTGGGCGACGTCGCGATCGCCGTGAACCCCGAAGACGAGAAGAACAAGCAGTTCATCGGCCGGCACGTGATTCTGCCCATCGCGGAGCTGGAGCTCCCGATCATCGCCGACGAGCACGTCGAGGCGGGGTTCGGCACCGGCTTTGTGAAGATCACGCCGGCGCACGACGCCGACGATTTCGAGGTGGGCCGCCGCCACGACCTCGCGACGCCGATCGTGATGACCGCCGACGCGCGCATGGCCGACGCCGCGCTGGATGGCAAGCCGGGCGGCCGCGTGCCGGCGCCGCTGTTCGGCCTCGACCGCTTCGAGGCGCGCACGGCGATCGTGGCGATGCTCAAGGAAAAGGGGCTGCTGGAGAAGGTGGAGACGCGGCTCCACGCGGTCCGCCACTGCTATCGCTGCGACACGGTAGTGGAGCCGCGCCTCAGCGACCAGTGGTTCGTCACGATGGAGCCGCTCGCGGCGCCCGCGCTCGAGGCGTACCGGCGCCGCGAGGTGCGGTTCATCCCCGAGCGCCGCGGCGACGAGTTCGAGCAGTGGCTCACCGGGATCCGCGACTGGAACATCTCGCGCCAGCTGTGGTGGGGCCATCGCATCCCGGTGTGGTACTGCGACCAGTGCGGCCTGGCCAGCGCGTTCCGCGAGGACCCAAGCGCCTGCCCCGCCTGCGGCGGGCAGCTCCGGCAGGACGAGGACGTGCTCGACACCTGGTTCAGCTCGTGGCTGTGGCCCTTCTCGACCCTGGGCTGGCCCGACGCCACGCCGGACCTGGCGCGCTTCTACCCGACCGACGTCCTCGTGACGGCGCCGGAGATCATCTTCTTCTGGGTGGCTCGGATGATCATGGCCGGCCTCCACTTCGTGGGACGCGTGCCGTTCCACACGGTGTACCTGCACGGCACGGTGCGCGACACGCACCACGTCAAGATGTCGAAGTCGCTGGGCAACGGGATCGACCCGCTCGAGGTGGTCCGGCGCTTCGGTGCAGACGCCCTGCGGTTCGCGGTCACGAGCGGGCTCGCGGTCGGGACCGACATCATCCTCGATCCCCACGACCTGGACGCGTCGTTCGGCTCCGGCAGGAACTTCGCCAACAAGCTGTGGAATGTCGGCCGCCTGCTGCTCGCATCGCTGGGCGACGCGCCGGCCCCGCCGCTGGTGGATCTTCCGGCGGAGCGGCTCGCCCTGGCGGACCGCTGGATCGTCTCGCGGCTGGCCCGCGCGGCGCGCGACACCACGGAACATCTCGAGAAGTTCCGGCTCAACGACGCGGTGGGGACGCCCTACCACTTCCTGTGGGACGACTTCGCCGACTGGTACCTCGAGGAGATCAAGCCCCGGCTGCGGGGCGAGCTGCCGGGGGGCGACGTCGCGCGGGCGGTGGCGGCGCACACCTTCGACCGGGTGCTCCGCCTGCTCCACCCGGTGATGCCTTTCATCACCGAGGAGCTGTACCGCCGCCTCCCAGGCCGCGGCGACGGCTCCATCATGGTGGCGCCGTGGCCCGGCGCCGACGCCGGGCGCGACGACCCCGAGGCGGAGCGCGACTTCACCTTCGTGCAGGCGCTGGTCAACGCCGTGCGCGAGGTCCGGGCCGAGTACGGCGTCAAGCCGGGCACGGAGCTGCCGATCGTGGTGAGCAGGCTGTCCGCGCGTCAGGGCGGCGCGATCGCAGCGGCGCGCGAAATGGTCATCCGCCTGGCCAAGGTCAAGGCTGACCGGCTGGGGCTCGTGGAGGGGGAGGCTTCGTACCTCGGTCGCATCGGCTCTCACGCCCTGCTGCCGGAGGGCGCGGAGTTGTTCGTGGAGCTGGGCGAGGCGATTGACGTGGCCAAGGAGTGCGCGCGCCTCAAGACCGAACTGACGCGCCTCGACGGCCAGCTCACTGCGGTCCGCAGCAAGCTCGGCAACGAGACGTTCCGCGCGCGCGCGCCGGCCGAGGTAGTCGCCCGCGACATCGAGAAGGAGCAGCAGTGGTCGGCAAAGCACGACGCCATCGCCGCCAAGCTCGCGGCCCTCGGCTGCGCGTAGCGCCGGCCGTGGCGGCCGGCGCGGCCGCGCTGGCCCTGGCGTGCGCCTATGCGGGCGACCCGCCGGGCGGCCCCCCTCGCACGACCCCCCCGAGAGTGGTGCAGGTCGTGCCAGAATCGGGCGCGGTGCTCGCGACGCCTCCGACCCGGGTCGAGATCGACTTCGACGAGGTAATCAGCGAGCAGATCGCGGCAGCGCAGCGCGACATCCAGGGCGCCGTGCTGCTCTCCCCCGTCACGGGCAAGGTCACCGTGGACTGGCGGCGCAGCCGGCTCACCGTCGAGCCCAAGGGCGGCTTCAAGCCGGGGCGGATCTACCGGGTCGAGCTGCTCCCCGTCATCACCGACCTGCGCCAGAACCGGATGCGGCAGGGCAAGCTCGTCGTCTTCTCGACCGGGCCCGCGATCCCCAGCGCCACGCTGCGCGGAACGGTCGTGGACTGGACCAGCAACCACGCCGCGTCGGTCGCGCTCGTCGAAGCGGTGCTGCTGCCCGACTCGCTGCCGTACCGGGCGCTCGCCGACTCCGGCGGGAATTTCACCATGCCCGTGATGCCTGCGGGAGACTACCTGGTCTACGGCGTCGTCGACCAGAACGGCAACCGCCGCCGCGACCCGCACGAGGCGTTCGACACCGCGCGCGTGACGCTGCCGGACTCGGCGGCCGTCGAGCTGTACGCCTTCGCCCACGACACCGTGGGCCCGAGGCTCCGGAGCGTGGAGATCGGCGACAGCTTGACCTTGAGGCTCATCTTCGACCGCCCGCTCGACCCCACCCAAGCGCTGGATACCTCGCTGGTGCGCGTCGCGCCCGCCGAGGACACGACGCAGTTGCTCGCGGTCGAAAAGGTGCTCACACCCGCCAGCTATGACAGCCTCACCAAGGCCGCCGCCGCCGCCCGGGACACCGCTGCCCGGGACACCACCCACCGCCGGCCCGCGGGGGCCCGACCCGCAGCACCCGTTGCCGCCGCGCCCGCGCCGCGCGCGCCCACCCGGCGCGCGGGAGCGGCTGGCGACCATGCCGCGCCCCGCCCCGACACGACGCACGCCATGCGGATGCTGGTGCGCCGCCCGCCGCCGACCGACCGCCGCATCATCCGCCTCGGCGCTCCGCTCCCCCCGGGCGTCCGCTACCAGGTGAACGTCAGTGGCGTGCGCGGCCTCACGGGGATCGAGGGTCACGGCCGTGCCTCGTTGCTCGTTCCCAAGCCCGCTCCACCGCGCACCCCATCGCGCGCGGACTCGCTGCGGCACGCCGAGCCACCTGCGGACACGACGCGCGCGGCGACGGGTGCGGACACGCTACCCGCGGCGGCGCGCCCCGACACGACGCGCACGCCGCCGGATTCCACGCCCGCGCGACGCGATTCCTCGCCGGCGCCGCCGCACCGCGACTCCAGTCCCGCGCGGACCGACTCGACCCGTCCGGCCGCGCCCCCACCGGCCGCACCGCGATGACGGACGCGCGTCGCCGGTTGCCATCGGTGCGCCGGCTGCTCGAGGAGCCGGCGGTCGCGATGGTGCTCGCCGGCGTTCCGCGCGCCGCCCAGGTGCGGGCCGTGCGCCAGGCCGTCGCCTCGGCCCGGCTCACGCCGGACGCGGCGCCGCGCGACGCCGCCGCCTGGGCGCGGTCGGTCGCGGACGCGCTCCGCCTCGCCACGCGGCCGACGCTGCGCCGCTGCATCAACGCCACCGGAGTGGTGCTGCACACCAACCTCGGCCGCGCGCCGCTCGCCGAAGCAGCGTGGCGCGCCATCCGCGACTTCGCGCCCGGTTACTCGACGCTCGAGTACGATCCGGAGCGCGGCGTGCGCGGCGACCGCCACGTCCACTGCGCGGGGCTCCTCGTCGAGCTGACCGGGGCCGCCGGGGCGATGGTCGTGAACAATGCGGCCTCCGCGCTCCTGCTCGCACTCTCTACCGCGGCCGCCAGCGGCGACGTCATCGTCTCGCGCGGCGAGTTGATCGAAATCGGCGGGGGCTTCCGCATTCCGGAGATCCTGGAGACGAGCGGCGCGCGCCTCGTCGAAGTCGGCACCACCAACCGCACCCGGGTGGCGGACTACGAGCGGGCGCTGAAGGACAGACGCGCAGACGCACGGACGCACAGACGCACGGGCGCACGGACGCACGGACGGACCGACGCACGCACACCTGTGGCGATCCTCAAGGTACACCGCTCCAACTTCAAGCAGGAAGGCTTCGTCGCGGAGGCGTCGCTCGCCGAGCTGGTGGCGCTGGGCCGCAAACGCCGGGTACCGGTGATCTACGACCTCGGAGGCGGCCTGATGCTCGACCTCGCCGGCGACGGACTGGCGGGGGAGCCCACGCTGCCGAGCGCCACGCGGAGCGGCGCCACGGCGGTGGTCGCATCGGGGGACAAGCTGCTCGGCGGGCCGCAGGCGGGCATCCTCGTGGGGGCGGCGCCCTTCGTGGTGCGCTGCCGCTCCAATCCGCTGGCGCGGGCGGTGCGCGCCGACAAGCTCACCCTCGGTGCGCTCGCGGCCACGCTCGCGCTGTACCGTGATCCGGACGGCGCGCGGCGCGAGATCCCGGTGTTGAGGATGCTCACCGCGCCGCTCCCTGCGCTCGAGGCGCGCGCCACCGCGCTCGCCGGCCGCCTTCCTCCCGCGGCGCACGCCGCTGTGCGAAGCACGCGCGCGGCAGTGGGCGGCGGCGCCTTCCCCGGCATCGAGCTGCCCAGCGCCGGCGTCGAGCTGGCGACGCCCGAACCCCGCGCCGCCATGCTGGCCCAGCGGCTGCGGCAGGCCGACCCGCCCGTCGTCGCCGTCGTGTCCGCCGGACGCGTCGTGCTCGATGTCCGGACGATTCTCCCCGAGGACGAGGGCGCCGTCGTCGCGGCGGTGGCCGCGGCCCTCGCGTAGCCGGATGCGCGCCGCCGTGTTTCTCGACCGCGACGGCACGCTCGTCCGCGACCCCGGCTACCTGCACGATCCCGCGCTGGTTGAGCTGCTCCCGGGCGTCGCCATCGGCCTCGCCGGTCTCGCCCGCGCCGGCTGGACGCTGGTCGTCGTGAGCAACCAGTCCGGGATGGCCCGCGGCCTCTACGGCCCCGACGCCTTCGCCGCCGTGCAGTCGCGCATCGGCGAGCTGCTCGCGCCACACGGCGTCCGCTTCGCGGGCGCGTACTTCTGCCCGCACCATCCCGACATCACGGGCCCCTGCGACTGTCGCAAGCCCGGCGTCGCGCTGTTCCAGCAGGCCGCCCGCGAGCTGCGGCTCGACCTGGCGCAATCGTGGATGGTCGGCGACCGGCTCAGCGACGCCGAGCCGGCGCTCCGGTTCGGCGGCCACGGCCTCGTGATCGAGTCGCCGGAGACGCGGGAAGAGGCCGCGCGAGCGCGCGTTCTGGGCCTGGAGGTGGCGCCGAATTTCCAGGCGGCGGCCCGGCTCATCGGCCTGCCGGCGAGGTGATGCGGATCACCGAGCATGGGCGGCCGCCGGCAGTATTGCGTCCCACCACGGCTGCCTTATACTCACCCGATCGGAACGTACCCCGGGCGCGGTCGCCCCAATTCCAGGCATCGAGGAGGAACGTGGATATGTCGCTTCGGCATGGCGCTGCCGTCGGTCGCACGCTGGCCGTGGGCCTTGGACTGGCGGCCGCGCTCGCGGTTCCGGTGCGCGCGCAGCAGCAGATCCCGATCGGCACGTCGGTCGCGGGACAGATTACGCTGTCCGACCCGGTCATGGCGGACCAGACCCATTACAAGCTGTTCACGTTCATGGGGACCGCCGGACAGGCCGTGCAGATCGACCTGATGTCCGCCGACTTCGACGCCTATCTGTACCTGAAGGACCAGAACGGCCAGACCCTCGCCCACGACGACGACAGCGGCGGCGGCCACAACGCCCGGATCACCCAGACGCTGCCGTACACGGGGATGTACCAGGTCTACGCGAACACGGTGAGCCCCCGCGAGACCGGCAACTTCACGCTGCAAGTCCGCGCATCGGGCATGCAGCAGATGGCGCAGCCGCAGGTCGGCATGACGCAGCAGATCCCGATCGGCACGTCGGTCAGCGGCCAGCTGACGGCCTCCGACCCCACGCTGCCCGATGGCTCGCACTTCAAGCTGTTCACCTTCATGGGCACGGCCGGGCAGACGGTGCAGATCGACCTTATGAGCAGCGCGTTCGACTCGTACCTCTACCTGCGGGACCAGAACGGCCAGTCCATCGCCCACGACGACGACGGTGGCGGCGGCCTCAACGCCAGGATCATCCAGCAGCTGCCCTATACTGGCACGTACCAGATCGTGGCCAACACCCTTGCCTCCGGCCAGTACGGGGCGTTCACGCTGCAGCTCCAGTCGGGGCAGGGAGCGGTGGCCATGCAGCCAGTGGTGACCGCGATCCCGACCATCAATTCGCTCGCGACGATCGGCCAGATCGGGCTCAACCAGCAGGTCCAAAACACCCTGATCGCGGGCGGCACGTCCTGGAACAACAAGCCGATCCAGCTCTACAACTTCCAATGCAGCACGGGCCAGCCTACCCAGATCGACATCCTGTCGAGCTGGGACAACTACCTCTTCGTCTTCGATCCGGCGGGCGCTGAGGTGGCGCACGACGACGACGGCGGCGAGGGGCTCAACGCGCGCCTGCGGTGGACTTGCCCGACCACCGGATTGTACCGGCTGGGCGTGACCACGGGCCTGGTGTCCACCACGCCGGGTGCCTACACGCTGCAAGTGCAGGCGCTGGGGCAACCCGTGCAAATGCAACCGACGCCACAGCCCATCATGCAGCCGACGCCGCAGCCGATCGGGCAGCCGACGCCGCTGGCGCAGCCGACCATGCAGCCGCTCGCGGGCGCGGCGCCGTCCAACGTCATTCCGGGTCCTGGACAGGTCGGCCAGATCACGGCGGGCCAGTCGGTGCAGGGCCGTCTCGAGCCCGGTGACCAGATGATGGGGTCGGACAGCACGTACGCCGACATCTGGCAATTGCAGGGGACCGCGGGCCAGAACCTCGCGATCGAGCTCCGGTCGGACCAGTTCGACACCTACCTGCAATTGGTCGACGGCAGCGGCCACGTCCTTGCGGAGTCGGCGGGGCATCCCAATTCGGGGCTGGCGTTCACGTTGGCGGCGGCGGGCACGTACCAGATCGTGGTGAACAGCAACGGTCCCCGGCGGCAGACCGGGGTCTACATTCTGACCGTCCGGTGAGCCGACGCTGAGCACGTCCTGGTAGCCGACCGTGCGTCGTGCACAGCGCCGGCCACGAGCGGCGCGCGAGGTCCATTGAGTAGACACAGGGTGCTCCACAGCGAATCCCAAGCGGTCGCGGAGACCACGATGAAGCGCGCTCACCTCGCCCTGACCGTCCTGGCACTCGCCGGTTGCGCCTCCGGGCCGCCGCCGCGGCTCGCGCCGGCTCCCGAGCGCACCCTCGCGATGAACGCCGAGGCCAACGGACAGCTGACCCGTCACGACGCGCAGCTGCGGGACAGCAGCGTCTACCAGGCGTGGCGCTTCGATGGCGTCGCAGGACAGATCGTCCAGATCGACGTGATGTCGAGCGAGTTCGACGCGTTCGCCATCCTCACCGATGCCACGGGCAACAAGCTGGCCGACAACGACGACGGCGGCGGCGGGACCAACGCCCGGATCATCTACACGATCCAGACCAGCGGCACGTACCGGATCCTCGCCAACAGCCTCACGAAGGGTCGCTACGGCCGGTACACTGTGCGCCTGCACGGCCTAGGCATGACGTCCGGCGCCAACGCCCCCGGCGGCGTGCTGCCGGGCACCGTCGGCCAAGTCATGCGGGGTCAGACGATGTCGGGGCAGCTGAACGCCACGGATCCCAAGCTCTCGGACGGCTCGGTGTACCAGGCCTGGACGTACATCGGCACGGCCGGCGAGACCATCCAGGTGGACGTGGTGTCAACCGACTTCGACGCCTACGCCATCATCCAGGACGGCAACGGCGTGAAGCTGGCCGCCGACGACGACTCGGGCGGCGGCACCAACGCCCGCATCATCTACACTCTTCCTTACTCCGGCGCGTACCGGCTGATCGCCAACACGTACCGGCAGGGATCGTACGGCGCGTTCTCGCTGTCGGTGAGGTAGAAGGCCAAGGACGAAGAGTTGCAGGGTTGCCCTTCGTCCCAGCCCGGTCTTTCTTTGCTGCATGCGCGTCGCCGTGCTCGCCTCCGGCCATGGCTCCAACCTGCAGTCCCTCCTCGACGCGTTCCCCGGGCCGTCGTCGCCCGCCACCATCGCCCTGGTGATCTCCAACAGGGCGGCGGCGGGCGCGCTCGCTCGTGCAACCGCCCGGGGCGTCGCGACGGCGACGATCGCCGAAGACGGGGAGGACGAGGCGCGCCTGCTCGAGCTGCTGGCCGCGCATGCCATCGACCTGGTTGTGCTCGCGGGCTACCTCAAGCAGGTGCCGGAGCGCGTGGTGCGCGCCTATCGCGGGCGGATGCTGAACGTCCATCCGGCCCTGCTCCCGTCGTTCGGCGGCGCCGGGATGTACGGCCGGCGCGTCCACGAGGCGGTGCTGGCCAGCGGGGCCCGCATCACGGGCGTCACGGTGCACCTGGTGGACGAGCAGTACGACCACGGGCCCATCGTCGCGCAGTGGCCCGTGCCGGTGCGACCGGGCGACACCGCCGAGCTGCTCGCCGCGCGCGTCCTCGCGGTCGAGCACAAGCTGCTCCCGGCCGTCGTGGCGGCGTTTGCGCGCCGTGGCGGAGCGACGGTCTGCTCCCTGTCCGCCGAAGCACTCGGCCCCGTCGCCGCGCTTCCCGGCTCGCTCGACGATGCGCTGGCCGTCGCGTAGCGTCGGCAGCGACCGGCCGCTGCGCTACGCCCACTCACCGGCGGACGTGATCGACCTGGTGGACCTGGTCGCGCTCGCCGACGTCCTTCAGGTTGTGGCGGAGAACTGGTAATGCCTCGCGCCCTGATATCCGTCTCCGACAAGCGCGGCGTCGTGGAGTTCGCCCGGGAGCTCGCGTCCCTGGGCTGGGAGATCGTCTCCACGGGCGGCACCGCGCGCGCCCTCGCCGCCGCCGGGATCGCGGTGACCCCGGTCGAGCAGGTCACCGGCTTCCCGGAGATGATGGACGGCCGGGTGAAGACGCTGCACCCCGCCGTGCACGGCGGCCTGCTGGCGCGCCGCAACGTCACCGCCGACCTCATGGCGCTCGAGCGTCACGGCATCGCGCCCATCGACCTCGTGGCCGTGAACCTCTATCCCTTCCGCGAGACGGTGGCGCGCGCGGGCGTGACGGTGGACCAGGCCATCGAGCAGATCGACATCGGCGGACCCTCGATGCTGCGCTCCGCCGCGAAGAACCACGACGCCGTGACGGTCGTGGTGGACCCCGCCGACTACGCGCGCGTGGCCGACGCGCTGCGCTCGGGCGGCGTGGGCCCGGAGCTGCGGCGCGAGCTGGCCGTGAAGGTCTTCCGCGAGACGGCGACCTACGACGCGGCCATCGCCCAGTGGCTGGGCGCCCAGGCCGGGGCCGCGGACGAGGGGCTGCCGCCCTTCCTCCTCCTCGCCCTCGAGCGGCGCCAGGCGCTCCGCTACGGCGAGAATCCCGACCAGCGGGCGGCCTTCTACGTCAGCGGCGAGAGCGGCGGCCTGGCCGATCTCGCGCAACTCGGCGGGAAAGAGCTGTCCTTCAACAACTTCCTCGACCTCGACGCCGCCTACTTCGCTCTCGACCCGTGGCCCGACGCCACCGCGTGCGTGATCATCAAGCACACCACGCCGTGCGGTATCGCGCTGGGAAAGACGCCGCTGGAGGCGTACCGCCGCGCCCTGGCGACCGACCCGGTGTCGGCGTACGGGTCGGTGGTCGGGTTCAACACCGTGCTCGACGGCGAGACGGCCGCGGCGATGGCCGAGCTGTTCATCGAGGCCGTGGTGGCTCCGAGCTTCCATCCGGACGCGCTCGAGCGGCTGCGCAAGAAAAAGAACCTCCGCATCGTCGAGGTGCCGCGGCGCCGCGCGGAGCACGCGCTCGACTTCAAGCGCGTGCGGGGCGGCTTCCTCGCCGAGTCGCACATGCGCTTCGACCCCGACGAACGGGCGTGGAAGACCGCCACCCGGCGTCCCCCGACCCCCCCGGAGCTGGACGATCTGCGCTTCGCCTGGGCGGCCGTGATGAGCGTCAAGTCCAACGCCATCCTGATCGCCCGTGACGGTCAGGCGTTGGGGATCGGCGCCGGGCAGATGAGCCGGGTCGACAGCTCGATGCTGGCCGTCCACAAGGCGCGCGCGGCGGGGCACGACATCAACGGCGCGGTGCTCGCCTCCGACGCCTTCTTCCCGTTCCGCGACGGCGTGGACGAGGCCGCCAAGGCCGGCGTGCGGGCGATCATCCAGCCGGGCGGCTCGGTGCGCGACCCCGAGGTGATCGCCGCGGCGGACGAGCACGGCCTTGCCATGATCCTGACGGGCAAGCGACAGTTCCGGCACTGATGCGCCGCGCCCCGCTCGTCCTCGCCCTCGTCGCGGCGGCCTGCACCTCCGAGCTGCCGCGCGGCACCACCTCCTTCACGCTCGGGCGCACCACCGTACGCGTCGACTCGGCACTCGACATCGTCGGCCTCGTGCTGCGCCTCGCCGATAGCGCCGACATCCCGCCGCTGGGGCCCCTGCAGAGGTGGAACGTCGCGCTGGGCACCGAGCGCGGCGACTCCGCGTTCGCCCTGGCGCGCGCGCTCGGGCCGACGCCGGTGGGGCCGGTGCTCGAGGCGTACGCGGCGCCCCTCACGCCCGATTCTGCCTGCGGCTGGATTGCGCCCGGCGTCCACCGCTGCTTCACCGGGAACCAGCCCCAACAGCGGGCGCTGAGCCGCTTCCTCGACGCCGCCCGCGCCTTCGCGCCGCGCGCCGCGCCGCTGACCTTCGAGGGGATGAACGCCGAGGCGCGGCAGCGGGACCTCGCCGACGTATACATCGCGCTGGCCGACTCCAAGGCCCCCGACAGCCTCCTCGCCGCCTACTCGGGCTACGGAGGGGCCAGCTACGACATCACGCTCGCCCGCACCTTCTGGACCCGGCAGTTCAGCCCCACGGTGGATCCGGTCAGCTGGTCGCAGGCACAGGGAAACCGGATCTTTCTCACGCCCGACCCGGCGTTTCCGGACCGTTCCTTCCGCTCGCCCAGCTATCTCTGGCTCGTCGCGGGCCACCAGATGGCGCACGCCATCGTGCGCCGCCTGTTCGCCGAGCACCCGGAGATCCTGGAGCGCACCGTGCAGCTGCGTCCGACGGTCGAAGCCGCGATGGCGCGAGCCGGCTACGCCCCGGTCTTCTGGGACGAGGCGCTGGGCGAGCAGCTGGCGCGCGCCATCACGATCCACGCGCTCCTCGTGGCGAAGCCGACGCTCGCGTGGCCGATCCGCACGGAGGCGATGGGCGCCAACATGGCGCTGGTGCCCTGGCTCGAGGACGCGCTGGGACAGTACGAGAAGGACCGCGCGAAGTACCCGACCCTGTCGGCCTTCGCGGGCGAGCTGACGCGGGCCATCGCCGCCATCCCGCTCGACTCCTGCCGAGCGGCCACGAGCCCCGACGTGGCGCTGGTGGGCGTGGCGCGGAACCGAGCGGTCGTGGGTTGGATCGGCGATGACTCGCCGTTCAAGTCGCGCGGGCTCCTGGTGGGCGATACCGTGCTGGCGATCGACGGCGACAGCGTATCGGCGGGTGGGCTCATGGTGCCCACGCGGCAGCTCTACCTCGACTTCTCCCAGCACCTCCCGGCCGAGCTGGCCACGATCAGCATCAGGCGCGGCGGCCGGGTGTACGGCATCGAGGTCCCGATCAACTGGGGCCCGCGGGCCGTGACGCGCGTGGCCTCGCAGGCGCGGGAAGCCGTCGAGCCGATCTGCACCTGGGTGCAGCGGGCGATTCGACGGTAGGGCTGTTCGCTCGCGCCGCAGCGGGCGCCCGAGGTATGTTCGCCGGCAGTGGCTCGTCTCATCTCTCCGTTGACGCCCGTGCGGCCCGACCCCGGCCAACGCCCACACAAGCGGCCCGTCAGCGCGCGGACCTCGCTGCGCCGGCTGCTGCTCCCCATGGCGGCGCTGACGGGCATCGCCGTCTACCTGGGGTCGTTCCCGCTTATCGTGCTCGGCGCCGTGGTCTGGCTGTTCTGGCTCATGCGCTACGTGCTGCTCACCCAGGTGCTCGACCCAAGCGGCGACTCGACCCCGTACGTGAATCAGCACTCGAACATCGAGGCGATGGTGGCCCGCGGAGAGTACGCCACGGCCGCCCAGGCCTACCGCACGGTGATCGCGGCCGACCCCGAGGACGTCGCGGCGTGCGAGCAGCTCGCGCTGCTGGCGCTCCGCGAGATGAAGGACTACCCACTGGCGGTCTTCGCCTACCGCGAGGCGGAGCAGCGCGTGACGGAGCCCCGGCGCCAACTGGGTTACGCGATGCACGTCGCCGGCATCTATCGCGACTACATCAGGGACGCCGGCCGGACGATGGTCGAGCTGCGGCGCATCCTGGCCCAGTATCCCGATGCCCCCAACGCGTCGTCGCTGAGAGGCGAGCTCGACGATCTCAAGGCTCGTCGCTTCGAGCCATCCTGATCCCGGCTACGGCGGGCCAGAACTCGTGGCCGGTGCCGGTCACCCGCGCGTAGCGCTCGGGTCTCGCAACAGGTAGTACGGGCGCGTCGAACGCTCGGACTTCGCGCCCCAGCTCACGGCGTGCATAGCGCGGGGAAAGTGGCTACTTTCGTGGCGTTACCCCTTCACGACGCACGACGCGGCCACCCGGCGCATCCTGCGGCCCGCGAAGGGCTTGGAGGGCTAGACCTAACTGGCAAGGCAGCGGTCTTGAAAACCGCCGGGCGCAAGCCCTTGGGGGTTCGAGTCCCCCGCCCTCCGCTTCCCCCTCACCGCTCCACGAGGACTTCCCGATGCGGCTCACGCTCCTAGCGCTGCTGCTCTCGGCGACCGCCGGCCCGGCGCTCGCCCAGTCCAACGCGGCTCTGATGGCCAACGACCACTATACACGCTCCCACGACTACGACCTGGTCCACCAGCGGATCGCCGTGTCGAGCTTCAACTGGGACTCCGTGTCGTTCGAAGGCAGCGTGACCACCACGCTGGTGGCGCTCCGGCCGGGGCTGGACTCGATCATCCTGGACGAGGGGGCGCTGCTCGCCAATACCGCCGTCACCGACCGCCGCGGCGCCGCCCTGCGCGCCAGCAGGAGCGGCGACACGCTGGTGGTCTTCCCGGCCAGCCCGGTCGGCTTCGGCGACACGCTGACCTTCACCGTCGCCTACCACGGGAAGGTGACGAACGGTGGCGGGCTTACCTACATCACCAGCGACGGACTCCTGCACCGCCCGCGGCAGATCTGGAGCCAGGGCGAGGACCACAACAACCACTTGTGGTTCCCGACCTTCGACTTCCCGAGCGACAAGATGACGTGGGAGGTGGTGGCGACGGTGCCTCGGGAGGACATCGCCGTCTCCAACGGGCGGCTGGTCTCGGACGTGGTGCGCGGCGCCGAGCGCACGATGACCTGGAGACAGGAGCAGCCGTCGGCGACGTACCTCGTCTCGCTGATCGTGGCGCCGCTGGTGAAGATCCACGACGCCTGGCAGGGCATCCCGGTGGACTACTACGTCTACCGCGAGGACAGCAGCAAGGCGTGGCGACTGTTCCACGTCACCCCCGACATGATCGGGGCCTACTCGGCGCTAACGGGTGTCCGTTACCCGTGGGCCAAGTACGCGCAGACCACCGTCGCCGACTTCTTCGGCGGGATGGAAAACGTGAGCGCCACCACGCTCGTGGACTGGCTCCCCGACGAGCGCGCCTACCAGGACCGCCCTTGGTACCAGTACGACCTGATCCCCCACGAGCTGGCCCACCAGTGGTTCGGCGACTACGTCACCACCGTGAACTGGGCCAACACGTGGCTCAACGAGGGTTTCGCCGAGTTCATGCCCGGCCAGTACTGGGGTCGGAAGCTGGGGGCGGCCGCGGAGCAGGACTACTACGCCAACGAGTACCGGTCGTACCTGGGGATCGACCGGCGGCGCCCGATGCCGCTGGCGTCGCTCGGCTCCAACAACATCTACCCCAAGGGCGCGCTGGTGCTCGAGATGCTGAAGCACTACCTGGGGCCGGAGCGCTTCTGGGCCTCGGTGCACGCGTATCTCACGCGCAATGCGCTGGGCACGGCGACCACCGACGACCTGCGCCAGGCCGTGCTCGACGCGACGGGCGAGAACCTGGACTGGTTCTGGAGCGAGTGGATGTACCAGGCCGGCTATCCGCAGTTCGACGTCGCGGCGACCTACGACTCGGCGCAGCACGCGCTGACGCTGACGGTGAAGCAGACCCAGACCGATTCGCTCAAGCCCGACAGCAGCGGTCTCAAGTTCACCGTGCCCGCCGTGTTCCGGATGCCGGTGACCGTCCGCGTCGGCACGGCGCAGGGGGACGTGACCCGGCGGGTGGACATCACCGCGCGCGAGCAGACCGTCACCATCCCCGACGTGAAGAGCGCTCCGACGATGGTGATCTTCGACGACGGCAACAGGGTCCTCAAGAGCCTCAGCTTCGAGCAACCCACCGCCTGGCTCGCGACCCAGCTGCAGCGCGACCCCGACCTCTGGGACCGGGAGTGGGTGATCGAACAGCTCGCCGATCGGGCGAGCGATCCCGCAGCGGCGTCCGCCCTCGCCGACGCGGCCGCCCACGCGGACTACTACCTGACCCGCAGCGAGGCCGTCGCGGCGCTGGCGCGCTTCCCGGCCGCGACGGCGCTCTCGGCGCTGCAGGCCGCGCGCGGCGACACCTCGGCCGCCGTGCGGGTCGCGGCGGTGGAAGCTCTGGGCGAGCTGGGAGGCGCGGATGCGGCGGCGCTGGCGCGCGGCGCCTTCGAGAAGGACTCGAGCTACGAGGTCCGGGCCGCGGCCGTCCGGGCCCTGGTACAGGCCGATTCCGCCCACGCGCACGAGACCATCACCGCGGCGCTCGCCGACTCATCGTACCAGGACATCATCCAGAACGCGGCGTTTCGCGCGATCGCGATGACCGGCGACACGTCGTTCGTCGGCGCGGTGGACAGCATGTTCGCGGCGAGCCGGTACGCGGCCTTCGTGCTGGCGGCCCTCGGCACCCGCGGCAACCTGCGTGCGCTGGAGCAGCTCACCAAGCGGCTCGACGACGACCGCCGCACGGTACGAGGCTGGGCGCTCCAGGCGTTCCAGTTCGGCATGCCCAGGCCACTCGCGCTCGCGCAGTTGCAGGGAGCGGTGGACCGCCTCCGCCACGCCGAGGCACGGCTGGCGGTGAGCAACGTGATCAAGCAGATGAGCGCGGCGCGAGGCGGGCAGTAGCGGCCGAGCAGCGGGCCGCCCGGACCGGGCGGCACGGCGAGACTACGGGCGCGGCTCTTGCCCGCCCGGCAGCGGATGGAGGAAACGGACGCCGGCCAGCTGCTGGTCTTCCACGTAGCGCGCGATGTGCTTCATGGCGCCCCCGACCTGCAACGCCGGCTCGGCCAGTACCTGCACGCTCTCCACGCGCTTCTGCACCACGATGTTGGGCATCAGCTCGGCGAACGTGATGGTCGAGGTGGCGGAGCGCATCCCCTCCTGGGCCTTGTCCGCATGGGTCAGGCTGATGGCCGCGCGCCGGATCTGGTAGGACCGCGGATCGAGATCGACGTCGCCTTCCAGATCCGGTGCCTGCAGCGCGTCGGGCGGCCGGAAGTGGAACCGCACGACCGCGGTTCCGCCCTGCTCCACCTGTCCGATGAACGAGAAGCAGTGGGTCGCCTGGAAGACGCTGTCGGCCAGATCGCTGAGGGTGGGCAGGATGACGGCGCGCGTCGTGGTCCCGTCGGGCAGCGGCGCCACCCCTACCACCTCGCCGGGCCGGTAGTGCACGAGGGCGCTGCTCACGTACTCTACGGTATCGCCCTGCGTCCACGTCACGTTTCCCACTTCGTCCAGGTCCCTGAGCGTCCGGGCCATCCGGTAGCGGAACTGGTAGGTGGTGGCCAGTAGCTTGTACTGTGCCGCGTTCTGCCTCAGCTGGTCGAACAGCGCCGCCATCTCGGGCGTCCCCGCGTCCGGCGGACCCGGCTGCGTGCAGCCGCGGCTCACGACGACGGTGATCTCCTCGAGCTGCACGGTCAGCCGCTCGAGGGTCGCGGTCACCGTGACCGTTTGGTTCGCCGCCACGACGACCGTGGTGTCGAGCGGCTTGAAGCCGACCTGCCGGGCCAGGAGATGATAGGTGCCCACCGGGACCCGGCTGAAGACGAAGCTGCCGGTTTCGTCGGTGAAGCGCTGGGCGAAGCGCGGGTTCAAGGCCACGACGGCGTACGGCACCGGTTCGCCGGGGGCGGCCTCGACCACGCCGCGCACGACGCCGACGCCGCCGCGCGTCGTGGGCTCCTGACACAATGTCGCGCGCGGCATGGCGAGCGCGAGCAGCACGAGCGCTGACGCTACGCGCTTCATTCCGTCCAGATCGCACTCCGTAACGTCGAGGAGGCCACCACAGCGGATAGCGGAGCGAGGCGCGGTGGCACGCCGCGCGGGGCCGGCCTAGCCGATGTGCAGCTCGGTGATCATCCGGAAGTGGTAGCCGTAGATGGCGAGCGTCACGGCCATCGGGAGCAACCTCGGCCGCCGGATCAGCGTCCATGCGACGAGCTTCCAGTATTCGACCCGTTCCCTGCCGACGATGCCGAGGCGCACGACGGAGCGGGCGCACGCCAGCGCCTGCTGCCGCAGGAACCCGAGGTCCACCCGAGCCTTGATCTTCGGCGGCCGGTACTCGCGCAGCAGCATCCGGACCCGTTGGTAGTACGCCTTGGGGGCGTAGAGACGCTCCAGCAAGTCCTTGTAAGCCTGGCGGAGCCCGTCCGACCCGCCGAGCGGGATGATGTTCGTGGTTCCGTCGACGTTGTCGCCGGAAGCTCCACGCACCAGGCGGCCGGCCTGCGTCATCCGCTCGTACAGCCGGGTCCCCGGCAGCGCCTGGAGCAACCCCACCATCGCCGTCACGATGCCGCTGCGCTGGATGAACTCCGCGAGCCGCTGAGGGGTGGACGGCGAATCGCTGTCGAATCCCAGGATGAACCCGCCCTGTACCTGGAGGCCCGCGCGCTGCAGGCGTTGCGTGTCCGCCACCAGGTCCCGGTGCAGGTTCTGCTTCTTGCTGCACTCGACCAGGCCGCCCTCGTTCAGCGTCTCGATCCCGACGAACACCGTGTCGAACCCGGCCAGCACCATCATCCGCACGAGCTGCGCGTCGTCGGCAAGATTGATGGACGCCTGGGTACCGAACGACATGCCCCTGCGTCCCTTCCGCCACGCGATGAGCGCCGGCAGCAGCTCGGACTTCAGGCTCCGCTTGTTCCCGATGAGGTTGTCGTCCACGAAGAACACACCGCCACGCCACCCCAGAGCGTAGAGCCGGTCCAGCTCGGCGATGACCTGGCTGGCCCGCTTGGTCCGAGGCCGATGCCCCAGCTGCGCGGTGACGTCGCAGAACTCGCAGTCGAACGGGCAGCCACGCGAGTACTGCACGGGCATCGACTGGTAGCGGTCCAGGCGCACGAGATCCCAGCGGGGAATCGGCGTCTGGCGCAGGTCGGCGAAATCCGGCGTGCGATAGACTCGCTGCGCGCGCCCGCTGGCCAGGTCTTTCAGGAACAGCGGCAGGGTGAGCTCGGCCTCGTTAAGGATGAGGTGGTTCACTGTGCCGAACTGATCGGGCTGCGCGGTGAACAGCGGACCGCCCGCCACGACCGTGCGGCCAGCCTCCCGGCACCGCGCGAGGAGCCCGTCTACCGATTGCCGCTGTACCGCCATGGCGCTGATAAACACGCAGTCCGACCACTCGAGATCTTGGTCGGCGAGCGCCTGCACGTTCGTGTCCACCAGGCGGAGGCTCCACTCGGCGGGCAGCATCGCCGCCACCGTGAGGAGGCCCAGCGGCGGAGCGGAGGCCTGCTTCCGCACGAACCGCAGGGCGTGCTTGAAGCTCCAGAAGGTGTCGGGAAACTCCGGGTAGACGAGGAGGACGTTCATTGCGTCCTAGAGCTACCCACGCGCCGCCCGCACCGTCAATCCACCGCCGCCGCTGCTAGCGCGGGCGCCCGACGGGCATGATTCCCAGCGGGACCCGATCCGCCGGCAGAGTGAGAATGCGGGTTGCGGCCGTATCCTGGACCGAACCGGCGAAGGTGGTCCCGAGTCCAAGTGCCACGGCCTGCAGGTACACGTTCTGGGCGCTGTGGCCCACCTCCATGGACACGTAGCGCTCGGCGCGCGCCCCGAACCGCTGCGCCGTCCGCGCGTAGACGGCCGTGAACACGATCACGGCCGCCGCATCCGCCACCCACGCCTGGTGCACTGCGCCGGCGACGAACTCACGGAGGTGGTCGCCGGTCGCGACCGGCTCGAGCACGTGCCCCGCGACGCCGTAGTGGTACACGCCTGCCGACAGCCCGCTTACCCGCGACGCCACGAGATACAACTCGAGCGGATAGGTCGCGCCGGCCGACGGTGCGGTCCGGTGGCCGTTGGGCCGGTTTACGCCCTGAGCCGCCCAGAGCAGTTGCCCAGCGTCCGCCAGCGTGATGGAGTCCCCCGTCACCGCGCGCACCGATTGGCGCGCCGCGAGCGCGGCTTCAACCGGCATCGCCCCCTGATGCCGTGGCTCGGGGAGCTTGATGGACTGTGGCACGCCCTGGGCCGGAATTCCCGAACCCGCGAGGGCAAACAGGACAACAGGGATGCACGCCTTCATGGCACGCTCCTCTCGTTGCTCCGAGTCATGAGACGATGGCCGTGCGCGCTGGCGATCGTTACACGGCGGGGCGCGGCGTCCCCGGTGCGCCACTGATCACTGTCCCGTCGGGTGCACGGGTCCACGCGTCGGTCCTAGCCGAAGAGCGCGCCGCTCACGAACGGCACGAGCCACACCGTCCAGACGACGACGCTGATCCGGTGGAAGGTGAGAATCGCGCGCTGGTCGCGGCGCAGCAGCACGGTGGTCGCCCAAAGCGCGTGCGCCAGCATCAGGAGGAGCGCGACGGCGCCGGTCGCGCCGTGGAAGTTCAGGCGCAGCCCGCCCGCCATCCGCCGCATCAGGTCCGTGCCGACCGTGTCGCAGGCGAAGCCGAGCCAGAACATGGCCAGGTGCCACGGCCTGAGGCGCGCGGCGAGGTGCTCGCTCCACACGCCGGTGGAGTAGCAGGCGAGCGCGGCCACCATGAACACCGCCCCGGTCCGGATGTCGGGCGTCACCCCGACCTAAGAAACACCCGCGCCACTCCGCCGCAAGTCGCGTCCGTCCCCGTTTGGCGCTCCCTCGACGTGGGCGCGAATCTTGCGCGGCCCATGGTTGCCACACTCGGTGCCGCCCATGGCTCTGGAGCCGCAGCAGCCGGCAAGCATGTTTCCACCGAATGCCCCCATTCCAGGTCGCGGGCTGCCTCCGGACGTTTGTGCTGCAATTCCGACACCACAGCTCCGCCTTGCACGTGCCTGCGGTCTGTTCGTCACCTCGCTGGTGGCCGCCGCGACGCTGGCGCTCGGCCCCGCCGTCGTGATCGCGAAGATCGGCGCCGGCGTTCCCGTCGTCGTGGCGCTGTCGGTGGCGGCGCCGCGCCTCGCGTTGCCGTTCGCAGCATCCTCACGCGAGCTGCTTCGGCGCTGGCTCCTGCGGCGCCCGTGCTACGACCTGCGATCTGGCGGCCCGATGGTCGTCGCGGGCACCACCGGTGCGCCCCGTGGCAGGATACGCGCGGCGGGAGTAAAGCCACGCGGCGGACCCGCGCCCGGAATCGGTGGCGCGGCGTACCTCGCGCCCCACCTGCTGGGGTGGCGGCCGGGTTCAAGTGAATCACTCCCGCTGGCGCGGCGCCCACGGCCTCCGCCAGCTCCGGGCGTGGGGACACCGCACGGGCTCGTGGCACAGAGCACATTCGTTCCGGCTACACCGCCGCTTCTCGGGTGGTGCGCGCCGGTTTTTTTGTCCCCTCCGGTGTGAAAGGAGCTAGACGGGATGCTACATCTCGACACAGGCAACACCGGCTTCATGATACTCTGCTCGAGTCTCGTAATGCTGATGACGCCGGGCCTCGCGTTCTTCTACGGCGGGCTCGTGGGCCGGAAGAACGTGCTGGCCATCATGATCCAGAGCTTCGTCTCGATGGGCTGGACCACCGTGCTCTGGTGGCTGTGCGGTTTCTCTTTGTGCTTCTCCGGAAACCTCAGGGCCGGCACCGACTTCTTCGGCATCGTCGGCAACCTGGACTGGGCGTTCCTGCGGAACATCACGCTCAATACGCCCTCGCCGAACGACACGATCCCGATGATCGTGTTCTGCGCCTACCAGATGATGTTCGCCATCATCACCCCGGCGCTCATCACCGGGGCGTTTACCAACCGAGTGACGTTTAAGGCGTACTTCCTCTTCCTCACCGGCTGGCTGCTGTTCGTGTACTTCCCCTTCGTCCACATGATCTGGGGCGGCGGGATCCTCCAGCAGTGGGGCATCCTCGACTTCGCCGGCGGCATCGTGGTGCACAACATCGCCGGCATGGCAGCGCTGGCGTCGGTGCTCTACGTCGGCAAGCGGCAGGTGGCGGACCGCGGGCCGCACTCCATCCCGCTGGTGGCGCTCGGCACGGGACTGCTGTGGTTCGGCTGGTACGGCTTCAACGCGGGCAGCGAGTTCCGGGTGGACTCGACGACGGCGGTGGCGTTCCTGAACACCGACGTGGCCGCCTCGTTCGGCGCGGTCGCGTGGCTCTTCGTGGACTGGCTGTTCGGCAAGCGGCCGCACTTCATCGGACTGTTGACCGGCGCGGTCGCCGGACTCGCCACCGTGACGCCGGCTGCCGGCTACGTCTCGCCGGCCACGGCCGTGCTGATCGGCTGCGTCTCCGGGGTGGTGTGCTACTTCGCGGTGTCACTCAAGAACCGACTCGGCTGGGACGACGCGCTCGACGTCTGGGGCGTGCACGGCGTCGGGGGGTTCCTCGGCATCGTGATGCTGGGCCTGTTCGCCACCACGGCCTTCAACCCCAATGGCGTCAACGGCCTGTTCGCGGGCAACGCCGCGTTCTTCGGCAAGCAGCTTGCCGCCGTGGTGCTGTCGTCGGCCTGGGCTTTCGGCTTCACCTACGCCATGCTGGCCATCATCAACCGCATGACGCCGGTGCACGTCTCGAGCCAGGTGGAGGAAACCGGACTCGACCAATCGCTGCACGGCGAGAAAGCCTACCTCGACGGGGCAGACTGAGGGCGCAGCGATGCGCGCGTTCCGCATCGTGGCAGCCGGGGTGGCGGCGCTGCCGTCGCCCCGGCCGCTCGCCGCCGAGGCGCCGCCGCACGACTCGGAGCCGGGGCACAGGAGGGTGCGTGCGCCGGGAACGCTTCAGTCGACGGAGATCCCCGTTACCCGCCCCACCGAGGACAGGAAGAGGATGTGCGGCGTGTCCACCACGCCGGACTCCTGCTGCGACCCCAGCACAGCCGGCGCGTAGACGAAGCGCTTCGCCCGCTCCACGTCGTC
>Ga0209777_10000699_pt1 | contig 52863 bp, 48 predicted proteins | sample FrelakmetHBP12HB_FD_187147 | JGI IMG/M metagenome (GOLD analysis project Ga0209777, IMG submission 187147) | Freshwater lake sediment microbial communities from the University of Notre Dame, USA, for methane emissions studies -HBP12 HB (SPAdes)... | ecosystem: Environmental > Aquatic >...
AGGTCAAGCTGGTCGTCGGGCGCTTCGTGCTGGTTCACTCGCTCGACTCAGCCCGGCTCGCCGATGCCCTGGACGCCGCGGCCGCAGCGGCGGGCGTGGTGCAGGACGTGCTGCTGGAGGTCAACGTCGGGCGCGAGCCGCAGAAGACGGGCATCCTGCGCGAGGAGGCCCCGGCGCTGCTCGAACACGCGGCCGGGCTGCGGCACCTGGCGGTGCACGGCCTGATGACAATCGCGCCGTTCACCGATGATGTGGCCGTGCAGCGGCGCGCGTTCCGGGAGCTGCGGTTGCTCCGGGACACTCTGGCCACTTCGTCATTGGAGCTGGCGGTCTTGAGCATGGGCATGTCGAGCGATTTCGAGATTGCGGTGGAAGAGGGGGCGACGATGGTGCGTCTCGGGACGGTTCTTTTCGGGGAGCGTGCGTCATGAACGACGACGTGTTCCGCCTGACACCGCTGGACCTGCGGAAGCAGGAGTTCCGCAAGGTGATGCGGGGCTTCGATCCGGCGGCGGTGGAGGATTTCCGGGCCCGGGCCGCTGACGAGCTGGAGAAGGTGGTGCGCGAGCGCCTGGCGCTCGAAGAGCAGCTCAAGCTGGTGCAGGAGCAGCTCGCGACCTTCAGGGAGCGCGAGAAGGCGATGAACGCGGCGCTGGTTTCGGCGCAGCAGTTGCGGGCCGAGACGCGCGAGCAGGCGGAGCGCGAGGCGCAGATGATCGTGCGCGAGGCGGAGGCGGAAGCGGAGCGCCGCCTGGACCGGGCCCGGCGGGAGACCGAGCGGCTGGACGCCGCGGCGCAGAACCTCGCCCGCCAGCACCACGCCTATCTCGCGGCGCTGCGCATCCTGGTCGAGCGGCAGAAGGCGGAGCTCGACGCGATGGCCGACGCGCAGCCGTCGCCGTTCGGCAAGGTGGCGGGGGCGATCCAGCCGGCGGATCCGGCCGAGACCGACCGCGCGCGGGAGAGCCGCAAGTCGTCCCCGAAGTGGATCAAGAACATCGTCGAGGAGTGAGCGACGAAGCGGTCCGCCGAGCCGCCGAGGCGGTGTGCGCGCGCTCCGCGCGCCCGCCGGAGGTGGCCATCATCCTCGGGACGGGCCTCGGCGGCCTCGGCCGGGAGATCGCGGTCGAGACGGAGGTGTCGTACGAGGACATTCCCGGGTTCCCCCTCTCGACCGTCGAGTCGCACGCGGGCCGGCTGCTGTGCGGCACCCTCCGCGGCCGCGCCGTGGTTGCGATGGCCGGCCGCTTCCACCGTTACGAGGGCTACGACCTCCGCCAGGTCGCGTTTCCCGTCCGGGTGCTGCGCGCGCTCGGCGCGCGGATCCTGATCGTCTCCAACGCCTGCGGCGGGATGAACCCGCTGTGGTCACCGGGTGACCTGGTGCTGCTCACCGACCACATCAATCTGTTGGGCGACAACCCCCTGGCGGGTCCCAACGACGAGCGGGTCGGCCCGCGCTTCCCCGACATGTCGGACCCGTACGACCCTGAGCTCCGGCGGCTCGCCCGCGCCGTGGCGCTGGACGAGCGCATCACGCTGCGCGAGGGCGTCTACGTCGCCGTCGGGGGACCCAACCTCGAGACCCGCGCGGAGTACCGGATGCTCCGCTTCGTGGGAGCCGACGTGGTCGGCATGAGCACCGTGCCTGAGGTGATCGCCGCCGTGCACGCCGGAATGCGGGTGCTGGGCGTCTCGATCGTCACCGACATGGGGCTGGCCGACGCGCTCGAGCCGGCCGACATCCAGCGGATCATCCGGACCGCCGCGGCGGCGGAGCCGCGGCTGACGACGCTGATTCGCGGCGTGGTGGAGCGGCTCGCCGCGTGAGCGCCGACCGCTACCCGCCGCTCGCGGCCTCCGCCGCCGATCCCGATGCACTGGAACGGGAGCTGCTGGCGCGCTGGAAGACCGAGGACCTGTTTCACGAGACCCAGCGCCGCACCGCCGGGGGCAAGCCGTTCGTCTTCTACGAGGGGCCGCCGACGGCCAACGGGCGACCCGGCATCCACCACGTGGTGGCGCGCACCATCAAGGACCTGGTGTGCCGGTTCCACGCCATGCACGGCCGGCGGGTCGGCCGCATCGCGGGCTGGGACACGCACGGCCTGCCGGTCGAGATCGAGGTGGAGCGGCAGTTGGGCCTGAGCGGCAAGCTGGACATCGGCGACGGCCCCGGCGCGAAGATCTCGGTGGCCGAGTTCAACCGGTTGTGCCGCGAAAGCGTGTGGAAGTACAAGGCGGAGTGGGAATCGTTGTCCGACCGGATCGGCTACTGGCTCGACTACGACCACCCCTACGTCACCTACACCGCACCGTACATCGAATCGGTGTGGTGGCTGCTGCGCCAGCTCCACGACAAGGGACTCCTGGTGCGCGGGCACAAGGTGCTCCCGTACTGCCCGCGGTGCGGCACGACGCTGTCGAGCCACGAGCTCGCCTTGGGCTACGACACGGCGAAGGACCCGTCGGTGACGGTGCTCTTCCCGCTGGAGGGCGAACCGGACCGCGCGCTCCTGGTGTGGACGACCACGCCGTGGACGCTGGTCTCCAACTTCGCCATCGCGGTGCACCCCGACCTCGACTACGTGGAGGTGGAGCACAAGGGCCGGCGTCTCATTCTGGCCGAGGCCCGCGCCCCGTTCGTTCACCCTGGGGGCGAAGCCGAGCCGCTGGCGGCGCGGCCGGTGCTGCGCCGCTGCAAGGGCAGGGAGCTGGTCGGCCTGCGCTACCGGCTGCCGCTGGAGGTCGTCCCGCGGCCGGAGGGTGAGCGCCAGGTGGTCGTGCCGGCGGAGTTCGTCACCGCCCAGGACGGCACCGGCCTGGTGCACCTCGCGGCCTTCGGCGCCGACGACTTCGTGGTGGCCCGGGCGCGCAACCTGGCGTTCACTATTCCGGTGGACGCGAGCGGCAACTTCCGCGGCACCACCTGGCCCGCGATCGAGGGCCGGTTCGTGAAGGACGCGGACGCGGCCATCATCCAGCGCCTCAAGGACGAAGGGCACCTGCTGCACCGCGAGACGGTGGAGCACACCTATCCCTTCTGCTGGCGGTGCGACACGCCGCTGCTCTACTACCCCCGCGAGTCGTGGTTCGTCCGCACCACGGCGATCAAGGACCGGCTGCTCGAGCTCAACCGGGGCATCGGCTGGCATCCGCCGGAGATCGGCAGCGGCCGGTTCGGCGAGTGGCTGGAGCACAACGTGGACTGGGCGCTGTCGCGCGACCGCTTCTGGGGCACCCCGCTCCCGGTGTGGGTGTGCGACGGCGACGCCGGCCACGTGGAGGTGATCGCGTCGTACGCCGAGCTCGCCGCGCGGTGGGGCCGTGCGCTGCCCGCGGACTTCGATCCGCACAAGCCGGGGATCGACACTTTCACCTGGCGGTGCGCGGCGTGCGGCGGCACGATGCGGCGCGTGCCCGAGGTGATCGACGCCTGGTTCGATTCGGGCGCGATGCCGGTGGCGCAGTGGCACTTCCCCTTCGAGCACGAGCGCGAGTTCCGCGAGCAGTTCCCCGCCGACTTGATCGCCGAGGGCGTGGACCAGACCCGCGGCTGGTTCTATTCGCTGCTCGCGATCGCGGCCGGCGTGTTCGGCGAGGCGCCGTACCGCAACGTGGTGGTGAACGAGCTGGTGCTGGACGCCGCGGGCCAGAAGATGTCGAAGAGCCGCGGCAACGTCGTCGAGCCGATGGCGGTCATCGGGAAGTACGGGGCCGACGCCGTGCGCCTGTTCCTCCTCTCCGCCAGCCAGGTGTGGCTGCCCAAGCGGTTCGACGAGAGCGCCATTCCCGACGTGGCCGGCACGGCCCTGGAGAAGCTCCGGCACACCTACAACCTCTTCCCGCTGTACGCCGAGGACTGGCGGCCGTCCGCGGCGGACCCGGCGCCCGCGGCACGGCCGCTGGTGGACCGGTGGCTGCTGGGCCGGCTGGCCGGCACGGTGCGCTCCGTCGAGGAGGCGTGGGCGGCGTACGACGTGACGGCGGGCACGCGGGCGATCCTGACGTTCGTGGTGGACGACCTGTCGAATTGGTGGGTGCGCCTGAACCGCGCCCGCTTCTGGGTGCCGGGTGGGCGCGCCGATCCTGCGGCGCTCGCCACCCTCCACGAAGTGCTGACCGTCACCGCGCGGCTGCTGGCGCCGGCGGCGCCGTTCCTCTCCGATGCGCTGCATCGCGCGCTGGCGGGGACGTCGGTGCACCTGGCGTCGTTCCCCGAGGCGGCGGGGCGTGGGGACGACGAGCCGCTCGATCATGCGATGGACGTGGTGCGCCGGCTCGCCTCGCTGGCGCGCAGCGCGCGCGAGGACCTGGGCATCCGCGTGCGGCAGCCGCTGGGGCGGATGCTGGCGGCCATCCCCAGCGACGTGGACCGGGCGTCGTTCGAGGCGCTGGTGCCCCTACTGCGGTCCGAAGTCAATGTCAAGCTGGTCGAGCTGGTGGTCCACGGAACGGACCTTGTCACACTGGAAGCGCGCCCTAGCTTTCGGGCGCTCGGAAAGCGATTCGGCAAGGCGACGCCCGAGGCGGCGGAGGCCATCCGCCACCTCCCTGCGGCGTCGGTGGCCCGGTTCGAGGCGGGTGATCCGGTGACCATCGAGCTGAACGGTGAGACGCACGCGCTGGCGCCCGGCGACCTCACGGTGCACCGGCAGGCGCGCGGCGACGTGGTGGTCCGGGCCGACGGCGGCGTCGTGGCCGCGCTCGACCCGACGCTCACCGAGGAGCTGAGGCAGGAAGGGTTGGCCCGCGAGGTCGTCAGCCGGGTGCAGCGCCTGCGTCGCGACGCCGGGTACCAGGTCACCGACCGCATCGAAGTCTGGGTGAGCGGCGATGGCGCGGTGGAGGAGGCGACCCGCCGCCACGCCGACTACATTGCGGGGGAGACGCTGGCGCGCGCGCTGACCGTCGGCCGCGTCGCACCGGCAGCGGATCTCGCGCAGGACGTCGACCTGGACGGGCTCCGGGCCCGCCTGGCGGTGCGGCGGGCCGGTTGAGAGCTCGGGGATGCTTGGGAGAGGCATGGAGAGGCACGGAGAGGCATCATGAATAAGCGGCAATTGACGCACTTCGAGAAGCGGTTGTTGGAGGAGCGCGCCCGGGCCATGAAGGAGATCGGCCATTACGACGAGAGCTTCAACGCCACGCTGCAGGCGGCGGACGGTGACCTCTCCTCGTATTCCTTTCACATGGCCGACCAGGGGACCGACGCCATGGAGCGCGAGAAGGCGTTCCTCATGGCGTCGAAGGAGGGCCGCTTCCTCTGGCATCTGAATCAGGCCCTGCGGCGGCTGTACGAGACGCCGGAGAAGTACGGCAAGTGCGAGAGCTGCGGCGAGGAGATCGCCTTCGACCGGCTCGACGCGCTGCCGCATGCTCGGCTGTGCATCCGCTGCAAGGAGAAGGAGGAGAATGGCAAGCGGCATTGAGCGTCGCCGCTTTGCGCTGATCGTTTTCGCGATCGTCGCGCTCGACCTCCTCACCAAGCTCATCGCGGTGCGGGCGCTGCCACCCTACCTCGGCGTGCCGCTGATGGGCGACGCCTTCCAGCTCCGGCTGGTCTACAACTCCGGCGCCGCCTTCGGCCTCAACGTGGGCGACCACTCCCGCTGGATCTTCATGGGCCTCTCGGTCGCCGCGATCGTGGTCCTCATCTCGATGCTCCGCTCGACCAGGCCGGGCGACTGGCTGCGGCTGTACGCGCTGGCCGCGATCTGCGCCGGTGCGTTCGGCAACCTGATCGACCGCGTCCGCTCGGCGCGCGGCGTCGTGGACTTCCTGGACGTCGGCGTCGGCGCGCTGCGCTGGCCCACCTTCAACGTCGCGGACATGGCCGTCACCTGCGGCGCGCTCGCCCTGGCGCTCTCGCTGTGGGGTGAGGGGAAGCAGGGCACGGCGCCTGCGACCTCGCCGGGCGCGTCACCGCCGCCGAGCGTGTAGCCCGCCGTGTCGCTGCCGCCGGCGACGCGGTTCTCCGTCGCGGTTCCCCGCGCCGAGCGCCTCGACCGGTTTCTTGCTGACCAGCTTCGCCTGTCGCGCACCGCCGCCGCGCGCCTCATCGCCGCCGGCGCGGTGCTGCTCGACGACCGGCCGGCGCGTTCCTCGGCTGAGCCGGAGCGCGGCGCCGTCATCGCCGTCGCGTTTCCCGAGCCCGCCCCCCGCGCGCTGGCCCCCGCGGACATCCCGCTGGCCATCGTCTACGAGGACGACGAACTCGCCGTCGTCGACAAACCTGCGGGCCTGGTCGTGCACCCCGCGCCGGGCCACTGGGATGACACCCTCGTCAATGCGCTCGTGGCGCGCGGCCTCAAGCTCGGAGGCGGAGAGGCCGGACGGCACGGCATCGTGCACCGGCTCGACAAGGACACCTCCGGCCTGCTGGTCGTCGCCAAGACGGAGCGTGCCCACCAGCGGCTCGGCGCCGCGCTCGCCGCCCGCCGCATCGAGCGTCGCTACGCCGCGCTGGTCTGGGGCCACCTGGGATCGGCGACCCGGCGCATCGATGCGCCGCTCGGTCGCCATCCGGCCGACCGGAAGCGGATGACCGTTTCCTCGGCCGGCCGCCGCGCGGTCACGCGGGTGCGGACGGTGGCGCGCGGCCTCGTCGCCGACCTCGCGGTCGCGGGACTCGAGACCGGGCGCACCCACCAAATCCGCGTCCATCTCTCCTCCATCGGCCACCCCGTGGTCGGCGACCGGGTCTACGGCGGGGCCGAGCAGCGGCGTTCCGACGCCACCGCCCAGGACGCCGAGCGGCTGTCGCGGTGCGTGCCTCGCCAGGCGCTCCATGCGGCGTGGCTGCGGTTCGCCCATCCGGCCGCCGGCACCGCCCTGGATCTGCGCTCGGAATGGCCGGCGGATCTGCGGCCGTCGCTCGCCCTCGCGCTGGGTGACGTGAATTTGCTTGCTGTCCCTAAACCCTTGGAGTATCTTGGCTTCTTCGCCTTCGGTGCGTGGGATGACCGCCCGTAAGCTGCTCCTGTTCCGGTCCGGAGGGCTGGTGTTCGCGGTCGAAGCCGGTGCGGTTCTGGAGATCCTGCCCGCGACCTCGGCGACGCGCATTCCCGGCGCTCCGGCAGCGGTGCGGGGCCTCGCCAACGTGCGGGGCATGCTGGTGACGGTGGTGGACGCGGCCCGGGCGATCGGCTTGGCCGCCGGGCCGGAAGCGGCGGGCGGAAGCCTGGTGCTGGTCGAGCTACGTTCGCGCCCCGTCGCCCTCGCGGTGGATGAGGTCCTCGATCTCGTGACGGTGGAGGACACCGCGCTGAACGATGGGGCGTCGCTGCCCGGCGTCCGACCGGATCTGGTGCGCGCCGTCGGGGCGTTCGGCGGCCAGAGCTTCGTACAACTTGCGACCGACGTCTTGCTGGAGCCTTTGCTGCCGTAGGAGGTGGGTGTGAGCCATCGAGTCCTCGTCTGCGACGACGCGATCTTCATGCGGACGATGATCACCGACATTCTTTCCGGGGCCGGCTACGAAGTGGTCGGTGAGGCCGAAACCGGGCTTCAGGCCATCGAGCGGTACCGCGAGCTCACTCCCGATCTCGTCACCATGGACATCGTGATGCCCGACATGGGGGGGATCGATGCCGTCCGGGAAATCGTCAAGCAGGACCCGAACGCGAAGATCCTGATGTGCAGCGCGATGGGGCAACAGGCGTTGGTCGTCGAGGCGATCCAGGCGGGCGCGAAGGACTTCGTGGTCAAGCCGTTCCAGCCCTCGCGGGTCCTCGAGGCGGTCCAGCGGGTGCTGGGATAGGATGGACGTCCGCCGCTACGCGGATCTCTTCCTCAGCGAGAGCCGCGAGCACCTCACCGCGTTCAACCACTTGCTGCTGGAGTGGGAGCGCGACGCCGCCGCGCGCGAGCCGGTGGACGGGATCTTCCGCGCCGCGCACTCGCTGAAGGGGATGGCGGCCACGATGGGCTACGCGGGCGTGGCCGACCTGGCGCACCGAGCCGAGAACCTCCTCGACGTGGTGCGGGGCGGGAAGGAGCCGGTGACGCCGGCGCAGCTCGACCTGTTGTTCCGCGCGGCCGACGCGTTGGAGCGGGCCGTCGCCGAGGCGGTGGCGGGTCGCGACGACCCGGCGCCGCACGCGTCGCTCGCCTCCGAGCTGGACCGCGCAGTGAGCCGTGCGAGGCCGGCGTCCCTGGCCGCGCCGCGCCCGTCGCTGCCGGTCGTGCTCCCCGGCACGGGGCCGGGCAAGGGCGTGGCGGTGCGGGTGACGCTCCGTGCGGACTCGGTGCTCAAGGGCGCGCGCGCCCTGCTGGTGCTGGCCCGCGCCGAGGCGCTGGGGGCCGTGCAGGCCATCGCGCCGGCACCCGCGTCGATGGAAGCCGACGATTTCGACGGCCGGTTCGGTTTCCGGCTCGACGCGGCGGCCACCGCGCCCGAGATCGAGGCGGCGCTGCGGGCGGCGGGCGACGTCGAAGCGGTCGAGGTGGCGGACGAGGTGGTGGAAGCGACGCCGGAGCTGGTGCGCACCCGTCACATCCGCGTCGACCTGCGCCGGCTCGACGAACTGATGAACCTGATCGGCGAGCTGGTGATCGCACGCGGCCGGCTCGAGGCGCTGTCGCGGCGCTTCGCGGAGCCGGACCTCGCCGACCTGACGCGCGACATTGGGCGCCTGTCCGCGTCGCTGCAGAGCGAGATGCTGCAGGCGCGGATGGTGCCGGTGTGGCAGGTGTTCGACCGCTTCCCGCGGATGGTGCGGGACCTCGCCCGGCAGATGGGGCGGCAGGTCGCGTTCCGGGTGGAGGGGAAGGAGATCGAGCTCGACCGGGCGATCCTCGACGAGATCGCCGATCCGCTGGTCCACCTGCTTCGCAACGCGGTCGATCACGGCATCGAGCCGCCGGAGGAACGCGCCGCGCGCGGCAAGCCGGCGGTGGGCCAGCTGGTCCTCGCGGCGGTGCGCGAGCGGGCGTCGGTCGCCATCCGGGTGAGCGACGACGGCCGGGGGATCGACCGGGTCCGGGTGCTGCACCGCGCGCGAGAGCTGGGCCTGGTGGGGGACGAGGTCGAGCAACTGAGCGATGACGATGCGCTGGCGCAGCTCATCGCGCTGGCCGGCTTCAGCACCGCCGAGCACGTGACCGACATCTCGGGTCGGGGCGTGGGCATCGACGCGGTGACCACGACCGTGCGGACCCTCGGTGGCTCGCTGGAGGTGAAGTCCGAGGACGGGCGGGGCACCACCTTCACCCTCCGGCTGCCGACCACCCTGGCGATCGTGCGCGCGCTGCTGGCGCGGGTCGGCACGGAGACCTACGCGCTGCCCTTGACCCACGTGGCGGAAATGGTGGAGCCGCGGGCCGGCGAGATCCAGCGCGTCCAGGGCCGGGAGGCCATGTTGCTGCGCGGGCAGCTGGTGCCGCTCATGCGCCTCGGTGAGCGCCTGGGCGTGGCGGCCGCGGGCCCGCGGCCGCTGCGGCAGCCGGTGATCGTGCTGGCGATGGGCGAGCGTCGCTCGGGCGTCGTGGTGGATGCGCTGCTGGGTCAGCAGGAGATCGTGGTGAAGCCGTTCGAGCCCCCGCGCGGCACGATCCCCGTCTTCAGCGGCGCGACCATCCTCGGCGATGGAGCGCCGGCCCTGATCCTGGACGCCGGTGGCCTGATCTAGAGTGGGAGCGTGATGGACGACATTCGGGATCTCAAGGCACTGCAGCTCGACGCCCTGCGCGAGGTGGAGAACATCGGCGCGGGTCATGCCGCGACGGCGCTGTCGCAGATGACCAACCGGCGCATCATGATCTCCGTCCCGCAGATCACCGTCACGCGGCTGGAGGACGTGGCGGGGCTGCTGGGCGACCCGCCGCAGGTCGTCGCGGCGATCCTGCTGCACATGATGGGCGACCTCACCGGCCGCACGCTGCTCGTCTTCCCCGAGGCGGCCGCCAAGCGGCTGTGCGACCTGCTGCTGCGGCGCGCGAGCGGCGCCACGACCGAGTTCGGTGCGCTGGAGCAGTCGAGCCTCAAGGAGGCGGGCAACATCCTGTGCGGCGCGTTCATGAGCGCGCTGTCGTCGTTCATGGGGATGATGCTGCTGCCCTCGGTGCCGAGTTTGCTGGTGGACCTGTCGTCGGCGGTCATCACGTCCGCCTACCTCGACTTCGGCAGCGACCTTGACTACGTGTTGTGCCTGGAGACCCAGTTTCAGTTCGAAGCCGAGGCGGAGGCGCTGCGCGGACACTTCCTCCTCGTGCCGGATCTCGCCTCGCTCCGCGCGATTCTGCAGGCGGTCCGGCTCACCTGACGGCGGGGGCGGCGATGCCGGGAACCGTAACCTCGGATCGCGATCTCGCCGTCCTCCGGTCGTTCGTGCGCCGCATCGATCCCTCCGACGCCGGCGCGCACAACAACCTCGGGGTGCTGTACTTCCGCAAGGAACTGTTCCCCGAGGCGGTCACCTGCTTCGCCCACGCGCTGGAGCTCGATGCGAAGATGGCGGTGGCCCAGCGCAACCTCGAAATCGCGTACCGGCGCAGCGGGTTCTACGACCGGCGGATCACCGAGTTGCGCGATCGGCTGCGCCGTCACCCGGAGGACCGCGAGGCGCGGTGGGAAGTGGCGCGCGCGTTCGCGGCGGTGGGGCAGTACGAGGAGGCCCACGCCGAATACGGCACGCTGCTCACCCACAACCCGCGCGACCTCGGATCGCTGATCCAGCTGGGCCTGCTCGAGCAGCGGCTCGGCAACCTGGAGGCGGCGCTGGAGTGGTTCGAGCGCGCGCGCGAGGCGGATCCCGAGTCGTCGGTCATCGCGTACCACTGTGGCGAGGTGCTCTACAACCGCGGCCAGAACGAGCCCGCGCTGAGCGCGCTGGAGCGCGCGGTGGCCCTCAACCCGGACAACGCCGAAGCCTACCATCTACTCGCCTTTGTGCTCGGCGACCTGGGGCGCCACGCCGACGCCCGGGCGGCCGCCAAGCGTGCGGCCCGGCTCAATCCGGCGCTGGCGCGCGCGCAGGCCAACCTCGTGCTGGAGCAGCGCGACACGCGCAGCCTGCCGGAGCGCGCGGCCGGCCGGGCCTCGCAGCGCGCGGAGCGGCCGGGCGCCGACCGGGCCAGCCTGGCGCACTACCACCTGGCCCACGCTTTCCGCCAGAAGGGGTACTACCAGGAGGCGCTGCACGAGTACCGCCTGGCGCTGGAGCGCGGCGAGGACCGCGGGCTGGTGCGACGCGCCATGGCCGAAGTGCACCTGCTGCGCCGCGACCACCCGGCCGCGCTGGAGTTGTACGACGAGCTGGTCGCGGAGGAGCCCGGGTCCGCCAAGTACTGGAATGAGCGGGGCGTCAGCCTGCATCAGTGCGGCCGGCGCGACGATGCGCTCGCGTCGTACCGGAAGGCGCTCGAGGCCGACCCGGGCTACGCGCCGGCCCAGAACAACCTCGGCGTCGTGCACGTGTCGCTCGGCCAGGTGGAGCCCGCGGTGGAGGCGTTCCGCGACGCGCTGACCCGGACCGGGGACCAGCTCGCCGCCCGGCTGAACCTCGCGTTGCTCCTCACTCAGATGCGCCGCCACCAGCTCTCGCTCGAGGCGTATCGCCAGGTCATCGAGATGGTGCCCGACTCGGCCGTCGCCTGGATCGGCGTCGGAATGGTGCTGGTCGAGCTGCAGCGGTATCCCGACGCGCGCAATGCCTTCGCCCGCGCGGTCGAGGCCGATCCCGAGTCGGCCGCGGCCCACTACAACCTGTCGTTCACTCAGTCGCACCTGGGCGAGTTCGAGGGCGCGCTGCGGGAGGTGAAACGCGCGCTCGAGCTCGATCCCTACTACGTTCCGCAGAAGTACCTGCTCGCCATGGAGCTGCCGGAAGGCGAGTCGTCGCAGGCGGGCCTCCCGGAGCTTGCGGTGCAGCGGCCGCTGGCCGAGGGTGAGGAGGCCTTCGTCTTCGACTCGCGGCTGCTGGATGGCCTGTTCGCCGAGCTCCGCACCGGCGCGGCGCCCGCCCTGCCGCGCGGCGCGGCTGCGGGTGATCCCTTCGCCCTGGCGCGCGACTACGTGTCCAAGTCGCTGTTCGAGCGCGCCGCCGCGGAGGTCACGCGCGCCGTGAGCCGGGGCGGCGACCGCGCCGAGGCGGCAGTGCTGAGCGCCGACGTCTTTGTGCGGCGCAACCTGTTCGGCGAGGCGCTGGAGCGATTCCGCGAGGCGCGCACCCTCGCCCCCGGGCACCCGCGGGCCCGGGCGGGTGAGGTGCGCTGCCTGCTGGCACTCGACCGGGTTGCCGAGGCCGCGCCGCTCGCCGAGGAGCTGCTCGCGCTCGCGCCGGACGACGTGGAGGCGGCACTGCTGGCGGCGGAGGCGCGGAGCCGCTCGGGCGATCCGGCGGCGGCGCTCGATGTGCTGCGGCGCGCGCAGGTGCGGTCGCCGGAGCGCGCCGACGTGCGCAAGCTCCTCGGCGACGTGGCCCGCGCGGTCGGGGACGGCGACCTGGCGCGCGAGGCGTACCGGGGTGCGCTCGACCTCGATCCGGGATACGTGGAGGTGTGGGTCGAATACGGCCGGCTGTGTGAGCGGCGGGGCGACGGGCGCGAGGCGGAGGAGGCGTACCGCTCGGCGCTGAAGCACCTGCCGAGCTACGGCGTGGCGGCACTGGCGTTGGCGCGGCTGCTCCACGCGCAGGCGCGCGGCGCGGAGGCGATGGACGTGCTGATCGCGATGCTGGGGCGCGACCCCTACGACTTCGAGGCGCTGGTGCTGCTGGCGCAGGTGCTGCTCGAGCGGGGGATGGAGGCCGACGCCCGCGCCGCAGCGGAGCGCGTGGTGCGCTTCCAGCCCGATCACGCGGGCGCGCGCTACCACCTCGGGCTCGCGCTGGCGCGGGAGCGGCGCTATCGCGAGGCCATCGCCGAGTGGGAGCGCGTCATCGCGCTCGAGCCGTCGGGGCCGCTGGCGCAGCAGGCGCGCGCCCACGCCCGCACCGCGCGCGATTTAGTGCACATCTTCGCGGGTGAGGCCGCGTAGCCGTGGCGATCGAGGGCCCCCTGCGGGAGCTCGGGCTCCATGACGTCTTCCAGCTGCTGGACTTGAGCCGGAAGACGGGAGTGCTGCACATCACGAGCCACCTGCGGGACAACGAAGGCACGGTGTTCTTCGACAGCGGCTCCATCGTGTTCGCCTCGATCCGCTCCAACCCGCATCGGATCGGGGACCGCCTGGTCGAGGGTGGCCGGATCACCTCCGAGGAGCTGGAGCGCGCGCGCGCGGTACAGCAGCGCGAAGGGGGCCGGAGACGGCTGGGGCAGATCCTCGTCGAGATGGGTGCGCTGGCCCCGCGCGAGCTGGAACGCGAGGTGGAGCGCCACATCCAGGAAGCGGTGTTCGAGCTGCTGTCGTGGCGCGAGGGGGCGTTCTCGTTCGGCGAGGGCGGTCTCGAGGGGGCGCCTGCCGACGCCCTGGTGTCGCTGCCCACCGAGAAGGTGCTGATGGAGGCGGCGCGGCGGATCGACGAGTGGTCGCGGATCGAGACGCAGGTGCCGCATCTCGGCGTCGTGCCGGCGCTGGTGCCGCTCGATGCGGCGGGGCCGGTGACGCAGCTCGACCTCCATCCCGCCGAGTGGGGAGTGCTGGCGGAGGTGGACGGCGAACGCGATCTCCGGCAGATCGCAGCGACGCTGCGGGCGAGCGAGTTCGAGGTGGCGCGCACCGTGTTCGGCCTCGTCACCACCGGCGTGGTCGCCCTGCACGACCCGGCGGCCGTGCGGAAGTCGCGGGTCAGCGTGGGCGACGACACCGACGCGCTGGTCGCAGCGGCCGAGGTGCGACTGGAGTCCGGGGACGTGGAGGCCGCCCGGGACGCGGCGCAGACGGCGCTCACCCTCCGGCCCGAGGAGCCTCGGGTGCACCTCGTGCTGGGGCGCGCGCAGCTGGCGGCGGGGTTCTATCCGGAGGCGGTCGAGTCCTGCCGGCGCGCGATCCGCCTGGCGCCCGATCTGGCCGACGCGCACCGCTGGTGCGGTTTCGCCCTCGCCGCCACCGGGCGGTTCCGCGATGCGCGCGAGAGTTGGGAGCGCTGGGAGCAGCTGGTCGACGGTCACGCCGACGAGGCACAGCGCCGCCAGGTGGCGGACGCGCTGGCCGCGGCCGGGGCGTTCGAGCGGATGCTGGGAGGCGAACGTGCCTGACGACATCCGTTCGCTCACGGCAGCGCTCGCGCGCGACCCCTCCAGCCTCGTGTACGCCGAGTTGGCGGAGGCGCTGCGCCGTCGCAACCAGTGCGACGAGGCGCTGCGGGTCGCGCTGCACGGGCTGGCGCGCCACCCGCAGCACGCCGACGGCCACGACGTGCTCGCCCGCATCTACGCCGACCTCGGCGATCTGGACCGGGCGCGGCTGGCGTGGAGCAAGCTGCTCGAGATTGCGCCCGGGCATGCCGGCGCGCTCAAGGGCGTCGCCTTCGTGCGCTTCCGCCAGGGCGATGCCCTCGCGGCGGCGGCCGCGCTCGAGCAGGCGCTTGCGCTGGACCCGTCCGACGACGCGGCGCGCCGGGCGCTGGAGACCGTGCGCCGGGCCGCCCACCCGGCGGGCGCGGCGGCTCCCAAGACCGCCCCGCCGCCGGCGGCGCCCGCGCCGGCGGCGGAACACGCGGGGGAGGCCGGCGCGGGCGGGCCGCGGGCCCGCCCGGCCGTGTTCAACGGTTTCGACCGCGCGACCGCCGACATCCTGTTGCTCGACGAGCGCGGCCTCGTGCTGGCCGGCGGGCTCGTGTCGTCCGACGGCTCAGACGTCGCGGAAGTGGCCGCCGCGGGGCTGGCCGGCGTGTCCGGCGAGGCGACCCGCACTGGGGAGTACCTCGGTTTGGGGGCCTGGCACACGATCGTGGCCGAAGCGGAGACGGCCAATCTGGTGGTGGCGCCGGCCGGCGAGGGCGCCATGCTGCTGGTGCGGCGCGACCGGAGCATGCCGGTGGGGCTCGCCCTGCGTTTCGCCGAGCGGGCGCGGGGGACGGCTTCGGCCTGGCTCACGGGGCAGGGCGCATGAGCGACGACCTCGGCCGGGCCCTGGACCGCATCTCGCGGGTGCGCGGGATGCGCGGCTCGATGTGGGTGTCAGCCGAGGACGGCATCCCCGTCGCGCAGCTGCTGATGGAGGGGGTCCCCGGCAAGGCGGTCGCCGCCCTCGCGGCCTCGCTGGTGCGCAAGGTGAGCGGCACCGCCGGCGCGGTCGGCGCGGGGAGGGTGCGGTTTGTGCAGATGGAAGCGGCCGGTGGCACGCTGCTGGTCGCGCTGGCTCCGCCGGACCTGCTCGTGGTGGCGCTGGCCGACAGCCGGGTGAACATCGGCCTGGCACGGCTGGAGATGATGCGGGCGGCCCTGGCGGTGACGCTGTGAGTACCACGGTCGTCGAGCCCTGGGCGGAGCAGCCGCTGCTCCGCTACGTGGCGGAGTCAAGCGCGCGGCTGGTGGTCGTGATGACGCCCGCCGGCCAGGTGCTGGCCCAGCATGGGTTTGCGCGGGCGGTGGACCTCATGGCGGCGTCCGCGCTGGGGGCCGCGATCATGGCCGCGTCGGGTGCGCTGGCCGAGCAGGTCGGCGAGCGGAGCTTCGGCGCCCTGTTCCACGCGGGCGAGCGACACGGCATCCACCTGGCGTCCTGCGCCACGCCGCGCGGCTCGCTGATCGTGCTGACGGTGTTCGGGAGGGAGACGTCCATCGGGCTGGTGGAGCTGTTCTATGAGGAATTCGCGATGGCGTTGCGCCGTGCCGCACCGGTCGACCAGCTCCGCGAGCCGGTGCTCGCGGCCGACTTCGAGGCCGACCTGACCCGTAGCCTCACGTCGCTGTTCCACCACCGGTGACCGTATGTCCCTGGTGAACTTCACCGCGCGCGAGATCACCTGCAAGATCGTCTACTACGGCCCCGGACGGTCGGGCAAGACGACCAACCTCCAGTACGTGTACTCGCAGGTGCCGGCCGACCGGAGGGGCCGGATGGTGTCGCTCGCGACCCAGACGGACCGCACGCTGTTCTTCGATTTTCTCCCGCTGGACCTGGGCACCATTTCGGGATTCGCGACCAAGTTCCAGCTCTACACCGTGCCCGGTCAGGTCTACTACAACGCCACCCGCAAGCTGGTGCTCCAGGGCGCCGACGGTGTCGTGTTTGTCGCCGACAGCCAGCTGCGCCAGCTCGACGAGAACATCGAGAGCCTGCAGAACCTGCAGGCCAACATCCTCGAGCATGGCGTGGACGCCCGGACCGTCCCGATGGTGCTCCAGTTCAACAAGCAGGACCTCCCGCCCGAGCTCATCCTTTCTCCCCAGGAGCTGGACGAGGCCCTGAATTTCCGCAATGTCCAGACGTTCCCCGCTGACGCGCTGCACGGCGTCGGGGTGTTCGAGACGCTGAAGGGCGTCGCGTCGGAGGTGCTGCGGCGGCTCAGCCAGGGCGGCGCGGGGGCGCGGCGGATCTAGCATGGACCTCAATCCGCGGTTCCGGTTCGAGGGCTTCGTGGTCGGCGCCAGCAACCGGCTCGCCGCCACCGCCGCTCGCACCGTCGCGGAATCGCCGGGCGCGGCGTACAACCCGCTCTTCCTCTACGCCAAGTCGGGTCTCGGGAAGACCCATCTCCTCCAGGCCGTGGGGTTCCTGGCGCTGGAGCGGCAGAGCTCGCTGCGCGTGGAGTACCTCACGCTCGAGGAGTTCGTCGAGCGCTACCACGCCGCGGTGGCGGCCGGCCAGGTCGAGGCGTTCCGCCGCAGCGCGCTGGAGACGGACCTGCTGTTGCTGGACGACGTCCAGTTCCTCGCGGAGCACCGCGAGATGCAGGCCGAGCTGCTGCGGGTCACCGAAGCGCTGCAGGCGGCCGAGCGGCAGATCGTGCTGACCTGCGACCGCCCGCCGGGCGAGATCGCGGACCTGGACGAGCGGCTGGTGTCGCGGCTCTCGGGCGGACTGCTGGTCGACATCGCGGCGCCCGATTTCGAGACGCGGCTCGCCATTCTGCACCGCAAGGTGACGGAACGCGCCGTGGAGATGCCGCCGGGGGTGCTGGAGACCGTGGCCGAAGTCGGTGCTTCCAACGTGCGTGAACTGATCGGCTTCGTGAACCGGCTCATCGCCTTCCAGGCGGTCGGCGGCGGGGCGCTGACCGCAGAGGCGGCGCGCGCGCTGCTCACCGACGAGCTGCCCGTCGCGCCGGCGCCGCAGCGCGAGCCCGCGCCGCGCGCACCCGCCAAGCCCGTACTGGTCGAGCCGGACGAATTCTCGGCCTTCGTCTCCGCGGTCTCGACCACGGTGGCGCAGACCGTCGAAGCCTGGCGATCGCGCATCGGCGAGGCGGTGCTGCGGTGGCAGGGTGAGGGCTACCGCACGCACCGTCTGGAGCAGCTCCTCTTGTCCGAGGAGATCCCGGACATCGGCGACGAGCTGGTGCAGTTCGCCGCGCGGGTCGAGGAGCTGCGCCGCCTGGCCGGTGAGGCCGCGGGCTTCGACCCTGCGGCAGCAGGCCACCCGGTCTTCCACGACCCCGACCGGGTCGAGGAGGCGCGCGCCTTGGCCGAGCGCGTGAAGGAGGGCGTGGAGCCGCCGCCCCCTCCGTCGCGCGGGCTCACCTTGGCGGAGTTCATCGAGGGCCCGGCGAGCGACGCGGCCGTGCGCGCGGCGCGCGCCGTGGTGGCCGAGCCCGGGAAGCGCTTCAACCCGCTGTTCATCACCGGGCCGAGCGGCACCGGGAAGACGCACCTGCTGCACGCGGTCGGGAACGAGCTGCTGGCGGCGCGGCCCGACGCGGTCATCGCGTGCCTCTCCGCGCAGGCGTTCACCGACGAGCTGGTCCAGGCCATCGACGCCGGCCGGATCGAGTGGTGGCGCCGCCGCTTCCGCCGCGCCGACGCCCTGCTGCTGGACGACGCGCAGCTCCTGGCGGGGCGCGACGCGACGCAGGAGGAGCTGTTCAACCTGTTCAACGCGTTCACCGATGCCGAGAAGCAGCTCGCCTTCACCGCCGACCGCTCCCCGGCCCAGCTGACCGGCATCGCGCCGCGCCTCACCACCCGGTTCGAGGGTGGCCTCGTGGTCGAGCTGGCGCCGCCCGACCGGACGATGCGCGCCACGATGGTACGCCGGCTCCTCGCGGCCCGCAACGTCGCCGCCGAGGAAGAAGCCGTCGATTACCTCGCCTCCCGGCCCGCCGACAGCGCGCGGGCGGTGCAGGGGCTCGTCAACCGCGCCCTCGCCCGGATGGATCCCGCGTCCGAGACGCTCACGATCCAGGCCGCGCGGGTGGCGGTCGAAGGCCGGTCGCAACGGCCGTCGCAGGCCCAGGCCATCTCCGCCATCGTGCCCGCCGGGCTGGACCCGGTGATGAGCAGCCGCGAGAAGGTCGTGTGGGAGTGGCCGGGGGCCGCCGACCGGTTGGTCGAGGAGCTGCGCTGATGGCGATCAAGGGCAGCCTCAAGGAAGCCAGCCTCCCCGACGTGCTGCAGCTGCTGTCGATGGGGCAGAAGACGGGATGCCTCTCCGTCGCCGACCGGAGCAATTTCGGCTACGTGTACTTCGACCGCGGCCTCATCACCTACGCCTCCATCGTGAACCGGCGTGACCGACTCGGCGACATCCTGGTGAAGGGCGGCCTCATCACGAACGATCAGCTCGAGGCGGCCATCGCACGCCAGTCGCGCGAGCGCGACAAGCGGCTCGGCGAGCTGCTCGTCGCGATGGAATTCATCTCGCGGCCCGACCTCGAACGGTACATGCGGGTCCAGATCGAGGAGGCGGTCTACTACCTCTTCACCTGGGTCTCGGGCACCTTCAGCTTCGAGAGCGATGTCGCGCCCGAGGCGCAGGACTTCCTCGTCCGCATCACGCCGGAATCGCTGCTCCTCGAGGGGGCGCGCCGGGTCGATGAGTGGAGCCTCATCGAGAAGAAGATCCCCTCCTTCGACCTCATCTTTGTGGTGGATCGCCCGCGGCTCGCCGCCTCCGGCGTCTCGCTCACGCCGGAGCAGGAGCGGATCCTCCCGCTCCTCGACGGCAAGCGCGACGTGCTGCGTCTGGTGGACGACTCCGGCCTCCTCGAATTCGACGTCGGCAAGGCGCTCTACGGGCTCATCACGGCCGGCTTCGCGCACCGGCTCGGCCGCACGCAGGCGGAAGAGCTCCCGATAGGCAGCGACGCGCGCGTGGAGGAGCACCGCAACCTCGGGCTTGCGTTCTACAAGACGTCGATGCTCGACGAGGCCGCCCGCGAGTTCCGCCGCGTGCTCGACCTGCGGCCGGGCGACAGCGAAGCCCACTTCTTCCTCGGCCTGGTCGCGCTGCGCCAGGGACGGTGGGGCGACGGCGTGGACGCGTTCCGCCACGCGGCGGAGCACGGCGGTGGGCAGGCGGCGGTGCTGCACAACCTGGCGGTGGCGCTGGAGCAGATGGGCCGACTCGCCGAGGCCGACGCGGCATTCGCGGAGGCCGCCTCGCGCGCTCCCGAGGATTGGCGGGTGGCGCTGGGGTGGGGCATCGTCGCCCTGAAGCGCGGGCAGGGCGCGCAGGCGGTCGAGCGGCTCGACCGGGTTCGCCAGCTCGCGCCTGGGGGCCAGCCGCCCAGCGCGGTGTGGTACTGGGCCCGCTCCCTCGCGGCCGTGCTGGCGGGCCGCGAGGCGGAGGCGCTCCCGCTGGCGGAAGAGGGGCTCGCCCGGTTCCCGCACAGCGCGCCGCTCAAGAACAACATGGCGGTGCTGTGCGAGCGTCGCGGCGACCTGGAGCGGGCGGAACAGCTCCTCGAGGCCGCTCTCGAGGACGAACCGTCGCTGCCGCAGCTCTCCAAGAACCTGGGAGACCTGTTCTACCGGAGCGGTCGCGCCGATGAGGCGCGCCAGGCGTTTCAGCGCGCCATCAAGCTCGCGCCGCGGCTCGGCGACGACGTGTACTTCAAGCTGGGCAACCTCGCGATGCGGGAGCGCGAGACGCAGCGGGCAGAAGCCTACTGGCGGGAGGCGCTCGCCCTGAATCCGTCGCACGAGCTCGCCCGCGCCAACCTCGAGACGCTGGAGCGGATCTGAAGGCGCCGCCCGATGACCCGGCCTTGCGGTCGCTGATGGGCAAGGTCGAGCGGGAGCATGGCCTCGCGCTGTCGAGCTACAAGCAGCCCTGCCTCAGGCGGCGGCTGGCGGTGCGGATGCGGGCGCGCGGCGTCCTCAGCTACGCGGCCTACGCCACAGTGCTGGATCGCGAGCCGGAGGAGTACGACCGCCTGCTCGACGCGCTGACCATCAACGTCACGAAGTTCTTCCGCAATCCCGAGACCTTCGCGCTGTTGCGCGAGAAGGTGGTGCCCCGGCTCTGGGCGGTGGCGGGCCCGGTGACGGTCTGGTCGGCGGGCTGCGCCTCCGGTGAGGAGCCATACTCGCTCGCGCTGCTGTTCGCCGAGCGGGCGCGGACCGGCGCGCTCAAGGCACGCCTCCGGATCGACGCCACCGACCTGGATCCGGGGGCGCTGGAGGCGCTCCGCCGCGCCGAGTATGCGGCCGCTGCGGTGGAAGACGTCCCGGCTCCGCTGCTCGAGCGCTTCTTCACTCCGGGGCCCCCGTATTGCCTGGATTCCGCCGTGACGCGCCTGGTGCGCCCCCTGGCGCACGACCTCACCCGCGAGCCGCCGCCGCAGCCGCCCTACCACCTGATCGTGTGCCGGAACGTGGTGATTTACTTCGACCGCCCGACCCAGGAGCGGCTGTTCTCGACTTTCGCCGACGCGCTCGTGCCTGGCGGTCTGCTGCTGCTGGGCAAGGTGGAAACGCTGTTCGGGCCGGCCCGCGCGCGCCTCGAGCTCGAAGAGCCGCGGGAGCGGCTGTTCCGCCGCCCATGAGGGAGCACGTCGTGCGGGTGGCAGACTGGGCGGTTGATGCCGGCGACGCGGTGCTGGTGACGCTGGGGCTGGGCTCGTGCGTGGCCATCGCGCTCTACGATCCGGTGTCCCGCACCGGCGGCCTGGCGCACTTGCTGCTTCCCTCGCCGAGCGTAGCGCGCGATCAGTCCAATCCCGGGCGGTTTCCGGAGACGGCGCTGCCGCTCCTGCTGGGACGGATGGCGGCGACGGGTGCGGAGCGGGAGCGCATTACGGCGCGGCTGGTGGGCGGCGCCAGCATGTTCGGCTCGAGCGGCGGGACGCCGGGGCCGCGCGCAATGGGGGAGCGTAACGTGGTCTCGGCGCGGCAGGTGCTCGCGGCGGCGCGGGTCCCGGTGGTCGGCGAGGACGTGCTGCAGAATCACGGGCGCTCGGTCTACTTCTTCCTCGACGACGGCCGCGTCGAGGTGCGCACGGTGGCCCGTGGCACCGTCGTCCTCTAGCGGTGCCGGCTCCGCCGCGGCTGCCACCCTACCCACCGTGTTGGTGGTGGACGACAGCGCGCTGATCCGGCGCGTGCTGTCGGACCTCATCGGCGGATCGGGGGAATTCCGGGTGGTCGGGACCGCGCGGAACGGGCTCGATGCCCTGAAGAAGGTGCAGTCATTCAATCCCGACCTGGTCACCATGGACCTCGCGATGCCGGAACTCGACGGGCTGGGCGCCATCGAACGGATCATGCGCGAGGCGCCGCGTCCGATCGTCGTGGTTTCCGCCCGGGCGGGGCGCGGCACCGCCGAGGCGATTCGCGCGCTCGAATCGGGCGCGGTGGACCTGGTGGAGAAGCCGGAGAGCGGCGGTGCGGTCGAGCTGGCATCGCTGGGCCCGCGCCTGCTGGAGGTGCTCCGCGCGGCCGCGGCCGCCGATCGGACGCAGCTCGGCTCCCGCGAGGCGCACGTTAGGACGGCGCCGCGGGTGGTGCGGGCGGCTGGCGCGGCCCGCTTCGCCCTGGCGGTGGCCGCATCGACCGGCGGGCCGCGCGCCCTGGTCGAGCTGCTCCCCGCGCTTCCGGCGGGTCTGGCGATGGTGGTGTTCGTCGTCCAGCACATGCCGGCGGGTTTCACCCGGAGCCTCGCCGAGCGGCTCGACGGCCTGTGTACGCTTCGCGTGGTCGAGGGTGTCTCGGAGGCTGTGGTTGCGGCGGACACGGTGTACGTGGCGCCCGGGGATTTCCACATGCGCGTGCGGGTCGCCGGCAACGGCAGCGCGACGATGATCGAGTTGGCGCAGGATCCACCGCTGTGGGGCGTGCGCCCGGCCGCGGACCACATGTTTCGCAGCGTCGCGGCGTCGTTCGGTCCTGCGGCGCTGGGAGTCGTCCTCACCGGGATGGGCCGGGACGGCGCGCGAGGCCTGGCCGCCATCCGGCAAGCCGGGGGCGCGACCTTCGCCCAGGACCGCGGCTCTTCGGTGGTCTACGGGATGCCGTACGCGGCGGTGCAGGCCGGCGCGGTGGCGGAAGTGGTTCCGCTCGGCGCGATGGCGGAGAAGGTCGTGGCGGAGGTCCGGCGCCGCGCCGGAGCGCGCGCGTGACGGAGCCCACCGCGCCCGCACTCCTGGTCGCGCGGGTCGGCGAGGAGCATTACGGCTTCGACATCGGGACCGTGCGCGAGATCGTGGCCATCGAGGGCGTGGCGGACGTGCCGGCTTGCTCCGCGGCGGTGCGCGGCGTGATGCCGCGCCGCCAGCGGCACGTGTCGCTGATCTCCCTCGCGGCGCTGCTGTCGGGCGGCGCACCCCCGCCGGAGACCGGCGGCGCGGCCGTCGTGGTGACGCTGGGCGGCGCGGAGCTGGCGCTGGAGGTGGACGAGGTCGAGTCGGTCGTGAACGGCGGGGCCGAGTTCGTCGCGGCCGCGCCCGCCGGTGGCATCCCGGCGCGCGGGGTGTGGCGCTGCGGGAATACGCTGGTGACGGTGCTCGACACGGGGTTGCTGGCGGAGCGGGTGACGGCACTCGAGGAGCGGGAGCGGTGACGAGCCAGGGCGATACCTTCCAGGTGGTCGTGTTCCGCGTGGGTGGGCACGAGTTTGCCTTCAACATCTTCCAGGTGCAGCGGATCGTCCGCTACCAGCCGCCGGCGGCGCTGCCGAAGGCGCCGCCCTTCCTCGAGGGCGTGCTCCAGGTCGAGCGCGCCGTCGTCCCGGTGATCGACCTCAGGAAGCGCTTCGAGCTGCCGCACGCGCCGCTGGGAGGCGAGACCCGCATCATGGTCGTCGAGGCCGACGGTGCCGTGATTGGCGCGGTGGTGGACGCAGTGACCGAGGTGCTGCGCGTGTCCGCCGACGCGGTCGCGCCGCCTCCACCGGTGGTGCGGGGTCTCGCCGCCACATACGTGCAGGGCATCCTCACCCTCCCGTCGCGCACGATCGTGCTGCTCCATGCGGGGCGGCTCTTGAATTCGGCGGAGCGCATCGCGCTCCAGGAGATCGGCGCGGAGACCGCCCATGGCTGACGACTCGGTGCAGGGCTTCAGGCAGCGGCGCGATCAGATCGCCGTCGCACTCGATGCCGCGGGGACCGCCGCGGCCCTCGGCGCGGTGAAGCAGGACATCATCACGCTGTTCAAGCAGGTGGACGGCGCGATCGGCGAGCTCACGGCGCTCAAGGACGACATCAAGAAGCTGGTGGACCGGTACAAGGAACGCGAGGCGGATACCCGCACCGCCTCCGCCCCGGAGTTCGACTCCGCGCGCCCAGTCGTCCAGGCCGATCACATCGGCGCCTCCACCTTCATCGAGAAGGGGTGGAGCCTCATCTCGCTCGGCGACTACGACGGCGCGATCAAGTCGCTCGCCAAGGCGCTCGGCCTTTCGCCGGGGGATGTGCAGGCCGAATCGCTGCTGGGCTGGGCCCAGATGCTGCGCGAAGACTACGACGACGCCCTCGGCACGTTCCAGCGGGTGCTGACCAAGGAGCCGGCCAACTCGCTGGCGCGCATCAACCTGGGTTACATCTGCCTCAAGAAGCGGATCTTCGGCGAGGCCATCGAGCACCTGTCCAAGGCGATCCGCATGGCCAACGACAAGAAGGCCACGCTGTACGCCAATTACTATCTCGGGTTGGTGTACTTGCAGCGCGAGATGTACGAGGATGCGGAGAACTTCTTCCGCAAGACACTGGAGCTGGGGCCCAACCTGATCGAGGCGTACTACGAGCTGGGCCGCGCCCAGTGGTTCGCCGGCAATCCCGACGCCGCCAGGGGGACGTGGCAGGCCGGCTTCACGGCGAACAAGTTCAATCCCTGGGGGAAGAAGTGCCGCGACGTCCTGGCGGCAGTGAGCGCGGGCGGGGCGCCCCCGCCACCGCAGTGACGCGCGCTTGACGCGCCTTGGGACGGCGACTATCCTCCGACCCCATGCAGGGCTCTAACTCTCAGTCTCGGTTGCAGTTCGGGGCCGTGAACGCCGCTCTGTTCGTCGGGGCGGCCTTGGTCTTGGGGGCCGGGTATGTGTTGCTCGCCCGGGGCTCGACGACGGCAGCGCCCATTCTGCTAGTGGTGGGTTACTGCATTCTCCTCCCCCTCGGCCTCATCTTGTAGTTAGTACGTGGTCGAGAGTCCGCGGGCGAATAGCTCAGTTGGTCCAGAGCGCCTGCCTTACACGCAGGAAGTCGGGGGTTCGAGTCCCTCTTCGCCCACTTCTTGCATGGACCAGCGCGCATTGACAGTCATCGGAGGATTCATCGCATGAGGCGGCGTGGAGCGTGCGCTCCCCTGTGGGCGCGGGTCATCGGGGTCAGTCTGCTGGGCCTGGGGTGCTTCGCGGCGCCATCCGCCGCCCAGCTCTCGCGGTTGCCCGCGTCCGCCAATGCGCCCAAGCTCCTGGTCGCGCCGTTCGGGCGGGACCAGACGGGGGATTCGGCGCTCGCGCTGGCGGCCGCCGACGCCGTGCGGCAGCGCATGCTGATCAACCACACGGGCGACTTCGCGACCATCACGAAGGAGGCCGTGTGCAAGGCCCTCGAGGAAAGCGGCTTTTCCTGTACCCAGCCGCTCGAGCCGAGCCAGATCGGGCAGTTGGCGCACTTGCTGAATGCGCGGTACATGGTCGACGGGATGGTCTTCCGGCAAGGCGCCGATTCGGTGCTCGTGCTGGCGCGTCTGCTCCAGACCGTGCGGCAGAATCCGCTCGCCGCGAGCGCCTCGACGGTGGTGGATCGCGGCAAGGGCGCGGGCGGGGTCGGCAATGCCCTCGCGGACCGTCTCGCGGACAAGTTCCGTTCCTTTGAGCCCATCACCAGTTGTCGCACGGCACTCGATGCGAAGGACTTCGCCAAGGCGATTGAAGCGGCCAACCGTGCGCTGCGCTTCGACCGCGAGAGCGGCGGGGCGTACCTCTGCCTGGCGCAGGTGCTCCAGGCCACCGGCGGGAGCACGGATTCGGTGCAGGCCGCTTATGAGCTGGCCCACAACGCCGACTCGCTGAACACGCTGGTGGGCCGGCAGCTGTACCTCATCTACGAGGCGAAGCACGACACCGCGCAGATGCTGCACATGCTGCATCACATCATGCAGGTGGACATCGGCGACAACGACATCCGGAAGGTGGCGGTGCAGGTGCAGGTGCGCCGCGGCCACCCGGACAGCGCCGTGGCCATTCTGGATGATGCCTTGAGCCGGAACCCGAACCAGATCGACCTGCTCGTCCTGCGGGCCATCTCGCTCGGGGTGGAGGGCAAGTTCAGCGACGCCGCGGCCTCGATGGCGGCGGCGGCGGCCGTCGACTCTGCCAAGATCGATTCCCTGTTCATCGCCCGTGCGCTCGTCTTCTACGACGCGGCGAACGACTCCGCCAATGCCTTCATCTGGCGGAAGATCTGCACCGTGCGGACGCCGGGCGACGGGGACTGCTGGTTCAAGTACGCGGCCGGGCTCTACGATCGCCACGACACGGCCGGGGCGATCACGGCGATCCGCCAGCTCATCGGGCTGCATCCGGAGACGGGGCGCGGGCAGATCGTTCTGGCGAACTGGTTTGGCGCCGCCGGGCAGCTCGATTCGTCGCTGGCGGAGGCGAAGGCGGCCGTGGCGGCGGACTCGTCGTGGCGGCCGCAGGCGGCGGCGATGTTCCTGCGGGCAGGCTACGCCGCGTTCCAGGCCAAGGACTACCCGCGCGCGATCGATCTGCTGAGCCAGGCCCAGCCAGGAGCCTCGAGCCAGAATGCGCCAACCATCGCGTACTTGCTCGGGAACTCGCAGTTCTACATCGGGCTCGCGGCCGTGCAGGACCTGCAGAAGAACGACGCGATCGCGAAGAACAGCAAGAACCCGCAGGACATCGCGGCGGCATGCGACCTGCTCAAGCGGGGCACCGACAACTTCAACGCGGCGCAGCCGAACATGGCGGCAGGGGCGTCGGTGAATCGGGACGGCGCGAACCAGATTCTGTCGTACATGGCTGACGTGGTGCCGAGGCTCGACGCCATCGTTACGCGGCTCAAGTGCCCGCACTAGCTTGTAGCCGTCCCCGCGGGTTTCTATATTGAACTACTTGGCTGCGGGGGGCTGTAGCTCAGCTGGTTAGAGTGCCGGTCTGTCACACCGGAGGTCGCGGGTTCGATCCCCGTCAGCCCCGCCATTCCACGCCCCACCTGCCAAGGCAGGCGGGGCGTTTGGCTTTCGACGGTGAGAGGTGAGACGTGAGAGGTGAGGGGTACAAGTGAGAGGTGAGAGGTCGAAAGACGTGAGAGGCGTGTCCCCTCTCACTTCGTCTTCTCACCCCTCACGTGAGCTTCTCACCTCTCACGCCACTCACCTCTCACCAGGGTCGGGAGCCGGAGCTTTCATCCACCATCCGGTGTTGCTCGAGGAAGTCGCGGCGTTGTTCGCCGGTTGCACGAGGGTGCTCGACGGCACGGTCGGTGGCGGCGGGCACGCCGCGCGGTTGGCGGCGGAAGGCGCCCGGGTGTTGGGCCTGGATCGCGATCCGGAGGCGGTGCTGGCAGCGCGCGAGGCCTTGGGTGCCGCGGCGGAGATCCGTCTGGGCGACTTCGCCGACGCGCCGGCCGATGTGGACGTGACCGCCTTTCACCCCGATGGCATCCTGCTGGACCTCGGCGTGTCGTCGCCCCAGTTCGACGATCCGGCCCGCGGTTTCAGCTTTCGCCCCGGCACTCCGCTCGACATGCGGATGGCCTCGAACGCGGGGCCGAGCGCCGCCGACTGGCTGGCCGAGGCCGCGGAGCCGGAGCTGGCGGCGGCGTTCCACGACTGGGCCGACGAGCGGCGCGCCCGCGTGCTGGCGCGCGAGATCATCCGCCGCCGGGCCAACCGACCGTTCCGGACCAGCGACGACCTGGTCGGGGCGATCCGCGCCGTGCTCGGCCCGCGCAGCGGGCCCGACGACTTCGCCCGGTTGTTTCAGGCCGTCCGCATCGCGGTCAACGGCGAGATCGAGCGCCTCACCCGCGCGCTGCCCGCGCTGCTCGAAGTCGCAGCCCCGGGCGCGGTGCTCGCGGTAGTCAGCTATCACTCGGGTGAGGACCGGGTAGTGAAGCACGCGATGAGCGACTGGGCGCGCACGTGCATCTGCCCGCCGGCGCAGCCGATCTGCACCTGCCGGGGGCAACCGCTCGGGTCGCAGATCACCCGGCGGCCGATCCGGCCCGGCCCCGCCGAAGTCGCCGCCAATCCGCGCGCCCGCAGCGCGCGGCTGCGCGCCTTTCGGAAGGCGGCGTGACGCTGCGCGGCCGTCACTGGGTGGCCATCTGGCTCGCCGGGTTCCTGGTGATGGCCGCGCTGGTGGTGTGGCGCCAGACCGCCGCCCTCGCCACGGCACGGCAACTGAAGGCCCTCCAGACCACGCGCCAGGCCCTCGAGGTCACGCGCGCCGCGACCAGTGCGGAGATCCGGCACGCGGCGAGCCGGGGGGTGCTGGTGCCGCTGGCGCAGGCCCGGCTGGGGCTGCGCTTGCCCCAGGATACCGAGATCGTCATTCTGCAGGATCCTCGGGCCCGGTGACCGGGTGATGAGAGCCCCCTCGCGCATCACGCTGGTCGGCATCGCCTTCGCTTTGGCGGCGCTCGCCATCCTCGTCAAGGCGGTCGACGTGCAGCTGGTGCACGGCGACCAGTGGCGCCGTCGCGCCCGCGAGCAGCAGACCGTGCGGGTCGCCCTGCCCGCGCGGCGCGGCACCCTGTTCGACCGCAACGGCGCGCCGCTCGCCGTGAGCCAGGCGACGTACGGCGTCGGGCTCGCGCCGCAGGAAGTCTCCGACCGGGGCCGCACCATTGCGCTGCTGGCGAACGTGCTCGACCGGCCCCAGGTGGAGATCGCCCGCCTGTTCGCCTCGGACCGCGTGTGGTTCGAGTGGCCCGGGCCGTTCTCGTGGAACGACGTCATGCCCCTGAAGACGCTGCGCGGTGTGTACCTGCAGACGCGGCTGGAGCGGTTCAACCCGCGCCCCGATCTCGCGCCGCGCCTTATCGGCGGCACGGACGACAGCGGCCATGGCGCCAGCGGTCTCGAGCGCGCGCTGGACACGACCCTGGCCGGCCGGCCCGGGAGCGCCGTGATGCTGCGCGACCAGAGCGGTCGCACCTACCCGTCGCCGTCGCGCCCCGCCGTGGACCCGCAACCTGGCGCCGACGTGTACCTCACGCTCGACGCGGAGCTGGAGGAGATCGCGCAGCACGCGCTTACCGTCGCCGTGGACTCGGTCCACGCGAGCGGGGGCGACGTCGTCATCATCCAGCCGGCCACGGGCGAGGTCCTCGCCATGGCGAGCGTGCGCAAGACGACTGCGGAGGGTAACGGACTCGGCGACGCCTTCGAGCCGGGATCCACGGCCAAGGTGTTCACGGCGGCCGCGCTGCTCCGCGACGGGAAAGCGGCACCTGGCGACAAGGTCTATGCGGAGCACGGGGCCTACGCGCTCAACGGGCGCGTGATCCACGATGAGCACCTGGCGGACACGCTCACCCTGGCCGACGTGATCCGGCTCTCGAGCAACATCGGGATCGCGAAGTTCGGCCAGCGCCTCACCCCCGCCGAGCAATACGGCGCCCTCCGCGACTTCGGCTTCGGCACGCAGACGGGCGTGGAGCTGGCGGGGGAATCGCCCGGGCGGCTGCGGAACCCGCGGGCCTGGACGATGTTGAGCCCGGCCAGCCTCGCGATGGGCTACGAGCTGGCGGTGACGCCGCTTCAGCTCGCGGTGGCGTATGGCGCGCTGGCGAACGGCGGCGTGCTGCTGGAGCCGACCCTGGTGCGGCAGGTACGGGAGGACGACGGTGGCATTCGGTGGGTGGCGCGCGCGCGGCCGGTCCGGCGGGTGGTCGAAGCGGGCGTCGCCTCGGAACTCACGCGCATGTTGCAGGGCGTAGTCGAGGAAGGCACCGGGCGGAGGGCGGCGCTGGGCACGTACCTGGTCGCGGGCAAGACCGGCACCGCGCGCCGGGCCGTCGGCGGCCACTACCTCCCGGGACATTACTGGGCCACCTTCGTGGGCATCTTCCCCGCCCAGGATCCGCAATTGGTGCTGGTGGTGAAGCTCGACGATCCACAGGGAGCCTACTTTGGCGGGGCCACGGCCGCACCCGTGGTGCGCACTATCCTGGAGGCTGCACTCGCCACGCCCGGGGTCGCGCTCGACCGCGGCCGGCTGGTGCGCCGCTGGCTCGCGGACTCGACGGCCGACTCCGCTGTGGCCCCGGTGGTGGCGCCGGGTGGCCGCGTCGTCGTGGCGTGGCCGGCGCCGCCGCCGCACCGCGACAGCGTGGCAGCGGTGCCCGTGCCTGACGTGGCAGGCAGCTCGCTGCGCGCGGCGGCGCGCACTCTGCACCGCAGCGGCTTCCAGGTTCGCATCGAAGGGTGGGGCCGCGTTGTTGGCACGATGCCAGCGGCCGGCACGCCGGTGCCGCGCGGTCGGACCGTCGTCGTGCGCGCGGGAGCCGAACGTGCAAGCTGACGCGCTGCGGCTGCGTCTGGAGCGGGAAGGGCTGCTGGTGCGCTGGCCGGCCGACGCGCCAGCTGTCATCCCGGCGATCACGACCGACAGCCGGTCCGTCGAGCCGGACGCCCTGTTCCTCGCGTACGTCGGCAGTCTGGTCGACGGACACACCTACGTCGCGGCGGCGGCGCGGGCCGGCGCCGCGTTCGCCCTGGTCGAGCGCGAGGTGCCGGAGGCGCCGCTCCCGCAGGCGCTGGTGCGCGATGGGAAGCGGGCCGCGTCGGTCGCGGCCAGCGCGTTCTTCGGGAATCCGGCTGATGCCCTGGTGCTGCTCGCCATCACCGGGACCAATGGGAAGACGACGACCGCGCACCTGCTGCGCCATCTCTTCAGCGACCGGGCGCCCGCCGGCTCGCTCGGCACCCTGGGTGCGATCGATGGGCGGGGCGAGCTGCTGCCCACCGCCGGCTCGCTCACCACCCCGGGACCGGTGGAGCTGCACCGTGCGCTCGCGTTGCTGCGCCACGCCGGTGTACAGACGGTCGCGATGGAGGCTTCCTCCCACAGTCTGGACCAGGACCGCATCGCGGGACTCACGTTCCGCGCCGCCGTCTTCACCAACCTTACCCGTGATCACCTCGACTATCACGGCGACGAGGCGCACTATCTCGCGGCCAAGCTGAAGCTCGACCGCTATCTCGCGCCCGGCGGCTTCCAGGTCGTCAACAGCGACGACCATGCCTGGGCGTCGCTTCCCCAGCGGGCTGAGCGCATCACGTTCGGAATCAAGGCTCCGGCGGATGTCCGGGCGGAGGATGTCGAAGGCGACCGCCTGGGGATGCGCTTCCGCCTCGTGGTGCGTGACACCTCGGCGCCGGTCACCCTCCCGCTCCTCGGCACTTTCAATGTCGAGAATGCCCTCGGCGCCGCGGCCGCAGCCATCGCGCTGGGGCGGGAACCGGAGTACGTGGCGAAGCGACTTTCTGCCGCGCCGCAGGTGCCGGGCCGGATGGAGCGGCTCGCCGACACGCCGTGCGTGGTGCTGCGCGACTATGCGCACACGCCCGACGCGCTGGAGCGCGCGCTCGCCGCCCTCCGCCCGCTGACCAGGGGGCGCCTGGTGGTGGTGTTCGGCGCGGGCGGCGACCGCGACAAGGGCAAGCGCCCGCTGATGGGTGCCATCGCCGCGCGTGCTGCGGACCTGAGCGTCGTAACCTCCGACAACCCGCGGACCGAGGATCCTGAGCAGATCATGCACGACATCGAGGCCGGCATGGCCGGCACCCCGCACCTCAGGATCGTGGACCGGAAGGCGGCGGTGCTCCGGGCGCTCGCGATTGCCCGGCCCGACGACGTGATTCTCCTGGCGGGGAAGGGCCACGAGACCTACCAGGTGGTGGGCCACGAGCACCTGCCGCTCGACGAGCGCGAAATCGTCGCGGCGGCGGTTGGCGGCGCAGACGGAGGGGGCGTGCTATGACCGTGTTCGCCTGGACCGCCAAGGACGTGACCCGGGCGCTCGGGCTGCCGGCGGCGTCGTGGGATCACAACTATGCCGGGATTTCCACCGATACCCGGTCGCTCAAGGAGCGGGAGTTGCTCGTCGCCTTGAAGGGCGAGCGGTTCGACGCGCACGACTTCCTGAGTGACGCCCGCCTGGTCGGCGTGGGCGCCGTCGTGGTGCGACACAACACGCCGCGCTGGCCGGGTTTTGACTGGTTCGAAGTGGACGACACCCTCGTGGCGCTGGGGCAGCTCGCCCGCTACCGTCGAGAGGCGTTCAAGGGGCCGGTGGTGGCGATCACCGGCACGACCGGAAAGACCAGCACCAAGGAGCTGGCGGCCGCCGCGCTCGGCGCCCGGTTCCGCGTGCACAAGTCCGACCGGAATTTCAACAACCTGGTGGGTGTCCCGCTCTCGTTGCTCGCGGCGCCGGTCGAGGCGGACGTCGCCGTTATCGAGTGCGGGGCCAGCGTACCCGGTGAAATTGCGCGGCTGCGGGACATCACCCGTCCCGACGTCGCCGTGGTCACCACCGTGGCCGAGGGTCACCTCGAGGGCTTCGGGACCCTGGACCGACTGTTCGACGAGAAGGTCGCCCTGCTCGCCGGCGCGGCGACGGCGGTGGTGGGCACGATGCCGGCACGCCTGGCGGACGCGGCCCGCCAGTCGGCCAAACGGGTCGTGACGGCGGGGCTCGATCCCAGGGGCGAGTGGGCGGCCGACGACGTCACGCTGCTGCCCGATGGCCGGCCCCGCTTTACGGTGCGTGGCGTGGCCGTGGAGCTTCCCTTGCGCGGGCGGCACATGGTGGCGAACGCGCTGGTGGCGCTCGCGATCGCCGACAGCGTGGGCGTGCCGCTCGCTGATGCCGCAGGCGCGCTGGCGCAGGCGCGCCTCCCGGCGGGGCGCTCGGAGGTGCTCGAGCTGGGGGGGATTACGGTCATCAACGACTGCTACAACGCCAACCCGTCGTCGTTCGCCGCCGCGCTCGACCTGTTGGCTGCGGTGCGGGGCGAGCGGCGGGTCATCATGGTGGTGGGGACCATGCGCGAGCTGGGAGAGGCGGCGCGCTCGCTGCACCGCGAGGTGGCGGAGCGGATCGCGGCAGCTCGGCCCGACGTCGTGGCGGCGGTCGGCGATTTCGTGCCCGCCTTCGAGGCGCTCAAGGGCAAGCTGAAGAGACGGAAGCTGCTGACCGGAGACACGCCGGAAGCGGTCGCTGCGCGCCTCAAGGAGCTGCTGCAACCGGGCGACGTGGTACTGCTCAAGGCCTCGCGCGGCGTTCAGTTGGAGCGGCTCATCCCCATGCTGTGGCCTGCGCCCCCGGAGGGGGAGGAGGCGGTCGAGGTGCATCCGTGATCTACCACTTCCTGTGGCCCTACGCGCACCAATACGCCCTGGCGAACCTGCTCCGCTACATCTCCTTCCGCGCCGGCGCCGCGATCGCGACCGCGCTGCTGATCGCGTTCGTCATCGGGCCCGTCATCATCGCGAAGCTCCAGGCGCACAAGGTGGGGCAGATCGTGCGCGCCGAAGGGCCGGCCACGCACCTCGGCAAGCGCGGCACGCCCACGATGGGCGGCGTGATCATCCTGGTCGCCGCGGTGGTGTCCACCCTGCTCTGGGCTCAGCTCGATAACCGCTTCGTGCTGATCGTGCTGGCGGCCACCGTCTGGATGGGCGCGATCGGCTTCGTGGACGACTACCTCAAGGTGGTGCAGCGGCGGTCGCGGGGCCTGGTGGCGCGCTACAAGCTCGCGGGCCAGATCTCCTTCGGCCTCGCCCTGGGCGTGGCGCTGCTCGTCTTCCCGTGGACGGGAACCGTGCTGCCGCCGTCGTCCACCACGGTCCCGTTCTTCAAGTACGTCTACGTGGTGATGCAGCCGGCGCTCTACATCGTCTTCGTCACCTTCGTGGTGACCGCCTGGTCCAACGCTGTGAACCTCACTGACGGACTCGACGGACTGGCCACGGGGCTCTCGGCCATCGCCGCCATGAGCTTCGCCGCCTTCGCGTACCTGTTCGGCCGCATCGACGCCTCGGAGTACCTCAAGGTCTTCTACCTCCCCGGGGCTGGCGAACTGGCGGTCTTCTGCGCCAGCCTGATGGGGGCGTGCCTCGGCTTCCTCTGGTTCAACGCGCATCCCGCCAAGGTGTTCATGGGTGACACCGGGTCGCTCGCCATCGGCGGCGGGCTCGGCACGACGGCGATACTCCTCAAGGCCGAGTTCCTGCTGGTGCTGGTGGGCGGCGTGTTCGTGGCCGAAGCGACATCGGTCGTGCTGCAGACCAGCGTCTTCAAGTACCGGTCGCGCCGCTTCGGACGCCCGTTCGCGGAGCAGCATCGCCTGTTCCGGATGGCGCCGCTGCACCACCACTTCGAGCAGCTGGGCTGGCATGAGTCTACGGTGGTGACGCGGTTCTACATCCTCGGGCTCATCTGCGCGCTGATCGGGCTGGCGACGCTCAAGATCAGATGATTCCGGAGAGCTGGAGTACCGGCGAGGTCGCTGTTCTCGGGCTGATGCGGAGTGGCCGCGCCGCCGCGGAGCTGCTGCGGCGGCACGGCGCGGCGGTGTACGGCTCGGATGCCGCGCGCAAGCCGGAGGTGCAGGAGAATGCCGCGGCACTCCAGGCGCTGGGCTGCGCCGTCGAGGTGGGCCACCATGATCTGGAGCGAATCGCTCGCGCCCGGGCGGTGATCGCGTCGCCCGGCGTGCCGCCCGATGCGCCGCCGGTGGTGGTGGCGCGCACGGCCGGCGTGCCGGTGCTGGCCGAGCTCGAGCTGGGCGCGCGATTCCTGCCGGAGACGCGGCTCGTGGTCGTGACCGGCACCAAGGGCAAGTCCACGACCACCGCGTGCGTCGCCCACGTGCTCCAGGCGGCGGGGTTGAGCGACGCGGCGGCCGCGGGCAACATCGGGAACCCGATCACGGCGGTTGCTCTGGCGGACCGGCATCCGGCGTGGCTGGCGGTGGAGGCCAGCTCCTTCCAGTTGCACGACTCGCCCGGCCTGGCGCCGGCGGTGGGCGTCCTCACCAACCTCTCGCCCGATCACCTCGACCGGTACGGCACCGCTGAGGCGTACTACGCCGACAAGGCGCTCCTCTTCCGCAACGCGACGCCGGTGAGCCGCTGGATCGTCAACGGCGACGACCCGGCCGCCGTGGCGATGGCGGCACGAGCGGCCGGCACCCGTGAGACGTTTTCGCTCACCGAGCGCGCCGCCGCCGGATTCTACGACCGCGCGGCGACGTGGCTGGTGGTGCGCGGCACTCCGCTCGTGCGCCGCGCGGACCTCCCGCTCCTGGGTGACCACAACGTCGCCAACGCGCTGGCGGCGGCGCTCGCCGTGCCGCCGGAAGTGGATCGGGAGTGCGTGGCCCGGGCGCTCGCCACCTTCCGCGCGCTGCCGCACCGTCTCGAGCCGGTCCGCGAGCTGGACGGCGTGCTGTGGATTAACGATTCCAAGGCCACCATTCTAAGCGCCGTCGAGGTCGCGCTCGCGAGCGTGCCGCGCCCGGTGGTGCTGCTCCTGGGTGGCCGCCCCAAGGTGGACTCGTTCGCGCCGCTCGTGCCGCACCTCCGGGGCGTGCGCGCGGTGGTGGCCTACGGCGAGGCGGCGCCGCTGATCGAGCGAGATCTGGGCGGCGCCGTGAAACTGGTGCGCGGCGGCGACTTCCCAGACGTGCTGACGCGCGCGCGCTCGCTCGCGCAGCCGGGCGACGCCGTGCTCCTGGCGCCGGCATGCACCAGCTTCGACATGTTCGCCAACGCCGAGGACCGCGGCCGGCAATTCCGCGCCACCGTCGAGGCCTGGTAGTGGCGCCCAGGGCGCGCTGGCTGGGCTGGGAGGCGCGGCTGATGGTGATCATCACCGCCGCGCTCGTCGTGTTCGGGCTGGTGTCGGTCTACGCGGCGTCGTCGGCGCTGATGCAGCGCGGGCAACCGGTCGGGATGTCGCTCGCGCTGGTGCAGGCCGTGGGGGCCGCGGTGGGCGGGATCCTGCTCATCGTGGCCTCACGCCTTGACCTCGGGCGGCTGCAGAAGCTGGCGTGGCCGCTGATGCTCATCACGCTCGCTCTGCTGGTCCTCCTGCTCCTGCCGTTCACCCACGCCATCGCCCCGCGCGTCAACGGCTCGCGGCGCTGGCTCAGGCTCGGCGTGTCGCTCCAGGTCTCCGAGATCGCCAAGCTGGTCGTCATCATCTGGACGGCGGCGCTGTGCGCCAAGAAGGGGAAGGAACTGAGTCATCTCAGCAAGGGCCTGCTTCCCGTGCTGACCGTCGTGGGGCCGATGGCGCTGCTGGTCCTGGCGGAGCCCGACCTCTCGACCGCGGTCGTCCTCGTCTTCTTGGCGATGATCGTGTTGTTCGCCGCCGGCGCGCGCGTCGGCCACTTCATCCTGCTCGGGGCCGTCGCGTTTCCACTGGTCTGGGACCGGATCCAGCACGTGCAGTATCGCCTGCTGCGAATGACCGCGTTCCTCGACCCGGGCACCGACCGGCTGGCCAGCGGCTACCAGATCAACCAATCGCTGATTGGGCTCGGGGCGGGGAAGTTCCTGGGCGTCGGCTTCGGCCAGGGGCAGCAGAAACTCGGCTTTCTCCCGTACCCTTACTCCGACTTCATTTTCGCCACTATCGGCGAGGAGTGGGGGTTCGTGGGCGTCACGTTCCTGGTGCTGCTTTACTCGGCGTGGCTCTTCCTCGCCTTGCGGCTGGCGCGTTCGGCGAGCGATCCATTCCTCCAGTACCTCGGCGTGGGGCTTGCGGCCCTGATTGGCGTGGACGCGTTCCTGCACATGGGCGTCGGGCTGGCGCTGGTGCCCACAACCGGCCTGGTGCTGCCGTTCATTTCGTTTGGGCGATCGAGCCTCATCGTCGCGCTGATCGCGACCGGGCTCCTCCTCAACCTCGGCACCAAGCGGCGCGCGGTGACGCGGTGACCACCGTCCTCTTCACCGGTGGCGGCACGGGCGGGCACCTGATGCCGGCCCTGGCGATCGCCGAGGAAATGGTGCGGCTCGAGCCGAGCGTCCGGCCGTTCTTCGTCGGCAGCCAACGCGGCGTCGAGGCGAGCGTGCTGCCGCAGCGGCCGTGGCCGTACGAGTTGCTCCCGCTCGTGCCGCTGTGGCGGCGGCGCTGGTGGAACAACGTCCAGCTCCCGATGGCTCTGTTCGCCTCGCTGCGCGCGGTGCGCGCCATCCTGCGGCGCGAGACGCCGGCGCTGGTCGTCGGCACCGGCGGCTACGTCGCGGGTCCGGTGGTGTGGGCGGCCATGAACCGCGGCATCTCCGCCGTGCTGCAGGAACAGAACGCCTATCCTGGTCTCGCCACCCGTCGGCTGGCGCGCCGCGCACGGCAGGTCCACCTCGGTTTCCCCGAAGCCCGCGCTCGTCTGTCCGTGGGTCCGGGGACCTCGGTATTTGACAGCGGCAACCCAATCCCGCCGCCTCCCGCGCAGCGCCCGTCCAAGTCGGCGTCGAAACGAGCGCTCGGATTTCCCGACGACCGGCCCCTGGTCTTTGTGACGGGCGGGAGCCAGGGGGCGCTCCCGGTGAACCGCGCGGTGGCTGATGCTCTCCGCGCGGGCGCGTTCCCGGCGGGGGCCTCGCTGCTGTGGCAGTGCGGAGCAGCCTCCCTCGACGAGTTTGCGACCTTCCGTGCGAAGGGCCGCGTCGCGGTCGAGCCGTTCATTGACCCGGTGGCCGACGCGTACGCCGCCGCCGACCTGGTCGTGTCCAGGGCAGGAGCGATGACGCTGGCGGGCCTCGCGGCCTGGGGCCTGCCCGCGATCCTGGTTCCGCTCCCGACGGCCGCTGCGGGACACCAGCTCTCCAATGCCCAGGCTCTGGCCCAAACCGGCGCCGCCGTGCTTCTCCAGCAGCACCAGTTGACGGGTTCGGCTTTGGGCGAAACCGTCCGCAGTCTCCTCGCCGACCCTGCAAGAATGGCCGCCCTCGAGACGCAAATGGCGACCCGGGCGCGTCCGGAGGCGGCCACCTCCATAGCCTCCGAAGCCCTAAAGGTGATGTGGAAAAACTAGGGAACGCTCTTTCGCAAGCGTAGGTGGGATCTTATATTAGCCGCCTGTTGATATCGCTTTTTTCAGCTGAGGACCCTCGCCCCGTGCACTTCATGGGGGTCGCTGGCGCCGGGATGAGCGCACTTGCGCTACTCGCGAGGCGACGGGGGTTGGCGGTCACGGGTTGCGATCGCGAGCCGGATGGGCCGGGGGCCGTGTCCAGCTCGACGGACGTACGAAGGGCGGGCGGGGTGGTGGTCGCCGGTCACGACCCCAGCCATGTGAACGGGGTCAGGGCAGTTGTGGTGACCGCCGCCGTCCCTCCCGATCACCCGGAACTTGAAAGGGCACGGGCACTTGGAATTCCGATCGTGCGCCGTGCCGATGCGCTGGCAGCCGCAATCGCGCCTGGTCGAGTCGTCGCCGTCGCCGGGACCCACGGCAAGACTACGACGACGGCGATGACGACCGAAGCGCTCGCGGCCGCTGGATTGGATCCGACTGGGATCGCGGGCGGCCGCATCGCTTCATGGTCGGGGAATACCAGGTTCGGCGGCGACGCCATCTATGTGGTTGAGGCGGACGAGTACGACAAGTCGTTTCTCGCACTGTCCGCCGAAGTCGCTGTCATCAATAACGTTGAGGCTGATCATCTCGAGTGCTATGGGAGTCTCGAGGCACTCGAGGAGGCGTTCGCGCAGTTCGCCAGGCCAGCGCGCCGGGTGATTTCGGGTGCTGATGACCCGGGCGCGTGCCGTGTGGCCGCACGAGCCGGGCGCCCGACGTGGACGGTAGGCGTTGCGGCGCAAGCGGATGTGCGTATCGGCAACGTGCGGCAGGCGCCCACGGGGAGCACGGCGACGATCTCCCTGCCGGGCGGCAGGACGGCCGAGCTGAGGCTGAAGGTGCCCGGCGTCCACAATATTCGGAACGCGGCTGCCGCTTTGGCGGTGACATTGGAGCTGGGGGGGAGCGTCGAGTTGGCGCTCGGGGCGCTGGCGGCGTTCGAGGGAGTCGGGCGGAGGTTTGAGCTGGTCGGGTCGGTGTCGGGGGTGACGGTCGTGGATGACTACGCCCACCACCCAACCGAGATCGCGGCGACGCTCGAGGGGGCCCGGCAGGCGTATCCGCGCCGGAGGCTGGTGGCGGTGTTCCAGCCGCACCTGTTCTCCCGCACGGCGCTGCATGGCGCGGCGATGGGAGAGGCGCTTGCGCGGGCCGATGTGGTCGTGGTGACCGACGTGTACGCGGCGCGTGAGGTGCCGATCGAGGGTGTGACCGGACGGATGGTGGCCGATGCTGCCCGGCGCCCCAATGGTGAAGTGCATTGGGTGGCGAACCGGAAAGATCTGGTCGCGCAGGTTGCCTCACTGGTCAGGACAGGTGACGTCGTGCTGACCTTGGGGGCGGGTGACGTGACCGCGGTGGGGCGCGAGCTCCTCGCGCGGCTTGCGGAGCGGAAGGGCGCAGCGGTGTGATCCGGGTGGAGCGGGTGGCGATCGCGGTGGCGGTAGTGGGAGCGGTGACGGCACCGTGGTGGGGCCCGTGGTCACTCGGGCATTTCCGGTTCTTCGCGGTGGGGCGCGTCGAGGTGAACGGCGCCCGCTATCTCGCGCCGGCGACCATCGTGGCGGCGCTGGGCTTGCAGCCCGGCGCCAGCGTCTGGTCGAACACGAAGGCGATGGAGCGGCGGGTGGGAGCGCTCGTGGGGGTGCGGTCGGTGGATGTTTCGCGCCGCCTCCCGCGCACGCTGGTGGTGACGGTTTCCGAGGTGGAGCCGGTGGCGCTGGCCGAGGGGCCGGCGGGGCTCGTGCCGGTGGATTCGGGCGGCCGACCATTGCCGTACGATCCGGCCGCCGTCGCGGTGGACGCGCCGGTGGTGGAGCGAGCAGACCCGCAACTGCTGGTGGCGCTCGCAGCGGTGCGGGCCACCGACCTCGGCTTGTTCGCGGACATCGCGGCGGCCCGCGCCGCCGCCGGGGGGGCTGTGGTGCTGGAGCTTGAGGAGGGCCGGCTGCGCGTTGGGATACCGCTCGATCCGGCGGTGGTGCGGGCCGTGGTGGCGGTGCGCCGCGACCTCGCGGCACGCGGCCAGCGCTGGGTGGAGCTGGACGGGCGGTTCCGCGGCTGGGTCGTCGTGCGGCGCGCGGCCGAGGCCAAGCCGGGCCGGAAGCGGGCGGCGTGATGCGCGAGCTGGTATGCGGCCTCGACGTCGGCACGACCAAGACGTGCGCGGTGATCGCTGAGATCGCGGGCGACCTGCCGCGCTCCCCTGAGGCCCGGATTCTGGGTGTGGGCCGGGCGCGCACCAGCGGGGTGCGGCGCGGGGTCGTGCGCGACATCGACGAGACGACCCGTTCCGTGGTGGAGGCGGTGGCGGCCGCCGAGCGGATGGCGGGCTTCAAGGTCGAGGGAGTGTGGGTCGGGATCGCGGGCGAACACGTGCGCGCGATTACCTCGCCCGGCGTGGTGGCGGTCACGTCGCCGGAGATCCGCCAGGTGGACGTGGACCGGGTGATCGAGGTGGCGCGCGCGGTGGTGCTGGGACCGGACAGCGAGATCCTGCACGTGATTCCGCAGGAGTTCATCGTGGACCGGCAGCGCGGCATCTCCGATCCGGTGGGGATGACCGGGACGCGGCTCGAAGTGGACGTCTTCCTGACGACGATGTCCAGCTCGGTCGGCCAGAACCTGCGCCGGGCGATCGAGCGCGCGGGGTACCATGTGGCGGGCTTCGTGCTGGAGCCGCTGGCCGCGAGCTACGCGACGGTGACGGAGGACGAGCGGGAGCTGGGCGTGGCCCTGGTGGAGCTGGGAGCCAGCAGCACGGGCCTCGCCATCTTCCATGACGACAAGTTCCGGCACCTGTGGACGTTCGGGTTCGCCGGTGCGCACGTCACCAGCGACATTGCGATGGGGCTGTCGGTGACGCAGGCCGACGCCGAGCGCCTCAAGGAGCGCTACGGCATCGCGTACCGGCCCCTGGTGGACCCGCAGGAGACGATCGAGCTGCCGAGCCCGGCGGGGCAGGAGCCGCGGCACGTGTTGCGCGATATCCTGGCGGACATCATCCACCAGCGCCTCGATGAGGTGCTGGGCGCGGTGGCGCGGGAGATCGAGCGGGTCGGGTACGTGGGCAAGCTGCCGGCGGGGGTCGTGCTGACTGGCGGGACGGCGCAGCTGGCGGGCATCGTGGAGCTCGCCCGGGACGTGTTCGGGATGCCGGTCCGCCTGGGGGTGCCGGGGCAGCACCTGTCGGGGAACCTGATTGACGCCGTGGAGCAGCCGCGGTTCAGCACGGCGACCGGTTTGGCGATGTACGCCATCCACGAGATGGCGCGCGGTGCGGCGCAGGGCGGTGCACGTGCGGTGACGGTGGACCGGGTCTTGGGCTCGGTGCGCCGCTGGTTGACCGACTTCTTCTAGACCTAGCATAGCGGGAGCGCGTCATGATCTTCGAGCTCGAGGAAACCGTTCAGCAGAACGCGCGGATGAAGGTCGTCGGCATCGGTGGCGGCGGTGGCAACGCCGTCAACCGGATGATCGAGGAGCACCTCACCGGTGTGGAATTCATCTCGGTCAACACCGACGCGCAGGCGCTGCTGAACTCCCGGTCGGACATCAAGGTCCAGATCGGGAAGAAGCTCACGCGCGGCCTCGGGGCGGGCGCGCGGCCGGAGATCGGCCGCCAGGCCATCGAAGAAAACCGCGAGGACACCAGTCGTGTGATCCACGGGGCCGACCTGGTCTTCGTGACCTGCGGCATGGGGGGCGGCACCGGCACCGGGGCGGCGCCCATCATCGCCGCGATGGCGCGGGAGATGGGCGCCCTCACGGTGGGGATCGTGACCAAGCCCTTCCTGTTCGAGGGCAAGAAGCGGATGAAGCAGGCGGAGATGGGCATCGCCGAGCTGCGCAAGCACGTGGACACGATGATCGTCGTGCCCAACGAGCGGCTGCTCGCGGTGGCGGGCAAGGGGATGCCGTTCCTCGACGCGCTGAAGAAAGCGGACGAGGTGTTGCTCAACGCGACCCGCGGGATCTCCACCCTGATCAGCGTGACCGGGCTGGTGAACGTGGACTTCGCCGACGTCCGCACCGTGATGCAGAACGGCGGCTCGGCGCTGATGGGGACCGGGACGGGGAAGGGCGACAACCGGGCGCTGGAGGCGGCGCAGCAGGCCATCTCGAGCCCGCTGCTGGACAACGTGTCGATCAACGGCGCGACCGGCGCGCTGGTCAACATCACCGGCGGTGCCGACCTCACGCTGGGCGAGGTCACGCAGATCAGCGACACGATTCACGACGCGGCTGGCGAGGATGCGGACGTCATCTTCGGCGCCGTGGTGGATCCGGCGATGGAAGGCGAGATCCGCGTCACCGTGATCGCGACCGGCTTCGACCGGCGCGACGTCAAGGAAGTGCTTCCGCGCGCGGCGGGCGTCATTCCGTTCCCGCAGCGCCAGTCGGCGGGGTTGCGCGCGACCGCCACCCAGCAGGCGGCCGCGGCGGGCGGGGCGGGATCCGCGTCCGCGGGCGCACGCCGTTCGGGCGCGGCTCCGGCCGGCGGCGCGCCACCGGCGAGCAGCGAGCCGCTCTCCGACATGGAGATCCCGACCTTCATCCGCAGGCAGATGGATTGACCTTGCCGACGCGAAGGCAGGTCGCGTCGCTGGTGGCGGCGCTGGCCCTCGCAGGCGGCGCCTCGGTGGGGTACGCGCGCCGGCAGGGCTTGCTGGGCGGGCTGAAGACCGCCCCCGCGCTGCTGGTGACCGGCGCCCCGATCGAGACCATCGCCGACACCCTGAAGAGCCGCGAGACCGTGTCGCAGCTGTTCGAGCGACGCGGCGTCACCGACGTGAACTGGCCGGCCGTCGCGCAGGCGGTGCGCAACTTCCAGCCCGGGCGGCTCAGGGCGGGCCTGGTCTTCCTCTTCCAGCAGCGCCACGGTGCGGCGGCGCCGCACGCGGTGGCCGCACGGATGTCGCGCGACGAGCGGCTGCGGCTGCGACGGGTCGCGGACCACTGGGACGCGTCGATCGAGCGCATCGCGTGGCGCGCCGAGCCGCTGGTGGTGGACGGCAACATCACGCGCGACGCCAACAACGTGTACGATGCGATGGACAACGCCGTGAGCGACGCGGTCCTCTCGCGTGAGGAGCGCTCGCAGCTGGTGTGGGGGCTCGCCGACGTCTACGACTGGGAGGTCGACTTCGCCCGCGACCTGCAACCTGGCGACCGCTTCCACGTGGTGGCGGAGCGCCTCGTCTCCGGCGAGGGGGAGGTGCGCTTCGGCCGGGTGCTGGCGGCGCAGCTCGACCTCTCGGGCAAACGGCACTACGCGTTCCGCTACGACAACGGTGACAAGCCGGCATTCTGGGACGAGAACGGCCGGTCGCTGCAGCGCGATTTCCTCCGCTCCCCGCTGCGCTACCGGCGGGTGAGCAGCCGGTTCAGCACGTCGCGTTGGCAGCCCATTCTCCACTACTATCGTGCTCACCTCGGTACGGACTTCGCGGCCGACTACGGCACCGAGGTCCGGAGCGTGGGCGACGGGGTAGTCGCCTTCGCGGGCCGCGAGGGGGGCTACGGCAACCTGATCGAGGTCCGGCATCCTCGGGGCTTCGAGACCCGCTACGGGCACCTGTCGCGCTTCGCCGAGGGCATCCAAGCGGGGGCGCGGGTCGAGCAGAATGAGATCATCGGGTACGTGGGAAGCAGCGGCCTCTCGACCGGTCCCCATCTGCACTTCGAGGTCCGGCAGAACGGCCGGGCAATCAACCCGCTGCGGGAGCTGGGCGGCGCCGCCCCCGGCGTGCCGATCGCGGCCGATCGCCGTGCTACGTTCGAACAGGAAAAGCAGCGCCTGCTCCAACTCCTCGAGCCCTCTCCTCCGGCCGTCATCGCGAGCACGCCGCGCACCTGAGGCGCCGCCTCGGGACCGCTTCGAGCTATTCGGTGGACCGGTACCCCGCCATTGATGTCCGTGCCGGGCGGGTCGCGCGCCTGCCGCGCGGCGACGCAGGCATCGTGGGCCTGGGGATCGGGCGCGCGCTGCCCGAAGGACGGCTCACGCTGCGCGAGGCACTCACGTGCTCGTCGTCGCGGTAGGCCTCGCCGCGGTCGCCGCGGCCCTCGCCGTCTATCTGTTGCTGGAACGGGTAGGCGCGGCGGGGATTCCCCTCGCCCTGCTGCGCGCGGCGGCCTGGGGTTGCCTCGCCATCCTCCTCTTCGATCCGGGATGCCGGCGCTCGGGCGTTACCTCCGCTCCCGTCGTGCTGCTCGACCATTCACTGTCGATGAGCGATCCCGGCGATGTGGATGGGGCCGGGCGCGCGCGCTGGCGCGCCGCCCTGGACACCGCGCGGGCCATCGCCGGCCGCGGCGGCCAGATTGTGCTCTTCGGGGCACAGCCGGCGCCCCTGCGCGCGGGGGCCCGCCCCGATGCACCGGTCACGCGGCTGCTGCCGGCGTGGCGCGAGGCGGCGGCCTTGGGCGGTCCGGTCGTGGTGGTCACCGACGGCGAAGTGGATGACGCCAGCGACCTGCCCCCGGACGTCCTGCGCTTCGCCCGCGTGGTCCTGTTGCCGCGGCCGGTCAGGGCCGACGTGGGCGTCGCGGGGCTCGACCTGCCGCTGGCGTTGCGCGCCGGCGACACCGCGACTGCGGGCGTGGTGCTCGTCGCAGCGGGCACGGCGCCGTCGGACACGGCGGCGCTCGAGCTGCTCGAGGGAGCGCGCGTCGTGGCGCGGGCGAACGTCGCGCTCGGCGCGGGCGGCAGCCTGCGCCGCGAGCTGCGGTTCGTGCCCGCCGCGCCACCCGCGGGCACGGAAAGGGAGGTGCGACGCTACGAGGCCCGGGTCACCGGCGTCCGTGACGACGCCGAGCCGCGGGACGACGCGCGGACAACCCTGGCGGAGGTGTCGCGCACCAGCACGATCGCAGTGCTCTCCGACAGCCCGGACTGGGACTTCCGCGCCCTCGTCGGCACGCTGCAGCAGACGGCCGGCGTGCCCGTGAGCGCGTTCGCGCGGGTGGCGCCCGACGGGCCGTGGCGCGACGCCCGGAGCCTCAGGCCCGTCGCGCAGGACGTGATCGAGGCGGCAGTGCGCGGCGCTTCACTCGTGGTGGTCCACGGCACGCTCCAAGGCACCGCCTCACTGGCCGCACTGGCGCGCCATGCCCTGTGGCGATGGACGGCGGCTAGCGGTGGTCAGCTCGGCGGCGACTGGTACGTCGCGCCGTCGGAGACCTCGTCGCCCGTCGGGAGTGCCCTCACCGGCGTCCCCGCCGACAGCCTCCCGCCGCTCGAGGCGCTGGCGGAGCAGCCGGCGGATTCCGCAGAGTGGACGGCCGTCGCGGCGCGCCTGGCCCGCCGCGGCCGAGCGTGGCCCACGATCGTGGGCTCGGAGGACGCGGAGCATCGCATGGTCCGGGTGCTGGGGTCGGGCTTCTGGCGCTGGGCGAGCAAGGGAGGGGTGGCGGCCGAAGGGTACCGCTCGCTGGTAGCCTCGCTCACCGACTGGCTGCTCGCGCAGCCGGCGCGCGATGGCTCGATCCTGGTAGCGCGGCGCGATTCCCTCAACCGTGGGCTCGACGAGCTGCTGCCGCGGCCGCGCACCCTCGAGAGCCAGCCCGGCACCCGGAGAGCGGCTACGGGTGAGACCGAGCCGGTGCGGCGGAGGCCGTGGGTGTACGCCGCGGCGCTGGGGGCGTTGATTCTGGAGTGGATTGCCCGACGGCGGAAGGGGATGACATGACGGGGAGGTGATGACGTGATGGAGGTGATGACGTGATGATGTGAGTCGCAGCGCATCATCACCTCCTCACCTCATTACACTATCACCTCATCACCTCCCCGTAGGCATTTCGCTCGGAGGTTTGGACTTGGCCGGACTGTGGAGCAGGATAACGCGTCTCGCCATAACTGACGTCGGCGCGTTGCTGCGCGGCTTGGGCGACGCCGAGCTCGACGAGTTCGAGCGCGTGCTGATCGAGGCTGACCTGGGCGTCGCCGCTGCGGAGGATCTGGTCGCCGAGGTCGGAGAGCGGGTGCGGCGCGGCAAGCTCAAGAGCGCCGAGGAGGTTCGTGTGGCGCTCGAGGCGCGGCTCGAGGCGATGCTGGTTGCGCCCTCGAGCGGCCTGGCCGACCCGGGCATCGTGGCACGCGCGGAGCCGGGCCCCACCGTGATCCTGATGGTCGGCGTGAACGGAACCGGCAAGACCACCGCCGCGGCGAAGCTGGCGCATCGGCTCGCCCGTGAGGGCCGGAAGGTGCTGCTGGTGGCCGCCGACACCTACCGTGCCGGCGCCGTGCAGCAGCTCGAGCGCTGGGCGGAGGCGATCGGCCTGCCGTGCATCAAGGGCGCGTCCGGCGGCGATCCGGCGGCCGTGGTGTTCGACGCGATCGAGGCGGCGCGCGGGCGCGGCCTCGACACCGTGATCGCGGACACGGCGGGCCGGCTCCACACCCAGGACGACCTGATGAAGGAGCTGCAGAAGGTGGCGCGGGTCGCGGGTCGCAAGCTGCCGGGTGCGCCGCACGAAACCTTGCTGGTCCTCGATGGCTCGACCGGCCAGAACGCCGTGCAGCAGGGGAAGGTGTTCAAGGCCGCACTGCCGCTGACCGGCCTGTTCGTGACCAAGCTCGACGGTACGGGGCGGGGCGGCACGGTCGTGGCGCTTGCCCGGGACCTCGGCCTTCCGGTCCGCTTCCTCGGCACCGGCGAGGCCGCAGGCGACATTGAGGTGTTTGACGCGGCGAGCTATGCGCGGAGACTGCTGGATGGCTGATCCGTGCCCCCGCGCCCCCGTGCGTCCGTGCGTCCGTGCCTCTGGGCATCCGTGCCCCCGCGCCCCCGTGCCCCCGTGCCCCCGTGCCTGAGTTCCGGCTCGACTCGCCGGTCCAGTTCCTCAAAGGTGTGGGTGAGCGCCGCGCCGAGCTGCTGGCGCGGCTCGGCATCAGGACCGCGCGCGACCTGCTGAACCACATTCCGTTCCGCTACCTCGACGCTACCCAGATCACCCCCATCGTGCGGGCGCGGAGCGCACGGGTCGGCACCGAGGTCACCGTCGTCGGGCGCGTGATCTCGACCGGTGTCCTCCCCACGCGCCGCGGGCTCCGCGTCTTCCAGGTGGTCCTGCAGGACGCGTCCGGTCTGATCGAGTGCGGATGGCCCGGCCGGCCGTTCCTCGAGCGATCGATCCTCAAGGGGCAGCTGTTGCTCGTGACCGGACCGGTGCGCCACTTCCACGGCAAGCAGCTTCAGCCGCGCGAGTGGGTGGTGCTGGCCGACGAGGACGAGGAGCCGCGCGGCCAGATCCTTCCGGTGTACCGCGTCACGGAAGGGCTCACGGTGCGCCAGCTCCGCGCGCTGGTGGACCGCCACCTCGACGGGCTGCTCGCCAACGTCGCGGAGGAGTTGCCTGCGGCGTGGCGCACGGCCGCCGGCGTCGTGCCGCTTCCGGACGCCCTGCGCCAGGTGCACCACCCGGAGAGTGTCGCGGCCGCCGAGGCGGGTCGCCGGCGCCTCGCCTTCGAGGAGCTGATGCTCTTCCAGCTGGTGCTCGCCCGCGCCCGCTGGCTCGCGAAGCAGTCGCGCGCCGGCATCCGCTTCGAAGTCCGGCGGGAGTTCACCACGCAGCTCCGCCGGAACCTGCCGTTCGAGCTGACCGCGGCGCAGAAGCGGTGCATCAAGGAGATCGTGGCCGACCAGACGGCTCCGGTACGGATGAACCGGCTGCTCCAGGGCGACGTGGGCTCCGGGAAGACCATCGTCGCCCTGTTCGCGATGCTGGTCGCGGCGGAGAACGGCTTCCAGGCGGCGCTGATGGCGCCCACCGAGCTGCTGGCCGAGCAGCACGCCGCGACGCTGACGCGCCTCCTGGCGCCGCTGGGCGTGATGCCGGAGTTGCTGGTGGGGCGGATGTCGGCCGCCGAGAAGGCAGCGGTGCGGGACCGGTTGGCGGCCGGCAGCTCCCGCCTCGTGGTGGGGACGCACGCGCTGATCCAGGGCGAGGTGGCGTTCCACCGACTCGGCCTTGCGGTCATCGACGAGCAGCACCGCTTCGGCGTCGCGCAGCGTGCGCTCCTGGCGGAAAAGAACGCGGCGCAGGGCCCCGACGTGCTCCTGCTCTCGGCGACCCCCATTCCGCGCACGCTGGCGCTGGCGCTGTACGGCGACCTCGATGTCTCGCGGCTCGACGAGATGCCGCCGGGCCGCAAGCCGATCCGCACCGCCATCCGAGACGACCGGGCGCGTGCCAAGGTGTACGACTTCGTCCGAAAGGAAGTCGGAGCGGGGCACCAGGCGTACATCATCTACCCGGTCATCGACGAGACCGAGAAGCTCGACGTGAAGGCTGCCGCCAAGATGGCGGAGTACCTGGGCAAGGAGATCTTCCCCGATCTCACCGTCGGCCTGGTGCACGGCCGCATTCCGCCGGAGGACCGAGACCGGGTGATGCGGCGGTTCCGTGCGGGCGAGGTCCAGGTCCTGGTGGCCACCACCGTGATCGAGGTAGGCATCGACGTGCCCAATGCCACGGTGATGCTCATCGAGCACCCGGACCGCTTCGGCCTCGCGCAGCTCCACCAGCTGCGGGGCCGCGTCGGGCGCGGGGCCGCGTCGAGTCACTGCATCCTGATGATCCAGGAAGTGTTCAGGGATCCGGAGTCCGGGGCCCGGCGGCGCCTCGACCAGTTCGCCGCCACGGAGGACGGCTTCGCAATCGCAGAGCTGGACCTGGCCGAGCGGGGGCACGGCGAGCTGGTGGGCGCCCGGCAGGCGGGCCCGGTCGAGCTGCGCTTCGCCGACTGGTCGAAGGACTCCGACTTGCTCTCCGTCGCGCACCAGTTGGCCCGCGACGTGATCGCGGCCGATCCCACGCTCAGCGCCCGCGGGCTCCGGCCCGTCGTGGCGCAGATCGGGCGGCGTTTTGAGCGGGGACTCGAGCTGTTCCGGGCGATCCCCGGCTAGTGCCGCCGGTGAAGCCGGTCTAGACCAGCGGTTCCTGCTGCGTGCTGCAGTGAATCGTCCCGAGGCCGAGGACGAAGTCGGTCGAGTGGATGCCGACCACCGTCCGCTTCGGGAACAGCTCGGCGAGGATGCCGAGCGCGACGCGGTCGCTCGGATCGTTGAAGGTCGGCACCAGGACGGCTCCGGTGCCGATGTAGAAGTTGGCGTAGCTGGCCGGAAGGCGCTCCCCGTCGAAGATCACAGGCTGCGGCATCGGCAGCGGCACGATCTCCAGGCGGCGGCCGCGCGCGTCCCGCGCGCCGCTCAAGCGCTCGCGAGCTGCGTGGAGCGGGCGGTAGTTGGGGTCCGTGCGATGCTTCTCCACGGCGAGCACGACCCGGCCGGGGGCGACAAAGCGCGCGAAGTCGTCCACGTGGCCGCCGGTGTCGTCGCCGGCGATGCCGTCACCCAGCCACACCACCATTTCCGCGCCCAGGTAGTCCCGCAGCACGGCCTCGGTGCCCGCTCGGCCGAGCGCGCGGTTGCGCGCCTGCCGGCCCGTGAGCAGGCATTGCTCGGTCGCGAGCAGCGTGCCCTGGCCGTCCACGTCGATCGCGCCCCCCTCGAGGACGACGCTGACGCGGCGAGTGCCGGCGGCGACCGCGGGGAGGAAGATCGGCACGCCGAGTCGCCGGGCGACGCGGCGTCCGGCCTCCTCGTCAGCCGCGTGGTTGCGGTAACGGGCCCAACCGTTGAACCGCCACTTCACGGCCGCCAGCTCGCGCCGCCGGCCGCGCCGGCGCACCACGCCGAGGGGGAGGAAGTCGCGGGTCCACGACCGGTCGGTGGGCACGAGGACGAAGTCCACGCGGCCGAGCGACACCCCAGAGCTGGACAGCACACGCGCCGCTCGCGCTCGCTCGGCGCGGTCGCGGACGATCAGCCGGATGCGCTCCGCGTCCTGGAGGTGGCGCGCCATCTCCGCGATCACCCACGGCACGGCCTCGAACTTCCCCGGCCAGTCGGCAGGTTCATGCGGCCAGGCGAGCCAGGTGGCTGCGTGGGGCTCCCACTCGGCGGGCATGCGATACCCGAGGCTGAAAGGGGACGGCGCCGGCCGCTTGGCGCCGGCATGGTGCTCCGGTCGCGCCAGGCGCTCGGCCATCAGCGGGCGGTCCGCCCGTCGAAGCGCGACGTGATGCCGCCGTAGGCATCGATGCGGCGGTCGCGCAGGAACGGCCAGTTGCGTCGCACGGTCTCCTGCTGCGACAGATCGATCTCCACCACCAGTGTTTCCTCGCCCTCGCCCGCCTCGGCGAGCACGGCGCCAAAGGGATCGGCGACGAACGAGTGTCCCCAGAACTCGAGACCGCCGCCGGCGGGCCCCTCGTGCCCGACGCGGTTGACGGCGACAACGAACACGCCGTTCGCGATGGCGTGCGAGCGCTGGATGGTTTGCCACGCCGCCAGCTGGGCGGCGCCGAACTCCGCCTTCTCCTTCGGGTGCCAGCCGATCGCCGTCGGATAGCACAGGATCTGAGCCCCCTGCAGCGCCGTCAGTCGGGCCGCTTCCGGGTACCACTGGTCCCAGCAGATCAGCGTCCCAATCGCCGCGCGGGGGGTGGGGACGGTGACGAACCCGAGATCGCCCGGGGTGAAGTAGTACTTCTCGTAATAGAGGGGGTCGTCCGGGATGTGCATCTTGCGGTACAGCCCGAGCAACTCGCCTCCGGGGCCGAGCACCACGAGGCTGTTGTGATAGATGCCCGCGGCGCGCTGCTCGAAGACCGGCGTCACCACGACCACGCCGTGCTGCTTCGCCTCGGTCGCGATGGCGTCGGTGGTGGGGCCCGGGATCGGCTCCGCCAGCTCGAAGAGATCGGGGTCCTGGACTTGGCAGAAGTACGGCGAGGCGAACAGTTCGGGGAGGCAGACGATCTGCGCCCCCCGTTGCGCCGCCGCGGCGATGGCCCGGCGAGCCTTGGCGACGTTGGTGGCCTTGTCCCGGCCCATCGCCATTTGGACGAGTCCGAGGGTGACGGAGTGCGGCGCCATGCCGCCGAAACTAGCGGAGGAGCCGGGCAGGGACTAGGGTCGCGCCGGCGTCGAGACCATACCATTCCCGCGTGGCGCAACATCTGATGGCGCGCACGGGTATCTTCCACCAGGGCCCAGGACTCACGCGCCGTGCCTAGGGCCGAGTTGGCGTGTTCATCCTCACCGGAAACCCGACCCCCGTCCCGATCCGCGGGCCGCCGCAGTTGCCGCGGTCGGGCGCGCCAGGAGCGTCACCATGCCGAACGCCGGAAGCCCCAAGCCGCTCACCGCGATCGCCGAGCGTGGCTACGCCCACCCCGAGGTGCTGGTCTCGACCGACTGGGTCGCGGAGCATCTGAAGGACGCGGCCGTGCGCCTCGTCGAGTCGGACGAGGACGTGCTGCTCTACGAGACGGGGCACATCCCCGGAGCCATGAAGATCGATTGGGTCGCCGACCTGAACGATCCGCTCGTACGCGACTACGTTGACCGGGACCAGCTCACCAAGCTGCTCCGCTCGCGCGGCATCAACGACGACACGACCATCGTCCTCTACGGCGACAAGAACAACTGGTGGGCGACCTACGCCTTCTGGGTCTTCCGGTTGTTCGGCCTCAGGAACCTCAAGGTGATGGATGGCGGCCGGCAGCGCTGGTCAGACGAGGGGCGGCCGCTCGAGACGGCCGCCGTGATGGATGGTGGGCGGCTGCGCTGGTCCGGAAAGGGCCGGCTCGAGGCGACAGGAACGATCTCCGTGCAAGAGCGGGACGACCGCGCGATCCGCGCCTTCCGCGACGACGTGCTCGCCCACATCCAGGCGCACCGCAAGCTGCTGGACGTGCGGAGTCCCGAGGAGTACCGCGGCGAGCGGATGCACATGCTGGACTACCCGAACGAGGGCGCGCTCCGCGGCGGCCACATTCCCGGGGCGAAGAGCGTTCCGTGGAGCCGCGCCGTGGACCCGGACACGCACTGCTTCCGCTCGGCGAGTGAGCTGCGGACGATCTACCAGCAGGAGACCGGGCTCGATACGAACGACGACATCATCGCCTACTGCCGGATCGGCGAGCGATCGTCGCACTCGTGGTTCGTGCTGAAGTACCTGCTCGGCTACGCCAAGGTGCGGAACTACGACGGGTCGTGGACCGAGTGGGGCAACCTCGTCAGGGCGCCCGTCGAGAAGCCGTGAGTACTCGGAACTCAGTAGCGAGGGTGCGGAACAGTTGCGAGACGCCAAGTTGCGAGTGGTTGTGAGACCGGAGTGAACGGTGGACAGAGAAACGCGCATCGCGTGGCTCGTAGATCATTTCCAGCATCCCCGCCACCGCGGGGCGCTGGCGGATGCCGACGTCCGCATGCCCGGTGGGAACCCGGGGTGCGGCGATCTGCTGACCGCGTACGTGAGGGCGGCGCGCGATGAGGATCGCGTGGAGGCTCTCACGTTCGAAGGCGAAGGCTGCACGCTCAGCCAGGCCGCGGCGTCCATCCTCGCTGAGCGGGTGAACAAGCAGCACCCGACCTTCGAGGAGGTGATGAATCTCACCTACGAAGAGATGATGGAATTGCTGGGCCGTGACCTCGTCAGCTCGCGGCCGCGCTGCGCCACCCTGGCGCTGGGGACGCTCAAGGCTGCGGTGCGCCGCCTCTCGATGGACCGCCGGCTTCGGGCGGCGGGCCGCAGCGCGGCGGATATCCGCGCGCTGCGGGGCGAGGCCCCCGCGGTGCCCGACGAGGTCGGCCTGGTCTTCGGCGAGGAGGCCGCGGGCGCCGCCACCGATTCCAGCCAGCGCCTGTCCGACCCGCTCGGCCGAGGCTAACGTCCGGCGCTTCCCGCATGTCCCGGCCATCTTCGGCTTGAGCACCCCGTACGGACCCCGGGCTGGGGGCTAGGGCTGGAACCTGGCGCCGATCCTTCTATTATAAATACTATGAATCCACTCAACATTGTGCGGCCGCCGGCCGCCGCCACCCAGACAATGTACGACGAGGCCTTCGTCACGCCGATGCGCGAGGACCTGGTGCGGCTCGGGTTCGAGGAGCTGCGCACGCCGGAGGCAGTCGATGCGCAGCTGCAGAACCAGACCGGCACCACGCTCGTGGTCGTGAACTCGATCTGCGGATGCTCGGCGGGCCGGGCTCGGCCGGGCGTCGCGCTCGCGGTGCAGCACGCCGTGCGGCCGCAGCACCTCACGACCGTCTTTGCGGGCCAGGACCGGCCGGCGACGGAGCGGGCGCGGAGCTACTTCGAGGGCCAGCCGCCGTCGTCGCCGCAGATTGCGCTGTTCAAAGACGGCAAGCTGGTGTTCATGATGCAGCGGCGGGAAATTGAGGGTACGGATGCGCCGGAAATCGCGGAGCATCTGATTGAGGCGTTCGACAAATACTGCTCGTGAAGACAACGGGGAGGTGACGGGGTGATGAAGTAATGAGGTGATGACGTGATGGACGGCCGCACCGCCACCATCACCGAGGCTGTCCTGATTTCTGTGTGCGAGCCATTCTATTGCCATGGGCAGAAAGGGCAAGAAGATGGCGTTCGCACCGGAGCTGTTGGACCAGCTGCTGGAGGACTACCGGCGGCCTGAGGATATGCTCGGGC
>Ga0209777_10000701_pt1 | contig 52737 bp, 52 predicted proteins | sample FrelakmetHBP12HB_FD_187147 | JGI IMG/M metagenome (GOLD analysis project Ga0209777, IMG submission 187147) | Freshwater lake sediment microbial communities from the University of Notre Dame, USA, for methane emissions studies -HBP12 HB (SPAdes)... | ecosystem: Environmental > Aquatic >...
CTCGGCAGCAGTCGGCGCCGCGGGAGCCGGTGTCGGCGCCGCGGGAGCCGGTGTCGGCGCCGCGGGAGCCGGTGTCGGCGCCGCGGGAGCCGGGGGGGGCGCCGCCTCGACTGCGGAAGCCGGCTGCCTGTCTGTGACGCCCTTGATCAGCGCGAGGACTTCCTCGTAGCGATCAATGTCGCGCTCGACGGTCGCCAGCTCCTTCGACAACTCGCTCAGCGCGCCCTTGCACCGGCTCGCGATTCCCTCGTACTGCTCCTCGTCGAACTCGCCGACCTGCCGCCGCAGCCGCGCCTCCGCCAGCTCGTCGGTCCGGTCGGTATGCTGCTTGGTCAACCCATCCGAGCGCGCTTGGGCGTCGGCCAGCGCCTCGCGGACGCCGTCCTCGTGCTCGCGCAACTCCAGGGTGACCTCGTCCAGCCGGGCGGCGTAGTCGGCACGCACGCGCTGCGCCACGTGCGACGGCGCCGCGCCCGCGGCCTCCTCGTCGAGCCGCACGAGCCAGTCTTGGTACTGGCGTTGCTGCTCGAGCAGCCGTTCGACGACCGGCTGGCTCTTGGTGCTCTTTCGCGTCATGTCATCCTCCGCGGCGCGACCAGTCTCGCGATCTCCTCCGGCGACAGCGGCCGCGCTCCCCCCAGCAACCGTGCCACCAGTAAGATACGCGCGCTCTGCTCCAGACTCTCCATCCTGTAGCACGCCGCCTCCACCGTCGGGCCGAGCGTCACCGCCCCGTGGTTCGCCAGGAGCAGCGCGTCGTGTTCCCGCGCGAAGGGCCGCACGCGCTCGCCCAGCTCCGGCGTCCCGGGCGCGCCGTACGGCACGATGGGCACCATGCCGAACTGCGTCACCACCTCCGCCAGCGACCCGTCACCCAGCATCTTCCCCGCCACCGCGAACCCCGTCGCCACCGGCGGGTGCGCGTGGACGATTCCCCAAACGTCGGCCCGCTGGGCGAAGATAACCAGGTGCATGTCCAACTCGGTCGACGGCTTGCCTGGCCCGCGCACCACCCGCCCGGCGAGGTCCACCTCGACCAGGTCGCCCGGCGCCAGCTCGCCCTTGTCACGCCCCGTCGGCGTCACCAGCACGCGGTCAGCGCCGCAGCGGGCGGCGATGTTGCCGTCGCTGCCCGCGATCAGCCCCCGCTCCGCCAGCCGGCGCCCCGCGCGGCAGATCTCGCGAGCGATCGCGAGCCGGTTCACCGGCCGGCCGGCACGTCGCCGAGGCGGTGCACGATCGCCCCGCCCACGATCGTCCACCGCACCACGCCTCGAAGCGCGCGGCCCGCGAACGGCGTGTTCCGGCTCTTGGAGAAGAAGCGCGCCGGCTCCACCGTCCACCGCGCCGCCGGGTCGAACACCACGACGTCGGCCGGGGCGCCCGGCGCCAGCGTGCCCGCCGTGAGGTGCGCGATCTCCGCCGGCCGGGTCGCAAGGCAGCGCACCAGCGCCGGCAGGTCGAGCACCTTCCCGTCCACCAGCTCCGTCAGCGCGACGCCCAACGCCGTCTCCAGCCCCACGACCCCAAACGGTGCGTTGTCGAACTCCTGCTCCTTGGCGTCGTAGTGGTGCGGTGCGTGGTCGGTGGCGATGCAGTCGATGGTGCCGTCGGCCAGCCCGGCACGCAACGCCGCCACGTCCGGCGCCTCCCGCAACGGCGGATTCATCTTGGCGTGGGTGTCGTACTCGGCGCAGGCCGCGTCGGTCAGAGCGAGGTGGTGCGGCGTCACCTCCGCCGTCACGCGGACGCCCCGCGCCTTGGCCGTGCGGATCATCGCGACCGCGCCGGCCGTCGAGCAGTGCGCCAGGTGGACGTGGCCGCCCGTCAGCTCCGCGAGCTGGATGTCCCGCGCTACGATCACGTCCTCCGACGAGCGCGGGATGCCCTTGAGCCCGAGGCGGGTCGAGACCAGCCCCTCGTGCATCGCGCCGCCGGCCGACAGCGACACGTCCTCGCAGTGGTCGATGACCGGGATGCCGAAGCTCAGCGCGTATTCGAGCGCCGTGCGCATCAGGTGCGCCGTCGCGACCGGCCGGCCGTCGTCCGACACCGCCACCGCGCCGGCGCCCACCAGCTCGCCGAACTCCGCCAGCTGCTCGCCCTTCTGGCCCAGCGACACGGCGCCGATCGGGTAAACGCGCGCCGAGCCGGCGCGCCGCGCCTGGCTCACGATGAAGCCCACCGCCGCCTGGTTGTCGGTGACCGGGTCGGTGTTGGGCATCGCGCACACCGACGTGAAGCCTCCGGCCGCGGCGGCCCGCGCTCCCGTGGCGATGGTCTCGACGTCCTCGCGCCCCGGCTCGCGGAGGTGCACGTGCAGGTCCACGAAGCCCGGCGCCACCACGCACCCCGCCGCGTCCAGCACCTCCGCGCCCTCGCGCGCCAGGTTCGCGCCCACCGCCGTGACTTTGCCGTCGAGGAGCAGCACGTCCACCGTCGCGTCCAACCCGGACGCCGGATCGATCACCCGCCCGCCGCGGATCAGGATGGGCTTCACCGCTCCGGCGCTCCCTTCGCGCTCTCGGCCAGCTCCGGCTTCCCGCCCGCCAGCAGGTACAGCACCGCCATCCGCACCGCCACGCCGTTGGTGACCTGGTTGAGGATCACCGAGTGCGGGCCGTCGGCCACCCGCGAGTCGATCTCGACCCCGCGGTTCATCGGCCCCGGGTGCAGGATCAACAGCTCGCGCGGCGCGCGCTCCAGTCGCTCCAGCGTCACGCCGAACACGCGGTAGTACTCACGCGTCGAGGGCACGTACCCCGCCTGCATCCGCTCGAGCTGCAGCCGCAGCACGTTCAGCACGTCGGCCCACTCGATCGCCTCCTCGATGCGGCGGAAGACCTTGACGCCCAACTCCCCGATCCCGAGCGGAAGCAGTGTCTGCGGGCCGCACACCGCGACCTCGGCGCCGAGCTTCAGCAGCCCCCAGATGTTGGAGCGCGCCACGCGCGAATGCAGCACGTCGCCCACGATGCAGACCTTGGTGCCCGCGATCGGCCGGTGGTCCCGGATGGTCAGCAGGTCCAGCAACCCCTGGGTCGGGTGCTCGTGCTTCCCGTCGCCGGCGTTAATCACGTTCGACTCGATGCGCTCGGCCAGGAACTTCGCCGCCCCGCTCGAGCCGTGGCGCATCACCACCATGTCGATGCGCATCGCCTCGAGGTTGCGGGCCGTGTCCACCAGCGTCTCGCCCTTCACCACCGACGAGCCGGCGCTGGCCACGTTCACCGTGTCGGCGGAGAGGCGCTTCTCGGCGAACTCGAACGAGATGCGGGTGCGGGTCGAGGGCTCGAAGAACAGGTTGACGATCGTCTTGCCGCGCAGCACCGGCACCTTCTTGATCGCGCGCTCCGAGATCTCCTTGAACGGCTCCGCGGTGTCGAGGATCAGCCGCAGGTCGTCGGCCGAGAGGTGCTCGAGCCCCAGCAGGTCCTTGCCCAGCTGCCCGCGGCTCACGGCCGCCCCCGCGCCCCGCGCACGACTTCCACCGCGTCGCGCCCGTCCAGTTCGTGGATGAAGACGTCCACCCGGTCGGCCGCCGTCGTGGCCACGCGCTCGCCCACGACGTCGGCCTGGATGGGCAGCTCCCGCCCGCCGCGATCCACCAACACCGCCAGCCCGATGCGCGCCGGGCGGCCGAAGTCCGCCAGCTGGTCGAGGGCCGCGCGCACCGTGCGCCCGCTGAACAGCACGTCGTCCACGATCCACGCGTGCCGCCCGTCGAGCGCGACCGGCAGCGAGGTGGGCCCGATCAGCGGCCTGGGCCCCACGACCTCCAGGTCGTCGCGGTACAGCGTGATGTCGAGCGACCCGCGCGGCACGTCCACGTGCGCCACGGCGGCGACGTCGGCGGCGAGCCGGGCCGCGAGCTCGACGCCCCGGCGCTGAACGCCGATCAGGACGAGCAGACGGGGATCGGGGGTTTGGTGCACGATGTCCTGGGCCATGCGGTGCAGCGTGCGTGCGACCGCACCGGCGTCCAGGACGAGCTGGCGCTCTTCAGGCGGCATATTGACTGGGAAACGTAAGGCGGCGGCACGCCGTTATCAACGCGTCGCCGCCGACGGATGGGGTGGGATTCGAACCCACGAGGACCTTTTGGGACCCACACGCTCTCCAGGCGTGCGCCTTAAGCCACTCGGCCACCCATCCAAAGGCAGGACCGTTGCGAGACGCCGAGTTGCGTGCAACACGGCCAAGACAGTTGCGAGGCGCCGAGTTGCGTGCAACCGCCTTGCCGTTGCCAGATCAGACCCCTGGTCACCGCCCGTCTTGGGGGGCGGGGGCATCGCAACTCAGCTCTCGGGACTCCCAACCACTCGCAACTCGGCGTCTCGCAACTGTTCCGCAAACTCCGAACTGCCTTCCCGCACCTACAAGAGCGGACAGGGTGAGATTCGAACTCACGAGACCCTTACGGGCCCACCGGTTTTCGAGACCGGCGCCTTCAGCCACTCGGCCACCTGTCCAGACGGCACGAAAGGTAGTCTGGGAGAGACGGAGACGACAGCGTATTCGGCCCAACTTCCTTCTCAGCGACGATCCGCAAAGAACTCCTGCAGGAGCTTGCCGCACTCCTCTTCCAGCATGCCGCCCAGCACCTCGACGCGGTGGTTGAGCCGCGGATGGCGCAACAGGTCGTGGAGGGAACCCGCCATGCCCGCCTTGGGATCCCAGGCGCCGAAGACGACGCGCGGCACGCGCGCCAGCACGATGGCCCCGGCGCACTGCGCGCAGGGTTCGAGCGTGACGTAGAGGGTAGCGCCAGAGAAAGCGTCGTGCCCCGCCGCCGTGACCCCGCTGCGCACGGTGGCGTCGAGGCAGTCCATCTCGGCGTGGAGCCGCGGGTCGGCACGCTCCAGCATCCGGTTGCGGCCCGAGGCGAGCACCGCCCCGTCCCGCATCAGCACCGCACCGACCGGCACCTCGGCCGCGGCCCCCGCGGCCCGCGCCTGGGCGAGCGCGAGGCGCACGCCCGCCTCGTCACGCTCTCGCTGGCTAGGCACGCGCCGCAGCCGCCGACTTCTCGAAGCTGAGCGCGTTGCCCGACGCCGCGCGATCCACCCTGATCACGTCGCCCTCGGCATACTTCCCCTCCAGCACCGCGAGCGCCAGCGGGTTCTGCAGCAGCCGCTGAATGGACCGCTTGAGGGGCCGCGCCCCAAACACCGGGTCGAAGCCATCGCTCGCCAGCAGGCGCTTCGCCGCCGGCGTGACGTCGAGCTGGAGCTTCTTCTCCGCCAGCAGCACGGCGGCCCGCGCCAGTTGCAGGTCCACGATCTTCTCCAGTTCCTCCGGTCCCAGCGGCCGGAAGATGATCACGTCGTCCACCCGGTTCAGGAACTCGGGCCGGAAATGCTGACGCAGCGCCTCCTGCACCCGGGTCTCGACCTCCTCCCAGTTGCCGGTGCCCAGCTCCAGGATCCACTGGCTGCCGAGGTTGCTGGTCATGATGATCACGGTGTTGCGGAAGTCCACCGTGCGCCCCTGCGCGTCGGTCAAGCGCCCGTCGTCGAGGATCTGCAGCAGCACGTTGAACACGTCGCCGTGCGCCTTCTCAATCTCGTCGAACAGCACCACGCTGTATGGCCGGCGCCGGATGGCCTCGGTGAGCTGGCCCCCCTCCTCGTAGCCGACGTAGCCTGGCGGCGCGCCGATCATCCGCGCCACCGAGTGCTTCTCCATGTACTCCGACATGTCGAGCCGCACCAGCGCGCGCTCGTCGTCGAACAGGAATTCGGCCAGCGCCCGCGCGGTCTCCGTCTTCCCCACTCCCGTCGGGCCCAGGAAGATGAACGACCCCGTCGGCCGGTTGGGGTCGGCAAGGCCCGCCCGCGAGCGGCGAACCGCGTTCGCCACGGCGGCCACCCCCTCCGGCTGGCCGACCACGCGCGCCGCCAGGTGGGCCTCGAGGTGCGCGAGCCGCTCCTTCTCGGACTCCATCATCCGCGTCACCGGGACCCCGGTCCACCGCGCCACGATCTCCGCCACGTCGTCGGCGTCCACTTCCTCCTTGAGGTACTTCCCGGCCTTCTGCAGCTCGGCCAGCTTCGCCTCGGCCTCCTTCAGCTCGCGCTCGACCCCGGGCGCCGTGCCGTAGGTGATCTCCGCCGCCTTCGCGAGGTCGCCCCGCCGGGTCGCCTGCTCCGCCTCCGTCTTGAGCGACTCGACCCTGGCCTTCAGCTCGCGCATCCGCTGGATGGCGTCCTTCTCCGCCTGCCAGCGCACCTTCATCGCGCTCGAGCGCTCGCGGGCGTCGGCCAGCTCCTTCTCCAGTGCCTTGAGCCGCTCGCGGCTCGCCTTATCCTTCTCCTTGGAGAGCGCGGCCTTCTCGATCTCGAGCTGCACGATTCTCCGCTCGACTTCGTCGATCTCCTGCGGGAGCGAGTCGATCTCGATCCTCAGGCGCGACGCCGCCTCGTCGATCAGGTCGATCGCCTTGTCGGGGAGGAACCGGTCACCGATGTAGCGATCCGACAGCGTGGCCGCCGCCACGATCGCCGGATCGGTGATCCGCACCCCATGGTGCACCTCGTAACGCTCCTTGAGCCCCCGTAGGATGGCGATGGTGTCGGCGACCGACGGTTCGCCCACCAGCACCGGCTGGAAGCGCCGCTCCAGGGCCGCGTCCTTCTCGACGTGCTTGCGGTACTCGTCCAGCGTGGTTGCGCCCACCACGTGCAGCTCGCCGCGGGCCAGCATCGGCTTCAGCATGTTGGCCGCGTCCACCGCACCCTCGGCTGCGCCCGCGCCCACGATAGTGTGCAGCTCGTCGATGAAGACGATGAACAGCCCCTCGCCCGCCGCGATCTCCTTGAGGACGGCCTTGAGCCGCTCCTCGAACTCGCCGCGGTACTTGGTACCCGCCACCAGCTGGCCCACGTCGAGGGAGATCAGCCGCTTGTGCTTGAGCGTCTCGGGCACATCGCCGTTGATGATGCGCTGCGCGAGCCCCTCGACGATCGCCGTCTTCCCCACTCCCGGCTCGCCGATCAGCACCGGGTTGTTCTTGGTGCGGCGCGAGAGCACCTGGATCACGCGGCGGATCTCCTCGTCCCGGCCGATGACCGGGTCGAGTTTCCCGCCGCGCGCCTGCTCGGTGAGATCGCGGGTGAACCGCTCCAGTGCCTGGTACTGCGCCTCGGGGTGCTGGTCGGTCACCTGGTGCGCGCCACGCACCGCGGCCAGGGCCGCGAGGAGGTCGTCGCGCTGGACGCCCGCAGCACTGAACAGCTCTCGCGCCGTGGTCCCCTGCGTTTCGGCCAGCGCCACCAGCAGGTGCTCGGTCGAGACGAAATCGTCGCCGAGCTTCGTGGCCTCCTGCTCCGCGCGGTCGAGGGCCGCCAGCAGCTCGCGCGAAAAGGTGGCCTCGCCCCCGCCCGACTGCTTGGGGAAGCGATCCAGCTCCCGCGTGACCTCGCCCTTGAGGTGCGCCACGTTGACGCCGACCTTGCCCACGAGCGGCGCCACGACGCCCTGGTCCTGCTCGAGCAGCGCCGCCAGCAAGTGTGCGTCGTTGACGACCGGATTCCCGCGGCGCCTCGCCTCGGCACGCGCCGCCTCGAGCGCCTCCGCGCTCTTGATGGTCAGCTTCTCGTAGTTCGGCATAGTACGATCCGGTAAGGGCAAGGCACGTGCCCGGCGGCGCTTGCCGCGCTGGCCGGACGCTGGCCGCGTTGGCTTGAATCTGCCAACCCGGCACCCAAACGCAACGCGCCGGCCACTTGGGCCGGCGCGTGTGCCGCTCGTCCGAGCGGGCTCCCTACTTCGTCACGACCATCTTCTTCGATTGGCGGGCTCCATCCACCACCAGCTGGTAGACGTAAATCCCCGAGGCCGCCTCTCGTCCCGTGTTGAGGTAATTCCCGTCCCAGTACGCCGAGAAACTGCAGTACCCTCCGCTCTGATCCAGGCAATCCAGCGCGACGCCGTTCAACGGCTGTCCCGAGCCCTGCAGGGTCGGGATCGCCACGAGCTGGGCGAGGATGTTGTAGATACGGAGGCTGACGACCGGACGATGCCCGTTCCGAAACAGATCCGCGTTTAGACGAAACGGGATCGTTGTCGTCGGATTAAACGGGTTCGGATAATTCTGAAGCAGCTCGACCTGGCCGCCTCGCCGCGTGCTATCCTGTGCTCTTGCCAGCGACGGAGTGGCCAGGGCCAGCACTACCACGAGCCACGCAAACGCGCAGCGCCGCATCCCTGACACTCCATTTCTAACGAAAAAGGTCCGTGGTCACCGACTCCTGTTGAGAGTGAACGTACTCCGCCGATTCGTCGGCTAACGTATGAAATGGCAAGGAATTCGTCAAGCGCGCGGAGCACTCCCCAATACCCTCTCGTCGCCCTTTCGGGCCGTAATTCCTTGTGTATCACACCATTCCAGAAAGGGGATCAACCACTTTCGGGACCGCCCCAGGCGGTCCCGAAGGGCCGCCGGTGTGGCTGAACCGAGTTCCGTGAGGATCGTCACGACCCGGCCGCGCTCCCTCGCGAGAGCGCCGGTCTCATAGCAGCGCTCCCTCCCGACGGCGACCACGACCCCCTCGCGGGCCATCAGCCGGAGCAGACCGGGCACGTCGGCGCCCGGGTGCGCTTGGGCGAGTTCGGCGATCGAAGGCGGTTCGGCATCGGCTACCCGGAGCGCCTCCAGAAGCTCTCCGCGCAGCCGCTCGGCCGCGCCGCCCAGCTTCGGCGCCCACTTCGTACGCCGCACCTGCGAGCCGTCGCGCTCCAGCCGGCGCTCGGCCGCGAGCCGCCGCTCGGCCAAGTCCACCAGCGGCCCCGGCACGCTCCCCGCCGCCGCGCGCCACGACTGAGCCGGCATACCGGCCTCGAGCGGATGCTCGACGTGGAAGCGCTCCAGCACGCCGGCCAGCCGCTCGGCCAAGCCCAGCACCTCCCTGGTGGAGAAGAGCCGGCCGGCCGCCTCGACGAGATCCGCCGTCATCGCGGTGGCGAGCGCGGCGGCGAAGCGCCGCGCGTCCATCCCGGCCGCCACCTCCAGCTCGCCGCGCGCGATGCCGCGCGGGCCGCGGCGGCCGACCAGCAGCGCCAGCAACCCAGCGTCGCTCCCGGGCGCCACAGGGAACGACTGCTTCCCTCGCCCGCGCGCCAGTTCGCGTTCGTCCGCCCAGGGGTCCACCACCACGCCGCCGCCGATCGTCGTCACCGGCGAGTAGGAGCGCACCACGAAGCGGTCCATGGAGCGTGCGACCAGAGGCGACTCGAGGAGCAGGCGCGCGGCGACGCCTCCCGCCGCCGCCGCGCCCGCCCCGGTCGGCAGGGCGATGCGCGCGAGCACCTCCGCCGTGCCGTGGTTCACGCGCACGCGCAGCCGCGGCCTGAGCTTCGCCTCCGCGTCCGGCAGCATCGTCAGGGTCACGTCGAGCGCGAGGCTGGCGCGCCAGCCTTCGCCCGACACCACGACGTCGCCGCGTGCGACCTGCTCATGCGAGGGCCCCACCAGCGCGAGCGCAGTGCGGCGCCCCGGCGTCGCGCGCGGCGCAGCCCGGTCGTGCACCTCGATACTGCGGACCCGCGCCTCGAGGCCGGACGGCAGGATCGTGAGGCGGTCTCCCTCGGCGGCTGTGCCGCTCCACACGGTGCCGGTGACGATGGTGCCGGCGCCCGGCAGCGCGAACGCGCGGTCCACCGGGAGGCGGAAGCGATCGTCGGCCGGGCGCGCGGCGAGCGCGCGCCCCTCCTCCGCCAGCGCGGCGCGGAGCGTGTCGAGACCGGCGAGCGTCACCGCCGACACCTCGACGACGGGCCACTGGCGGGCGAAGGCGGCACCGACCTTCTCCCGGATGTCGTCGGCCACCAACGCGCGCCATGCGGGATCGGACGCCAGATCGCACTTGGTCAGCGCCACCACGCCGCGCGTCACGCCGAGGAAGCGCAGGATGGCGAGATGCTCGGTGGTCTGCGGCATCACGCCCTCGTCGGCCGCCACCACGAGCAGCGCCAGGTCCACGCCGGTCGCACCGGCCACCATGTTCCTGATGAAGCCCTCGTGGCCGGGCACGTCCACCACGCTCGCCTCGAGTTCGCCCAGCACGAGCGGCGCGAAACCGATGTCGATCGTGATGCCGCGCCGCTTCTCCTCCGCCAGGCGGTCGGTGTCCACGCCGGTCAGGGCCTTCACCAGCGCGGTCTTGCCGTGATCGATGTGGCCGGCGGTGCCTACGACGAGGTGGCGTTCCACGCGTCCTGGTCCCAGAACGCCATGGCCGGGAGCCCCCGGTCCTCGGCGAGATGGTAGCGGATGAACGAGAGCAGCAGCCGGCGGTGCGACGCCGCGTGGCGCGCGTCGAGCGGCGGCTCCGGCAGCAGGCCGCCCAGGAGCGCCGCCAGGGCGTCGCGGTCGGGCGGGGCCAGCTTGGCGATGCCGCCGGCGCCGCTCCGGTGCGCGCCGCACAGCGCGCCCCCCAGCGAGGCGGAGAAGTGTGCCGTGCCCGCGACCGGCGCGCCGCAGGTGACGCAGCGATCGAGCGAGGGCGAGAAGCCGAGCGCGACCACGACCGCCCAGCAGGCGGCCAGCGCCGTCGCGTCCACGTCGTCATCCGCGGCGCCGGCCAGGGTCGCGAGCCCGCCCGCCACCGCATCGAAGACGCCGGGATGCGGCTCCGCCGGCGCGCACTTCAGCACCAGCTCAGCCAGCGCGCACGCGGCGGCGAACCGCGCGACGCCGTGCGCCAGCGCGGGGTGCGCGTCGGTGATCTCGAAGGAGGTCAGCGGGCTCAGGTCCCGCGCCTCCCGGATGCGCAGCGTCGCCTCGCCGAACGCGAACAGGTCGAGCCGCGGCCCGGTGGCGCTCCGCGCGCGCCGGGCGCCGCGCGCCATCGCGCTCTGCGCGCCCAGGTCGCGGGTCAGCAGCCGCAGGATCTTCGAGGTGTCGCCATACGGCATGACGTGGAGGATGATGGCCGGCGTGGTGACGAGCGGCATGCGAAGAAGATAGCCTCGCCGCGCGGGGCGCGCCGTCTACGGCGGGGTCGCGGAATTCGCGGGCGGCGGCGCCAGCACGTCGAAGTGCCGGGTCCGGTAGTTCCAGGCAATCGCCTTCCGGACCACGCGGTTGCCGAGGCTCCACCGGTAGCTGATCACGCGCGGCGGCGACCCGTAGTCTTCACGCCGGTTCGGCGCTACGACCTGGTACTCCGGCGACCACACCGTATCAGACACAGAATGGAGGAAGGCGTCGTCCGCGTCCTGCGGACCGCTCACCGGCACCCCCGGACACGACTGGCCCTCGACCTGGAAATCGACGTCCTGGATGGTGTCCGCGTAGTCGAGGATCCCGCCGCCCCGGATCACCACCACAAAGCCGGGGCCGAGGCGCGGGCCGTCGGTGCTCGCGACCAGCCAGGCCCGCACCCCCGGGATCCGGATCGGAACCGAGTCGCTCCAGGGCCACCAGTGGCGCGTGCCGGGGGGCTCGTCAAGCACGACGACGGTGTCGGTGCGCATTGTCTCCGCGGAGAGCAGGAAGAACGTGCGCAGCGTCAGCGGCGCCGGGCACCCGCCGAAATTGAAGCTGGCGATCGCTGTGTCGCGTCCGTGCCACGCGGTGAAGTACGGCACAGCGTCCGTCCCCTCCACGGGCACGCCCGGGCCCGTCGCCACGACATCCAGACTCGGCCAGCGCCGCAGTGTGGGCCGTAACGAGTCCTGGCTCGAGTCGTAGGCGATGTAGAGAAACGACTGGCCGTCAGGCGCGAAGCTCGGCGTCGCGAGCTGAGACTGGAAGTCTCGCAGCGCTGGGAGGAGCGAACGCCGGGTGACGCTGCGCCGCGCCGGGACGTAGACGAAGACGCCGGTGACCGAGTCCCGGTCGTACGCGAAGCCCACCACGGCCGTGTCGGCCAGCACGCCGGGCGGGTCGAAGGTGAGCACGCCCGGGATGGTGTCGCGGCGCGCGCCGAGCTGCAGCTCGATGCGCCTCAAGACGCCGGCCGTGGGCCCGCCGCCGTACGCCACCGAGTCCACCAACGCCACGCCGGTGATGCGCTCCGCCCCGGGCTGGGCGGCGGCCCGGGACGCAGGCTCCCCTTTGTGGCACCCCGCTCCCGCCAGCAGCAGCACCAACCAGAATCGCCTCATCGCCCGCTCTCCAACCTTACCCCGAGGAACACGGCCCGCCGCCGCGACGGGAAGTGGAGCACCTGCTGGTAGCGCGCGTCGAACAGGTTCTCCACTTTGAGGGTCGCGACCACCCCCGGCCCGGCACCTCGGCCGCGCACCAGCGCGGCATCGCCCGCCAGATCCACGCGCACGTACGCCGGCAAGGTAACACGCGCCGGCGTCGCACCGGAAAAGTCCTCGTCCTCCCGATCCCCCACCCAGTACGCCGAGAGACTCGCGCTGCCCCGTAGGCCGAGGCGCGCCGTGGCGGCCACGCTCCCCGCGTTCGTCGGCCGGCGCAGCAGGGGCTGCCCCTCCGCGAACGAGGCTCCATCGAATCCGGAATCCGCCGCCGCCGTGCGGGTGTAGGTGTACTGCGCCGCCACCGACAGCACCCGGAGCGCCGCCACGCGCGCCTCCAGCTCGAGCCCCCACGCGTTGGCCGCCGCCACGTTGTAGTAGTTCGGCGCCGTGGCCGAGGGCGGTGCGAAGGTGAACTGGATCAGGTTCCTGAACCGCTGCGCGAACCAGGTCGCCGACACGACCAGCCGCCCGCCCAGCAGCTCGCGCTCCACACCCGCGTCCCAGCTCGTCGCGCGCTCCGGCTGCAGCGCCGGGTTCCCCGTCACGTAGCCGGTGGAATAGTTCTCGAAGAAGCTTGGCTCCTTGAACGCCGTGCCCAGCGTGGCGCGGAGCTTCGTGGCTTTGAGACGGTACGCCAGGCCTGCACGATAGGTGAGGAACGTCCCGAACGCCTGGTTCTGCTCCAGCCGGAGCCCGGCGTTGAGGGCCAGATGCCGGCCCGGATCCGACAGCGCCTGCAGGTAGTACGCGCGGTTCCAGCGGCTCACCACCAGGACACCTTGGCTCGGGCCGTACTGGCTCAGGGAGAGGCTGCTGCTGCGCTCCGCCTCCGTCTCCAGCGTGGCTCCCGCGGTGAGCACGGTCCCCTCGGCGGCGTGCAGGTTGAGCCGCGCGTCGGCGCTGCGCCGGCTGAGGCGGTCGAAGCTGCGGAAGGCGTAGTAGCCGAGCGTGTCGGCCGGCGCGTTGGGCTCCTGGTCCACTCGCCCGCTCCCCTCCGTGCCGGCGAGCAGCAGCCGGGCTTCCACGCGCGGGGTGAAGAACCGGCCCGCGTCGAGGCTCGCGACCAGCGTGCGACCGGTCTGGTACTGGTTGCTGTCCACCACGTTCCCGGACCCGTCGGTCGGGTAGTGGTACACGTCGTCCGTGTAGTGTGCCGAGAGCCTGGTGCTGCTGCGCGCGTCCGGCAGCAACGTGAGCGAGCCGCCCACGACGTCACTGCGGTACGCGTTGTTGAAGGCGTAGATCCCGTCGTCGGCGACGCTGGACCACCCAAGGCTGAAGCCGGCGCGGTCGCCTCCCGACGCGAGGCGGGCGTCGTAGCTCCGGGACCCGAACGTCCCGCCCTGCGCGCCGGCCTCCCACTCGAGGGCGCCGCGCCCGCTGCGGGTGAACACCTGCACCACGCCGGTGACCGCATCGGACCCGTACAACACGCTGGCAGGTCCGCGCACGATCTCGATTCTGTCCACGTCCGCCGTCGTCAGCGTCGCGAGATCGATGGCGCCGCCCGGGGTGTTGAGCGACACGCCGTCCACCAGGACTCTCACGTAGTCGCTCTCGCCGCCCCGCAGGAACAGCGAGGTCGTGCCCCCGAACGGCCCGGTTTCCACCACGTCCATCCCGGGCACGCCGCGCAGCGCCTCGGCGACGGTGTTGATGCCGCGCGAGCGCAACTCGTCGCCCGTGAGCACCGTGACCGCCGAGGTGGTGGAGACGAGCGGGGTCGGGAGCCGGGTCGCCGTCACGACGATCGCGCTGAGCCGCACCGTGTCGTCCGGCTGCTGCGCCGCGAGCGGCGCGGCCGCGGCGGCGAGACCTGCAGCGCCGGTGAGGAGGGCAGCCGCGATCCGGTTTGGTCTCACGGGGTCGCGCTTCCAGGCGTGCGCGGTGACCGCTCGGCGTAGAGTTGCGGCGAGCCGTCGGGGAGACGGCTGACGGCGACCGGCCAGCCGAAGACCGCGGCGAGTCGCCCCGGCTCGAGCACGCGCTCCGGCGTGTCGTCGGCCACGACGCGGCCGCCGGCCAGCAGCACCAGCCGGTCGGCGAACCGCGCCGCGATGTTGATGTGGTGCGAGACGACCAGCGCGGCGAGGCCGTCGTGCCGCACCAGGTCGGCCACCAGCTCGAATAGCTCCATCTCGTGCTTGAGGTCGAGCGAAGCGGTGGGCTCGTCCAGCACCAGGCCCAGCGGCTCCTGGGCCAGGGCGCGCGCGATCCGGACGCGTTGCCACTCGCCGCCCGACAGCGTCGCGACCCAGCGGGTGCCGAGCGTCTCCACGTCGGTGCGCCGCATGGCGCGCCCGACCGCCTCCCGGTCGGCGGCGCCCATCGCGCGCCACGCGCCGAGGTGGGCGTAGCGGCCCATCTCCACCGCTTCCCGGACGGTGATGGGGAACGCGGGCTCCTCGCGCTGCGCCACTACACCCACGACCCGCGCCAGCGCGTCGCGCGGCCACGCCCGCGCGTCGCGCCCCAGCGCCAGCGCCCGGCCGGCGCTGCACGGCACCAGGCCGAGGAGCGCGCGGAGCAGCGTGGTCTTCCCCGCCCCGTTTGGGCCGACGATGGCCACGCACTCGCCGCGGCGCACGCGCAGCGACACCCCGTCCACGGCGGGCGTGCGCGGGTCGTAGCGCACGGTGGCGCCGCTCAGCTCGAAGACGGGTTCGTCCATCGCCTCAGCAGCACTGCGAAAATGGGGACGCCCACGACGGCCGTCACCACGCCGACGGGAAGCTCCACCGGAGCGAACACCGTGCGTGCCAGCGTGTCGGCCAGCACCAGGAACGTGCCGCCCAGGACGAACGCGGCCGGCAGCAGGACACGGTGGTCGTGGCCCTTGAGCAGGCGGACGGCGTGCGGCACCACCAGGCCCACGAAGCCGATCATCCCGGCGGCCGCCACCGACGCCGCGGCGAGGAGGGAGGCGGCGACGTACACGCGCCGCTTGGTCCGCGCCACGTCGGCGCCGAGGTGCTGCGCAGGCTCCTCGCCGAGCGCGAGCAGGTTGAGCGCGCGCGCCTCGGCCATCAGCACCGCGACAGCCGGCGCCGAATACGTGGCGAGGGCGACGACGCCGGGCCACCCGACACCCCCCAGGCCACCCATCAACCACAGCGTCGCCGTCTTGACCTGCGACGCCTCGCTCACCGCCAGCACGCCGGAGAGCAGCGCGCCGGCGAAGGCACCGACCACCACGCCCGCGAGCAGCAGGATGCGGCTGTCGAGCGCGCCGCCCGCGACGATGGCGAGCCGGTACACGACCAGTATCGCCGCGAGCGCCCCCGCGAACGCGGCCGCGGGCAGTGCCCAGGCGGACACCACGCCCGCGGCGAGCGCGAGCACCGCCCCCAGACCGGCGCCGCCGGAGAGCCCGAGGAGGTAGGGATCGGCAAGCGGGTTGCGGACGAGGGCCTGGAGCGCGGCGCCCGACACCGCCAGCACGCCGCCCACGACGAACCCCAGGGCCACGCGCGGCAGGCGCAGCGACCAGATGATCGCGATCGCCGTGGGGTCGCCGCGGCGCAGCACGCCCAGCAGGAGATCGCGCGGCGCGAGGGGCGCGGCGCCCAGCGCGATGCCGAGGATTAGGGCCGCCATGGCCGCCACACCAAGCCCGGCGAGGAAGGCGGGGGCCGGTGGACGCTTCACGGTCCGGGTCTCAGGGCCAGCCCCGCGATCCGTCGCGCCAGATCCGCGGCCGCCAGCGGCATGCGCGGGCCCGGCCGCCCGTAGAGGCTGGCATCCACAACCAGGATCCGCCCCTCTCGCACGGCGCGCACGGCGTCCCACCCAGGTCGCGAGGCCAGATCGGGCGGGCGCCTCGCATCGGCCGCGACCACCAGGATGGCGTCGGGATCGCGTTCCGCGATCGCCTCGACGCTCACCGGAGCGGCCGACGCGCCGAGGTCGCCGAAGCTGTTCACTGCGCCCGCGACCTGGAGCACCTCCGACAGGTAGCTGCCTCGCCCCACCGTCATCGGCGGGTTGGCCCACACGTCCACGTACAGCCGCGGCCGGCGCCCGGGCCGCGCCGCGGCGGCCTGCACGGCCTTGAGCGAGGAGTCGAACGCCGCCACCAGAGAGTCGGCAACGGCGGCCGAGCCGGTCAGCGCCCCGAGCCGGCGGGCGGCGTAGCGCACATCGGCCGCAACGTCGAGCTTGAGGACCGCGACGGGGACGTGGAGCGCGGTGAGCCCCTGGGCCGCGGCTCGGTTTGCGGCGGAAGCGTACAGCACCACGAGGTCCGGGCGGCGCGCCGCCACCGCCTCGACGTTCGGTGCGATGCCGTTGCCCACGTCGGGGACGGCGCGGGCCTCGGGCGGCCAGTCGCAATATCGGGTGCGGCCGACCAGCCGCGAGCCGACGCCGAGCGCGAACAGGATTTCGGTGCTGGCGGGCGAGAGGGACACGATTCGGCGCGCCGGCGCGGCGAGCGCGACGGTGCGACCCCAGTCATCAGTGATGGAGACTCCGCCGGCGGGCGGCCGCGGACCGCACGCGGCCAAGCCCAAGAGGAGCAACGCCAGGATTCGAGCCACCGCCCCCTCCCACGAGGGCTATTGGTGGAGCGCGAACGGCGAGGTCTCCTGGCTCCGGGCCCCTTCGCTCGCCTTCCCGGCCGTCGGCCAGTGGCATGTGGACGAAGGGTGGGACGAATCCCTACCCGTTACAGTGGCGGGGCCGCGCCGGACTCACACCGGCTTCCGAGATCCCCGTTCGCGTGCGACGACGGTTGTACGACGCGTCAATCTACCACGGTCCGCTCAGCGCTGCGCAAGCCGCCCGGCGAGCCGCGCCTTGAGGGAGGCGCGCTTCGCCTGGTACGCCGACCACTCGTCCGGCGGCGTCTCGGCCTGCCGCGTGGCGTACTTCTCGTCGAGCGCGACGATCTGGCGGACCACCGCGTCCTGATCCGCCTGGGCGGGCGGCGCCGCGGCGCCCGGCGCCCGCACGGCGCCGCCGCGGCGGCGCGCGGCCAGATACCCGCCCGACGCCAGCAGCAGAGCCGACAGCGCGATCGCCATCCACGCCAGGTTCCGCCCGCCGCCCGCGACGCCGAAGGTGATCTCCGCCATCTCCCCCCGCACCACCCGGGTGGACGAGAAGTGCCGGAAGGTGCGCCCCTCCAGCCGCAGCGGGTTTGCCGCCGCCAGCGCCGCGCCGCTCGCGTTCGCGAGGCTGTCCTCCACCAGCACCTCCAGCTGTGCCGTGGGCTGGTCGATCGGCACGCGCAGCGTGCGCATCCCCTGCGGCACGACGTAGATCCCCACCACCTGCTTGACGCCGGGCGGGAATGGCGCACGCACCAGGAGGCTATCGCCCACCCGGCGGACGCCGTCGGAGGGCACGTCGCCTTCGCCCACCCGGAACGACTCGATGCCGCGGGGCAGCTGCATCCGCCAGGTCGGCGCGCTGTCGCGCGAGACCCGCGTGGTGGTCCCGGGATTCGCCACCTGCACGATGTCGAGCACGTCGCGCGATCCATCGGCCCGGTCGGGCGCCGATACCACCACGTGGCGCACCGCCACGTCCAGCGGTGCACCCGCGCTGCTGGTGTCGAACACCGGGAGCAGGATCGAATCGGACCCGGCGCGCGCGCCGGACGCGTAGGGCGCCGAGAAGTAGCCGATCCCCGCGTACAGCGTGGAGACGACGTACATCACGCCGGTGTCGGGCCGCGCCACGCGGAAGCTGAACCGGCCGCGTGCGTCGCTTCGGATCGAGTCTAGCGGTCCCTGGCGGTCGGTGCCCACGCGGTGCGCGACGACCCGGATCCCGGGCAGCGGCACGCTGTCGGCGCCCCGCACCCGCAGTACGCGGCCCGCCAGCGTCAGCGGCCCCGTGGCCGCGGCGGCGGCGTGCGGATTGGGCGCGCCCGGGCGAGCCGGAGGGAGCGCCTGCGCGCATGCCGGGCGCGCGACGAGCGCCGCGGCCGCCGCGAGCCCCATCACCGCCAGCGGCCGGCGCGCCGTCGCGGCCAGCCTACGGCATGAACTTGCCAAAATCTTCCGGGTCGAGGTTCTGCAGGTAGGTCTTCAGCGACTCCGCGTCGAGCGGCCCCTGCTCGTCGGTGGGCTCCACCGTGTTGACGGGCGCGGTGTCCAGCAGGTCGGGATGGGTGAAGATCGGTGCCTTGAGCCGTAGCGCGATGGCGATGCTGTCGGACGGGCGCGCGTCCACCTGCACCCAGTCCCCATTGCGGCGGATGTGCAGCTCCGCGTAGTAGGTGTTCTCCTTCACCGCGGTGATCAACACCCGCTTGAGCTCGCCGCCCAGCCCGAGGATCACCTGCTTCAGCAGGTCGTGGGTCAGCGGCCGGCTGAACTTGACGCCGGCCAACTCCATGGCGATCGCGCTTGCCTCGGCCGGGCCGATCCAGATCGGCAGCACGCGCTGCCCGTCCTTCTCCTGGAGGACGACGACCGGGGCGTTGGTGTTCCGGTCGAGGCCGAGGTGCGCGACGCGCACTTCGACCAGCGCCTTGCCCTGCGCGTCAGGTGCCAAGATCCCACGAGGCGAGGTAGTGCTGCTGCTCAGGGGTCAGCACGTCGATGCTGATCCCCATTCCCGCCAGCTTGAGCCGGGCGATCTCCTTGTCGATCTCCGCCGGCACGCGGCACACGTCCTTGGGCAGCGACGCCGCGTTCTTCACGAGGAACTCGGCGCCCAGCGCCTGGTTGGCGAACGACATGTCCATCACGCTCGCCGGGTGCCCCTCCGCCGCCGCGAGATTGATCAGCCGGCCCTCGGCGAGGATATGGATGCGCTTGCCGTCGAGGGTCCACTCGTCCACGAACTCGCGCACCGCCCGCGGCCCCTGCGCCGCCTTCGCGAGGCCCTCGAGGTCGATCTCGACGTTGAAGTGCCCGCTGTTGGCCACGATCGCGCCGTCCTTCATCCGCCGCATGTGCTCGACCCGGACGACGTTCACGTCGCCGGTCAGGGTGACGAACACGTCGCCTTCCGGCGCCGCCTCGGCCATCGGCATCACCCGGAAGCCGTCCATCTGCCCCTCGAGCGCCTTGACCGGGTCGATCTCCGTCACGATCACGTTGGCGCCGGCGCCCCGCAGCCGGCTCGCCACCCCGCGCCCGCACCACCCGTAGCCCGCCACCACCACCGTCGAGCCGGCCAGCAGCACGTTGGTCGCGCGAATGATGCCGTCCACGGTGGACTGGCCGGTGCCGTAGCGGTTGTCGAACAGGTGCTTGGTCTCGGAGTCGTTCACCGCGACCACCGGGAACTGCAGCACCTTGTCCTTCGCCATGGCCTTGAGGCGGATCACGCCGGTGGTCGTCTCCTCCGTCGACCCGATCACGCCCTTGACCAGCGCCGTCCGCGCGTCCTTGGACAGCGACTCGACCCAGCGCCGCACCGGCGGGGCGAGGTCGTCCATCCGGTTCAGGGCGATCATGTGGAGCGAACCCACCAGGTCGGCCCCGTCGTCCATCGTGACGTCGGGCCGGTGCGCCAGCGCGGCGCGGATGTGCTCGTAGTAGGTTTCGTGGTCTTCGCCCTTGATGGCGTACACCGCGATGCCGTGATCCCTGACCAGGTAGGCGGCCGCGTAGTCCTGGGTGGAGAGCGGGTTGGAGGCGCACAGCACGACCTCGGCCCCACCCGCCTTGAGCGTGATGGCCAGGTTGGCCGTCTCCGTGGTGACATGGAGGCAGGCACTCAAGCGCCGGCCCTTGAGTGGCCGCTCCTTCGCGAACCGCTCCCGGATCAGCCGCAGCACGGGCATCGAGCGCTCCGCCCATTCCACGCGGCGCCGGCCCTCGTCGGCCAGGGCAAGGTCTTTCACGTCGTAGGCGTCGTGCTTGGTCGCCATCGTCATCACAGCACTCTCCTACCGGCTCGAGGTGCGCGCGGCGCCGGCCAGCCGCTTCGCGGTGTCGGCCAGCTCGGCGGCGCGGTCCGTGCGTTCCCAGGTGAACAGTTCGACCTCCTTGCCCTCCACCGACGCGTGCGCCGGCTTGCGGCCGAAGTGGCCGTACGCCGCCGTCGCCTTGAAGATCGGCTTGCGGAGATCCAGCGCCTCGATGATGGCCCGCGGCACCAGATCAAACTGCTCGCGCACCGCCTTCTCCAGCACCTCATCGGGCACCGTACCGGTGCCGAAAGTGTCCAGCAGCAGCGAGACGGGCTCGCGCACGCCGATGGCGTAGGCCACCTGCACCTCGCAGCGCCGCGCCAGCCCGGCGGCCACCACGTTCTTCGCGACCCAGCGCGCCGCGTAGGCGCCCGAGCGGTCCACCTTCGAGGGGTCCTTGCCACTGAACGCCCCGCCGCCGTGCCGCGCGAAGCCGCCGTAGGTGTCCACGATGATCTTGCGGCCCGTGAGGCCGGCGTCGCCCTGCGGGCCGCCCACCACGAACCGGCCGGTCGGGTTGATGTGGTAGATCGGCTGGTCGCCCACGATCCACTCGCCCACCACCGGCGTGATGACGTGCTCGATGATCTCGGCCCTGAGCTCCTCGTTCCCGATGGTCGGCGCGTGCTGGGTCGACACCACGACGGTGTGTACCCGTTTCGGGCGATCGCCCTCGTACTCGACCGTGACCTGCGACTTGCCGTCGGGACGGAGCCACGGGAGCTTGCCGGCCTTGCGGACCTCGGCGAGCCGGTGAGTGAGGCCGTGCGCCAGCTGAATGGGCAGCGGCATCAGCTCCTTGGTCTCGTCGCTCGCGAAGCCGAACATCATCCCCTGATCGCCCGCGCCGCCGGTATCCACGCCCTGCTTGATGTCGGGCGACTGCCGGTCGATGGTGGTCAGGACCGCGCAGGTCTCGGCATCGAAGCCGTACGACGCCTCGGTGTAACCGATCGCCTCCACCGTGCCGCGCACGATGTCGGGGATGTTGACGTAGGTGGTGGTGGTGATCTCTCCGCCCACGACCGCCATGCCGGTGGTGACGAAGGTCTCGCACGCCACCCGGGCGTCGGGATCCTTGGCGATGATCGCGTCGAGGACGGCGTCGGAGATCTGGTCGGCGATCTTGTCGGGGTGCCCCTCGGTGACCGACTCCGAGGTGAAGAGCCAGTGGCGCTCGTTACTCAAGGTGACGTCTCGTGTTGGGGTGACTATTTGCGGAAGCTAGCCCGGCGTGCACGGGCTGGCAACGGCGACGACGGGTCGAGGAGCCGCAGGTCCACGACGCCGCTCACACTGCGCCGGACGAACGCGCTCACCTCGTCGGTGGTGGGCAGCTCGAGCGCCGCCTCGGCGCAGCTCGCCGCGTCCTTGGCGCTGATCTGGCGGACCATCCACTTCACCATCGGCAGGTTCGGCCCCGCCACCGACAGCACCCGGTAGCCGAGGCCGACCAGCAGGTACACCGACACCGGGTCGGACGCCATCTCACCGCACACCGACACCTCGCGCTTGGCGCCGCGCGCCGCGCGCGCGATGGTGGCCAGCAACCGGAGGATCGCCGGATGGTGGGGGGTGAACCGCTCCGCCAGCCGCGCGTTGCCCCGGTCCACCGCCAGGGTGTACTGCACCAGGTCGTTGGTCCCGACCGACAGGAAATCCGAGACCTCGACCAGCCGGTCGGCCATGATCGCCGCCGCCGGCGTCTCGACCGTGATCCCGATCGGCACGCTCGCCGCCGCCTCGATCCCGCTCTTGCGGAGTGCGCGCGCCTCCTCAGCCACCAGCTCGCGCGTCTTGAGGATCTCGTCCAACCGCGTCACCAGCGGGAGCATCAGCCGCAGCTTGGTGTGCGCCGCGGCCCGCAGGATCGCCCGGATCTGCGGCCGGAAGATCTCCGGCTGGTCGAGGCAAACGCGGATCGCCCGCCAGCCGAGCATCGGGTTCCCCTCGGCGACCCGCTTGAACGGGGCCGGGAACTTGTCGCCTCCCAGGTCGAAGGTCCGCACCACCACCGGGTGCGGCATGAACGCCGCCCCGATCCGCCGGTACAGCTCCGCCTGCTCGTCCTCGGTGGGCATCTGCCCGCGGCCCGTGACGAGGAACTCCGTGCGCATCAGCCCCACGCCCTCGGCGCGGTGCCGCAGCGCAGCCTCCACCTCCTCCGGCAGGTCGAGGTTCGCCCGCACCGCGAGGACCACCCCGTCGGTGGTCTGCGCGGGAAGCTCAGAACCCGCCTCCAGATCGCGCTCCAGCTCGCGGCGCTGGCGGTCGCGGCGCCGCGCCGCCTCCACGGTGGCGTCCGACGGCTCGACCTGCAGCGTGCCCGCCCACCCGTCCAGCACCACCAGATCGCCGCTGGCCACGCGGTCCAGCACCTCGGGGAGCGCCATCACCGCAGGGATGCCGATCGAGTGTGCGAGGATCGCCGCGTGCGAGGTGCGGGTCCCCTCCTCGCATGCGATCGCGAGCACGGCGTCACGGTCCAGCTGGACGGTGAGGGCCGGCGTCAGATCGCGCGCCACGAGCACCACCGGGGCTTCGGGCCGGGCGTGCTCGAGCGTCGGCTCCTCGACGCCCATCAGGTGGGTGAGGACCAGGATCTCCACGTCGGTGAGGTCGGCGAGCCGCTCGCGCAGCATGGCGCTGCCCGTCGTGGTCCACAGGCCGCGCCACTCAAGCATCTTGAGCTGGAAAGCGCGCTCCGCCGAGAAGTGGTTCTCGCGGATCAGGCGGTCCACGCCGTTCCGGAGGTCGTGGTCCTCGAGGATCATCAGCTGCGCGTCGAAGATCCGCGCCTCCTCCTCGCCCGCGCGCTCCGCCGCCTTCGCCCGGCTGCGCGCGATCCGCTCGCGCGCGTAGGCCATCGCCTCGCCGAGCCGCCCCGTCTCGGCCGCGACCTGCTCGGGGCCGATCGGCACGTCGGGTACGACCGGGGCCTCCCACCGCACCACCAGCGCGGGCCCGACCGCCACGCCCGGCGAAACCGCGATTCCCTTGATCACCCGGTGCGGCATCAGTCCTCCCCGAAGCCCGCAGCCACCAGCGCCAGCAGCGCGTCCACCGCCTGCTCGGCATCGTCCCCGTCGGCGCGGATCAGCAGCGCGCTCCCACACTCCGCCGCCAGCATCATCATGCCCATGATACTCTTGCCGTTCACTTCCAGCTCGTCCTTCTTGACAACGATGTGCGCCTTGAACCGGTTGGCGATCTTCACGAACTCCGCCGCCGGCCGCGCGTGCAGCCCGAGCCGGTTTACGATCGGCGCCGACCGCTCAATTACCACAGCACACCCACAACGACGACGACCGCCAGGGCGAAGGCCGCCACCACCAGACCGGTGGCCCTCCCCTGCAGCAGCCGCACCACTTCGGCGAACAGCAGCGCCGCCGCCGCGCCGGCAAACATCTCCCACCGGGCGCGGAACGGGTACCAGCCGAGCACCGCCGGGAGCGCCGCGCCCACCACCAGCGCCGCCAGTGGCGCGACCAGCTCGAGCGCCCGCTGCAGTCCCGGCGACGCGAGCGCGCCCGCCACCCCGACGCCCGCACGCCATCCCTCCCTGAGCCCCCACACCCGCAGCCACACGTGCATCACGTTGTACAATGCCAGAAACACAACCACCGCCCAAATCCCTGCCGAGCAAGCGACCAGCAGCAGCCCGATGGCGGCGCAGGCGGGCAGCCACCCGGCCCAGATCAGGCGGTCGCCGAGCGAGCCCAGGGGGCCGATCAACGCGGCGCGCAGCCGCTCGATGCGCTCCAGGGGCACGCCGTCCATCTCGGCCCGCGCCGCCGCCCCGACCGCCAGCGACGCGAGGTACGGGTGCGCGTTGAAGAAGCGCGCCTGCCGCGCCAGCGCAGCGCGGTAGGCCGGCGCCCCGCCCTCCCGGCGGCCGAGCTGGCGCAGCATCGGCTCGGCCGCGAACGCGAACCCGATTCCGAGCATCCGTTCGTAGGTGAACGCCGCCTGGATCATGAACAGGCGCGCCAGGGCCGAGCGGAAGCCAGGCACCGCGTCGGCCCGCGCTACCACGCGAGCAGCCCCGCCACGACCGCCACCCCCGCTACCGCGCCGGTGGCGAACCAGCGCCGCGGCGAGCCCTGGCCGAACAGGCGGTACGCGCTCCACACCGCGACGCCGAGCGCCGTGCCGACGACTGCCACGTCGGCCACCGGTCGCGGCGCTCGCCATCCGATCTCCACCTGCCGCGCGACCCGCTCACCCACGGCCAGGGTGAAGCCGGTAAGCACCGCCGCACGCACCAGGTCGCGCACGATCCCGCCGACCTGCAGCGCCACCAACGCGCGGACGTCACCACCCTCCACGGTCGAGGTGCGGCGGCGGAGCTGGGCCGCGTTGAGCCGGCGCAACGCCAGCAGGCTGAGGCCGCCGAGCCACGCGGCGAGCAGCGCCACCACCATGATCCCGACCATCCACGCCGGGTCCCATTGGCCGCCGCGCACCGCCGCCAGCGCGCCAGCCGCGGCGGCCGCAGGCCCCCAGTCGGGGTACCGCGACGCGCCGACGGGCAAGGTCTCGAACGCGAACAGCTCGAGCACCGCGCCCGTCGCGAGCCCCGCCATCGGCCGGCCAGCCACGGCGCCGCCCAGGAAGCCGGCCACCAGCGGCCGGCCGAGCATCGCCTGCGGCACGCTGACGAGGTCGAGACCCGCCAGCGCCCCCACGCCCACTACGCCGGCCACGGCCGCCGGCGTCACACCAGCTCCACGACCGGCACCGGCTTCGTCGTCGGCAGGTCCTGCGCCGTCACCTCGACGGCCCGGTCGGCCAGGGCCTTGAGCTGCGCCGCCTCGCCGTCACTGAGGAACACGTAGCGCAGCCGCTCGATGCGGCCCTCGCGCGCGTGGATGCCGCCCACGTTCACCTTCCGCACGTCCGGCACCGCGGCGCACAACGCCACCATCGTCTCCACGTCGGGCGTGAGCACAATCCCCTTCCGCGGATCGCGCTCCCATTCCGGGGCGTGCGCCGCCGCCTCCGCGACCGTTGCAAACACCACGTCCATCGCACCGGGCACGCCCATGCGGTACAACTCCTGCTCCCAGAGGTTCGCGCGTATGCCGTCGTCCACCAGCACGATGAACCCGATGCCCATCCGCTGCCCCCATCCCACCACCACCTGCCCGTGAATCAGCCGGTCGTCGATGCGGTACAGCACCACGCTCACCGCTCGACCAGCCCCACCGCGGTGCGGCCGACCTCGACGGCGCGGCGCGCCGCCGCCTCGACCGTCAGGTCCCGGTGGAAGGCGAAATCCACCAGCATCGCCAGGTTCACGCCCGTGACCACCTTGAGGTCGGCCCTTCCGCGCGCCAGCGCGACGGCGGTGTGCGCGCACGAGCCACCCGCCATGTCCGTGAACACCACCGCCGACCGCCCGCCCACGGCGGCCTCGAGCTCGCGGGTGAGCGCCGGACGGTCGCAGCCGCGGTTCGAGACCGCCACGAGTCCGGCGTCCTCGCCCGCGATCGCCCGCACCGCCGCGAGCAGCGCCGCGGCGACCTCCGTGTGGGCGACGATGACGCCGATCAGAAGCTCACTCATAGTCCTCTTCGAGATACTCGCGGATCTCGCGCCGCTCCTGCATCCGTCCGATCAGCCGTTCGTTGAATTCGCGCGCCGAGTCCACCCCCGCGTACTTGAGCAGGTGCCGCATCGCCACGATCTCGGCGATCACCGTGATGTTCTTGCCCGGGTTCAACGGCACTACGACCCGCGGCAGCTTCACGTCGAGCACCGTCGTCTCGTCGCCGTCGAGCCCGGTGCGTTCGTACGGGGCGGCGCTGTCCCAGTCCTCCAGCTGCACCACCACCTCGATGCGCTTCTGCTGGCGCACCGCGCGGATGCCGAACAGCGCGGCGATGTCGATGAGCCCGATGCCGCGGATCTCCATGAAGTGGTGCTGGTGCTCGTGGCCGCGGCCGATCAGCATGTCGTGGCCGAGCCGGCGGACCAGGACGACGTCGTCGGCCACTACCCGGTGCCCGCGCTCGACCAGGTCCAGGACGCACTCACTCTTGCCGATGCCCGAGCGCCCGAGAAACAGCAGCCCCACGCCGTACACGTCCGCCAGCGAGCCGTGGATCGCCGTCTGCGCGGCGAACAGTTCCTCGAGGAACGGCTTGAGCCGGTTGTAGAACTCCGAGGTCGAAAGCCGCGAGCGTACCACCGCGACACCGCACCCGCGGCTCAGCTCGACCAGCTCGGACGGGACCTCGAGCCCCTTCGTGACGAACAGGCACGGGCAGCCCAGCTCGCACAGTGACTCGATCCGCTGGCGCCGCTCCGCCGCCGGCAGCGCGAACAGATACGAGATCTCCGTCTCGCCCAGCACGTACACCCGGTCGGGCGTGAAGCGCGCGGTGTAGCCCGCCAGCACCAGCCCGGGGTTCGACACCTCGGCCGAGGAGATGGCGCGGTCCAGTCCCGCGTCGCCGGTCAGGACCTCGAGCTGCAGCGTATCGGCGCGCTGCTCGATGAGGTCACGCAGCCGGACCGTAGCTAGCTCCGCGCCCGGCCCGCCCTGCGGCGGGGGTTCGCTTCCTGCTTGTCGAGCTGCCGCCGCACCTTGGCGGCGGCGCGGTCCAGAGCGGTGCGGTGATCGGACGCATCGGCGCTGGCCACGTGGACCGCGCCGCGCGCCGCGCTGAGCATCACTTCGGCCGTCGCCCGCTGGTGGTCCATGTCGAAGGTGACGTGCGCCGCCGTGGGCCGATTCGCCAGCCGCGCCAGCCGCTGCACGACTCGCTCGGCGCGGGCGCGGAGGACCTCCGCGATCTCATCGTGGCGTGCGGTGATTATGATCTCCATGGACGTCGCTCCACGCCGCGCGGCCCAGCGGCCAGCGCGGCTTCGAGGTGAGCTTCGGTCTCGCGGGCCGCGCGCTCCCAACTCAGCGACTCCGCGAACGTGCGCGCCCCGCGCCCCAGACGTTCGCGAAGGGCGGCGTCACGGGCCATCTCGCCCAGTGCGACCGCCATCGCCTGGACGTCGCCGTGCGGCACCAGCAGCCCGGTCTCACCGTGCCGCACCGACTCCCGCAACCCGGGACTGTCGGACGCGACGGCCGGCGTGCCGCACCCGGCCGCTTCGAGATTGGTGATGCCCCACCCCTCCTTCGGCGACGGGAACACCACCGCCCACGCCTGCCGGTACAGCGCCAGCTTCTCCTCCTCGGACACGTGCCCGAGAAAGGTCACGCCCGGCCCGGCCGCCGCCGCCACCCGCTCGAGCCTGGCGCGATCAGTGCCGTCGCCCGCGATCCACAGCTCGGCGTCCGGGACGCCCGACGCCCGCAGCACGGCGAGCCCGGCGATGGCCGTCTCCAGCGCCTTATACCGCTTGAGCCGCCCCACGTACAGGAAGCGCGGCCGCTCCGCCCGCCCCACTCCCGGCGCCGGGCTGTAATGCCCGGCGTCCACGCCCGGGTAGATCACCCGAATCGCCTCGCGCGAAAAGCCGCGCCGCACCAGGTCGTCGCGCGTACTGCCGCTGATGGCGTGCACCGCCGCACGGCGGTACACCAGCGGCATCGGCTGCTCGGCCACCCACACCGCCAACGCCATCGGCCACGCCACTTCCCGGAACGCCGTCGTGCCGAAGAGGTGCGGCACCAGCAGCACCAGCGGGCCGCGCCACACCAGCGGCAGGGACAGCGGCAACTTGTTGACGTCCTCCACCACCACGTCGGGCCGGAGCGCGCGGGCGAGGCGGGCGAACGCGCGCGGCCCCGCCGCGGCGAAGCCGTACTCCCCCGCCACGCGGTGGACCGCCATCCCGTCCAGCGTGACCTCCGCGGCGCCGCCCGGATAGCCGCTGGTAAGGAAATGCACCTCGTGGCCCCGCGACGCCAGGCGGCCGAAGATCTCGTGCAGGTGCACTTCGGCGCCGCCGGCCTGCGGGTTGGTGCGGTCGCGCCAATTGACCAGCAGGAGCCTCACAGCCGGCCCCGGTCGCGCGCCAGGCGGTCCAGGATCCCGTTCACGAACCCGGGCGACTTGGGCCCGCCGAACCAGCGCGCGAGCCGCACCGCCTCGTCGATCACGACCTTGGGCGGCGTCGCCGGGCTCTCGAGCTCCAGCGCCGCGAGCCGAAGCAGGTTCCGGTCGACGACCGCCAGCCGCTCCAGCCTCCAGCGGTCGGCGGCCTGCTCCAGCGCAGGGTCGAGCCGCGCCCGCGCGCCCACCACCGCCTCCGCCAGCCCGATCGCCCGGTCGCGGACGGCCGGCGAGGCGTTCACCAGCGGCACCACCCGCGCCCACACGACACGCCGATCGGTCTCCCGGTCCGGCATCTGGTCCCACGCGTAGAGCAGCTGAAGCGCGAGCGCGCGGGCGCGGGTCTCAGTCCGGATCGCCATCGCGCGCGGGCAGTGTCGCGGCGGCATCCAGCGCCGCGGCCGTGGCCTCGTAGCCCTTGTTGCCCGCGGCGCCGCCCGAGCGCTCGAGTGCCTGCGCGAGGGTCTCGCAGGTCAGCACCCCGAAACCCACGGGCACGCCGTACTGCACGGTCAGGGCCATCAGCCCGCGCGCGGACTCTCCAGCGATGATCTCGAAGTGCGCCGTCTCGCCGCGGATCACCGCGCCCAGCGCCACCAGCGCCTGATACCCGCCCCGCTCCAGGAGGCCGCGCGCGAGGACCGGCAGCTCCCACGCTCCCGCGACCCAGCGCACGTCCACCCGCTCCGCCGGGATGCCGCGCTCCCTCAGGCACTGCTCCGCCCCGGCCAGCAGCCGCCGGGTGACGTTTTCGTTGAACCGGCTCGCCACCACGGCGATCCGCGCCGCGGCGGCACGGGAGGAAGACGCCGAGCCCGCCGCGCTCATCAGTGCGCCAGCAGGTGACCGAGCTTGTCGCGCTTCACGTCGAGGTACCCGGCGTTCTCGTCGGTGCGCGGCGGGATGATCGGCACCCGTTCCACGATCGACAGGCCGTAGCCCTCGATCCCCACCAGCTTCATCGGATTGTTGGTCAGGATGCGGATGGACCTGACACCCAGATCCAGCAGGATTTGCGCGCCGATGCCGTAGTTCCGGAGGTCCGGCAGGAAGCCCAGCCGCTCGTTGGCCTCGACCGTGTCCTGTCCCGCGTCCTGCAGCTCGTACGCCTTGAGCTTGTTGAGGAGCCCGATGCCGCGCCCCTCCTGGTCGAGATACACCACGACGCCGGCGCCCGCCTCGGCGATCATCGTCATCGCCGTCTGCAGCTGCCACCCGCAGTCGCACCGGGCCGAGCCGAACACGTCCCCGGTGAGGCACTTGGAGTGGATGCGCACCAGCACCTCGGGTCGCTCGCGCGGCTCGCCGAACACCAGCGCGACGTGCTCCGAGTTGTCCACGTCATTGCGGTAGCCGATGATGTGGAACTCCCCCAGCGGGGTGGGCAGCCGTGCCTCCGCGACGCGGTGCACCAACCGCTCGTGCTGGAGGCGGTGCGCCACGATCTGCGCGACGGTGATGAAGGTGAGGCGGTGCCCGGCCGAGAAGCGCTCCAACTCGGGCCGGCGCGCCATCGTGCCGTCGGCGTTCAGCACCTCGCACAGCACGCCGGCCGGCACCAGTCCCGCGAGGCGCGCCAGGTCCACGCTCGCCTCGGTCTGGCCGACGCGCTGCAGCACGCCGCCCGGCCGGGCGCGCAGCGGAAAGACGTGGCCGGGGCGCCGCAGATCGGACGGCACGGTCACCGGATCGATCGCCACCCGCATGGTGGCCGCGCGGTCGGAGGCGCTGATCCCGGTCGTGACCCCGAACCGCGCCGCCGCGTCCACGCTCACCGTGAAGGCGGTCTCGTGCGCTTCGGTGTTGTGCTCGACCATCTGCTGCAGCCCGAGTGCCTCGCAACGCTCGGAGGTCAGCGTCAGGCAGATCAGGCCGCGGCCGTGCACCGTCATGAAGTTGATCAGCTCGGGCGTGATCTTCTCCGCCGCCGCGACCAGATCGCCCTCGTTCTCCCGGCCCTCGTCGTCCGCCACCACGACGATCTTCCCGGCCCGGATGTCGGCGATGGCCTGCTCGACCGTCCCGAATACCATCTATCTATGCCTCCTCCTCCGGGCGGTCGCATGCGGCGCCAGGAGATGCTGCACGAATTTTCCGATCAGATCAGCTTCCAAATGTACCCGCGTGCCAACCCGGGCTCTACCCAGGGTCGTCACCTGCAGCGTGTGCGGGATCACTGAGATCTGCACCACGCCGCGTCGCGGCAAGGCGTTCACCGTCATGGAGATGCCGTCCACGGCGATCGAGCCGTGCAGCACCGACAGGCCGGCCACGTACTTGGGTGCGCGGATGTCGAGCAGCACCGAGTCGGCCAGCACCTGGCGCCGCACGACCGTCCCCACCCCGTCGACGTGGCCGGCGACCATGTGCCCGCCGAGCAGGTCCCCGAGCTTCAGCGAGCGCTCGAGGTTGACCGGCCGACCCGCGCGGTAGTCCGCGAAATTGGTCCGGCTGCGGGTCATGGTGACCGCCTCGACGGTGAAGGTCCGTTTCCCCGTCTTCACTACGGTGAGGCAAGTACCGTCGACGGCGATGCTCTCGCCGATGGCGATCTTGCGCCGGTAGGGATGCTCGATCACGACCTCGAGCCCATGGGCGGTGCGCCGGGCACGGCGCACCGTGGCCATCGCTGTCACGATTCCGGTAAACATCAGTGCCTGTCCATGACGAGCAGTGTGTCGTCGCCAAGCGCGCGGCGCTCGACGGTCCGCCAGCGCACGGCATCCTCGATCGCCGACCCTGGCAGGCCGGAGAAGGCACTCACGCCTTCCTCGCCCAGCCAGAGCGGCGCCACCACCAGGTACAGCCGGTCCACCACGTCTGCCTCGAGCATGCTCCCGGCGACGACGCCCCCGCCCTCGACGAGCACGCTGGCGATGCCACGTCGCGTCAGCTCGGCCAGGGCCTGGGGAGGACCGTCGGCCGCGGCGACCTCCACGCCGGCCGCCCGCAGGGCCGACGCCGACGCCGACGGAGCCTCAGGACCCAGAAGCACCAGCGTGGGCGTCTCGCGAGCCGTGCGGACGAGGGTCGCATCCGGCGACAACTCCGCCCGGCGGTCCAGGACGACCCGCAGCGGTGGCCTGGAGGGCCGCACGGCGCCCCGCACCGTGAGGCTCGGGTCGTCGGCCCGCACCGTGCCGCCCCCGACCGCGATCGCGTCGAATCCCGCGCGGAGCCAGTGCACGAAGTCCCGCGCTTCGGCCCCCGACACCCAGCGCGAGCGGCCGTTCCGGTCCGCGATGCGCGCATCAAGCGAGACCGCCAGCTTGAGGGCGACGAAGGGACGCGTGCGCCCGGAGAAGCGATGGAAGAAGACGGCGTTCTGCGCCCGTGCCTCCGCTTCGAGCATGCCCCCCTGGACCTCGACTCCCGCGCGGCGCAACACCTCCGCCCCTCCCTGCGCGGCGGGGTCCTCGTCGCGCGCGCCATAGACCACGCGCCGGATCCCGGCCGCCAGGATCGCGTCGGTGCACGGCGGCGTCTTCCCGTGGTGCGCGCACGGCTCGAGGCTTACCACCAGATCGGCGCCCCGCGCCCCCTCCCCCGCCGCGACCAGCGCCAGCACCTCTCCGTGCGGCCCGCCGAACTCGGCGTGGTACCCTTCGCCGACCACCACGCCGTCCCGGAGCACCACCGCGCCCACCAGCGGGTTCCGCGACACCCGGCCCCAGCCTCCCCAGGCGAGCGCGAGAGCGCGCTGCATCGCGTCCCGGAAATCCACGCTTAGCGCGCCGCCTCCCACCGCACCTGCCCATTCCCCTGCTCCACCCCACCGATCTCCCACGTCTCCACGCCGGCATCGCGCGCCGCGCCGCGCAACACAGCGACGTCGCCGGGCGCACACGCGGCGATGAGCCCGATCCCGAGATTGAAGACGCTCCGCATCTCGTCGTCGCCCACCGACCCGCCCGCCTGGACCACGCGGAACGGCGCGGGCACCGGCCACGAGCCGTCTCGCACGATCGCGTCCACCGTGTCGGGCAAGATGCGGACCAGATTCCCTGGGATGCCGCCGCCGGTGATGTGGGCTAGGGCGTGGAGCCGCGGCCGCGCAGGCCAGACCGCCGCGAAGTAGCTGCGGTGCACCGCGAGCAGCACGTCGGCGACGGAATGACCGGTGTCGGGGAATGGGTCGTCGAGTCCCAGGGCGAGGTCGCCGAACACCACGCGCCGCAGCAACGAGTAGCCGTTGGTGTGAAACCCGCTGGAGGCGTACCCCACGAGCACGTCCCCGACGCGCACCCGGTCGCCGTGCAGCGCCTCATCCTCGGCCACCACGCCGAGGATCGTCCCGGCGAGGTCGTATTCTCCGGAGCGATACACGTCGGGCATCTCCGCCGTCTCGCCCCCTACCAGCGGCATCTCGTGCGCGCGGCAGGCGCGCGCCACGCCACTCACCACCTCCGCGGCCACCGCCGGATCGAGCCGCCCCGATGCGAAGTAGTCGAGGAAACCGATGGGCCGTGCCCCGTGAACCAGGATGTCGTTGACGCAGTGGTTCACCAGGTCCTCACCCACCGAGCTGTGGCGGCCGGCGCGGATGGCGACCAGCACCTTGGTGCCGACGCCGTCGGTGGAAGCGACGAGCACCGGGCTTCTGACCTCGGGGGGGATCCGCACCAGGCCGCCGAACGCACCCACCACTCCCAGCGACGCCGCGGTGCGCGTGCTCCGCACCAGCTCGGCGATGCGCGCCTTGGCCGCATCCGCGGCGGCCAGGTCCACCCCGGCCCGGCGGTAGCGCTCAGCGCCGACCGGCATCGTCCGCGGCAGGATCGAGATCGAAGTGCACCAGGTCGCGGTACGCGCGCACGCGGGTGATCACGTCGGCCAACGTGATCTCCTCGAACCGGCCGACTGAGAAGCGCTCCACCGCGAACGAGCCCATCGCCGAGCCATACACCATCGCGAGCCGGAGATTGGCGTCCGACAGGTTGCCGGTCCGCGCCAGGTGCGCCATGAAGCCGCCGGCAAACGAGTCGCCCGCACCCGTCGGATCGAACACGTCGTCAAGCGGGAACGCCGGCACGTAGAAGATCCGCTCCTTCTCGACCAGCACGGCGCCGTGCTCCCCTTTCTTGACGACCACGTTCTTCGGGCCGTGATTCAGCACCCAGCGCGCCGCGCGGTGGATGTGCCAGTCGCCCGAAAGCTCCCGCACCTCGGAGTCGTTTACCAGCAGCGTGTCGACGCGCTCGAGCAGCTTCATCAGGGCGGTGCGCTTCCCCTGGATCCAGTAGTTCATGGTGTCGCACGCCACCATCTTCGGCCGGCGGACCTGCTCGAGGACCTCGAGCTGCAGCTCCGGGTCGATGTTGCCGAGGAACACGTACTCGGCATCGCGGAACGCCTCGGGGATCACCGGGCGGAAGTTGGCGAACACCCCGAGCCGCGTCTCCAGGGTGTCGCGCGTGGACAGGTCAAAGCCGTACTTGCCGGCCCACCGGAAGCTTTCACCGTCAGCCACCGTCACGCCCCGCAGGTCGAGGCCGCGCTCAGCCAGCCGGTTCAGCTCCGCCATCGGGTAGTCGCGCCCCACCACGCCGACCATCTGGACCGGATGGAGCAGCGCGCCCGCCACGCCGAAGTACACGGCCGAGCCGCCAAGGGCGTTCTCGGTGCGGCCGAATGGTGTCTCGACGGAATCGAGCGCGACGCTGCCTACCACGAGCAAGCTCATCACGTCCCCCCGGTGCTACATCCGCTCCGGGGCCGAGAGGCCCAGGAGCGTGAGCGCATTGGCCAGCACGATCTGCGTCGCCCGCGCCACCGCGAGCCGTGCCCGCTCGACCGGCGGGCTTTCGCCGAGCACGCGGCAGCGGTGATACCAAAGGTGCGCGGCACGCGCGAGCTCCTCCAGGTACGTGGTGATCCGCTGCGGATCCAGCGCCTCCGCCGCGCGCTCCACCGCCGTGGGAAACCGCGCCAGCACCTTGAGCAGCTCCACCTCGCTCGGATCGGTGAGCGCCGCGATGTCTACCCCCTCGGCCGTCACGGCGGCGGCGTCCACGTTCCCCACCCGGAACACGCCGGACATCCGCGCGTGCGCCATCTGCACGTAGAATACCGGGTTCTCCTCGCTCCGCTTCAGCGCGAGGTCGATGTCGAACTGGAGATGGGAATCGGCCTTCCGCATCAGGAAGAAGTAGCGCACCGCGTCGCGCCCCACCTCGTCCACGAGGTCGCGCACCGTGACGTAGCCGCCGGCGCGCTTCGAGATCCGCACCTCCTCGCCGCCCTTCATCACCGTCACCATCTGATGCAGCACGTACTCCGGATAGCCCTCCGGAATGCCGAGACCGACGGCCTGCAATCCGATCCGCACGCGCGTCACGGTGCTGTGGTGGTCGGAGCCCTGCGCGTTGATGGCCCGCGTGAACCCGCGTTGCCACTTGCTCACGTGGTACGCCACGTCGGGCACGAAGTAGGTGTACTCGCCGCCCTTCTCCGCGCTGCGGCGGATCACGCGGTCCTTGTCGTCGCCGAACTCCGTCGTCCGGAGCCACAGCGCGCCGTCCTGCTCGTAGGTGTGGCCCGCCGCCGTCCAGCGGCTCACCGTTTCCTCCACCCGGCCGTCGGCGTAGAGCGACGACTCAAGGAAGTACACGTCGTGCCGCACGCCGAACGCCTGGAGATCGCGGTCCTGTTCCTGCCGCAGGGCCTCCACGGCGAAGCGGCGCACCTGCTCCACGTCGGCCGCGTCGCCATCTGCCGGATGCGCCGCGACGTAGCGCTCGGCGAGTTCCCGGATGTACTCCCCGTGGTAACCGCCCTCGGGGACCTCGGCCTCCCGACCCCTGAGCTGCGCGACGCGCGCCTGGACGCTGGCGGCGAGCTTCATGATCTGCGCGCCGGCGTCGTTGTAGTAGAACTCGCGAGTGACCTTCCACCCGGTCCACTCCAGCAGCGCCGAGATCGCATCGCCCAGCGCCGCCTGTCGGCCGTGTCCGACGTGCAGCGGCCCGGTCGGGTTCGCCGATACGAACTCCACATTGACCGGCGCGCCGTGGGCCGCCGGCGCGCGCCCGTAGTTCGGGCCCGCCGCGATGATGGTGCGCAGGATCCCGGACAACTGGTCGGCGGCGAGCCGGAAGTTGATGAAGCCGGGACCCGCGACCTCGACCGAGGCGACGATGCCGGGCGGGAAGCTCAGCGCCGCCACGATCCGCTCGGCGATCTGGCGCGGCTTGGCCTTGAGCGTCTTGGCGAGCACCAGCGCCAGGTTGGTGGCCACGTCGCCGTGGCTCTTTTCGCGCGGCGTCTCCAGCTCGACCACGAGGTCGGCCGGCGCCCCGAGCGATACCGCGACCCGGGCGAGTTCGGCCCTGATCTCCTCCGGGGCCACGCTCACTCAGCTTTGGAGTCGGACTTCGGGGCGGCGGGCTTGGACGGGGCCGGGGGCTTCTCTCCCCCGTCCCTCTTCGTCTGAGTGGCCTTGTCGCTCTTGGCCTTGTCGTGCTTCGCCTTTTCACCCGGCCGCTTGTAGTCGGTCTCGTAGAACCCGGACCCCTTGAAGACCAGACCATGGCCGCCGGAGATCAGCCGCTCCGCCTTGGCTCTGCACTTGGGGCACGGCGCGCCGGCCGGCGCCGAGATCTTCTGGAGCCGCTCGAACCGGGTGCCGCACTTGGGGCACTTGTACTCGTATGTCGGCATTGCGGCTGGCGACCTAACGCAAAGAGATATATAAGGTTAGCCGATACGTGATGAAGTTGTCAAGGAAGTCCGGTGGCGCCCCCACGCACTCTCCAGGGCGAGAGTGATTTCCCCCACCGTCGCGCGCGCCCGGACGCCCTCGACGATCGCCTCCATAAGGGGGGCGGAGGGTTTGGGCGCCACCCCGCGCAGCGCCTCGATTGCGCGGGCGCAGCGGGGCGCGTCACGGGACGCTCGGGCCGCCGCCAGCCGCTCGACCTGTCTGACGCCGAGAGCCGTGTAGTCGGGTGCCCGCGGGGTCTCCGCCGGCGCGCCGTCCTGGAAACGGTTCACGCCTACCACCACCTCGTCGCCCCGCTCGACGGCGCGCTGCGCGGCGTAGGCTGACTGGGCGATCTCATGCTGGATGAACCCCTCGGCGATGGCCCGCACCGCCCCGCCTCGCCGTTCGACCTCGGCCATCAGCTCGCGCGCCTTCGTCTCGAGCGCGGCGGTCAGGGCCTCGACGTAGTAGGAGCCGCCGAGCGGGTCCGCGGTGGCCGTCACGCCTGACTCGAAGGCCAGGACCTGCTGGGTACGCAGGGCGAGTCGTGCGGAATCGGCGGAGGGCAGCGCCAGCGCCTCGTCGAAGGAGTTGGTGTGGAGCGACTGGGTGCCGCCCAGCACAGCGGCGAGAGCCTGCACCGCCACCCGCACCACGTTGGCCATCGGCTGTTGCGCCGTGAGGGTGGACCCAGCGGTCTGGGTGTGGAAGCGGAGCCGGCACGCCGCCTCGTCGCCGCCGAACTCCTCCCGCACCAGGGTGGCCCAGAGGCGCCGCGCCGCGCGGAACTTCGCGACCTCCTCGAACAGGTCGTTGTGGGCCGCGAAGAAGAAGGAGATCCGGGCAGCGAGCTGGTTCACGTCGAGCCCCGCCTGCGCCGCGTGCCGCAGGTAGGCGAGCGCGTCGGCGAAGGTGAAGGCCAGCTCCTGCGCGGCGGTGGCCCCCGCCTCCCGCATGTGATAGCCGCTGATCGAGATCGGGTTGAACGCGAGCTGTCGCGCGAGCACGAAGCGGAAGACGTCGGTCGTCAGGCGCAGGCTCTGCTCGGGCGGAAACACGTACGTGCCACGGGCGATGAACTCCTTGAGCACGTCGTTCTGGATGGTGCCGCCAAGCCGCTCGGCGGCGACGCCCTGCTCCTCACCCACCACCAGGTACATCGCGAGCAGGATCGGCGCGGTCGCGTTGATCGTCATCGACGTGGTCACGCGGTCGAGGGGAATCCCCTCGAACACGCGGGCCAGGTCGTCCACCGTGTCCACCGCGACGCCCACGCGCCCGACCTCGCCCGCGGCGAGCGGGTGATCGGAGTCGTAGCCCATCTGGGTCGGGAGATCGAACGCCGTCGAGAGACCGGTCTGGCCCGCCGCCAACAGCTCGCGGAAGCGCGCGTTGGTTTCTTCCGCGGTGCCGAAGCCCGCGTACTGGCGCATCGTCCACAACCGGCCGCGGTACATCGACTCGTGGATGCCGCGCGTGTACGGGAACGCGCCCGGCCGGCCGAGCCGGGCGGCAAGATCGGACGGCAGATCGTCGGGCCCATACGCGGCCCGGACGTCGATGCCGGAGCTGGTGCGCCGTTCGTTCACGCGCCCGGCTCGGCGAGCATCTCCTCGGCGAGCCGCACGTCGTCCTTGCTCCCGACGAAGAGCGGCGAGCGCTGGTGCAGCTCGGTCGGCGCGATGTCGAGGATGGGTCCGTACCCGTCCGAGGCGTACCCGCCCGCCTGTTCGCAGATCTTGGCGAGCGGCGCGCACTCGTAGAGCAGGCGCAACTTCCCGTGCGGCGCCTTGGAGTCGGCGGGATAGCAGAACACGCCGCCGGCGATGAGGTTGCGGTGGAAATCCGCCACCAGCGACCCGATGTAGCGGGAGGTCTTCGGCTCGTAGCCGCAGTCCAGCCCCTTGTAGCACTTCATCAGGGACTGGACCCGCGTGTCCCAGCGGGGGAAGTAACTCTCGTTAACGCTGTAGTACTTGCCGAGCGCCGGCGTCGTGATGCTGGGGTGCGAGAGCAGGAACTCGCCGATCGAGGGGTCGTAGGTGAAGCCGTGCACCCCCTGCCCCGTGGTATACACCATCATCGTGCTCGAGCCGTACAGGATGTACCCCGCCGCGACCTGCTCGCGGCCCTTTTGCAGGCAGTCCGCCAGCACGCCTGGTCCGCCGTCGGGGCTGCGCCGCTTGTGGACCGAGAAGATCGTCCCGATCGAGACGTTCACGTCGATGTTCGTGGATCCGTCGAGCGGGTCGTAGAGCACCACGTACTTCCCCGCCGCCTGGCCCGGGGGCGTCGGCACGGGGTCGACGTCCTCCTCGGAGCCGATGAGGCAGACCCGCCCGGTCCTGAGCAGCGCGTGCTTCATGGTGGCGTTGGCGAACTCGTCGAGCTTCTGCACCACCTCGCCCTGCACGTTGATCAGCCCCGCGCTGCCGATGATGTCGGCGAGCCCGGCCATGCGGACGTGGCTGTTGATGATCTTGGCGGCGAGAGCGATGTCGTACAGCAGGTTCGACAGCTCCCCCGTGGCTTCGGCGTGCAGGACTTCCTGGTCCAGGATGAACCGCTCGATGGTGATGACGCGCGCCAGCTGCGAGTTCACGGCTGCTCCCGCGTGAGGATGAACGTCGTGTCGCGCTGCTCAGTGTGAACCCGTACCGCCCTGCCGTCCGTCTCCACGGTCACGGTGCCCGCCGCGTCGGTACGGAAGACGTTGCATCCCGCGCGCGCCAGCGCGGCGACGACGCCCGGGTCGGGCTCCCCGTACCGGTTCGGGCCGACCGAGACGATGCACACTTTCGGCGCCACGGCCACCAGCCAGTCGGGCCCGGTGGCGGACCGGCTGCCGTGGTGCGCCACCTTGAGCACCGTGGCGGCCGGTATCCGCCCGGCGATGTCGGGCGCCGCCTCCATCGCCAGCCCGCCGTCGCCGGGGAGCACCGCACGGAATCCGCCGTACTCGACCGTCAGCACGACCGAGTTCTCGTTGGTCGGCAACTGCCGCTCCATCCAGGCGCTGTCGGGATGCCAGACCCGGAGCGTCACACCGTCGAGCACGATCCGGTCACCGGCTCGCGCCGGACGCCAGCGGCTGCCCGCCTCGGCCGCCGCGGCGAGGAAGCGGCGGTACCCCTGCGTCGCGAGCGGCTGCCCAGGCTCCAGCAGCAGCTCCGGCCGGAAGTTCCGGATCACCGTGGGCATCCCCCCGAGGTGGTCCGCGTCGCCGTGCGAGGCCACGGCCACCGCGAGCCGCTGCACCCCGCTGCGCCGCAGAAACGGACTTACCACCGACGCGCCGGCATCGAACCCCGGGGCCCGCGGTCCACCGTCCACGACGATCCAGCGGCCGGCGGGCGTGACGATGGCGGCCGCATCCCCCTCGCCGACGGAGAGAAAATGTAGCGCGAGCCAACCCGACCTGTAACCCGGCGCGCCGCCGGGGACCAGCGGCCACCACACGGCGGCGCAGGCCGAGAGCGCGACAGCCACGGCCCCGCGGCCGCGCAGGGCCCGCACCGCCGCCCGCCTCCCCGTGCGGGGGTAGGGCCGGAGCAGGATGCAGCCCACGGCGGCCAGCACGAGGGCGGCGAGCAGCGTTCGTTCGAACGGCACGGAGGCGAGCGGCAGCGCGCCGGCGAACCGGGCGACCCCGTCCAGGGCGTCGAGCCCGACGGAGGCGGCCCCCGCGGCCAACGGGGCTGCCGCCGGCAGCAGCGCCGCGAGCGCCAGCGTCAGGGCCAGCGACGGCACCACAAACCCCGCGAGCGGCACGGCCAGCACGTTGGAGATCAGCGCGGCGGGGGCCACCGTGCCGAAGGCCAGGATGCTGATCGGCGCCGTGGACAACGTCGCGCCGCCCGAGACGGCCGCCACGGAGAGCAGTCCCACGACACGCCGGTCGCGCGGCAGGGATCGTTCGCGCCGCAGTACCGCCCAGGCCCGCGCCGCCGCGACGCAGCCCCAGGCGCCGGCGAAGGAGAGCCACGGACCAGGTTCGGTGACGGCGAAGGGATCGAGGACGGTGACGCCGAGCGCGGTGGCGGCCAGCGGTGCGAACGGCACCAGGGGGCGCTGCCGCACGCGGGCCCAGCACCAGAGCGCGATCAGTCCGAGAGCCCGCACGGCGGGCGGAGGCCAGCCGAGCAGACCGACGTACGCCGCCACCAACGCAGTGCCGGCGAGCCTCGCGCCGGCGTCCCCGATACGCGCGGCGCGCAGCACCAGCAGCAGCGCCGCGGCCAGGATGCCGACGTGCAGGCCTGAGATGGCCAGGATATGGGCGAGCCCGGCGTGAGCAAAGCGTTGCCGCACCTCCGCGTCGAGCAGGTCGCCGGTGCCGACCGTGAGGGCGGCGGCGAGCGGCGCCCGCGCCGGCCCGAAGAGCCGTGCGATCTGCCGCTCGGCGGCGAGGCGGAGCCGTGCGCGAGGCTCCGGGGATTGGGCGAGCGGGCGCACGTGGCGCGCCACCACGCGGCCCAAGAGTTCGGGGCGCACCGGCCATGGCGCAGCCGCACGCGCGGTGCGATGCCAGGTGCCGAGGATCACCGCGGCAGCGTCCGGTGGCTCGACCCACGACGGCCACGCCACCGTGAGGCGACCGGCGCACTCCTCGGGCCACCAGACGGTGGCGCGTGACGCGCCGCCCCGGGTCGCCACGTCCCACAGGCCGACGACCACGGCCACCCGCTCGCCTTCCCGCCAGCGCGAGCGGCAGTCGTGCCCCGCACGCACGGCGGCGGCGGCGCCCCACGCCACGCCCGCCGCCGCGGCCGTGAGGATGGCAGCGCCGCGAGCCTCGCGCCGCCAGGCGAGCAGCCCGCCCAGCGCCAGCGCCGGTGCGAGCAGCCATCCGGTCCGGGCAAACAAAAGGCCGGCGACGTCACCGGCCACCAGGCCCAGAGCGCACCACACCACCGCCGGCATGCTAGTGCCGGCCCGCGAGGCTCAGCCCGCGGTGCGACTCCTCGCGTGCCGCGGAGACTCGCCGACGACGCGGAACGCTTCCATCAGGGCCACCGTGACGTCGGCCACACCCTGGTCCGCCTCCATCTGCACCTCGGACAGCACCTCGCCGGTGAGGGTCACCACGTAGCGCGGCGGGAGCCGGTTCAGGGCATAGACCAGCACGTCCTCGCGGCACTGCGGGCAACCGCACGCAGCGTCCACGTCGGGGAGCAGCTCCTCGTACTCCCGCATCACCACTGCTTCCAGCATGTTCTTCATGGCTCGACCCCCTCGCGCACCGGCTCGACCGGCACCGCGCTGAAGGTTGCCCCCGTGGTTCCGGTAAGGCGCACGGTCCGGTAGCTCCCGATCCATTCCTCCGGACCGTCCACCATCGCGACCCGGTGCTGCCGGGTCCGCCCCTGGAGGGCTGCGCCGCGCCGCGCGCGCTGCTCCACCAGGATCTCGTGCGTGGTCCCGACCAGGCCCGCGTTCCTCGCCCGGGCCACCCGCCGCACTTCGGCGATGAGGCGCTCCAGCCGCTCGGCCGCGACGGCGTCCGGCACCGCGTCGGCGAGCCGCGTCGCGGCCGTCCCGGCCCGCGGACTGAAGCGGAAGGTGAAGGCGTCGTCGAATCCCACGTCGCCCACCAGCGCAAGGGTGGCGCCGAAATCGGCTTCGGTCTCGCCGGGGAAGCCCACGATGAGGTCGGTCGTGACGGCCAGATCCGGGATCGTCGCGCGCAGCCGGTCGACCACCCCGAGAAATTCCTCGCGGGTGTAGCGGCGCAACATCCGGCGGAGCACGGTGCTCGAGCCGCTCTGCGCCGGCAGGTGCACGTGCTCGCACACCGCCTCCACCTCCGCCATCGCGGCGACGACGCGCGCGGTGAAGTCGTTCGGGTGAGGACTGGTGAACCGCACCCGGCGGAGGCCCGGCACGGCTCCCACGGCCCGCAGCAGGTCGGCGAAATCGTGCGCGCCGTCGTGGTACGAGTTGACTGTCTGGCCAAGGAGCGTCACCTCCGACACACCGCGCTCGGCCAGGGACTGCGCCTCGCGCACTACGTCGGACAACTTCCGACTCCGCTCCGGGCCACGCGTCATCGGAACTATGCAGAACGTGCACCGATAATCGCAGCCTCGCTGCACCGTGATCCACGCCGACGCGGCCGTGGCACGTGCCGGGACGATATCCTCGTAGTGCTCCGTCGCGAGCAAGGCGGTCGCTGCGGCCCGCTCGCCCTCGCGCGCCCGGCTCACCAGCTGCGGGAGCTGCCGGTAGGCATCGGGGCCGGCCACGAAATCCACGTGCGGCGCGCGCTCCAGCAGCCGTTCGCCGAGCCGCTGCGCCATGCACCCCACGACACCGAGCACGTCGCCTGCCCGCTTGCTCCGCTTCAACTCCCCCACCCTGCCGAGCACCCGCTGCTCGGCGTGCTCGCGCACCGCGCAGGTGTTGACGATGACCACCTGGGCCTCGTCAGCCGACGCGGCGCGCGCAAACCCCTCGCGGAGCAGGATTCCGGCCATCAGCTGCGCGTCGGCCGCGTTCATCTGGCAACCATAGGTCTCGATGAAGAAGGAGGGCGCGGCCGTCACAGCGCCTCCGCGTGCAGCACCGACCCGCGCGCGACCAGCCGCGCCGCGACCCGGGCGCGCCCCAGCGCCCACGGCGCGTCCGCAGGCAGGAGCGCGGTGAGGTAGTCCTCCGTCACCGCCTCGCGCATGCCCCCGCGGCGCGACTCGAGCACCAGGTCCGCGCCCGCGCCGCTGCGCCGCGCGCGGTGCGCCGCCTCCTTCACCCGACCCAGCTCGCGCAGCTCCGCGCTCCGTTCCCGCGCGGCCGCGGGCGCGGCGGGCGGTCCCAGCCGCACGGCGGCCGTGCCCTCGCGCTCCGAGTACGGGAAGACGTGGAGATAGGTGAAGGGGAGGTCCTCGATCAGCCGCCGCGTCGCGGCGTGGTCGGCGTCGCGCTCACCCGGGAAGCCGACGATCACGTCGGCGCCGAGTCCCAGCGGGGCGACGCGCGCCGCCAACCGCTCGACCGCGCCGCGGTAACTCGACGCCGTGTACCAGTGCCGCCCCATCCGCCTGAGGAGCGGGTCGCTCCCCGACTGCAGCGGCGCGTGGACGTGCGGCGCCAGGCGCCCGGGCGCCTCCGCCATCAGCGCGATCAGCGTCGCGTCCAGCTCCGTCGCCTCGACCGACGAGAGGCGGAACCGCGCCCCGCTCACCCGCTCGATCAGCAGCGCAACGAGCGCCGAGAGCGTCCAGCGCCCGCCCAGATCCCGCCCATAGGTACCGATGTGGACCCCGGTCAGGACGATCTCGGCGTGTGATCGCGCCAGCTGCGCGGCCTCCGCCACCAGCGCCTCCGGCTCCCGCGAGCGGCCCCGGCCGCGGGCCAGCACGGTCGCGCAGAAGGTGCAGTGCTCGTCGCAGCCGTCCTGGATCTTGAGCCACGCGCGAGAAAGCGAAACGAAGCGGCGCAGCCCCGGCTCCGCGCCCGATGCCAAGCCCAGCGCCAGCGCCACCGCGGCGCCATCCGGCCCCGGCACCACCGCAGCGACGTTGGGGAGCGCGGCGATGCGCCCGTCGTCGAGCGCCGCGGCGCACCCCATCACCACCGTCCGGATCGCCGGGTTCTTGCGCGCCAGCCGCCGGACCAGCGCGCGCATCTTCGCCTCCCCGACGTGCGTCACGGTGCACGAATTCACCACCGCGGCGTCGGCGCGCTCCGGCGCGTCCACCAGCGCGCAGCCCGCGTCCTCGAGGCGCTGCCGCACCGCCTCGCTGTCGTACTGGTTCGCCTTGCAGCCGAAGGTGTGCAGGAAGACGTTCACGGGTGAATCGTCAGACCCAGGTACGCCGTGACGAAGCCCTCGCTCAGCCCGCCGGCCGCCCGCGACCCGGACTCGAGCCCGAGGTCGACCGTGGCACGGCCGCCGGCCGTGTCGAACCCGAGCCCCCCGGTCACTGCGTGCTCGCTCAGCGGGCTCCCCCAGATGGGGAATGGCAGCTGCCGCCACCGGTAGCCGAGGCGCAGCGGCAGCGGCGCCCGACCCAAATGCAGCACCACCGCCTCGACGCCAAAGCCGACGTTCCAGACGCCACGCGAGGGCACCTGGCTGTCCGCCACGAGAGCGGCCGCCGCCCTGCCCCACCCCGCGTACCCGACGCTGCCGGTGAACGTCACGCCCGCGACCGGCTGGTAGTACGCTCCCGCGTTCCACTCGACCGGCATCGGGAACGACGCCGCCGTGTCCGGGCTCGCGGCCCGGAGTCGGCCGTTGAAGCGCACGCTCGCGCCGACCACGAGCCCGTGCAGCGGGTTCGCCAGGGCGCCGAAGGAGATCCCCGCCCCGCTGTAGGCCGTCGCCTGCTGCTCGGCGAACGGCAGGTAGCTGGAGTCATTCGGAAACTGCCGGTTGACGGTGGTCTCGGTCGAGCCGGTGAGCACGTGCAGGCCGACGCCGAAGGTGAGCCCCGTGAACCGGTACGCCATCGCCACCCGCACATCCGTGACGCCGCCCAGCGACCGGGTGTTGTCGGTCACCGCGACCGGGCTTCCGCGCAGCGTGTCGGTGTTCGTCTGCTGCACGCTCCAGTTGCGGTCGAGGTAGTCGGACGCTGTGACGGCGACGACCACCCGCGATCCGATGACGCCCGCGAACCCGATCAGGGGAAAGCGGGTCGCGCTCAGCGACGACGTGCCCGCTCCGGTGTCGAAGCTGCGATTGGAGCCGGACGCCACCGCCCAACCGGACGTGGCATGCCAGGCGGCGAGCGCGGCGGGATTCAGGGCGGAGGCCGGGTCGAACAAGGCGAATCCGCCGCCCAGCGCGGCGCTCTTGGCGGAGACGCTGCGGTCGAGAAAGCCGAGACCGCGAATGCCGAAGACCGAGTCCTGCGCCGCCGCGCCCGGCGCGACGACGACGGCGACGACGATCGCGAGCACCGCCGCTGAAGATCGCATCACGGCACCCCGAACGTGTACGGCTTGACGTAGGTCACTTGCAGCTGCGGGCCGGCGGCGCCCGCCGCGCGGCCGGCGAACGACGCGGAGCCCAGGATGGACCCTTCCGGATACACCCGCAACACGACGAGCCGCGGCGTCGAATCACCCACCGTCGTACCCCAGAAGCGGAGGATCGGAGCCATATCGAGCGCGACCGGACCCGACTGCCCCTGGTGAATCAGGACCGTGCCGCTCACGCCGGAGTCCGACCAGAGCACCGACTTGACCCCGTAGTCCCGCACCACGGGCTGCGCGATGATGTAGAAGCTGTCGCGCGCGAACCCACCTGCGGCGGCTGAGGTATTGAGCAACAGCGTGGCGCGCACGACGGTGTTCGAATCCACCACCACCTTGGGCAGCGACAGCCGCAGCGTGGCGCGCGCCGTCGGCATCCCGCCGATCGCCAGCACGCCCGGCGGCGGCTGGCCCGGCGGCGGCGACATCACAAACAGCGAGATGAACGGCTCGACCGATATCACTTTCGCCGTGGTGTCGGGCAGCCGCGGGTGTACGTAGTACGACAGAATCGGCGCGCTGGTCCCCAGGTTTCCGGAGCCGAGGGTGAGGGCCGTTTTGCCCGCCCCGAGCAGCGCGAGCCCAAACGACACCACTCCCGAGTCGGCGGGCGGGATCGCCAGGCTGTCCGCGATCCGGAAGGTGTAGTCGCCCGCGTGCGCCGTGTCCGCGATGGCGATCGTGTCCACCAGGTTCGAGGCGACGAAGAACGGCTGGATCGACGCGTACGTCGCACCCGTGTCGAACATCGCCGGAATGCGGTAGACGAGCAGCCGCAACTGCTTGATGGACGTGTCGCGCTGGAGGATCTGCAGGGACAGCACGACGCTATCCTGCGTCCCGATGTAGGCGGTATCGCTCGTCGAGGGATACCACACCGAATCCCGGGCCGAGAACCGGATCAGCGCAACGCTCTGGAGCGAATCAAGGGTCGACGTCAGGAGGTAGGAGGCCTCGCGCACCAGCACGTACCCCCGGACGCTGGTGTCGGCCACGTCTGCCGTCGCGAGCAGCGTGTCGGCCAGCTGCACCTTGCTCGAGGGGCAGAGCGCCGGACAGCGTCCCGGCGTCGTGAGCTGCTCCCGGCACCCGGCGATGGCGGCCAGCGCGATGACGACGGCGCTACGCCAGGCGGACATTGTTTCCGTGCGCCTCGAAGCTGTCCACGATCGCCATGATCACCGCGTCCACCGGCCGGTCCTTGGTCACCAGCGTCTGGCGGGCTGAAGAACCCGAGGCGTACAACACCACCTCGCCCGCACCCGCGCCCACGGCGTCCACCGCCACCACGTAGCCACCCTCACTGCGCAGGTCAGGTGACAGGTTTTCCACCACGAGAAGCTTGACGCCCACAAGCGACGGGTCCTTGCGGGTCGCGACCACCGACCCGACGACGCGGCCCATCTTCATACGATCTCCCGGAGATCCTTGGAAGTGAACGCGTTGGGAAGCAGCACGTCGAGACGCCACGTCGCCCGGCCGCCACGCGCGCCGACAGACACGATCTCCAGCTCCACGCCGAACTCCGCCAGCATCTGCCGGCACAGCCCGCACGGCGCCACCGGTTCCGCGGCGTCGCTGGCGATGGCCAGCCGCCGGAACATACGGTGCCCCGCCACGACCGCCGAGACCAGCGCGGTGCGCTCGGCGCAGAAACAAGCGCCGTACGAGGCGTTCTCGACGTTGCACCCCGGGAACACCGTGCCATCCTCAGCTTCGAGCGCCGCCCCGACGCGGAAGCGCGAGTACGGCGCGTACGCCCGGGCCAGCGCCGCCTGCGCCGCTTCGACCAGCCGGTCGCTCACGCCAACACCTCCCGCAAGAACGAGGTCCCGGCGCCCAGCGGCCCCACGCCGAAGTACTCGGCGGCCGTCTGGCCCAGGTCCGCGAAGCTGGGCCGCTCGCCGAGCGGCACCGGCCGGACCCGCGGACCGCACACCAGGAGCGGGACGTTCTCCCGCGAGTGGTCGGTGGACGCGGTCGTCGGGTCGTTGCCGTGGTCCGCGGTCAGCGCGAACAGGTCCCGCTCCCTGAGCAGCGGGAGCAGCGAGCCCAGCTCCCGGTCCAGCTCCAGCAGCCCGCGGTGGAAACCGGCCACGTCGTTGCGATGCCCCCAGCTCTGATCGAACTCGATCACGTTCACGAACACGAGCCCGGAATCTACATGCTGCAGGGCGTCCCCAATAAGGCGGTACGCCTCCGGATTGGTCGGGGTGTGCGTGGAGACGATGTTCCGCGCGGCGAACAGGTCGTCCACCTTCCCGATCCCGAGCCGCGGGATGCCCCGCTCCGCCAGGACGTCCAGCAACGTGGGGCCGCTGGGCTCGAGCGAGAAATCACGCCGGTGGCTCGTGCGCTGAAACGCGCCCGGCGTCCCGACGAACGGCCGGGCGATGACCCGCGACACCCCGTGCTCACCGGTCAGCATCGCGCGCGCCGCCTCGCACGCCGAGTACAGCTCGGCGAGCGGGATCGTCGCCTCGTGCGCGGCAACCTGGAAAACCGAGTCAGCCGACGTGTAGACGATCCAGTCGCCGCTGGCGAGGTGCTGCGCGCCCAGCTCCTCGATGATCGCGGTGCCCGACGCCGCCGTGTTCCCGATCACGCCGCGGCCGGTGCGCCGCGAGAACTCGTCGAGCAACTCGCGCGGGAAGCCGCGCGGGTAGGTCGGGAACGCCTTCACGACCGGCAGGCCGCACAGCTCCCAGTGGCCCGTCGTGCTGTCCTTTCCCGCGCCGGACGGGCGCAGCAGCCCGTACGCCGCGCGCGGCCGCGAGACAGGCCTGACGCCCACGAGCGGGCGGATGCACCCCAGCCCCAGGCTTTCCAGCACCGGGAGCTTCAACCCGCCGACCTGGCGGGCCACGTTGCCCAGCGTGTCGCTGCCCACGTCGCCGTAGGCGGCGGCGTCGCGCGCCTCACCGCATCCCAGGCCGTCCAGCACGATGAGGAAGAAACGGCTCACGCGTAGACCCTGGTCACCCGCCGGCCCAGCCCGGTCAGGATCTCGTAACTGATGGTCCCCGCCGCGGATGCGAAGTCGTCGAGGTCGATCGCTGCGGCGCCGTCGCTCCCGATCAGGGTCGCCACCGACCCCACCTCCGGCGCCCGGTCGGGCACCGCCACCATCGTGAAGTCCATCGTCACCCTGCCGGCGATCGGCAGCCGCCGGCCCCCGATCAGCGCGGCACCGACGTTGGACAGCGAACGAGGCACGCCGTCGGCGTAGCCCGCCGCGATGGTCGCCACGCAGGTGCGCGCGTCGGCGCGATACGTCGCGCCGTAACTCACCGTCTCGCCCGTCTCCAGCCATCGGGTGGCGAGCACCCGAGCCCGCCACTGGACGACCCGGCACGGGTGGTGCGATCCCGCACGCCCGCCATAGAGGAAGATCCCGGGGCGCACCAGGTCGCCCGCGGTCTCCGGGAAGTCCAGGAGCGCGGCGCTGTTGGCCGCGTGCACCAGCGGCGGGCGGCGCTCCAGCGTCGCCAGCGCGGCCTGGAACCTGTCCCACTGCTCCTTCACCGACGCCGGAGCTTCGCCCGGCGAGTGAAAGTGCGTGAACACCCCCTCGAACCCCGGGGCGTCACGGAACCGCGCCGACTCCGCACCGAACGCCTTCCACGGCAGCCCCCACCGCCCCATCCCGGTATCGACCTCGACGTGAAACGGCCTTCCCGGGGCCAGCTCGAGCCACGCGCCGACCTGCTCGACGCTGCCCAGCGCCGGCGTCAGACCGTGCTTCGCCACCAGCGCCAGCGCACCGGTCTGCGGACCCATCACCAGGATCGGCCGCGTCAGCCCCGCCTCCCGCAGCTCCCGCCCCTCGTGCGCGGTGGCCACGGCGAAGCCCCAGGGATCGACGCGTTCCAGCGCGCGCGCGACGCTGACCGCGCCCAGGCCGTAGGCGTCCGCCTTGACGATCGGCAGGAGGCGGCTCCCGGGTGCCCGCTCGCGAATGGTGCGGGCGTTGGCTACCAGGGCCTCCAGATCGACCTCGATCCAGGTGCGGTCGGCAGCGGCGGTTTGCTCTCGTATCACAAACTGAGTACCGTACCCGCCTGGGAGGCTAAATGCAAGACGATACGGCGTTTGGAGCGTGTCTGGACCTGCTGCGCGACCTGCGCCGCCGGTGCGACTGGGACCGGATGCAAACGAGGGAAACGCTCCGCCCCTACCTGAGGGAGGAGGTGGCCGAGCTCGACGAGGCGCTCGCCGCGGACGACGACGAGCAGATCGCGGCCGAGCTGGGGGACCTGCTGCTGCACCTCTGCTTCCAGCTCGTGATCGCCGAGGAGCGCGGCAGCTTCACTCTTGCGCAAGTGGCCGACACGCTCACCCGGAAGATGCGGCGGCGCCACCCGCACCTGTTCGCCGGAGAGCCGAAGCCGGAGTGGGAACGGCTCAAGGCCGAGGAGCGGCGCCGCGTACCCCAGGCGCGGGGCGAGCCGTTCGGCCATCTGGGGCATCTGCCGCCCGGCCTCCCCGAGCTGGAGCGCGCCTTCCGGTACCAGGAGCGTGCGGCGGCCGTCGGCTTCGACTGGAACGACGTCGCGGGACCGCTCGCCAAGCTCGAGGAGGAGGTGCGCGAGACGCGCGAGCGGCCGGAGGCGGAGATCGGCGACGTGCTGTTCGCCGCGGTGAACGTCGCACGCAAGGCGGGGGTGCACCCCTCCAACGCGCTGCGCCACGCGACCGAGAAGTTCATGCGCCGCTTCCGGGCGCTGGAGCGCAAGGCCGAGGAGCGCGGCGTGGAGTTGGGCCGCGCCGACCTCGCCGCGCTGGACCGGTTGTGGGACGAGGTGAAAGCGGGAGAAGCTACGGCGTGATGCGGTAAATCGTGCGCGGGAAGGCGATCGCCTCGCGGATGTGCTCGAGCCCGCAGATCCAGGCGACCGTCCGCTCTACGCCGAGCCCGAACCCGGAATGCACGAACGTGCCGTACTTCCGGAGATCGAGGTACCAGTCGTACGCTTTCTCCGGCAGGCCTTGCTCGCGGATCCGCGCCAGCAGCCGGTCGTAGTCGTCCTCGCGCTGGCTGCCGCCGATGATTTCGCCGTACCCCTCGGGCGCGAGGCAGTCGTCGCACAGCACGGTGCGCGGTTCGTCCGGGTTCTCCTTCATGTAGAACGCCTTGGCGGCCCGCGGGTAGTTGTAGACGAAGACGGGCCGGTCGCGACCTTCGGCGATCAGCGTCTCATCCTCGGCCCCGAGGTCGGAGCCCCAAGTGACGGAGGAGCCCTTGGCCGTGAGCAGCTCCACAGCGTCGCTGTACGAAAGCCGCGGGAAGGGCGCCACGACGCTCGCGAGCTTGGTGGTGTCGCGCTCGAGCTCCTTCAGCTCCTCGGCCCGCCGGTCGAGAACCCGCGCGACGATCGCGGCGATGAACTCCTCCTGGAGACGCATGTTGTCGTCGGAGGTGTTGAACGCGACTTCGGGCTCGACCATCCAGAACTCGGTCAGGTGCCGCCGGGTCTTGGATTTCTCCGCTCGGAAGGTCGGGCCGAAGCAGTACACCTTGCCGAGGGCGGCGCACGCCGACTCGACGTACAGCTGGCCGGTCTGCGCGAGGTACGCTTTGCCAAGATCGAAGTATTCCGTCTCGAAGAGCGTGCCGCCCGACTCGCCGATGCTCCCGGTCAGGATCGGCGTGTCCACGAGGAAGAAGCCGCGCTCATGAAAGAAGTCCCGGATCGCCTGGATGATCTCGTGGCGCACCTTCATGATCGCCACCTGGCGCCGGCTGCGGAGCCACAGGTGACGGTGGTCGAGGAGGAAGGGCGTCCCGTGCTCCTTGGGCGTGATCGGGAAGTCCACGCTCGGGCCGAGGATCTCGACGTCCTGCACCGCGAGCTCGACCCCGCCCGGCGAGCGCTGGTCGGCGCGGACCTCGCCCACCAGACGCACGCACGACTCCTGGGTCAGCGACTGGAAGCGCTGCCAGGTCACCTCGGACACGTCCGCCTTGGCGAGAACGCCCTGCAGGGAGCCCGTGCCGTCCCGGATGACCACGAACGCGATCTTCCCGGACGAACGCGTGGTGAGCACCCAGCCCTGGACGGCGACCGTGGAACCGGTGGAAGCGGCGAGCGCGGAAATCTCGAGGTGGGTCGGCATGTGGCGTGGCGGGTGATACTAGCCGCGGCCCTCGTCGCCGTCAACGCGTGCGCGGGCACGTTTCACCAGGCGCCGCCGTCGCAGCAACGCCGCTGGACTGCGTACCTCGGCTCGGACCAGCGCGCGAGCGCCGTGGCCGACACCCTGTCCGCCGATCCGGCGCCGATCTGGAGCCACGACGTGGGCCGCGGCGTCGTCGGGGCGCCGGCGCTCACCGAGAAGCTGGTCCTGCTCGCCCAGGTGGACCGCCAGCTCACCGTCCTGGACCGCACTACGGGTGCGATCATCTGGCGGCGCCGCTTCGGCGAGAACATCGGGAGCGGCCCGCTCGTGGACTACGATCGCGTGTTCTTCGCGACCCAGACCGATCAGGGTCAGGTGCTCGCGCTGGACCTCGGAACCGGAAAGAGGCTGTGGGGGACGCGCCTCGGGGACGTTGCCGCACCCATCGCCATCAACGGCGCGCAGCTGTACGCGGGGACCGTGGATGGCTGGTTCGCCGCGCTCTCAACGGCCGCAGGCGAGCGGATCTGGCGCACCCAACTGGCGGGCGCGGTGCGCGCCGCACCGGTGGTCGTGAGTGGAGGGGTGATCGTCGCCACCGCGGCCGATTCGCTCTACCTGCTCGACCGCACGACCGGCGCCATTCGCGCGCGCCGCGGCACCGCCGGCACCATCCTCGCCGCGCCCGCCCTGGCGGACAGCGTGATCGTCTTCGGGACCACCAGTGGCCGCCTCGAGGCGTGCGACACCGCTACGCTGGCGACGCGCTGGAATCTCGACCTCGGGAGCGAAGTGATCGGTGCCGTGGCCGTGCAGCAGGACACCGCCTTCGTCGTGACGCACGACGGTGAGTTATGGCGGGTGCCGCTCGAGGCGCCCGCCCACGCCTTGAAGATCGCGCTCGGCGTGGTGGCGCGCGGCGGGCCGACCCCCGTGGCAGGCGGCGTGCTGGTCGCCGGCGTCGGGGGCGAGCTGGCACTGGTGGACGCGAGCGGTGCACGACGATGGACCGCGCGGATCCACCCGCCGGTCGTGCAGCCCGTAATCGCCAATGGGAGATTCCTGCTCGCGGTGTCGGAGCGGGGCGAGGTGGTGGCGTTCCGATGACGACCAGAGTTGCAGAGTTGCAGAGTTGCAGGGTTGCAGGGCGTCGGCGCTGCAGGCGGCTGTTCGCCCTGGCGGGGCTTGCCCTCGCCGCGGCACTCGCAGCCCGGCCGGCGTTCGCGCAGCTCGACAGCGCCGCGCCCGCACCTTACCGGATTGCACCCACCATCAAGTGGGGCAAGTGGGCGGCCGCCCTCGTCGCGGTGGGATCCACCGCGCTTGGCATTCATCAGCACAATGCGGGCAACAACACTTACGGCGAGCTCGTGCTGTACTGCGGCGAAGTCATCACCTGCTCGATTGCGCCGGATGGGCGCTACGTCGACGTTCGGGCCGAGGCCACGTACCAGCAGGTGGCGCGGGACGACCGGTCGGCACGCGCGTGGCTCATCCTGGGCCAGGCCGCGGCCGTCGGCAGCGCCGTGCTGTTCGTGCTGGAGCTGACGCACGAGACGGGGCCGCCGAATATCCCCTACTCGGGGCTCCTGGTGGAGTCGGGATCGGGTGTTACGAGGGTGGGGTACCGCGTACCGTTGAGGTTCTAGTACGGGGAGGTGACGAAGTGATGAAAGGTGATGATGTGAGGAGGTGATGGGGCCCTATCCGGATTTCTGTGTGTGGGCCGATGACTAGCTCTCCAGGATGAAGCGGTCCGGGTAGAGGATCGCGAACTGGGTCATGGCCGCCTTCCAGTCTCGGGGCCCGCTGCGCCAGCGGTGGAC
>Ga0209777_10000702_pt1 | contig 52694 bp, 49 predicted proteins | sample FrelakmetHBP12HB_FD_187147 | JGI IMG/M metagenome (GOLD analysis project Ga0209777, IMG submission 187147) | Freshwater lake sediment microbial communities from the University of Notre Dame, USA, for methane emissions studies -HBP12 HB (SPAdes)... | ecosystem: Environmental > Aquatic >...
CTTGCATTCCTCTTTAGGCTATCGGCCTCCCTGTGAGTTTGAAAAGATGTTAACATTAACCCATAACCCCTGTCAGGATACTCTAATTGTATTACCCTGATCTGTGCAATGCAAGGGGTTCAGTCCATTTTCTATATACTCTAAATGAGTCTTATCAATAATGCTGCAATAAATAGAACCATTAGCTCCGTATTCATTTAGATAACCCGATATCTTCGGAAGTCCAAAGAAGTCACAATATTCTTGTGATACTGGCTCACGATTAGCTGATCTTGTCTCTACCAGCATCCGGCTTTCAGCAACCCTTATACAGGCAATCCCATGTTTTCTTGCATATTTCAGAGCGCCGCTTTGGAAGCCAGATGTTGAGCAGACAATACCTTTGTGGGCACCAATTGATTGAAGCTTTTGGTGTAGAACTTGTAGAACCTCTCTTTTTATATTGTATGAATGTTTTTTGCATTCAACTAAAATCCGAAATTCAACCCCGAGGGCATCATAAGTAATATCAATATCTATTTCATAGACACCATCATCACTAGAAGCCTTATTGTTTATGATGCTCTTGTATGATTTTAAATTAATTCCTTCGCAATCAAACCAGTCTTTTACGTATTGTTCAAAATCTTTAGGTGTTATATTTACGTTCATCACCTTACCATAACGACACGCATCAGCGGCGCGGTGGGCACGCCGCGTCAGACTGAATGCCTTTGTTCGGCTTTTTCATATTCGCGAGTGCTTTACTGACACGTTTTTCGATTTGCTTAGCAGCACCAAATTGCAGGTCACGTCGATATAGAGCAAAGTATTTATCAGTATGTTCAGCGGCTTCTGTTGGTCTTCCCAGTTTAATAAGGCATATGGTAAGCCGGTCAAGCGCATTAACCTCCCCGCATACACCCATTTCAGCGGTCTCCTCTTCAAGAAGTTGACCAACAAGACCCTTCTCACAGCTAATAAATGCATAGTTTTGAATAGCTTTTATTGCTTGAATGTACATCAAAGCTGCCTTCTCTAGATCATACTTCTCAATGGCTTTCGCCTGCTGAATTAGGGAGAGATTCGTGTCACGTAAGTTGTTACGCCCATCAAGAGTATCAAAATCAGTCTCGCGACCCATATTAAACCAGTTAACAACGGTGTCCGAACATTGAGCAATCCATTCTGCCTCTACTTCTTCGGCTTCCTCCTCAGACAAATTGTCATGAAGTATTCTGACTTGATACACACCGTTTAGGTGCTTCTCAACGTATCTAAACCATAGGGGATGGCGATCAGCGGACCAAGCCCTCCTCCCCGTGCCTTTGCCTACGTAGAATACTTGCCCAGTATTATCCAAATGCGCATAGACATAATATCGACGTGGATGTTTTTGATCCGCATCTATTGCCGGTTTAAGTGGTCCCGGAATGTCACCATCATGCAATGAAAGCTCAATACCTAAATTTGTCAGCTTAGTTGTGAACTTCATAGTTTACCTTTAGTTTGCTAAACATGACTATGAATTTTTCGAGCCGAACGGCTGAATTCACCGGCCTGCGCGGCTTTTCGCGCAGGTTCGGTGCAATGATGGGTTAGGCATCTTTTCCTCTCTTCAGCGGAGTTTGTCTAAAAGCACACCCGCACTACACGCGGCGTTGTCGAACTCACGCACGATCGCCTCGACCTCAAGCCTCGGCCACTTCATGTCAGGAAGCGGCTTCGTCGTCTTGGTCTGATACGCCAAAATCTGTGATCCATCTGTGTCGGTGCACGGATGCGCGTGAATGAGCGCGTTTCGTTTGACAATCAACCTCTCAAACTCTGTGCAGCAATGTTGAAGTTCCCCGCTCGTAACTAACGCGAAGCTTGTCGCGGGGTTCCCGATCACGGCTTGCAGTTCATCTTTAACCTTCGAGGAAACCATCGGGTTTCCTCTACTGTATCGGCCTACAAATCCGGGTTGTAGCGACTCGATGATCCAGATAATCGTCCATTCATAATAGGCGAAAACGTACACCGCCTTTCCTACAAGGGCCGCATACGAATCATCAACTGGAACACGTGTAGTGGAGTGTAGTGACATTTAAGATGCATATACTTGCTTGGTTTTTCCCGCAGTTTCAAGTTTCATGCAATCCTACTTGATTTCATGAAGAATGAAAAGAGAAAATTACATCATAAAATCAACACAATTGAATTTTTACCATTGGGCATTTTGTGTTAATAAAAACAAAAAACAAGTGGGAAAAATATGGGAAAAATGGCAACAGCGCATAATGAATACTGTTTGAAATAGCGCATTCCCTTGAAAATTATGGAACACTCACTTTCAGGAAGCAAGCAAATGCTGTATCCACTACTGCTCTTTACACAGCCTGATGGCTGCGCATTAATAAAGCAGTTGCAATTACTTGTTCAGAAAACCAGCAGTGTAAGTGATTCCTTACTTAACCGTCAGACCACTCACCCGGTAATTGAATTCATAGTTCATGGCGCCGCTCCAATTCTGCTGGAATACGCTCTTATAACGCGTTCCATCGACAGGTCCGACTGGCTTTCCGTAGGTATAGAACCAGTTGACAATAGGGCTTCCCGTAAAACCCAGGGCAATCCAGTAGGAACCCGGCATAAGGATCGGATTATCCCGGCCGAAGTCGAAGTCTGACCATCTGTATCCGGGTTTCAGAGAGAGCTGATCGAGATTGACGAAGTCGCTTGTGGTGATGGGTTGACCGGGCTTCCCCTGATCATCCTGGAAGATGTCAAGCCAGAGCAAGCCGTCACCGCCGAACTTATGAAGAGCGAGAGCGACTTTCTGGAGTCTTACGGGTTTTCTCAGGACAACGACCTGGGCGTACTGGGTAAGGTTGGTGGTTACATATTCTGCCGTCTCCACGAGAAAGTTCCGGGACATCTCAAATTGATTTACCCCCGCGGCTTTTGTCACACGCGGGAATGCAAAGTCGATATTTTCAGGAAATTCTAAGTTACCGAAGATAAATGGTACTTCATACCGAAGCTCCTTTTTCTCCTCTTCGGTTATTGGCGGCGGCGGCGGCGGCGGGGGGGGCACCTCGATCTGCTTGAACTCTGCCTTCACGAATGGGGAAAGGAGGAGATTTTTGGGGCCATAGGTTTCCCGGTCTCCCTTTACATTAACCTTATCGCTATTAAAATTACCGGCGATACTCTCCTGGAGTTTTGGCCTCTCTGCATCCTTGAGTTGGGCCCACCGCAAAAGCCCGTCATTTTTTGTTTCATTATTGTCAACACCGACTTCTATACGAAGGTAACGGGTAGACACGAACAGCATGGTATTCTGGGGGTCAAAAGGCACCCAGCCGAACTCGGGAAACCAGACCTCAACCCATGAATGCCGGCCCTGGCCCATCTTGAAGGTCAGGGTTCCCTTCGGCCATGCAATATCAAAAGGCTGGTTGAATGTGACACCATTGATGATCCGGACAGGTATGCCGACAGCCCGGAGCAATGCAGCGGTCAGATGGGAAAAGTTCTGGCAATTACCCTTGCCGGATTCCAACGAATAAACGGCGTCATATCTGGCAGGAGGGGTCACGTAATGGACGTGATCCACTATCCAGGCGATGACACGCTGCACCGCGTCGAACTCTGTCTTGACATTCGATGTAAGCTGAGATGCGAGTTCGCGAATGCGGGGGTTATTGGACTGCACCTGTTCTGTCGGTTTAAGATAATCCATTAATTCCGGCTTCACTGTTACGAGCGGAAACGGATCCTGTGTTGCGAGGGCGGGGAGCTTCGTCTCACTCTTAGCGTTGCAGAAAAGGCGCACATCTATGACGTCCGGAGGTTTTATCCACGTTGCGACGACAATCTGATTGCCCCGGCCGTCAGTGGTGTTTTTCTTGTCTTGCGGTTCAGGGGAAAAAGCGAGGCCGAACTCTTTGATCTCCTGACTGGACGTTGGCGATTGGAAGCTCTGGGGCACGACAAAGCTAAGAACCATCTTCTGGATGCCTCCGCCTGCTGTAACCTGCTCCTGAAGCTCATAGCGGATACTCGACCCCATATCTCCCTTGACTGTATAATTTTCGGCCGGAGACAGGGCTGGCCATAATAAGGTTATACCTAAAATTGCAGCGAACATCTTCTTCATCGTTCCCCTCCTTTCAAATCAAAACACCGCTGGTTTGCAGATTACTTCCCTCACTTTCAGATCAAAGAAACGGGCGCTGTTAGCGGGCTTCAGAACGAGTGCTGAATCGACGCCTTGAGCGGTTCCCCCTACGGATATTACATCTTCGTCAGTTCTTACAAGACCGGCATCTGCAGCCATCAAGGTCACTTCAATGGCGACCTTGACACCCTGACCGAAGACGCGCAGTGTGTGGGCCATAATTTCATCTACCTGATAAGTGTCAAGCTTGTTCCTCACGCCACGGCCCACTCCGCCTAAAGCGTGCTGGCAGGTGAGAACCTTAACACCCTGGGATTCCAGCTGCCTTCTGTCCTTTTCGTCCAGTTCCTGAATGTCAGGTTTCGCGTACCCCGTGACATGGGTAACTGCGATGATATTGATGTCTTTGTCAAGAACCTTCAAGGCTTCGAAAGCAGTTCGTCCGCTCACCGTGGCGATCAGCACCTTTCCTATGGAAAGCTCCTTGGCCCTCTTGGAGACTGCTTCAAGGACTCCCTTCGTATTTCCCCCCCCTGGTTTATGGAAATAACGGCAGCATATGTCGCGGTAAGGAGATGATTCAGACATGATTTCTTGCCTCCACGGAAACACATTCCCGTACGACGTAGTAAATGTTCTGTTCCTGACGATTCTTCCATCAGGTCAGCTTCTGTCATTCCCACACCCGACAAATGCATTCGATACATGCGCCGGCGGGGCATACAAAAACAACTGGATGCTGCTTTACATACGGAATGACAAGGTAGTATATAGGCAAGCATCAGCCGCGTGTCAATCATAAAGTTGAGTTATCTTCCCCCTAATGATCATAGACCGCCAAGATGCAAAATATCATTTGACAAAATGGTTTAAGTGTATACGTTAGATGCCAATAAACTGTCAACAAAGCAGCAAATTTGAAAGGAGCATATAATGTTTGAAGTTACGGAAAAAGCGGTGGAGATGATTCAAGACTTTCTTAAGGACAGGGGTGAAGAACATATCATCAGGATCATGATGAATGAGGGTGGGTGATCCGGGCCCTCTCTGGGCATGGCTCTGGATGAGCCAAAAGAAGGCGATGAAACGTTTAAGAAAGACGGATTGACCTTCATAATCAATAAAGAAGTGCTGGAGTCGGCTAAACCGATTGCAGTAGATTTTGTGAGCACACCGCACGGATCCGGTTTCAGACTGACATCCAGCCTGGATGCCGGCAGTTCATGTGGAAGGTCATGCAGTTGTTAAGATAGCAGGGGGCTTATGACTGAAGAAAGGAAGGCGGATTATTTCCGTTACCTTGCTGATGAATTCATGAAAGCAAAGAGGTACGATGATGCGAGCCTCCTTTATCAGAAATTAGTTGAAATGCATCCAGGTGAAGATTCCTTTCTTCTTTCCTTGGCTTGGGCCTATCATGACAGCGGAAGGCAGGGTGATGCAATCGTCTGCTTTGAACGCCTCCTCAGTGTTGAACTTGAGCGCAAAGTTTTTACCGGGTTTGCCTTCGATGAGCTTGTAAGGATCTTTAAGGAAGCAGGAGATTATGAGCGTCTTCTTGATATCTGCGAGAGGACGGTGGCAGCTCAACCGGATGATATAGCGCTTCTCAATGATCTTGGTGATGCCTATCTCAAGGCGGGTAAGGCAAGCGAGTCTGTCAGGGTGTTTAGAAAAATGGCTGAAATGGAACCGGATGCTTCAGCAACTTATTGCAGTCTTGGGAATGCCCTCGTCCAGGCAGGGGACTTTGATGGCGCAGAGGCGGCATACAGAAGAGCTGTCGAGATTGACCCATCAGAGGCGGGCCCCTTCTATAACAGGCTCGCTAATGTATATTGCAATGAGGGGCATGACGAGAGGGCAGAGAGGGCTTTCAGAAAGTGTCTCGAATTACGATTTGATAATCCCATGTACCACTGCGGTCTTGGCGATGTTCTTGTGAAACGGGGAAAGATTGACGACGCCCACGGCGTCTATGAAAAGGCCGTCGATCTTCATCGTACTTCAGCGGGCGCTTACTACAACAGGTTTGGAAATACCCTCGCACGGGAGAATCACCACAGCCAGGCGATAGAGGCCTTCAAGAAAGCGATTGCCGCCGATCCTCGCAATCCCTTCTATTATGTCCATCTTGCGGACTCATATGCCGCGCTTGGCCTTTCCGATGCGGCAGAAAGAACTTACCGTCAGGCCGAATCGCTCAAGTAAAATCAGACCCGCCATTTCCTTTTCAAGGCTTCTTTGAAGACGTGGTAAAAGGCTGTATTATCAGTGAGGCTGCGCTTGAGAATGCCACTGATGTCATCGATGTTTTTCATGTTAACGATAACATTTACACTCTTATTGAAGGCGGTCATATTGTCCATAGAGCGGAACCTGCCGCTCAACAGGGCCACAAAAATCTGTCTCCTCGTCCCTACGTTAAGATTGGCGAGGGAATTCAGTACTATGTTGGTATCGGGGTTTTCCGTGTCAAAATTCTCGTTCACAACAACCACATCATAAATGTGGAACCGCATATTTTTGACGGCATCTTTTATAGAATCCGGTTCTGTAATCTGGTAACCCATGAGCCTCAGGGCGTTGCTGATTTTTTCTCTCGCAGCGGGATCTGATTCGCAGACCAAGGCCGTTCCAATGCCCACTTCCACGAAATCAAAAGGCTTGTCGGAGGCGTCATATTCATATGAGTCTTCTTCATTGAATAAGGTTTTCTCTTCTTCCATGTGGATTTAGTCGCCTCCTTATCAGCGTTTTTTGAATTTTCCGTATTCCTTGTCGACCTCGAGCTTGCCCAGGATATCTGTAGTGGCCTCTCCCCTCTCACTCTTTACAGCATCAATGCCGCGCCCCACCGCTCCCTTATTGGACGCATAGGCCTTGGCGGACTCTTCGCTGATAAAACCTTGTTTATAGAGATCAATGATGTAATCGTCGAATGTAACCATGCCGAACGCCTTACCGGCCAGAATGATGTCTTGAAAGGTTTTCCCATCCGATTCGCCGTGAAGAATGGTGTCCCTGACGCGCATGTTAGCGCCCATTATCTCGAAGGCCGCAACGCGACCCCCGTCCTCTCTCGGCAGAAGCCGCTGACAGACGATCCATCGAACCGTGTCGGCGAGGCGTATGCGAACCTGGGTGTCCTCTTCCGTGGCAAACATGCCCAGGATGCGATTAATTGTTTGTCCTGCGTCAACCGTATGGAGAGTAGCTAAGACCAGATGTCCTGTTTCTGCGGCGCTGAGGGCTATCTCCACGGTCTCCCTGTCCCTCATCTCACCGACCAGAATGACCTTGGGCGCCTGCCTGAGAGCGGCCCTGAGTCCGCTCCCAAAGGTGTCAAAATCTGTGCCCAATTCTCTCTGGTTGAAGGTAGCCTTCTTGTGAGGATGCGAGTATTCGACAGGATCTTCAAGAGTGATGATATGAATTGATTTCTGTTCATTCATCTCATTCAATACGGCGGCAAGCGATGTGGTCTTGCCGGTGCCCGTGGCGCCGGTTACTAGGATAATCCCGTTCTGCTCCTGGGCCATTTTATAAAAGGCGTCCGGCAGATTCAATTCCTTACACGTAGGTATTTTAGCTTCCAGTTTCCGAAGGGCTACGGAGTAATTGCTCTTCTGCGAAAACACATTGACCCTGAAGCGTGCCTTTCCCGGCAGTTCGTAAGACAAATCGCATGAACCTTCGTTAATAAGAATATCCGTCAGCCTGCGGTCATGATTAATGAGGTTCAGGGCAAATATTTCCGTCTGGAAAGGGGTCAGTTTTTCAAAAGGAGGGTCAAACTCCGCTACGATTAACACTCCTGCGGTCTCTACCTGGAATGGCTTGCCTACAGTGATGTTCAGGTCAGAGACGTTTTTCTGAGAATCCAGCATCTTCGTCAGTATATAATCTATTTCCTGTTTTCTCATGGTTTTTTCCTCGGGATATATAGTTAAACACCGTACGGGACCTGTAACCAGGACTGGATCTTCATACTTCCGTAAAGTCAAGCGGCGGCGTTTTTAAAAGAGGCCTGAATCTTGTCTTATCGTTGGCCTTCATATATGCTTCGTCGGGACTTATCCATCCCCTGTTGTAAAGTTCCCAGATGGCATCGTCGAGCAACTGCATGCCGTATTTTTTACCCGTCTGGATCATTGAAGGAATCTGGAATGTCTTGGATTCCCGGATGAGATTACGAACGGCCGAATTGGCGATCATAATCTCCAGCGCTACACAACGCCCCTTCCTGTCAATCCGCTTGAAGAGAACCTGGGAAATAACCGCCCGAATACCATCGGCCAGCGTGGACCGTATCTGCATCTGTTCCTCTGCCGGGAAGACCTCAATGATCCGGTCAACAGTTCTGGCAGCGCTGGTGGTATGCAGGGTGGAAAAAACGAGATGCCCCGTGTTGGCCGCTTCGACAGCAAGAGATATGGTTTCCAGATCCCGCATCTCGCCGACGAGAATTATATCAGGGTCCTCGCGAAGGGCCCCGCGAAGAGCTGCTGAAAAACTCTTGGTATGGAGGCCGACCTCCCTGTGATTTATTATGCAGCCCTGACTTTGGTGGACAAACTCGATGGGATCTTCAACCGTGATGATATGATCCTTTCGCATGCGGTTTGCTTCGTCAATGATGGCGGCAAGTGTCGTTGATTTTCCGCATCCTGTCGGACCCGTTACCAGGACAAGTCCTCTCGGGAGGGTGGCCAGTTTCGCAAGCACCGGCGGCAGTCCCAGGTCATGGCATGTCATAATCCTGCTCGGGATTTCTCTGAAAACCGCTGCCACTCCGAATTTCTGTGAGAAGAAATTGGCCCGGTACCTGGCAAGGTTAGGAATTTCGTATGCGAAATCCACATCTCCTGTTTCTTCAAATTGCTTGACCTTATGCTCCGGCGCAATTTCATAGAGCATGGTTTTGAGTTCATCATTATTCAGCACGTTGAACTTCACCCGTTCCATCTCACCTCTTATCCTGAGGACCGGCTGCTGGCCTGACACTAAATGCAGGTCTGACGCGCCCTGGTCATGCATCAACTGGAAGAAGGCATCAATCTTTGCCATAAACAGTCTCCTTGGTCGTCGTGAAATATAAATTCGTGTAGGGCAGGTACATAATCGATCTTCTCGTGATCAAGTTTAAGAATCTTATGGATGTATCGGGAGAATGGAAATTTACTGTCTTAAAGTTATTAGTTTCAATTCAGCGTGATTGGAGTATAGGAAAAGGCCGTATGTTTGTCAAGATGAAAAGCCCTTTCTTAACTATTGCTTGACATGCGTTGCCGGCATCGTATATCATCGTTTCCACAGCCGAAATTTTTCGCGAGACCGGCTTGGAAAGAAAGTGGGGATGTAGCTCAACTGGGAGAGCGCGGCGTTCGCAATGCCGAGGTCAGGGGTTCGAGCCCCCTCATCTCCACCAGGGATAAAAAGACAGGCTGCTTTCTTTTGAACCGCACAAAAAGCAGCCTGTTTCTTTTTTCAGAATATCTTCGCAAACTGATGCTTCTTTCTCGTCTTCCAGCTCCCCTTGTGGTAGGCATAGCTTGCAAGGAGCGGCAATACGGTGGTCGCTTCGGCAAAGACCATCTGCTCACAGGCCGTGTCCACTTTCCCCCAGGATGTCGCCTCCTTCAGTGTGGAGCTTGAACAGGCTCCATCCCTCACGTCCGCCACGGTTATCTGCACGGCATATTTGTGCATGGGAGCATCAAATCCCAGAATCTCGGCGCATATCACCGTGTCCTGGGCAAAGTTTTTTGGGACTCCGCCGCCGATAATAAGGAGTCCTGATGTCTGGGCCTTTACCTTGATCATGGTCAGCTCCCGAAAATCCTTTACCGCATCGATGGAAACGTGCTTTTCCGGACGCCGGTGCTGGTGCAGCACAAGGCCGAAGCCGGCGCTGCTGTCGGAAAAGGCGGGACAAAAAATGGGGACATCGTTTGCATAGGCAACCTGAACCAGAGAATCCTGCTTGGCGGCGCGTCTTGCAAGAAATTTTCCCATCTCACGTATGAATTCCCGCGACGAGTATGAAGCTGGCGGCAGGGCGTCGGCTATCTCTGTAATCGTTTTGTCGCAGACCTGGAGATCTTCCTCGTCGATATAAGTGTCATATATCCTGTCGATGTATAGTTTTCTGAGGGTCCGGTCATCCACGTGGGGGCTGCCCTGGTAGTGCCTGAATCCCAGGGCCTCAAAAAAATCCATATCGACAATCGTGGCGCCTGTGGCGACGACCACATCCACCATGTTGTATTTCACGAGATCCGCATACACCTGCATGCAGCCCGCAGCGCTCGTGCTTCCCGCTATGGTGAGAATGATGGTACAGTCTTCATCTCTCAGCATCCTGTCATAGATGTCTGCGGCCTGGGCCAGGTCTCTTGCCGAAAAGGACATCCCTCTCATGGCATCGATGATATCAACTGCATTGAATGATTTTATGTCAATGTGCGCAACCGGCGTCTTCAGATATTCCTTCTTTTCCATAATCTCCTCGGTGAGTTTTTTGATTCCAGGATTAACCAGTTGGCTCAAGCTTCCCGACTTGAGCCAATAAGAATGCCCTTTTGGTGGGTCAAGTATAAGGAATGAGTGCTTTGCATGTCAAGGCAATTCGACGACAAATAGCGGTCCGCGCCGCTGCGCGATTTCGGTGGGATCGCCTGGGGAATTTTCCTGCGGCCTGATTGAGTGGTGAGTTGGAAAATAGAGGCCCCCACCCTGACTACGGATGGAGACAGGCTGTTTCCGCATAAGCAGTTTCATCGCGATATCTTTCAGACCAGGGGGAAAATCGGCCTTGTCAGCGACTGCAATATCTGGTACTTGCAGCTAATATGAAGGAAATACTAAGCGTCACGCAGCTAAATGAAAATATCAAGCTTCTCCTGGAGGCGAGCTTCGATACACTCTGGGTGGAAGGGGAGGTATCCAATTTGCGACGGCCTGCATCGGGCCATATATACTTTACCCTCAAGGATGAAAAGAGTCAGATCAGGGCCGTCATCTTCCGGGCTTTGCCCATGCAACGGCAGTCTCCATGGGCCAGATCGGCAAAGTTCGATCTTGAAGAAGGGATGAGCGTCGTCTGTTGCGGAAGGGTGAGTGTCTATCATGCGCGAGGCGAATACCAGCTGATCGTGGATGTGATGGAACCAAGAGGCCTTGGGGCCCTCCAGAAGGCCTTTGAACAGCTCAAAGCCCGCCTGCTGGCAGAGGGCCTTTTTGATCCTGCTCACAAAAAACCAATCCCTTTTCTCCCCCGGAGGATCGGGGTAATCACCTCTCCTACAGGGGCGGTTATCAGGGATATCTTGAATGTCACGAGGCGGCGGTTTCCTTCCGTGGATATTCTTGTTGCTCCCGTAAGGGTGCAGGGCATGGAGGGGCCCCCGGAAATCATAAAGGCCATCACCGATATGCAAGCGGTGGGGAATATTGATGTCATTATCATAGCCAGGGGGGGAGGATCGCTCGAGGACCTGGCGCCATTCAACGATGAAGGGGTGGCGAGAGAGATTTATCGTTCCCGGATTCCCATAATCTCCGCTGTCGGGCATGAGATTGATTTTACTATCGCTGACTTTGTGGCGGATCTCAGAGCCCCGACTCCTTCGGCGGCGGCGGAACTTGTTGTTCCCGTGAGAAGGGAACTTATGAGTTCAATAGAGACCCTGCTTTCGAGACTGATCAATCACGAGCGTCGCCTGATAGTCAGGATTGGAGAACAGGTGCGCCTGCTGCGAGAGCGGCTGAAGGATCCCAAGAGAAGGATTGATGATCTTCGCATGTTCGTCGATGACCGTCTGGAGAGGCTTAAAAAGGGCCTTGACTACAAGCGGGCCGGGGAGAGACCTAAACTGCTTAATCTTGAACTTCGCCTGGACCATGCAAATCCCCTTTTGAAGATCCGGGATCATCGGTTTATCCTTGAAAATTTTAGAAAGAATGTGATAGCCGGGTGGCATGATGTGGCGGAGCGCCTCAAGGCGCAGGTGGGAACAAACCTCGCTGTGCTGGACACGTTAAGCCCTCTCGCTGTCCTGGGAAGGGGCTACAGTATTGTGAAGAAGCTTCCTGAAGGTTTTATCGTGAAGGAGGCGGCATCGGTTGCAGTGGGGAGCACCGTGGACGTCAAGGTTTCGTCGGGCAGCTTTCAGGCGAAAGTAACGGATGTCAAAGAGGAGTAAGAACATGGCAAAGGAAAAATTCGAAGAAGCGCTGGGGCGATTGGAAGACATAGTGAAAAGAATGGAAGCAGGGGACATGACCCTGGAAGAATCCCTCAAGGCTTTTGAAGAGGGAATTAAGCTTGCGCGTCTATGTTCCCGGAAGCTGGACGAGGCGGAACGACGGGTGGAAATATTGCTTAAGCAGGAAGAGGAGCTGGTCATCAGGCCGTTTAAGGTGGAAGAGAATGAGTCCGAATCTTAATATGCCACTCGGCACATATCTGGATACCAGGAAGAAAATAATCGATGAGGCCCTTCTCCGATACATACCCGGAGAGGACAACTATCCACCTGTAATTTTCAAAGCCCTCCATTACAGCCTGTTTGCAGGCGGGAAAAGAATCAGGCCCATCTTATGCCTGGCCTCGGCGGAGGCATTGGGCGGCAATATCGAATTGATTCTTCCTGTGGCCTGCGCTTTGGAGCTTATCCATACGTATTCTCTTATCCATGACGACCTTCCCGCCATGGACGATGATGATTACAGGAGGGGAAGACTTACAAGCCACAAGGTTTTCGGTGACAATATGGCCATTCTCGCCGGTGACGCCCTCTTGACAAAGGCATTTCATCTGATGTCGGACAGAGGCCTGACGGAAAAGATCGAGCTGGAAAAATTGATTTACGTGATCCACGACATTGCCGGGGCGGCAGGATACTTCGGCATGGTAGGAGGTCAGGTGGTTGATGTCCAGTCGGAGGGAGAAGCGGTTGACACCGGAGTCCTGAACTTTATCCACACACGTAAAACGGGAGCAATGATTACTGCCGCTGTGAAGGCAGGGGCCGTATTATCAAATGCCGGTGAAGTTGAGCTCAATGCCCTTACATCATACGGGCGGCATGTGGGCCTTGCCTTTCAGATAGCCGACGATATCCTTAACGTAGAAGGGGACCATAAATTAATGGGAAAAGGTACGGGGAGCGACACCAAACGGGGCAAGGTAACTTACCCTGCCCTCGTGGGTATGGATGCGTCCCGAAAAAAGGCGGGAGAGCTTGTGGAAGGTGCGCTCTCGGCGATAAAGAACTTTGATCACAGGGCAGAGCCATTAAGGATGATTGCCGCGTATATCATAGAGAGAAAAGCGTAAAGGAAAAATAATGAGTGGAGAAGACAAGAGCAGCATCCTTTCTGTAGTCAATTTTCCTGAAGATATCAGGAGGCTCGATCTTGCCCAGTTGAACAGACTTGCCGGCGAGATAAGGGAAATGATCATCGATGTCGTCTCCAGAAATGGCGGCCATCTTGCTTCATCTCTGGGGACGGTTGAATTGACGCTTGCTATTCACTACGTATTTAATACACCCAGGGATAAAGTCATCTGGGATGTGGGACATCAGGCCTATGCCCATAAGATCATCACAGGTCGCAAGAACCTGTTCCACACCTTAAGGACAAAGGGTGGAATAAGCGGTTTCCCCAGGAGAGAGGAGAGTCTGTACGATGTCTTCAACACGGGGCACAGCAGCACGTCCATATCTGCCGCGATAGGTATGGCCGAAGCAAGGTGCCTCAACGGGGGAGACTTTAAAATCGTTGCCGTCATCGGCGACGGTTCCATATCAGCGGGGATGGCCTTTGAAGCCCTGAATTGGGCGGGAGACCGCAACAAGAATCTCATAATCATATTAAATGACAATGAGCTGTGCATCTCACCCAATGTGGGGGCCATGTCCTCCTATCTTAATCGCATCATGACGGGTCACACCGTCACAAGATTCAAGACAGAGCTTAAGAACTTCCTGAAGTCTATTCCCTCCATCGGGGAACAGATGGTGAAGTTTACAAAACAGTTGGAGGAATCCCTGAAAGGTCTGGTTGTTCCCGGTATCTTGTTTGAGGAACTGGGGTTCACCTATGTAGGGCCCCTGGAAGGTCATCGCCTGGATAATCTCATCAAGAACCTGAAAAACGTGAGAGAACTCCCGGGTCCCGTCCTTGTGCACGTCATTACAAAAAAAGGACAGGGCTATAAATTCGCCGAAGATGATCCGGCAAAGTTCCACGGCATTGCTCCATTTAAGATCGATACAGGCGAGCCTGTTGACGAAGACACTGCGCCTTTGTCTTACACAAAAATATTTGGCAGGACGATTATAAAACTGGCACGCGACAATCCCCGGATTGTTGCCGTGACAGCCGCCATGAGTGAAGGCACGGGCCTCGATGAGTTTGCCAGGGAATATCCCGGGCGTTTCTATGATGTGGGCATGGCTGAACAGCACGGTGTGACCTTTGCCGCCGGACTCGCCACGGAAGCCCTGATTCCGGTAGTGGCGATATATTCGACATTCTTGCAAAGGGCCTATGATCAGATTCTCCACGACGTCTGTCTCCAGAAACTGCCGGTGGTGCTCGCTCTTGATCGGGGAGGCTTCGTGGGAGCCGATGGACCGACTCACCATGGACTTTTTGATTTTTCCTATCTCCGTTCCATTCCGAATATAATCGTGATGGCGCCCAAGGACGAAAATGAACTCCAGCACATGCTTAAAACAGCAGTTGAGTGCGGGGGGCCTGTTTCAATAAGATATCCTCGCGGCAGGGGCGCTGGTGTGCCCATCGATGATCTTCCCGTGTCTCTTGCAGTTGGAAAAGGCGAAATTGTCTATGACGCCGAAAACGCGAATCTTGCCATCGTGGCCATTGGCTCTACTGTTTATCCTGCCGTTGCTGCCGCAGCGAAACTGAAGGCGGAAGGAATCAATGCGAGGGTCATCAATGCCCGTTTCGTCAAGCCCCTTGATGAAGTGCTGCTTTGTGATACCGCTAAGTCCATAAAGAGGATAATCACTGTCGAAGAAAATGTCCTCATGGGCGGGTTCGGAAGCGCCGTACTGGAATTGTTTGAAGAAAAAGGTATTCATGATGTCATAGTAAAGAGGCTCGGCATCAAGGATAAATTTGTCGAACATGCCTCGCAGAAGGAATTGAGAAGGATGTACGGCATTGACGAAGAGGGCATCATGGGAGCGGCGCGGTCTGTGATGGAGCCGTAAACTTTTCACCGCATGAACAAGAAAATCAAAAAAATCAGATTGGACCTGCTGCTGGTGGATAGAGGTACATGCCAGACCCGCGAAAGAGCCAGGGCGCTGATTATGTCAGGCGCCGTGCTTGTGGGAGAAACCAAGATGGACAAGGCGGGTACACTCGTTTCCCCGGATGCAGAAATCAGGATAGAAGGAGAAGATAATCCATACGTCAGCAGGGGAGGATTGAAATTAAAAGGCGCTCTTACGGCGTTCGATATCGTTGTGAGAGACCTCGTTGCCCTTGATGTAGGTGCTTCCACCGGCGGATTTACCGACTGCCTTCTTCAGGAAGGGGCGCGAAAGGTCTATGCCATTGATGTCGGTTACGGCCAGTTGGCGTGGAAGTTAAGGACGGATGAACGGGTAGTAACGCTCGAAAGGACGAACATCAGATACTTCGAAGATTCGCTGATAAAGGACACCATTGATATGGCCACGATAGATGCGTCCTTTATTTCGCTCAGACTTGTCATCCCTGCCGTGCTCAGGCTGGTGAAAAAGAATGATGCAATCATGCTTGCCCTTATTAAACCTCAGTTTGAGGCAGGGCGCGATGAGGTGGAAAAACACGGCGTCATAAGAAATCCTGAGGTGCATGAAAGGGTAATAGAGGGAATAAAGAAATTCTGCGCAGGATTAGGGCTGTCAGTTATGGGCATCTGCGAATCCCCTCTCATAGGGCCCAAAGGTAACAGGGAGTTTTTTATTTATCTGAAAACTTGGACGTAGTTATCGGCCGAAATGACATTGAACGACAAATATTGCGCTGATCAATCTTGAGACAGCGCCCTGTTTTTCTCTCCGAAAATATTTGCCATCGAGCCAAAAAGAAAAGGTCTTAGGAAACATATGGGTGTTAGACTTGCCAAGACAGCGGGATTTTGTATGGGCGTGAGAAGGGCCGTCGATCTCGTTCTTGATATCGCCCAGCGCAAAGGAAAAGAAGATGTCTATACGTATGGCCCACTGATTCACAATCCCCAGACTGTTGAACTCCTGAGGACGAGGGGGATTATTCCGGTAAATCATATCGACGAAATTGATGCATCCGGTAAAGACTCCACGATCATAATCAGGGCTCACGGCATATCCCCGGAGGAGAGGAATAAGATCAGGGAGAGAGGCATCAAGATCGTTGATGCCACCTGTCCTAAAGTGGCTCATGTCCAGTCCATCATTAAGAAACACGCATCATCGAACTATACAGTTCTAATCGTAGGTGACCGGGAGCATCCGGAGGTCAATGGTCTTCTGGGGTATGCCTACGGCAAAAGCCTCGTTATCGGCAGCGCGGAAGAGGTTGAGAATCTCCCGCCCCTGGATAAGGTGTGTGTAGTTGCTCAGACCACGCAGAGTACGGACGAGTTTATTGACATTGTGGAGAGGATCAAGACAAGGTTTCCTGACGCTGTGATTTTCGATACTATTTGTGATTCCACGGAAAAAAGGCAGTCGGAGGTCAAGGCTCTGGCCGCAGAAATGGATGCCGTATTTATTGTCGGCGGCAGGAACAGTGCGAACACCAAACGGCTGGTCAGGATTTCACAGCGTGAGTGCAAGACCACGTTTCACATCGAGACGGCAGATGAATTAAACGACATTCCCTCAAACCAGTATGAAAAGATCGGTATTTCCGCAGGAGCATCGACGCCCAACTGGATAATTGACCGGGTTTTTGACGCAGTTACAAGCCATCAGAACGAGAAACAGAAGCAGGTCAAGAGGCTGTTCAAGTTCTGGGTATTCGTAGTCAAAACGGATATCTATTCTGCTATGGGAGCAGGATGTCTGTCTTTTGCAAGCATGCTCTTGCAAAGGCTCCCTGTGAATATTTTGAATATTCTGACAACGTCCCTTTATGTATATGCCATGCATACACTCAACCGCCTCATCAACAGAAAAGCGAGCACCGTCATCGGATCATTCAGGGAAGAATCTTATCTAAGACATGAAAAGGTTTATGTATCGGCGGCAATAGTGTCCCTGGTTCTGGCCCTGACAATTTCCTTTATGGCAGGCTTGAATGCCTTTATATTACTTTTCTTAATTTCCGTTTTTGGCGTGCTTTATAACACAAGAATACTGCCGGGGAACCTGCGTTTCAGGAGTCTTAAAGACCTGCCGGGTTCCAAGAACGTTTTCATGGCCATGGCCTGGGCCGCTGTTGTGGCAGTGCTGCCGCAGTTCGAAATTAGCATCTCCGTTACCGCCGGTATGCTTGTGGCTTTCCTCTTTACCTTCGGCATTGTTTTTGTACGTTCTGCCATGTCCGATATCCTGGATATCCAGAGCGACAGGCTCATCGGACGAGAGACGATACCTGTACTGATAGGCGAGAAACCCACCCAGATTCTGTTGAAGGGAATACTCGTTTTGCTGGTCATTTTACTTAGTGTATCCTGTACATTGGGGTGGACTTCCTCGCTGAGCTTTGCACTCCTGGTATGCATATTTTTTGTATGGATTTATTTCAGACTTTATGGTAGAAGGGCGGCGTTTTCCGGCGTTGTACAGGAGGGTATTCTTGAAACCAGCTATATCATAGCTGGTGTAAGTTCCCTGGTCTGGCTTCACCTGACGAGGTATTTGGGCTGAATAATAACACAGGGGCGGCTATTGTGACGAGAAAGACATTTCTTTTGCTTGTAACGATGCTTCTGCTGCTTGCGCTATTCGGCTGCGGAGGAATCCGCTATTCCCAGGTCGCCCCGGAAGCAAAGGATTTCCATCCCAAAAGAATCGGTGTGCTGTCCGCTGATGTGGGGACATATGAAGAGGCAAGGGGAGTAATTGACCAGATCATCGCCGGTGTGCTCATTGATACAAAGTGGTTTACTGATGTTGTTGCTGCAGATGTAATAAATAAGCAGATGCAATCCAGCGAGGAGCTTCGGAAGGTGTTCCTCGATTATATCTCCAAACTCAGAGCTGTCAACTATTCCGATCCTGATCTCAGTCGAAAGCTCGGTGAAATGATAAAAGTCGATGCCTTCCTGTTGGTCAACGTTGACTACTGGAATTACACCAAGGAAAACGATGACAAGGTAGGCAAAGTAGTCATGGGAGTCAAAATGATCGATGCAGCTTCCGGTAAAATAATGTGGATTGCCGGGCATCATGAAGTGGCGGCCTACATACTTATGAAACCTGCCCTTTCTGATGTGGCAAAGAGCCTCGTCAAAAGGATGATAAAAGAGATGCCCCATTAATCCGAGGGCACCTATAAAGAGACCAGGGGCAAACTTTCTTGATCGTCTACCGGTTGCCCTTGATGGTGTTAATAAATGGAGGTTATGTAATGAAAGAAGAAGTACGCAGTGCCATAGAGCGTATCCGGCCCAATCTGCAGGCGGATGGCGGTGACGTTGAGCTTGTTGATGTAAATGATGAAGGTATTGTCAAGGTTAAACTTCTGGGAGCCTGTCGCGGCTGTCCCATGTCGCAAATGACCCTGAAAATGGGGATACAGAAATATTTGCAGAAGGAAGTTCCTGGAGTAAAAGACGTCGTTTCCGTGACGTAAATTTTTCAGTACGGGTCTTTATCAAGGCCCGTAGAGCAAAAAATAAGGAGAAGAAGAAATGGCATATGTAATTACAGATGAGTGCATCGCCTGCGGCGCTTGCGAAAGTGAATGTCCCGCTGAGGCGATCAGCGAGGGAGAAGAAAAATACGTGATTGACTCAAAACTTTGTAATGACTGCGGGACCTGTGCCGATCAATGTCCTGTGGAAGCCATCGTACCTGGGGACGAAAAATAAAGTCAAACCCAGCATCGGAGATCAAAAGGGGAAGCCATCCGCATTGGTCAAGGGCGGGTGTTTTCCCCTCGTCTGTTTTTGCTGATGCCCTTCCATTGAAAGACTTCCACTTGTCATTTCGACCGAAAGGAGAAATCCTGCGACCAATGTATAGCCGGCAGTATTTCCCGTCGCTTTTCTCCTCGGATTGACATAGAATACATATCTCTATTAAAAAGTCTCCGGTTAAGATTGTCACTATGGAACGATTTATCACCTTTGAAGGCATCGAAGGTTGCGGGAAATCAACCCAGATCAAGCTCGCCGGGGGGTATCTTAGCGGGCGCCGTATACCTTTTATCATTACAGAAGAGCCGGGAGGAACATCCATCGGGAGAAAGATCAGAGAGATGCTCCTCCATGATGTCCCGCGTGATACTGCGAACATGTCCTCCGAGACGGAACTTCTTCTCTTCGCAGCGGCGAGAGCGCAACATATCAGAGAGGTGATTGGGCCCTCCATGAAGGAGGGAAGGGTGGTCCTGTGTGACCGGTTTTATGATGCAACGATTGCCTACCAGGGTTTCGGCAGGGGTTTAGATATCGACTTTATCAGACGCATTAATGACTTTTCCTCGGCTGGTCTGAAACCGCACTTCACCCTTCTTTTTGATCTGCCGGTTGAGACGGGTCTAAGAAGGGCTATGGAAAGAATATCCAGCAACAAGGGGATACCAGCGGAAGATCGATTTGAAAGAGAGGCGTTGGAGTTTCACAGTAGAGTGAGGGCGGGTTATTTGTCCCTTGCGGGAAACGAACCTGACCGATTTCGAATCGTCGATGCTTCAAAAGATATCGAATCTGTCCATCGCGAAGTCTGCGTCCATCTGTTGCAATTCATAAACGAGAAACTCTAAGCACAAGATCCCCAAACAGCACTAAGATTATAATGGTAAAACCTATTGGATTTTTGATATGAGAATTTCTGTATTGTTTAGGCTTTAAAAAAGGTTGGTTGCATGTCTTTCAAAGACGTTTATGGTCATGAAAAACAGATAAAGGTCCTTCAATCGGCGATGGCAAAGGATCGTATTCCCCATGCGCATCTTTTTTACGGCGCGGAAGGTGTCGGGAAAAAGACCGTGGCGGAGGCATTTGCCAAGGCACTGAATTGCAAAAGCGGGCGGGACAGCCTCGATGCTTGCGATGCATGTTCTTCCTGCCTGAAAATAGATCACGGAAATCACCCCGATGTTATTACGATAAAAGCTCAAGGACAATCAATAATAATACAGGAAATCAGAGAACTCCAGGAGCAGATGAAATTCAGCCCTTTTGAAGGAGGAAAGCGAATTTTTATCGTCGTAGATGCTGACAGGATGAATATCGTTTCTGCTAATGCCATCCTGAAAACACTGGAAGAGCCCTCGGCATCAAATATATTAGTATTGCTCACTTCACGCCCCCATCAGCTTCCTGCCACTGTTCTATCCAGGTGCCAGCACCTGAGGTTTAATCCACTTAGGCGGGAAACTGTTGCTTCGTTCTTAGAGGAAAAATCATCACTGGACCATAAATCGGCCCATCTGATCGCCTTATCGTCGGGCGGCAGCATCGGGAAGGCCCGGGCAATGTATGATGAGTCGTATCTGACAACGAGGGCGACAGTCCTTGATATAATTGCAAGGATCAAAACGAAAGATCCCCTCAAATTGTTATCCGCTCTCAACGATTTTGGACAGGAAAGAAAAGATATTATGGAAAGGCTCGGCATCTTAATGACCGGTTACAGGGATGCATTGGTGTATAAGGAAACCGGCGATCGAGACAGTCTTATCAATCAGGATTATATTGATATCATAAAGTCTGTTGCCGAGAGTGAAGCAGGCAGCGATATTGTGCGCTGCATAAGGGCTGTGGATTGGGCATTCCACACACTAAGTCAGAATGCCAATAAACAATTGACTTTAGAGGTCATGATGTTTACACTTAGCAGGTATCGTGAATAATTGGTTTTCTGTCATTACGCAGGTAGCAGCATCCAACCTACCGACAAATGGGTAATGGCTGATTAAGACCAGTTTGAGTAACGGTAAAAGGAGCAAGTAAATCTGAAAAATATTGTCGGCATAAAGTTTCGAAAAGATGGAAAGATATATAACTTTGAAACTGCTGCTCTCCAGCTTGCTAAAAACGATCAGGTTCTTGTCAATACGGAAAACGGCATGTCTTGGGGTACAGTTATTACTCCAGTGATGCCTGTGCCGATTAATAAACTGCCGAATGGTCTCAAGAGTGTCGTCCGCAAAGTCACAGAGGAAGATTTCAGAATCAAGAAGGAAAATGAAACCCTGGAACAGGATTCCCGCCAATTCTGCCTGGAGAAAATCAAGGAACGTGATCTTTCCATGAAACTGATTGACGTGGAATGTCTCTTCGATAAGAGCCAGATAGTATTTTATTTTACAGCGGAAAGCCGGGTCGATTTTCGGGAACTCGTAAAGGATCTGGTTCAGCAGTTCAAGATGAGGATTGAGTTAAGGCAAATTGGCGCCCGTCATGAAGCCCGGATGATAGGGGGTCTGGGGATTTGCGGCAGAGAAGTATGTTGTGCGAATTCGATCCCCAATCTGGACCGGGTATCCGTCAAGATGGCCAAAGAACAGAGTGTGTCTCTGAATCCGGAAAAAATTTCGGGACTCTGTGGGAGATTGATGTGTTGCCTGGCCTTTGAATTTGAGGGGTATCAGGATATGAAAAAACACATACCAAAGTGCGGCAAGGTCATAAATGCTCCTGAAGGGCGCGGCAAGGTCATAAGGCAAAATATCCTCAAGGGTGAAATAGTTATCGAGCTGGAAAGTGGCAAAGAGATTACAGTTAATATAAAAGACTTGTAGCTGTGGGATTTTACAGCTCTCTGTTGATGCCGGCGGCTTTTTAAAAATAGAGGGATTGTTTGTGGAGAAAGCTTATTATATTACAACGCCGATATATTACGTCAATGCCTCGCCGCATATAGGCCATGCCTATACGACTATTGTTGCCGATGTTCTGGCCAGGTATCATCGCCTTTCCGGATACAGGGTATTTTTTCTGACCGGTACGGATGAGCATGGTGACAAGATTGTCGAAGCCGCCCGGGGAGCCAACACAACCCCTAAAGAATATGCAGACCGCATCAGCGCCCAGTTCAGGAACCTGTGGCCGCAGCTTGCCGTCACCAATGACTATTTCATCAGGACCACCGATACAAACCACGTCGACACGGTCAGACTGATTCTCAAGAAGGTCTATGACGCCGGGGACATCTACTTCGGAAAATACGAGGGATACTACTGCGTAGGCTGTGAACGATTCTACACGGAGAAAGAGCTGGAAAGCGGGCTCTGTCCCGATCATAAAGCAGCCCCGGAGTATCGGGAAGAGAGCAATTACTTTTTCAAGATGAGCAAGTATAAGGACTGGCTGATAGAGTATATCAAAGATCACCCCGATTTCATCAGGCCGGAGCGTTACAAGAATGAGGTACTTGCCTTCTTGAGGGAGCCGCTAGAAGATTTATGCATATCGAGACCGAAGAGCAGGTTGAACTGGGGAATAACTCTGCCCTTTGATGAAGACTACGTGACTTATGTCTGGTTTGATGCCCTCATCAATTATATTACGGGACCGGGTTATCCGGACGGCGAAAAGTTCAGGGTATTCTGGCCTAATGCCCAGCATCTTATCGCGAAGGATATCCTCAAGCCGCACGGCATTTACTGGCCCACCATGCTGAAAGCCTCAGGGATTGAGCCTTACCAGCATCTCAACGTCCATGGCTACTGGGTCGTCGACCAGAGCAAGATGTCGAAAAGCCTCGGCAATGTGATCAAGCCCCTGGATTTGAAAGATACATATGGCCTTGACCCCTTCCGTTATTTTCTTCTTCGGGAGATGGTTTTTGGTCTTGATTCCAGTTTCAGCGAAGAGAGCTTCGTCCAGAGGATCAACTCGGATCTGGCCAATGATCTTGGCAATCTGGTGAGCAGGACCATGACGATGGCTATGAAATACTGCGCCGGAAAGGTGCCTGAAGCGCATACTCAAACCGAAGCAGACAGGCTGCTTGTGGCGTCAGCAGGCAAGGCCGTCGCTGAGGTGGAAAACTGTTTTCAGGAACTTACGCTCCACAGGGCCTTGATTGCCATCTGGGATTTTATCAACGTGACGAATAAATATATCGTCGAGCAGGAGCCGTGGAGACTCGGTCAGGATGCGGCAAACAAGAGCCGGCTGGAGACTGTTATCTACAATCTTCTCGAATCGCTTCGGATCATTGCAGTCCTGGTCTCTCCTTTCATGCCCGGTTCGGCCGAGAAGATTACGGAGCAGTTGGGTATCACGAACGCAGCTTCGCAGGATTTTGACAGTATCCGAAGCTGGGGAGGGATCACGCGCGGAAACAGCCTCAAGAGATCCGATGCGCTCTTCCCGCGGGTCAAATTTGAAAAAGAAAGGGAGAAACCGGAAGTGACAGAGAAAGAGATTCAACCTGTGAAGCCGCTGATAGATTATGCGGATTTCGAGAAGGTGGACCTTCGTGTTGCCAAGGTCATCGAGGCGGAGGCCGTTCCCAAGTCCAGCAAGCTCCTGAAGCTCACGATCGATATGGGTGAAAAAAGGACTCTTGTGGCGGGCATAGCAAAGGATTACAAGCCGGAAGACCTCATCGGGAAAAAAATCGTCGTTGTGGCAAACCTGAAACCGACAAAGATGATGGGTATAGAATCCCAGGCCATGCTCCTTGCTGCCGATAGGGAAGACGGCCTGACGCTCCTGTGTTTCGATAGAGAACCCGTCACGGGGGCGAGAATCCGGTAAACGGGTGATTCGTAACAGCCAGAATGAATCAAAGACATCCTTATCTCAACAGCAATGAATGAAAAACCTCATCCAGAAGATATAGCCGGTGGTCAGGCTATTATAGAAGGCGTTATGATGCGGCATGGGAACAAGATCGCAGCCGCCGTAAGAAAGCCTGACAAAGAAATAGCCATCCAGGAACAGTATTATGTTCCGCTCACCAAGAGATATAAATTTCTGGGGCTGCCGGTTATGCGTGGATCCGTCACCCTTCTGGAAATGATGGTGATCGGTATGAAATGCCTTATGTATTCTGCCGAGCTGGCCTTGACGGAAAATGATGTGAAGCCCAAAAAATGGGAAATGACGCTTTCAGTCATAATTGGTTTGGGCATGGGCATATTATTTTTCGTTGTTGTCCCCGCTTACTGCTTTTCAGTATTGAAAGGTTTCGTATCAAGCACAATTCTCCTGAACATAATAGAGGGTTTTATTCGTCTCGGTATTTTCCTGTGTTTCCTGGGCACCACCCTTTTGATGGAAGACATGAGAAGGGTATTCATGTATCATGGGGCTGAGCATAAGACGGTATTCGCCTGGGAAAATGGTCAGGAATTGACTGTGGAAAATATCAGGAAATTCTCTACGCGCCATCCACGCTGCGGGACGAGTTTTGTCCTTGTCGTTATGATCACGGCAATCCTGATATTCTCGCTCCTTGGTAGGCCTGACTTTGTGCACAGAGTTATCTATAAACTCATGCTGCTTCCTGTTATTGCCGGAATTTCATATGAGATCATCCGGTTTACCGGAAGAAAGAGAGACTTGAAATGGGTGCAAATCTTGAGCTGGCCGGGATTACTGTTGCAAAAGATCACCACTAAGGAGCCAACGGACGATCAAATCGAAACAGCCATAGCCGCAATGAAGAAGGTCATTTAGGTGCCGAAAATGAAAGTAAAACAGTTGCCCAAAGAGTTTTTTTATTCTTGCCATTTTAGTGTTGTCGTTAAAAAGTTGATACGGTACAATATGAGTAATGCAGAGCGTGTCGATGCCGAACTTCGGCGTCCTGCCTTCAGTTGATATGGAGCGGTGCATATTTAAGATGTCTTTTGAAAAATATACGAAGAGCCTTTAAATGGTGAAAGTGTATGTGTTTGAGAAGGCAGTCTCTCGTGGCTTCCGATAATGAAGAATCCACCGTAATCCAGGCTGTCTAAAACATGGAGAAAGACGGAAGACATACATTCCCGGCGATAATATGTGAACAGACTGTTTCTTAAAAAAATAATCTGAAACCTTTCGGCAGGAGGCAGCTCTTTCATCAGAATATGCACTTCCCACGCGATATACTTTTTCAAATAATCCGCCACACAGTAGTTCTCCCGGTCCTCGCATACATGGAAATAAACCAATTTAATTTCGTCCGACAATCCTTTTAAACTGCTTCTGCCATAGACCCCTGCCGTGGCTTTGCCTATGTAATCGGGATTAATGTCGGTAGCCCGGATCCGAAGTTCAGGCAGACTGGAGCGCTTTTTTTTCAGCATGTCCCATTTTATTGCAAGGCTGTAGGCTTCCTGTCCCAGCGCGCAACCTGCCGACCATGCATGAATTTTTTCACTGCGTCCGGCTGTGATGTCCGGGATAATTTCCTCTTCGAGAGTGTGCCACAGATTTTGATCACGGAAGAAATGGCTTATGGAAACACTCATCAGCCTTTCGACCTTTTTCAAAATCTCGGGGTCGGTCAGAGCTTGAAGATAGTCATCCATAGTCGGCAAGCCAAGCTCCCGCATATGACGGCCAATGCGTTTCTTAACGCCTTTTCTCACCTTGGCGTAACCCTGCCAGGAGAGACCGAGCCAATCCACGAGCTGCCTGAAGGAATTATCGTCCATAAACAATGCTAGTAAATAAAATAGTAATTGATATAATCTTACCACGACGAATGATAGAGCGCAATGCAGCAGGACCGTCCCTGTGCAGGCGGAGCGCCTTTGCATGAAGCCGTAATAATATACAGGCTTGACAAGAAACACCCATTTCTACATAATGCCCAAAAATCGGAGCATCCAATCAAAGCAGGAGGTATGACGTGGATAGTCCTGTCGATAGGTTCTGGCAGATCAGACTTGCGGATATTAAACTATCCCTGGAGGCAAATAACTTCGATGTGTTTGTGGCTCAAAATGCTGCCGAAGCAAGAAATATTGTGCTTAATAAAATTATTCCCAACGTCGCCCCCAAGAGCATTTCCTGGGGCGGCTCCATGACATTCGTCGCCACCGGGCTTTATGATGAACTCACGAACAATAAGAAAATAAGGGTGAAAGTCATCCTGATAAACGAATATTTGGGATTATAATCATATAAGGATTGGTTGATGCAAATACAGGATGTTTTCCGCACTTATGGTGATGACTTAAAACGCGTTGAAGAACAGATGGAAACGCATCTCCGTTCTGGGGTGCACCTGATACCCGAAATCATTCATCATCTCATAGGCAGCGGGGGAAAAAGATTCAGGCCCCTCTTGCTTCTGTCCACCGCTTCACTTTGCGGTTACAAAGGCGAGAAAAAGTACGCCCTATCCGCTGTGATTGAATTCATCCATACAGCCACACTGCTCCATGATGACGTAATTGATGAAGCAACAACCCGGAGGGGAAAAATTTCTGCGAACAATATATGGGGGAATGCAGCCAGCGTGCTCGTGGGTGATTTTCTTTATTCCAAATCCTTCAAACTTATGACGGAGTACGGCAATTTAGCCATTATAAAACTCCTCTCCACAACGACAAATACCATGTCGGAAGGGGAAGTTCTTCAACTTGTCAAGTGCGGCGAGATCAATATAACTGAAAAAGAATACCTTACCATCATCGAGAAAAAGACGGCAACCCTCATATCCGCCGCCTGCGCTGTAGGAGGTATTCTGGGAAATGCATCAGACGATCAGGTCGAGGCCCTCACCCGCTTCGGCATGCGTCTCGGCTCCGCATTTCAGATTACCGACGATACCCTCGACTATGTGGCAGAGGAAGACGTATTTGGAAAGGCTATCGGAAAAGACCTGGAAGAAGGGAAAATAACTCTCCCTCTTATCCATGCCCTGAAGAAATGTTCATCGGAAGAAAAGAAATTGATCAAGAGGGCGGTTGAGGAAAAAGAACAGGATGAAAAAGCTATCTCGGATATCGTCTCTATGATGCACCGTCACGACGGCATTAATTATTCCCTCAACAAGGCAAAGACATACATTGGCGAGGCAAAAGGGTATCTTGAATCATTTGAAGACTCTAAGCCAAAGGCTGCGCTCCTTGCCATATCAGACTACATTATTGAAAGAAATATATAGACCTCCTCGATCTCACACCACATAAGGTCCTTCGTATATGTCTCTGAAATCGTCGAGAGGGCCTTCTCTATCGTATCTCATGGCAAGAGGAAGATAATCAAGAATATCCTGGGCCGTGATGCCGTCCTCACCTTTGTCCGCCGCCGCAAGGTCTCCGGAGAATCCATGGATAAAGACACCCTTTTTCACCGCATCCTCCAACGACAGGCCGAGGCCGAACATGGCTGCGATGGTCCCTGTCAGGACATCGCCTGAGCCCGCCGTTGCCATTCCCGGATTGCCGCTGAGATTGACAAAAACCCTTTCGTCCGGGTAGCCGATCAATGTGTGGGCTCCCTTCAGGACAATGATTGCATGCAGCGACATGGCCGTGAGCTGCAATATGTCTATCTTCTGCTTGTTGATTTCGGCGGTACTCTTCTTCGCAATGCGGGCCATCTCCCCAAGATGGGGGGTGAGGATGGTCTCTCCCTTTCTTTGTCTGATCATCTCCAGTTGATCTGCTATAGCCGTAATTCCGTCCCCGTCGATGAGTATAGGTTTCTTGATGATCGGCACGAGTTCTCTGACAAGTTGCTGTGTCTCATCGTCCAGAGAAAGGCCGGGTCCGATCACCACCATATCCATCTTTTCCGAGAGTTCGATCAGGCTGTCTCGATTTTCCAGCGCGATGCTTCCCGCCCGCGTCTCCTTCTGGGGAACAAAGACAATCTCACTTCCCTTCGTTGCGATAAACGGCGTCATCGATACAGGCGCAGCAAGACGGGCATACCCTCCACCTGCCTTGAGAAAGGATAATGCCGAAAAATAGGGTGCACCGAAGTACGATGCAGCGCCGGCAATAAAAAGAACCTCTCCCATGCGTCCTTTGTGGACATCCCTCTCGCGGGGTGGAAGCTTCACATAATCGTTTATCTGGACCTTGAGGGCATCGCTGTTATAGAGGGAAGGCGGAAAAGAAATATGCGCAACGTAAAGTTTTCCGCCCAGGTCATATCCGGGATAGAACATGTTCCCGATCTTGGGGAGACCAAATGTAACTGTATAATCTGCCTTAACCGCCACGCCCAGGACTTCTCCCGTGTTTCCATCCACGCCGGAAGGAATATCCAGACTCAGAACCTTCTTGCCGCTTGAGTTGATCAACTGAATTACATCCTTATAGAGCCCTGTCGCTTCCCTATCCAGGCCCGTACCCAAAAGGGCATCCACAATCCCGTGACAGTGGAGGACATCGCTTCTAATCTCTTCCACAGATTCAATCCTCCGGGCTTCAATGGGAAGTTTCGAAATTATATTCCAATTGGCTTTAGCCGCCCCTTTAAACTTCTTCATGTCTCCAGCAACCAATACCTTAACCAATCCGCCATTGCTGTGAATTTTTCTCGCTACGACAAGGCCGTCACCGCCATTGTTGCCGATGCCGCAGAACACAACAAACTTCTTATCCTTTATGCCAATCTCCTGTGCTAAGACATATGTCGAGGCCTGCCCGGCGTTTTCCATGAGGATCTCTTCCGGTATATCGAGTTTTTCAACAGCATACTGGTCCATAAACCGCATTTCGCTGGTCTTGCTGATTTTCATTTCTCATCCCTCTTTGATATCTTCGGGTTAGAATACCCGAAGATTGCTTCACAGTGGGTCATTCCCGCGACGAGACTGTGTCGTAATAGGGAAAAATGTCATTCCGAACGAATGTGAGGAATCTTAGAGCCTTAATATGATTAATCATTAAGATTTCTCGTTTCCCCTTCGCGATGCTCAGGGCTTCGACTCACCGAAATGACAAAAAAGAGAATTGCGACACAGTCTCGACAGCGGATATCCATAGTTTGTCCATTTGAAAAAAGCAACAGGACTCCTGATCCGCAGGAGCGACAACGAGTCAGTCACGGTTCTCTCGGCAGATATAATTTATTTGTCGCCGCAAATCAAGCGAAAGCATTTCATCCCGAAAATTCTTGACATCATTTTTCTTTCGCAGCATAATTCAAAAAGAATGTTATAAATATAATAATTCACGTAAATTGGAATAAATATGAATTCGTTATGAGTATTTTGAGTCGAGTGACAATTCCTAATAATACTTAAGCCAATGCTCTGCAGCTCATGGTTGTCCTCAAGTCATTAGTCCATAAAAGAACTTGGTGTAATTGACCAGATTAAGACACTAGTAATATGACAATTCAACTCTTAAATATCATGGATGATGTTCGCAAGTCATTAAGCGACGGTACGAGTCGTCATGAACGCTCAAGTATAGGGCAGTTCTTGACATCTGTAGCAATTGCGCGATTTATGGCATCATTGTTTGAACGTCAAAAAAAGAATGTGAGCATTCTTGATGCGGGGGCAGGGGCGGGTGTTCTATTTGCGGCGCTTGTTGAAGCGTTGGTTTTGCGCAGGCATCGTCCGCTTTCGATTGATGTAGTTGCATATGAAAATGATAGGCATATTCTGCTGGAATTAAAAGAAACAATGGAGCGATGCGATACGGCCTGCAAGGAAGCCGGTATTAACTTTCAAGGTGAGATACGGACGGAGGATTTTGTAGCCGCTGCCATAGCGCAAACAGAAGAAGGACTGTTTGCCGTTCAGGGAGAACGCTTCACGCATGCAATCCTGAATCCACCCTATAAGAAGATAAACGGACAAACGGTTACGCGCAGATTGCTTGATGCGGCAGGGCTCGAGGTGTCGAATCTCTATGCAGCGTTCGTCTGGCTGACAGTGCGGATGCTGAAGCCCGGAGGGGAATTGGTTGCAATTACACCTCGAAGTTTTTGCAATGGGCCCTATTTCCGCCGGTTTCGTTTTGCGTTGCTTGATATGATGAGCCTGCGGCGTATTCACGTCTTCGAGTCGCGGAAGAAGGCATTTAGGGACGATGATGTGCTCCAGGAAAATGTGATCTACCATGCCGTTCGAGGAGAACAGAAACCGAAGCATGTGACAGTCTCGTCATCCGAAGGTGCTGACTTAGAGAAAGTGAGTAGCCGTTCTGTTCCATACAGGGATGTAGTGTTGCCGGGCGACCGCGATGTTTTTATCCATCTTGTAAAGAACAACGATGATGACCGCGTGATGGATAGAATGCGGAGTTTTTCAACATCACTCGACAAGCTTGGGTTGGACGTCTCCACTGGACGTGTCGTAGATTTTCGCGCGCGCGCGCATCTTCGTCGTCTGCCAGAAGAAGGAACCGTACCGCTCGTCTATCCCTGCCATTTTCAGAATGGCTTTGTGGGTTGGCCCGTTGCATCAGGAAAGAAGCCAAATGCGATCCTATCGTCGGAGCAGACGAGAGAATTAATGGTGGCAGCGGGATATTATGTTCTCACAAAACGTTTCTCGGCGAAGGAAGAACGGCGCCGCGTGGTGGCGGCCATATACGATCCTCACAGGATTGAGGCGCCGCTTGTCGGGTTCGAGAACCATTTGAATTATTTCCATGCAAGAGGACAAGGACTGTCGGCAAATCTGGCGAAAGGCCTGGCTTTGTATCTCAATTCCTCGCTCTTCGACCGCTACTTCCGGCTGTTTAGCGGACACACACAGGTCAATGCCACGGATCTCAAGAAGATGTGCTATCCTTCCCGCGAGCAACTAATGCGGCTCGGTGCACATGTCGAAGATCAAATGCCGGACCATGAAACAATTGACATGATTCTGAAAAAGGAATGCGAAAACGATGGCCAAGAAATTGGATGCAAGGAAAGCTGAACGGAAAATCAAGGAAGCGCTGGAGATATTGAAAGCACTTGATTTTCCCCGGCAGCAACAAAACGAACGTTCCGCACTGACGCTTCTTGCGCTGCTGAACCTCAAACCAAATGACCCCTGGAAGAATGCGAGCCATCCACTGATAGGCATTACGCCCATGATGGAGTTTTTTGACGAACACTACGGTAAGCGATATGCGCCGAACACCCGGGAAACTGTGCGTCGGCAGACAGTGCACCAATTTATGCAAGCGGCGCTGATTGTGCCTAACCCTGATAAGCCGTCCAGACCCACAAATAGCCCCAAGGCCGTCTACCAGATCGAACCGTCCGCTTTGAAACTTATTCGTGATTTTGGAAAGCGTAGCTGGACTGAGTATCTGCGCGGGTATTTGCGCACAGTGGAGACTTTGAAAAAACTTTATGCACGCGAGCGAGATATGCGCCGCATCCCTGTGAACTTAGTAAATGGCCGTGAAATAAGGCTTTCACCCGGCGGTCAAAATGCATTGGTAAAGAAGATTATCGACGATTTCTGTCCACTTTTCACGCCCGGTGGGCATGTAATATACGTAGGGGACACGCAGACAAAGTGGGCATATTTCGATTCCGATGCACTTCAAGTCTTGGGAGTAAAGATAGAAGCACACGGGAAAATGCCCGATGTCGTGGTGCATTATGTGAAGAAAGATTGGCTTGTTCTGATTGAGGCAGTTACGAGCCACGGTCCCATAAACCCCAAACGGTGGCATGAGTTGAAAGAACTGTTTGCTGGATCGACAGTAGGGATCGTGTATGTGACGGCATTTCTTAATCGACGCACCATGATGAAATACCTTGACGACATTTCCTGGGAAACTGAAGTTTGGATTGCGGAATCTCCTACGCACCTGATCCATTTCAATGGCGAGCGATTTCTCGGTCCATATGAAGATTAAGTGCCCATCATTTTACAGATAGATGGACGGCATATATCGCATGAATCTATTCCCGACGGGAAATATGGCGGGACTCGCACCTGCGCTTCGTTATTAGGAACTATTATGTGAGGCTGATTATGTTTGAGCGAAAGCATGAAAAACTGGCGCCCTTATCAGTTTTTATAAGAAGGATGGCGAATTCCGTCGCTACGGCGGGTCTCCTGATATTAGCTGCTTTATCTATCGGCATATCAGGTTACCACTGGATAGCCGGATTTGGTTGGGTTGATTCTCTGTTAGAGGCATCCATGATTCTCGGGGGAATGGGGCCTGTCAATCAGCTCACGACGAAAGGAGCGAAGCTATTCGCTTCAGGATACGCGCTTTTCAGCGGCCTCATGTTCATAGCCGTCCTGGGGATTGTCCTTGCACCGGTGACTCATCGGCTGCTCCATAAATTTCACATTGATGAGGAAGATGAGAAGGAATGATGCCTGTCAAGTAGTGCATCATAGAAAGGGTGGATAATATGATTAGCGTGATTGCATCGGTACGTGTCAAGGCCGAATGGCTCCCTGAATTTATGGAAATATTTAAGGCCAATGTTCCCAAGGTCAGAGATGAGAAGGGCTGCATCGAATACTTCCCTGCAATCGATATCGATTCTGGTTTGCCTGTGCAGAAGCTTGATAAGAACGTTGTCACCATCATTGAGAAGTGGGAAAGCGTGGAAGCCTTGAGGGCCCATCTGAAGACTCCTCACATGTTAGCCTATAGAGAAAAGGTGAAAGACATGGTTGAGGACCTTTCTATTAAGGTACTGCAGGAAGTGTAAGAAAGAGGATCGAGATGGGTAAGAGCAGAAATATCCGCAAAGTTATCATTAGCAAACCAACCATTGAGGGAAGCGGTCGCGTGGCACGGACCCATCGTAATGAACACAAAGGAAGAATTGCGGATCGCCTTCGAGGAATATCAGAACGGTACATTTATTAAACACAAAAATGCATGAGCCGTTTCAGGGGCTGAAGTGCCTGTCATTCGATTCGTTACGACAGGACTGAGAAGGAGGTGCGAGGCGATGCCGAAAGTCATGATCCATCCTGCCAACTATGATAATGTCCGAGGTGCCGTGGACCGGGCGTTCGAACTCTTTCCTCTGAAATTGCTTGGGAAGCGGGTTTTGATAAAACCGAACGTGCTTCGGGCCTCCGAGGCAAAAGAAGGCATCGTCACCAATCCTGCGGTGCTTCGTGCCGTCGTGGAAAAAGTAGAGACAATGAAGCCAGCAGCAATCGTCGTGGGCGACAATCCGGGCCTTTTCGACTACGGGGCAAACGAGGCAAGCTTCAGAAAAACGGGACTGCTGGAAGCGGCCAAAGGCTATTACCAGAACATCGGCGTTGATTCACAGAAGGTTGATTTCAATCCCGCGTTCATGCCCGCGGTCAGCCTCTCCAGGATTGTCCTCGATGCCGATATAATCATCAGCCTGCCGAAATTCAAGACTCACGGTCTGACAGTCATTACCGGAGCGATAAAAAACAGCTACGGCTTCCTGCCCGGCGCCCAGAAAGCCCAGTTGCACAAGGCGGCGGGGAGCCCCGAACGCTTCCACGAAATGCTGGTGTATGTTTTCCGCCTCCGGGTGCCGGAACTGTTTATTATGGACGCTGTGGTCGGCATGGAGGGCAACGGCCCCGCATCTTCAGACCTGAGGGACATAGGCATGATCATCGCCTCCGATAATGCCGTCGCCCTGGATTCTGTCGTGGCGGTGATGATGGGATGTGAACCGGGACGGCTGCGATTCCTTCAGAAGGCGAAGGAGCTTGGTCTGGGAGATTACGACCTGAGCACAATTGAAGTCATTGGGGAGCTGAAACCAGTACCCGATTTTAAGCTTCCTCCATTCAGCGGCCAGGTGATTCTTCAAAATGAAGCTATACAGACGCTCATCAGCAATCGAACGCGCATGCGACCACAAGCCGATGGCGAATTATGCACGGGCTGCGGCACCTGCATCGATCAGTGTGCCGTATCGGCTTTGTCCATGAGCGACGACAACCTTCCCATAGTTGATGCCGATACCTGTATTACCTGTTTCTGCTGCCAGGAGCTTTGCCCTGAGAAGGCTATTACCTTAAGATAGATCGTGTGCCAGCCTGGGTCTCTCAGCCGCCCGGCCTATCTTGTCATTGGCGCTTCTTGTCTTCCGGCGATGGCGAGATATACGACAACGGAAATTAAATGAATCAGGAGGTAAGTCTGTATGGAAAAAATTAAGCTGGATAAAAATTCCTTCCTTTATCCCATGCCGATGGTTCTCGTCGGCGCGGTTGTCGATGGACGAGCCAATTTCATGGCCGTAGGCTGGGTGTCGCGGGTAAACTTCAATCCTCCCATGATGGCCGTGGCCCTGGGCAAAGTTCATTACACAAATGCAGGCATTCACAAGAACAAGGCCTTTAGCGTGAATATTCCGGGGATTGACTTGATGGAGAAAGTTGATTATTGCGGAATCGTATCCGGTGAGAAGACCGACAAATCGAGGATATTCGATGTTTTTTACGGTGAACTGCCCGCCGCCCCCATGATCAGGGAGTGTCCGCTCACCCTGGAATGCAGGCTTGTCAATGCTGTGGATCTGCCTACTAACAGCCTGTTCATCGGTGAAATCGTGGGCGCATACTCTGAGGAAAGTTATCTCACAGAAGGCAAGCCTGATATCAGAAAAATCAGTCCCTTCACATTAACCATGCCTGACAACAATTACTGGAAGATTGGGGAAAACGCCGGTAAGGCGTGGAGTGTTGGAAAAAACTTAGGCAAGGGAACCGCAGGGAATAGGGTGCAGGGGCAGAACAGATGAAGACTTCGGCTTAACGGTAAAACCGGATGAGCTTTTCCGGCCTAACCCCGAAGAGGTACAGGGCGATGAGCAGCCAGTTTCTGAGAGTCGTATAAACGATGCCCTCTTTTTCCCACCGCCTAGGGGATGTGAGGACTGCTCTTCCTATGATACATATTTTCCCCTTCCGCTTCTTGATGCGCTGCATGAACTCTACGTCTTCCATGACGGGAATATTATTGAAACCGCCGAGATCACGGAAATCCCTCTTTCTTATAAAGATGGTCTGATCTCCGTAGGGTATCCTCGTCATGCGGGAACGGAGAGAGGCCGCCTTCTCTATCAATCTGAATACGGGCCTCGCTGAATCGATTGCCAAATCGAATGCCCCGGCAATGCAGGAACTATCCTCCATTGCCGTTTCTATCAGTTCCAGGGCATCAGGGGGAAGGAGGGTATCGGCGTGCAGAAAAATCAGGATCTCACCGGCAGCAAGAGATGCGCCGATATTCATCTGATTCCCGCGCCCCTTCTCCGAGATTGCAGTTTTCACACCCATATGACGGGCAACCTTGATCGTTCTTCCCGCTGGGTCTCCATCCACGACAATTATTTCCGCGCCGCCGGACGCGCTGAGATTCCGGACATGCTCGATCGTCCGGGAGATGATCGCTTCTTCGTTCCACACGGGGATGATGAAAGAAAATTTCGGCATCATGAGATATTATGCAAGGCCTATGGTCTTAAGATACAGCATCGTTTTAGAGTCTGCAAATCCTGTATGCTCACTGTTTTTGATAAGGGCCGCTATGTCCTCAGGTTTGTCGATGTCCCACCATACGGGAAGCACATGCACCAGAGCACCGGCCATGTGTAAAATCTTCATCGTCTCCTGAAAAACTGTCTCCTCGCCCCAAGGAAGCCCCATAAAGACATCTCCGTTAAAGGTGTGCTGCTTGAATCCAAGCAGATAATAGCCCCCATCGACAGAAGGGCCGATTACAGCCTCGTATTTGTCCAGGGCGCGAAAGGCCTCATCAACGATCCGTGCCGGCAAATCGGGAATATCGCTCCCGATTAAAACAACGGATCGGGCCCCTTCTGAGAAGCATCGCAAAAAGGAGAGTTTCATTCTCTCACCGAGATCCTCTCCCGCCTGCGGGATGTAAGAGAATTCATCGCCCAGCATTTCTCTCGTCTCGCGTTCCTTCTCCGCGGGATAGAATGCTATGCGGAGCCTGTAAGCTTCTTTGGAAAACCTCTCCAGTAAATCTTCAACGAAGCAGCGGTAGAGGTTTGTCGCCTCCTCCTCACCCAGGTCTTTTGCAAGTCTCGATTTTACCTGACCTTGCCCGGGAAACCTGACAAACATGACCAGGCATCTGTCTTCTGCTATCGCACTCATGAATTTTTCTCTTGCCTCACCGGGTAACAAGTCCTTGCTCCATCAAATACCACGGTATTTGGAGGCCGCGTTAGATATCTTAGTTGAAAAAAAATAATAATAAAACAGAAAAAATATATCAACTCCCATGGGGCTATGCGTCTCACGAATTATGGACTATTAATAGAACTGCAATAGACGAAGTACAAAACCTGGTCAGACAGGCCATAGTATTCGATCAAACAGCCGAGAGGGTTATCATCTGTTTATTTTGCATGCCCCCACGGGAGATGTTACCGTAATAGCTGTAATATATCCCTCCTGTCCATCCCGGACCCTCAGCGGAAGATTTGATTAAAAAATTTCTTATTGGGTTCAGAAAATAGTTGACATCATGAATCATATTTTGGTAGAAAGAACGCTCTGTTATTGTTAGGGGGAATGTCGAAAGCCGGGATGTACTCTCCGCGAAATGCTCTATTTCTCGACATCGGGCTGTTTTCTTACTGCCCGCATGACCTTATTACGATTTCATTAGTTGCTTTAAAGGACAACGACAAGCTCACGGAATGAAAAACCATGTCTATCTTTCCCCGTGATTGCGATGAATGCTACCAGCCTGAGGAGAGATTCACGTTTTGTGAAAGCAGATGCATGCTGCAGAGTTGTCCTGAATGCACTTTTCTTTTACAGCTCTATGGCACTGGTTGCGGAAATATCCGCGTTTATTATCTGTGCCGCCAATGTTATGAGGAACGTATTGCACGGGGGTTTGTTGAGCCCTAGGAAGGAGGTATAAGCGACTTTCCAGAAATTATTGGCATCATTAACTTTAATCTTTATTAACAACAAAAGGAGGATTACATGGATCTCGACAAAAGGATGACGCTCAAGGATGCGGTAGCAAAGTTCATCCACGATGGCGATACGCTTTACTATGGGGGCTTCCAGATTCACGTTCCCATGGCCCTGACTCACGAAATCATTAGACAGAAGAAGAAGAACCTCACCACCATCGAATCATCGACCGACGTGGGTGGTCTGGATATCATGGTGGGCGCCGGTTGTGTTTCGGAAATTCACACCGCCTGGATCATGAACTGGTATGTGAAGGCCCCCTATGCCATTCGCCGGGCATTCAATAAAGGGCAACTCAAGAGGTATGACATCTCCAACTTCGGCGCCACGAGCGCCATGATGGCAGGCTTTCTCGGCATTCCCTTCATCCCCATTCGTGGGAATATCGGCACGGATATGCCCAAAAACAACCCGATGGACCTCAAGCTCGTTGAAGATCCTTTCACCGGTGAGAAGATAATGGCTGTGCGCGCGTGGCGGGCCGACGTGGCGATCATCCACGCACAGAAGGCCGACCGTCTCGGCAATGTGATCTCCTATGGAACACGTGGCGTCACCGACGAATTCGGCGCCATGGGAACAAAGCGGGGCGTCATCGTTACGGCCGAGGAGATTGTGGAGCCGGAGGTAACCAGAAGTGATCCGGACCGCGTGATTGTCCCCTACTACAAGACCCTGGCCGTTGTCCACTGCCCGTATGGCGCTCATCCTTCGGCCTGCCGGGGCTACTACGGCCTGGACATCCGCTTCAGCCAGTATCAGGGCAGATATGAGCGGTACGCAGACCTCCTGCCTGCCTTCCTCGATGAATGGGTCTACGGCTGCAAAGACCAGGCTGCATACATCGAGAAATACAAGTCGAAATTCGGCCAGGCCGGTCTGGATCGCCTGAAACCCAAGCTCGGCTTTACGCCGAGCCCAAAACTGGGTGTCGATTATGGGTACCATGATCCGGTATGCTGGAAGGGTGTGCCCATGTACACTGATGACCGGCTCAAGGCCTACGAAGACGCAATTGCTGCTAAGAAAGGGGGTAACTAACTATGGCTGATTATAAACTGACAGAACTTATGACAATCCGCTGTGCCAGGGAAATTGCAGACGGAGAGGTTGTCTTCGTGGGAGTGGGACTGCCAATTATGGTGGCCGCATATGCCTTTGCCACCCACGCCCCGAACATGATTATGATGACCGAAGGCGGCGCTATCCGGGCGACGGCGCCTCCGGCCCTTGCGATCACCGTGGATGACCCTGCTGCTTTCCTCGGGGCCGATGCAACATTCGGCATGCTGGCCACAATGGCGGCATTGCAGCGCGGCGAGGTCGACGTTGCCTTCATCGGCGGCGCCCAGATCGACAAGTTCGGCAACATCAATTCGACGGGAGCAGGGGACTGGTCCAAGAAGGAAAGCTTCACCTACTTTGCCGGAAGCGGTGGCGCGAACGACATGGCGACTTCGGGCAAAAGGGTCCTTGCCATTATGCCCCAGGATAAAAAGAAGTTCGTCGAAAAATGTGAATACATTACCACTCCCGGCTACCTGGGTGGCCCGGGACAACGCGAGAAGCTCGGCATGCTCGGTGGGGGACCGAACTGTGTGGTCAGCACCATGGGTGTCTATTTGTTCGACGATAAAACCAAGGAGATGTACCTGTCAGAATACTACCCCGGCCAGTCAATTGAAAAGATCAAGGCGAACTGCGCATGGGATTTGAAGGTATCGCCTAAAGTGAAAGAGACCACTATCCCGACCGCGGAGGAGCTCAAAATCCTCAGAGCCCTTGACCCGACCGGTTTTTACCTCGGATAGTTGTAGAGAAAGTAAAACATATAATAACGTAAGAGAGCGGTGTTTTTTTCTTGCACCGCTCTCTTTTGGGAAGATTTACCTGATAAGCATCTGATTGAGGTCCTCACAAAGAGGCCATTTCAGCATCGGCAATTATTCCCTCTCATTAAAAAGCGTTCCGGCGACTTGCGCGCAGTTGCAGGAAATGCGTGCGCAAGACACGAGAAGTGTGGGTTGGGCTGCAACAACCGTTCTCTATACTCGTGACTGACGATGCCGGCCTTGTACTGTCCGATATCTTCCAAGGGGTATTATGCAACAAAAGATAATAGCGGCAAACTTTGAAAATGAAAGCCTCAATAAGATGAAGGAGAGATATCTCAAATACCGGCACTATTATGCAGGGATCGATATCTCCGGCTTCGGCGGATATGGAAAGGCCGTCTATTCGCCTCTTTTACCCATGTTTGATTACTGTTATAAAAGAAAGTCTCTCCATGATGTCCCCCTCAATATCACCTTTCTCGAAGACATGTCATACATTATTGATCATCCGGATTACAGCAGGGAAAGAGATGTGGCAATCAGCTTTCATATAAAAGTGCTCGCCCTCAGCTTGATCGGGCTCATTATGAATCACAACAGGGATGTGATCTCGAGGCAACTCCTGGAGGCCATAGTCATTGATGTTTCCAGGCACACAAAATCCTATGATTATTCCGACTGCTTGTGCTTTTCGATAACCGTCAAGATGTTTATCGATATGCTGAAGGAGGAATTTTCTCATTTCGGAAGTCCGGTGACTGATCTTTCGTTTTGTGATTTTGCCAACGAGGAAACGTTAACGCCAAAACCACAGCCCGTCATCAGTATCCTCTAAGGGGCAGAAAGGGAGATGGTGACGTCCCCATCTCCCCATCATAAAATCTCTCACCTTCTATCAAGAAAATACATTATAAATAACAGCGTTCTCAATAGGTTCCTTGACGATAAAGAAGCAAAAATGTTAAATGATCTTCAGGAGTGCCAAGTATGTATCTGCACCAGGTTGAGGTTGGTCAAATGGCAGTATTCGCCTATATTGTGGGCGACCCGGAAACAGGCGAAGGCCTGGTTATAGATCCGGCGGCCAATGTGGATGGCATAATCGCAAAAGCGAAAGAGAACGACATCAGGATCAAATACATTGTCAATACACATGGGCATGTGGACCACATGACAGGGAATGCGGAGATGAAAACCAAGACGGACGCGCAGATTATCGTCCACAGGGATGATGCGGAACTCGTTATGTTCACACCGCTTCCTCTCTTCAGGATGCACGGGGCTGAAAAGTCTCCCTATCCAGACATTATTGTAAATGACGGCGATGTTATCACGGTGGGAAACATTTCTCTGAAGGTTATTCATACACCAGGACACACCCTCGGTGGAATTTCTCTATACTCACCAGGATATGTTTTCACGGGAGATACCCTCTTTGTGGAGGCCGTTGGGAGAACTGATTTTCCCGGAGGATCGTGGCCGGCTCTGCGTCATTCAATAGTGGAAAGGCTCTTCGCACTGCCCGATGATACAAAGGTGATGCCAGGCCACAACTACGGGAGGATGCCATCGTCCACCATAGGGCATGAAAAGGCGCACAATCCATACCTGAGATAGAAGCCGCAAAGATATTGGGACAGGGTTAGAAGAACGCGGAGCATCATATGGCCATATACCCGTCAGGGGCAAGGCTGGTTGCCAGCATCACCATGTTTATATCACGATGTCCCGTCCAGGTTTCCGCCTGTCTATTTGCGTCGCCAAGCCAATACGCCTCAATCATGTTACTGAGCGGTGTGTAGCGCATCAGATTTTCCGTCTGTGAGTGCAGGCGATTTAGCATGTTGAAAATGCGCGGAGCCTGCTTAATCAGTCCCGGCAGTTTTTCAATTGCGTGCAGCCCGATAGACATCCCCAGCTCCCGGAATGCGAGGCGGTAATTTGCAGGAAGATTGAGAGGATTCCTTCTCTCAAATAATCGCAAGCCCATCAGGGAAGAATCCAGGAGGTCATTCAGAAGCTCCGCCTGTCCAATATCTTCGTTCATCATCAATTGGGCCAGTCTGTATGTGGTGCCCAAAAGTTCACCCATACCGAGGGGGTCATCTGTTGCCCAGTTTTTCCCTTCACAGGTATCGGCCATGTCTGCGATCTCTTGGCTGAGGTCGAGGCCTCCCGGCTTCCCGGATTCTTTTGCCGCCGTCTGCTGAAGCTCCAGGTAGGTGATGAGTCCATCGAGAGGATCGTGCTGACCCATCGATGGCACGAGGGGATGAGAGAGGTCGATGCTCATCTTCCAATACATGCGTTTCTCGCCGCCCGATGCTGTAAGATAGGTGAACCTGGCATGTACAGCTTTCGCAAGCTCTATTGCCCATCTGTTGTAAAGTGAATCCCCCGTAACCCGGCTTACACGATTGAGGGCGTGCATCCACTTCGTCAGGTAATGATAGTATTGTCCATCGCGATCCCATTCCAACTGTTCGTCGTAGGGTTCATCGGACCGGCGTTCGTTCATGCCCTTGCCGATTCTCAACCCGCCTTTTGTGGGGTGCTTTTTTCCCTCTTCTTCAGCGAGAACGCTGATCCAGCCTGTGCGCGGGTCGTCTTCACGGTGCCGTCCGAGGATGTTGTGAACCTGATCGACGAGGCGCAGGGCGAGATCTGTATAGCGCTCATCGCTCGTCTGCTGGTAAAGGGTGAGGAAATTGCAGACGGCAAACGCGTCTGTCCACAGGTAGCGGCGCGGCTTTTCCCGGGATGATAACAATCCGGTGAGATGGGCAAATTCCATCATGATCTCCCGGACCACGGGCTTTGAGGTTTCCTGCTTCATCTTTTCCTTTTCTCATTCGGCGCGACGCGGCCTGATCCCTGCTTTGTTAAATGTCTCGACGGGCTGGCTCAGGAGAAAGTGTCTTCCTCCCAGACGCCGCCGGTTCCGCCTCCTGCAATGCCGCCATAGACATTATCGTAGTTCTCTTCGAGCCTTCCATCGTTACAAATGACGCATTTGTCAGGGAGAGAGGCGAACTCGCCGTGAAGGATCTCCCTTTCACCGACGTTGCAGCGCTTCTTGTCCGAATAGGCCATACACAACTTCTTTCGAGGCTATCCAGTTTAATTCATCCAACTACAGTATAAGTACAGCCCGTCCGCTTTTCTTCCCAAAGAATTTTCATACGCCCTCGTCATCAAACGCTTCGTTCACCTACCTATCAGCGCCATTGACTGTACCGAGAGATTACCCATTACTTTATTAAGTCGTGATTTTCGGATGATACGATCGTGTAGCAGCTTTCATTTGGCATTCAATAAAATGCTCAGGAAATCCAGTATCAATATTTGTATTTTTGAAGCCTGGTTACCCCATCTTCCATAATGGCATATTTACATTTAACTAGAATCGTTCCCTCTTCTCTTTCGGGCCATTAAGGAAATATTTCAATGTATAATTATGGCAACGTAAAGAATTTTATCTCTCCGACTTTCCCAATGATGGTGGCCCCTGCATTAATTCAGTTATCTAAACGAGCGAACGCCGCCGGACGGCAAAACGCGCATCAGCGACGATTGCTTCGGCCTGTAGTGCTGGTTCTATGCCATTGATACAAAGCAGATCAAGATCACGGTACACTCCTGCATGAATGATGGCCGCTGCGACGAGTTCAAGAGCGTTTATCGTCCGATGTCCGCTGAACCACTTGCAAAGTAAGTGCAGTATCCGATCGAATTGTTCGCCCTGCTGCAAGTAACGGTCTATCCAGTGATCTATCCAGTGGATTTGACCCTTTGTACAATGCTCGTCCAGCTTTGCAAAAAAATCTGATTCGTCGAGAAGTGTAGCCTTTCTCCATTGACCTTGTAGACGATCATCAAGATTCGCATGACGGAAGTCAAACCAGCCACGCTTGTTACATAGATCCCAAAAGGAATGAATATCTGAGGTTGAAATGTGATCCAGAAAGGGAACAAGCGCTTCTATCTGTTCGATACGGATGACGCCTGGATGAAAAGACATCATGATACCAAAATGCATGCTGATGTGTTTCAATATCTTATTCACATCAGGGCATCGCAATATGGCTTCCTTTGCCAGCGCGCGCGACGTCGGTGTAGCGAGATAGAGCGCAGTCTGCACAAAATATGACGAGAAGCGGAGATGGGGCCAGTGTTTGACCAGCAGCCGTTCAGCAACCGTCGGCGGCAAACGCATCACAAGCTCGGAGGTGATCCAGTCGGATGCATAGCCAGCCCCCCAAACGAGATCCACTTCAGTACCTCGGCGCTGGAAATCATCATCGAGAACGTTGGTTAGATCATCGGACCAGATAAACCGTCCCAATTGCCACCAGTAGCCTCTTTTATCGCTCCTGATTTCTTGAATCAATGCTGGAATTGCCGTGCAATCGCCACGCTTCAACCTGGCCTTTAGGATATCTGCCGAGAATGGAGCTGACTCTTCAATGGTCCGTAGGAGGCTAACGTCATCTGGTGCCGAGGTCGCGGCCCAAAGCTGAAAGGCTTGACAACGAAGGTGTTTATCCTTGTCTTTACACTCCCATAGTTGCTGCAGCCTTTGCCGCGAAACAAAAGACATGCCTTTCCCTTTTTCCCGCTGCTGGCGTTCCCAATCGTCATGCATAAAACTCGCAAAAGGCCAGAAACTTCCCGTCTCTTCCGCTTTACGACTAACTGACGCACACTCGCGTGCAATGAACTCGACTGCATCCGGATGATCAATACCACGCAGCATGTAGGTGATTGGCCCGTGCAAGTCCTTTTCCCGTGCTCGGTCAATAAAATAGCGCAAGGACGGCGGTGGCAATGCTTCTTTAAATGCCCAGGAAATCTCATGAGCGGCAAGGTCACTTCGGGGGGAAGGCGAGCCCTCTTTGGGAGCATCATCGGGCAAAGCGGCCCAGGCATCACAGACTGGTTTGAGCAACTGTTCGGGATTGTCACCGCAACACTCTGCTACTGCCCAAAGGTAATCAGCAAGGGGTTCTACTCTTTCCGGATCGGATGCCCAGCAAGCTGCAACACCATCGGCGAGTTTAGGATCCGCCAAGTAGCCAGCCATGCGAAGCGCTCCTGATCGACCACTGCTCGATAGATCACGCTGCTTTAGTATCTCATCGAGTGTGCGAATAAGGGCTTTTCCGAAACGTACCTTAGCATGTACAATCTGCCGGTCGCGCCATGGCGCTCCAACACCAGGTCGGGCGACAAGGCAAAGTTGAAGTCCCGCATCCACGTCCCCATTTCGGAATCGAGCTTCAAGGGCAGTCCAAGGTTGTTCACGAAACTGCTTGGTGATGGCGATGACATGTGGCGACTCTATTTCTGACAAAACTTGAAGGGCATCCCATCTCAACGTACGGTTTGAGCGTCCGTGTGTTTCCTCGTTGGCAAGCCAGACATTAATGGCGTTCAGCACCGCTTGATGAATTTTGTCCGTCGGTTTGCGGAATGTCTTGAGGGCATAGAAAAGAGCAAGTGGATTAGATACTCCCACCCGGTCGATGGCCTCTACTGGTATATTAGGGTCGGCTAAAGCAGTGCCGATTACATCAGCGAAGAAAGGCTCCAATAGGACAGCATCGTCTATATGACCGGATTGTATCAAATCAGCAGCACCTTCGGACAGAAGCCATGCCCGCACGCGGTCGTGGCGGAACGTCAGCCGTTCAGTGCGGCCCGCATCAGTGAGTCGCACGACCTCACCACCCTGCACTATCTGGCGCATCGCAGTGAGATGGTCTGGTTGTCCCCTTAACCAGTCTTGAACTTCTGTCCAATTTGGATCGACTCGACGGTGTGACAGCATTTCGCAGGCAAGTGCCTTCAAGGCCGTTTGATATTCTGTCAGCATGAGGTTGCCCATGCTGCTTGCGAGGCGGTAGAGACTTGCCTTAACGAAATCGCCAATAACCTGCTGCGGTTCTGGTTTTTGGGTAAAATCGTATAACGCGATAAGGAGCGGATCATTACCGAGCGCCTCTGCGAGGCTATCAGCTTCGATTGAGGATATGGTAACCTTTACTAGTTTGGCACTGCGCTCAACAGCATCACGCGCCTCGCCCTTTGTGAAGGGCGCAGCTGACACGGAGAGAGTTTCAATGCGCTTCCGCGCCTCATCCGACGTCGATGCCAATACCTTCGGCCAAACAGGGCAGAATAGACGCCAATTTATACTCTTCGTGGAAGTATCTTCATCCCGGGATGATCCCCACCCTGCTAAACGTTCAAGCAAAAGCGCTGGGTGATTGGACCGGTTCACGTCCTCAACAAGGATAAGAAGAGGTTCATCAGGAGAACAGAGAGAAAGCGCTTTTGTGCCTGCGCTTGGCTCTAAACTGGTGTGAAATTTTCTGAGTTCGGCATTAAGTGCTTGGTCAAGGATACTGTGCGTGGACAAGATTTCCTGGGTGAGCACAAGGCCACATCCCCCGGCCTCAATGTGAGTTTTAAGGCGTTTATAACAAGCGATGGTCTTGCCCAACCCAGACTCCCCGACAATGAAAGATACAGGACGCGGAGATTGATCCGCTACAATGCGGTCAAGTTCTCGATTGATCAGGCCTTCTACTCTCGTCATCAAAGGAAGAGCATCGAGGCTATTACGAGAGAGTTCGCGTAGCAGTTGCTTTGACAATTTCTGTTGGACAATGCCGAGATAGTCATTGCGTAGCCATTGCCCGTCTGGCTCGTTGTCAAGATAGTGAGCAAGCCGTGAGCATGACCAGATATCGATGCTGATCCCATAACTATTTGCTGCTGCTGTGACATCGCGAGTCAAGTCTTCCGGTGGCTCCCTGTTTGTAGTTAAGGCTAATGTCACACGAAGTCCCGGTGTGCGATTGCGCTCATTGGAAACGATACGCATTGTCTTGATTACATCACCAGGTGGGGCGGTGGGCTTCGTTCCTTTACGAGGCTTGACCGTTGAAGGGTCGTGCAACCATTTTTTTCTCAGGTCATTCACAGCGACGCTGGCGTGGTGTGCAGTGACCATGTGAGGCGGAATTGCTCCTGACACAAACGCAATGCCATCAACTGGCGCCTTCACAGTTTTCCCATCGGCGCTCATGCCGGGATGCGTGAGATTGCCATAGAGTGCGGAGTCAGCCTGGCGCAACACCGCAGTTGCGAGCCGTTCGAACAGTCCTGCATCGGTGATTTGCGAAAGTGCACGGTTTGTTTCACTGTGATCTTTCATATACACAAGGTATTGTTTTGCTTTCGATAAGAATTCGCTTCCGGCATTATGAAATATAGAAATGTAAAGACAAGGGGTGGTTGTCTTTACGACTATTACTGAATGGCAAATACTATGAGATAGAACCGGTGTCCCTTATATTTCTTTCCAGCAATTGACCAATTGGTTACTGCTCACTCAATCTTCGACTGCGAGGCTCAATTGTCCGTTTAAAGTTCGCGACCGCAGCAGCTTCGGCGCTTTACGGGCTGAGTCTGGCACAGGGGGTAGTTCCGATGTGGCTAAAAGATCACTATCAAGTACGGCTTCGAGAAGCTGTTTTTGTTTTGGATACCCCGCCGTCGTTCGTTCCAGGACCCAGAGGAGTTCAAGAAGCTCCCGCGTAAACTCCCGCGTCCATACGTGGGGACGGATGTCATCAAGGGGAGATGATTTCTTCCCGCTCCGCTCCCTCATGCGATATCCCAGCCAAGACTGGACCACCTTCAAGCCCGATACTTCAAACTCCCATACTTCGAGCGATACAGGTGCAAAAACGCCATCGCCGACATAGAGCTTCTTGCCGTTATCTTCATAATGAAATTCATTCGGATACTTATCTTCCTGATCGGAAATGGCCTTTATACATTGCGCCTTACCCTTTGGTATCTGCCCCGTCGGATGATCGGCGTCATGCAATCGTTCGCCATATGTATGCAGCCAGATTAATTCCTTGCCGAACTCCGATACCTTCGCGAAGAGGTTTCTATCCTTCGTCAGAGGAACGCGCACTTCCTTGCTTGCAAGCTCATCGGCAAATCGTCGTGTATATTCAGGCTGGGCCAAGATGCCATAGACATAACCTGCCATGTCCTTCGGTGTTACCGTTCGATCAAATACTATACTTAACATTTCAAGTGAACCCGGCAATATGTTCGGCTCGGCGCATTTCGCATCACGGTAAAGGGGCACAATATCCTTTGCACCACGATTACAAAAATGATGCAAGTCAGGGATATATGCACATGCTGTTAATGCCGGTCCATTTCCAAGAGGAACATAAAACATACTTGTCAGATATAATTGCTGTTCACTATGAGCATGCCAGAAGACTGGGCGAAGATAATCTCCGACTCTATTGTCTGGAAGCATCCATTGTCGGTCAAAAGATCGGAAAGCGTAACGTACTGGTAATAGCATATCAGCTTCCGTTGCCTTACTAATTGGCGTTAGAACCGCGCTTTCTTCTCTAACGTCAATATATGATTTACTGATTTTACGATCCCGCGTTTCCACAAATGCTGCAGCTTTGTCTTGAGAATCTACAAGTTCTTTCCAACGAGATTTGAGCACTCCCGTTTCTGGCGCAATCGGCCACGTCCGTTTAAATTGGACACCTGATTGCTGCCATGGAAATAGGTCGGTTAAATTTGGCCATTTGATAAATTCAGTCTTTGTGATGGGTTTGAACATTGCTTGCCACTCATCCGACACCTGCTCCCATTTCAAAGCACTACTCGCCTTCACAGAATCAAGGGCCGCAAGCTTTTCTTCTCGTGTCCCTTCGATGCGCGTATAGCGGACAACAGCAGGAGTATCGGGATTCGGCTTTGCTTTCCGCCACGCCACGAAGATGGCCACCGGCGTCTGAATGGCAAAGACGTTTTCATCCTTCCGTGTCCCGCGTCCTTCCCCTCCCAAGTCGATGATATCGATATGATCGCAGATCCTGCGCATGTGCTCCCGGACGCCGACAAAGGCGTCCCCGTCGAGATAGGATGATGCCGTAATGAAGGACAGAATGCCGGGACCAGTCGCAGTCTTGTGCTCGAATACCTTCCAGAGGGACCAGCGGATAAAATAGATGTAGAGGTTGTAAAGGTTCTTGAGATGGACGCCGTAACCGGCAGTGCGGGCCGGTTTCAAGAAATCCTCAAGAATCGCAGAAGCCTCGTATTTCTCATCACCGTAACGTACCCACCCGCCGGTGATTGCCTTATTATCACCGCTGCCCGCTTCGTGCCGGCCATAGGGCGGATTGCCGAGACACACAAGGACATGTTCCGCGTCCTTGATCTTGAGCGCCCGCTCGTGTTCCTGTGCAATGGGCTTGTGAAACAGCGGCGGCGCAGGCGGGCTCGTGTGGGGAGATTCAAGGGTGTTCGTAAGATAGATACCCGGCCCCGTGGAAGGCAGAGAGATACCCTGCTTGCTGAGGGCCTGTGAGAAACGCAGTTGCGCGACGGCGTACGGGCCGACCATCCATTCAAAGCCGTGGAGATTATGGACCAGCGAACGAGCGCCGCCTTTTACCGCGCCAGGGCCTTCCTCTTTTTCTACACGTGCAAGGGCATGATCGACAATGCCGAGAAGGTAGGTTCCCGTTCCGACCGCGGGATCAAGCGTTGAAACGCCCGCCTCAACGAATCCCATATCTTTGCCGAGGTGCTTGTGCAGGATTTCGTCTATCAGCCGCACCTGACAGCGGACGACTTCAAGGGGCGTAAAGTAAATACCCGCCTCTTTGCGTAATTTAGGGTCGTAGCTTGCGAGAAAGTCCTCATAGAAAAACAGCCACGGATCTTTTGTCGCCGATGTCGCCTTAAGCAGATCGGGTGGTATCTCGTGGATAACACGCTGGGTCATGCTGAGGGATGCGCTGATTTCCTTCCTTGCTTCCTTGTCGGTCAAGAATTCGAGCGATCGGGAAAGCAGTGAGTGATGATGTTCGAGCGTATCGTATGTCTGACGCAAGTCAAGAACATTTGCGCCTTCCATCTGCCCCAGCAGCAAGGCAAAGACGACTGTCTGAGCGTAAGCGTCGGCAAATTGCTCGTCGTTTGCGTCAGGAAAAAGGAGCGCCTTGATTTCAGTCTTGAGCGACTGCATGGGCGAGGCAGTGTCCTTGAGCGAATCCAAAACCTCTTCTCGGATAAGGCGGCAGAAGGGAGCAAGAAAAGCGGCAAGCTCTTTCGGCTTCCTTGGTATAATCGGCGTCCACGTCGTAAAATCAGCAAAGAGCTGAAACAGGTCTCTTGCGTTTACTTCGGAGACGGCGTCTTTTTTATCTGTGCGAATGTCTCCCGTAAGGCGGATTCGTTTTGCGAACAACTCTCCATTTTGGTATAAGGCCCATTCGTTGCCGTCGGTGTAGATAAGATTCGGTACGTTCCGGAAACGTTTCCACTGGTCCCTGTCATGTCCTTTGAAAAGCTCCGGGTTTGCTCCTTTTCCGGGCGCTTTCAATTCAATATAGCCTACAGGCAGGGTATCGATATGAGCCGCGAAATCGGGACGGCCTAATCTGCTGTGAAGGGTTGACTCTCCTTTCAGAACGATATTGCGGGAAACGATTTTGCCGTAAGCGGCAAAGAGCTGATCAACGGGGGACTTTAATTGATCTTCCGGCTCACCGGCTGCCATTGCCGAAAACTTGGCCGTCAGCGATTCGGCAAAGGACTGCAAAGGAGCGTATAGCTTTTCTTGTGGCGTAATGTTCTTGGGCATTGTCACATAATCAGAAACGTTATTGCCGGTCAATGTAGACTACCCCGCAAAATTTGTCAATTATTATCATAAAGATTTCCAATTGTTATCTTCTCTCGACTTCTATATGAGGAATTTGATGATTACAAGAAACTATACTTAAATATTGTAGGTACAAAAAAGAGCTGCGAGGTCGTTGCAGCTTTCTTCATCTTGAATTCAATAACCTGGCACAATCAGCCCATGTGTAGATAAGTATTTGGCACCCGTAGATGTCTATATTCATCGCCGATTTATTGACTACGGCTGTAATATCATCCTTCCCGAATCTTGCTTATGTTACTTATAGAATAAGTACATTTAATGAGGAATAATTCACATATTAGTTGAACTGTGTCTCTTGAAATATACTTAGCTTTAGTACATTCATTATGCTATAGTTCAACTAATAATAATGCTCTTATTATACTTATGGAAACTCTAACAGGTATAGGGAAAAAAGACAGAAAGCGACTCTCAGCGCTTTTCCGGGAAACGAAAGGCACCATTTCTGTAGATGATGCCGCCGGCATTTTGAAAGTATCCTCCGGAAATGCAGCGAAGATGGTTTCCCGCTGGGCAAAGAACGGCTGGCTTTCTCGTGTCCGCCGAGGGCTATATGTGAGGGTGCCCCTAGAGTCTCGCACGGCTGATGTCCCTCTGGAAGAGCCATGGATTATTGCCGACCGCCTGTATTCTCCCTGTTATATTGGCGGATGGAGCGCTGCTGAGTATTGGGACCTCACCGAGCAAATTTTCCGCACTATCGTTGTTATGACGACTCAGAAGCCTAAAAAGCGCACACTCGTAATAAAAGGAACGAGCTTTATGCTTCGCACTATATCCGAAAAAGCTTTTTTCGGGATAAAGCCGGTATGGCGAGGACAGGCAAAGGTGTCCGTCTCCGATCCTTCCCGGACTATCATCGACATGCTGTCAGACCCAAAGCTTGGTGGCGGAATACGCCCGACGGTGGACACGTTCTTGAGTTACTTGAAATCTGAGAACAAGAATATTCAGATTCTGATTGATTATGCGAAACGCTTGGGCAATGGCGCTATTTTAAAACGCCTCGGGTTTCTGTTAGAACGCTATGTTCCTGAGCAGGAAGCGGCTCTTAATGAATGCAAGTCTCAACTGACAAAAGGAAATGTTAAGCTTGACCCCACACTGCAGGCTGATAAGCTGATTACGCGCTGGAGGCTCTGGGTGCCGGAGAGTTGGGCCAAGGAGCAGTGATTGATAGACCGCCAGGAAATAATGGATTTCACGCGAGAGTTTGGTCTTGCTCCCAACATTATCGAGAAAGACTATATGCTCGGCTGGCTACTGGCCGGGATTTCGCATCATACTGAACTCGGCGCAAGCTGGGCATTCAAAGGTGGAACGTGCCTTAAAAAGTGTTATTTTGAAACCTACCGTTTTTCTGAAGACCTGGACTTTACCCTTGCAGAGTCCGAACATCATGATCAGGTTTTTTTGGTCAATACGTTCAAGAAAATTGCAGACTGGATTTATGACGCCTCAGGCATTGAAGTTCCGCACGAACTGATAAGGTTTGATGTCTACACGAACCCCCGGGGGAAAGTATCGGTTGAAGGAAGGATTTCTTATAAAGGACCCCTGCGGCCGGGAGGTGACCTGCCCCGTGTGAAGTTAGACCTTACAGACGATGAAGTTCTGGTTTTGAATACGGTCAGCCGTGAAGTCTTCCATCCTTACTCTGACACTCCTGATGGTGGTATACATGTCCAATGCTATTGCTTTGAGGAAGTCTTTGCTGAGAAAATCAGGGCATTGGAAGAACGGTTAAGGCCTAGGGATCTTTATGATGTTATCCATCTATATCGGCATGAGAGCACAATAAAGGGCCGCGAGTTTATCCTCAACACTCTTAGGGCAAAGTGCGCATTTAAGGGCATCCCTTTGCCCACCATGGAGATGCTTGAAAGTAAGCCGGAACGCGCTGAACTTGTATCGGAATGGGAAAACATGTTGGGGCATCAGATGCCTGTGCTACCGCCTTTCGAGCAGTTCTGGCATGAGCTTCCCGACTTATTTGATTGGCTCTATCGCGCAGCCGAAAAAGCTGCACCTTCTGTAATACCTGTTGGAAGGCAGGCTGTTGATACCACCTGGCACCCGCCGGCAATGGCCACAGCATGGCGCACTTCAGTACCGCTTGAACCTATTCGCTTTGCGGCCGCAAACCATCTCTGCGTCCAATTGAAGTACATTGATGCCGAGGGAAATTTGAAAAGACCTATCATTGAGCCATACTCACTACGCCGAACTAAGGAGGGCAATCTCTTGCTATACGCAGTAAAGCATGAGACTGGGGAGGAGAGATCATACAGAGTTGATCGAATTCAGAATGCCGACGTTACAAAGACTTCTTTCATGCCTAGGTATGCAATCGAATTGACATCAGAAGGTCCTCTTTCAGCCCCGCCAACAATGCGGACTTCTGGAATTGGTGGCGTGACACCTCGACGTATTAAATCAACTGGCACAAGGCAAAGAAGTTCCACTTCACGGTACGGTCCCAAATATATTTTCCAATGCACTTACTGCGGCAAGAAATTTACTCACAAATTGAATGATCCCAGCCTGCACAAACATAAGGACAAGTATGGATATCCGTGCCCCGGTCGTAGAGGATTCTATGTAACAACAAAGTATTGATTAGGGACTTGGCTGCGGCTTAAGGCGAAGGACAGGTTTAGATGTGCGCTATCTGGCATCTCTCGTTTTGGGGGTCTCGTTTCTTTTACTACTGTTTATAAGGGGTGTTTGATAGAGTTTAATGACAATTTATTTATATATCAAAACCACTGACATAGTCAGTGGTGGGGCGTGGGGGCGGAGGCCCCACACCTTTAGCGCATCAACAATGTTGATAAGCAGATAGGATTTGTTGTAACGTATCCATAGGAGGCAAGGCCATGGAAGAATACAACAAATCATCTCATGCAATTTACCGATGTGAGTATCACTTCGTTTGGGTTCCG